>Ga0180219_1000142_pt1 | contig 82886 bp, 77 predicted proteins | sample eDN3rd30CBELigMG_FD_151338 | JGI IMG/M metagenome (GOLD analysis project Ga0180219, IMG submission 151338) | Enriched Miracle-Growth compost microbial communities from Emeryville, California, USA - eDNA 3rd pass 30_C BE-Lig MG (version 2)... ...
GGCGTTCGCGAATCGAGTTCGCCGGATGTCACCGAACGACGACGGCGAGCACGTCCCGTGCCGAGAGCACGAGGAACTCGTCGGCGCCGAACTTGATCTCGGTGCCGCCGTACTTCGAGTAGATGACGCGGTCGCCGACGGCGACGTCGACGGGGATGCGGTTGCCGTTGTCATCGACACGGCCGGGGCCGACGGCGACGACTTCGCCCTCCTGCGGCTTCTCCTTGGCGGTGTCGGGGATGACGAGGCCGGAGGCGGTGGTGTTCTCCGCCTCGACCTGCTTGACGACGATGCGATCCTCGAGCGGCTTGATGGAAACCGACACGGTTGAGACCTCTTTCTACGACTGCTGGTTAGCACCCGGACGTGGCGAGTGCCAGGACAACTGTAGCGTGCTCGCTGGCACTCCGCCAACGCGAGTGCTAGTCAGCGGATGAACTGCTCGACGTAGTCGGCGCCGAGACCCACGCGCTCGTAGTGAGCACGGGCATTCGCGATCTTCGTGAAGACGTAGGAGCCCTCCTCGGCCCACCATGGATGCTTGAGATTCATCGGAGGTCCGGCTCAGTCCCGCTTGCTGCGGTCCGCCGCACGAGCGAGGAGCCACGCGCCCGGGATGACGAGTGCGGCGGCCGCCGCCTTGATGAGGCCCGGCACGATGAAGGGCCAGACGCCCGCGTCGAGGACGCCCGCGAGCGTCACCGGCTGTCCGAGGACGGTGGCGAGGATGAGCGCCATGTACGGCACGCCGATCAGGAACGGCACGATGGAGGCCGCGACGAAGCCCACGAACGCGAGCCAGGGCTTGCGGTCCCAGGCGCGCTCGGCGAACCACCCCGCGAGGAACGCGGCGGGGATGAAGCCGATCACGAAGCCGAACGACGGCATGAGGGCATAGGCGGGACCCGCGACGAGGCCCGCGAACACGGGCAGGCCCGCGATGCCCGCGACGAGGTACGCGGTGAGCGCGATCGCCCCACGGCGCGCGCCGAGCGCCGCGCCGACGACGATGACGCCGAGCGTCTGGCCCGTGATGGGGATCGGTCCGATGAAGAACGAGACCTTGGCGAGGAGCGCGACGAGCGCGACACCGGCGAGCACGAGACCCGCGTCGACCGCGAAGGCGTAGCCCCGGGTCTTCGGACGGGAGACGAGGTCGGCGAGGACGGGACGTCGCAGCGTTGCGGTCAGAGACATTTGGATCGTTGCCTTTCGCGTGCGGTTTGAGGACGTGATGGTGACTCAGGCGGACCGGGTGGGCCGACTCGCCATGTACTCGGCGACGAACGCCGTGTTGAAGCTCCCGCTCGCGAACTGCTCCGTCTGCAGGATCTCCTTATGGAACGCGGCCGTCGTCGTCAGGCCGTCGATGCGCAGCTCATCGAGCGCGCGCACCGTGCGGGCGATCGCCTCGTCGCGGTCGGCGCCCCAGCAGATGAGCTTGCCGATCATCGAGTCGTAGAACGGCGGGATCGTGTACCCCGACTCGATGTGGGTGTCGAGCCGGACGCCGAAGCCGCCGGGTGCGCGGAAGCGCTCGATCGTCCCGGGGTTCGGCGCGAAACCGCGCTCGGGATCCTCCGCGTTGATCCGGCACTCGATCGCGTGGCCGCGCACCGAGATCGCGTTCTGCTCGATCTCCAGCGGCCGGCCGGCCGCGATCCGCAGCTGCTGCTTGATCAGGTCGATGCCAGTCACCATCTCGGTGACGGGATGCTCGACCTGGATCCGGGTGTTCATCTCGATGAAGTAGTACTTGCGCTCGACGTTGTCGAAGACGAACTCGATCGTGCCGGCGTTCTTGTAGCCGACCTCGCGGCAGAGCGCCACCGCGGCCTCCGCGAGTCCGCGGCGCAGTTCGGCATCGAGGACGGGCGACGGCGACTCCTCGATGAGCTTCTGATTACGCCGCTGGGCGGTGCAGTCGCGTTCGCCGAGATGCAGGGTCGTCTCGCCGTCCGAGATGACCTGGACCTCGATGTGCCGAATGTCGGTGAGATACCGCTCGATGTAGACGGAGGGGTCGCCGAACGCGACCTCCGCCTCCGACATGATCTCGCCGAGGTCGCGCTCGAGCGTCTCGCCCGCCTCGACGACGCGCATGCCGCGCCCGCCGCCGCCGGCGGCCGCCTTGATGAGGAGCGGGAAGCCGACCTCCTGCGCGACCGCGAGCGCCTCCGCATACTCCGAGACGGCGCCGAGCGATCCAGGGACCGTCGGCACGCCCGCCTGGCGCGCGATCTTCTTCGCCTCGATCTTGTCGCCCATGCGCCGGATGACCTCCGCGCGGGGACCGATGAAGACGAGACCCTCCGCCTCGCACATGGCCGCGAAGTCGGTGTTCTCCGACAGGAACCCGTAGCCGGGGTGGATCGCCTCGGCGCCGAGAGCGAGCGCGGCGCCCACGACCGCGTGCGCGTTGCGGTAGCTCTGGTTGACCTGGGCGGGGCCGATGCACACGGCGCGATCCGCGAGCTTGACCGGGAGCGAGTCCGCGTCGCCCTCGGAGTAGACCAGGATCGACCGGATCCCCTCCTCCTGACAGGCGCGGATGATCCTCAGGGCGATCTCACCGCGATTCGCGATGAGGACGCTCTTCAGCGACTCAGGCATCGCGCTTGATGACCATCATCGGCTGGCCGTACTCGACGGTCTGGTTGTTCTCGACGAGGATCCGCGTCACGACGCCCGTCTCGGTCGCCTCGATGTTGTTCATGAGCTTCATGACCTCGACGATGCACAGCACCGTGCCGGGCTCGACCCGTCGGCCGACCTCGACGAACGGGGGGTCGCCGGGCTTCGGCGCAGCATAGAAGGTGCCGACCATCGGCGCCTTGACGATGACCTCGTCGGCAGCGAGGCCGTCGGAGCTCGCAGGAGCCGGCGCCGCGGGAGCGGAGGCCGAGGCCGCGGGCTCCAGGGCCGGCGCCGCGGCGGGTGCAGGAGCCGGTGCGGGGAGCGCCGCGACCGGAGCCGGCGCGGCCGCGAGTGCCGGGGCCGCAGCGGGGGCCGCCGGAGCGCTCGAGTTCCGGTTCCGCGAGACGAACAGCTCGACGTCTCCGTAGCGGATCGACAGCTCGCGCACGTCCTCGGTGAGGTTCACCCAGTCGACGATCGCTTTGAGCTCCTTGATGTCAGGCGGGTTAAGCGGCATCTTCGGTGTCTCCCTTTTCGAGGTGGATGTGCAGGTCTCCTGCATTGAGCGAGTGGTGGCCCGTCGCACTCGACGCGTAGAGCGACTTCACGAGCGCGAAGACCGGTCGGTAGAACTCGTCGGGGTTGCCCCCCCCCCCCGCCGCGACGGTCTTCTTCATCTCGTCGACCTGCGAGCCGGCGAACATCGCGCGCAGCAGGAGGGTGTCGATGTCCTCGTCGGGGTGGCGCTCGCGCAGCCCCGGCAGCATCGGCGGGATCGTGGTGGGCGGCTCGAGCGCGATCTGCGAGGAGCCGTTCTGGATGATCTTCTCAAGGACCTCCGGTGCGATCTCGGCGAGGAGCTTCCCGTAGTAGCCGAGGGCGTACTTCTTGATCTCGTTCGGCACGACGGAGTAGCGCTCGCCCGTGATCACGTTCATGACCGCCTGGACTCCGACGAACTGCGCGAAGGGCGTGATCATGATCGGATAGGCGAGCTCTTCGCGCACCCGCGCGACCTCGTGGAGCAGATCGTCGTACCGGTCCGAGAGGCCGGCGGTCTCGAGCTGCGAGCGGAAGTTCGCGAGCATGCCGCCCGGGATCTGGTGCATGTAGTGCAGGCCGTTGTACTCGACGGACTCGCCGACCGGCTTGCCCTCCGCCTCGGCGATCGTGAGGAGCTGCTTGCTCATGGCATCGACACGATCGAGGTCGATGTCGACCTGGTAGCCGAGCGCGCGGAGGTCGCGGACCAGGTTCTGCGTCGAGGGCTGTGCGTTGCCCATCGCGAGCGGCCAGGTCGAGGTGTGGATCTGATCGGCTCCGTGCTCGACCGCCTCGAGGTAGACGAGGGGCGCCAGACCCGTGAGCGAGTGCGTGTGCACCTCGAGCCTGCGGTCGCCGATGACGTCTTTGAGCGCCGGCACGAGCGTGCGGATGCGATCCGGCGTGAGCAGGCCGCCCGCGTCCTTGAGCATCAGGGTGTCGATGTCGGCGCGCTCGACGAGCTCCTTCGCCTTGCGGACGAAGAGCTCGTCGGTGTGCACGGGGCTCTCGCAGAACGAGACCGCGGCATAGGTCTCGGCGCCGAGCTCCTTCGCCCGGATGAGTCCCGGGACGATGTTGTCCATGTCGTTCAGGCCGTCGAACGATCCGATGACACGGAACCCGTTCGCATAGAGCCGCTCGACCCAGGCCATGATGACGTCCTCCGGGAGGAAGTCGAAGGCCGCGATGTTCCGCGAGCGGATGAGCGCCCGCAGCTTCGTGTTCGGCATGTGCTGGTGCGCCAGTCGGACCCGCTCCCACGGGTCCTCCTTGAGGTAGCGCACGGCCACGTCGAACTGGATGGGCGCGACCAGGTCGACCTGCTCGAACCCCGCCTTGTCGTAGTTCTCGGCCAGCGCGACGATGTGCTCGGTGCGCATGCGCGTCGCCCAGAGGCTCTGGTGCCCGTCGCGCATCGAGGTCTCGACGATCTTGATCTCACGGCGACTGTTCGCCGGACGACCGCCCAGGCTCATCACCGACGTGATCGATTCCGAGGTCGTCTCTGACATCTCCACCTACCCACTCGTCGCCTGGAAATCGACCGCCGAGCTGCGACGCCGCAGCCGGCGATCTCTCAGCGCGCCCGATGACGGGCCCGCCGGGGACGAGCTTAGTTGCGTCCTGAGAACACACAACGAGACATTTTTGCACACTACGCAAAAATGTGATTCGTAGTTAGAGCTCGGCGTGGATGTCGTCGACGATCCTCACGAGCTCCGCCGCCCAGCGCTGCCCCTTCTCCCGGGTGAACCGCACGATCGGCACCGAGATCGAGAACGCCGCGTGCTGACCGTCGAGATCACCGATCGCGATCGCGAGTGCGGCGATCCCGGGCTCGCTCTCCTCGAAGTTCCAGCCGATCCGCGTATCCCGGACCTCATCGAGCTGCTCATGCAGTGCGACGAGGTCGACGTCGATATGACGGCCTCGCGGACCCGCGAGTGCCATCTGATATCGCGCATCGATCTCATCATCGGGCAGCTCGGCCAGCAGCGCCTTCCCCGCCGACGTCCGATGCGCCGGAAGCCAGACTCCGACCCGCAGGCCGAAGCGGAGCGCATGCGCCGTCGCCTCGATGCCGTCGAGATGCTGGATCTGCGTGCCCGCGAGCGCCGCGAGGTGGACGGTCTCCCCGACCCGTTCGAAGAGCCGCTCGATGAACGGCCGCAGCAGCGCAGCCGGCGAAGGCTGAGACAGCGTCCCGTACCCCAGCGGCAGCGCCGGACCGATTCGATACCGCTTGTCCGCGCCCTGGACCGCGAACCCCTGTACGACCAGCGTCGCGAGCAGGCGGTACGCGGTCGACGGATTCACGCCGAGCGCCAACGCGGCCTCGGTCGTGCCGACCGAGCCCTCCTCGAGCAGAAGCTTCACGAGGGCCAGTGCGCGTGAGGCGGACTGAACCGGAGTCGGCGCATTGCGTTCCACGCAGGCGACTCTAACGACAACGTCGAATGCAGCTGCGACAGGGTGCGCCTGGAGGGATTCGAACCCCCAACCGTCTGATCCGTAGTTTCCAGGCAGGTATCCCGCCGGTGGCTACTTCCTCTTTAGTTTAGGCACTCCGAGCCGATCTGAGCGCGAGATCCGTCCCTCCGTGTACCAGGGTGTCCGGGAGTTTGGCTGACCAAGTTACTGACTTCGCGTCCTGTTGGCACCACGGGCCGCCAAGCGGTTTCATCGATCATCACTTCGGATCCTTTGCGGGAGCGTGTAGCGAAGGTGAGTTGGCCGAAGCGCCTTCTCCGCCGGTGACCAGTTGCTGAAGACTCGCAGGGCTCCGCCGCTTGTCGTCAGCGGGCCGTCGGCTCCCTTCCGAGGTCAGACGAGACGGGCGCGAACGATCAGGTCGGTCTCCCGACGAGACTGTCAGGGCGTGTAGATCGCGGAGTCGACATGACGGACGCCGTAGCGCACGCCCAGGCGCTCAGAAGCTCGGCTCAGTACCGGATCGGGGACGCCGAGGTGAGCGAGGGTCGCGAGGCTCAGGATCACCCTGGTCGCATCGCGGAGTGCACGCGACTCCTGCGCGTCGACGAACAGGACGGGGTTGGCCGGGTTAGGCGCTCCCTCGTGCGCGATATCGTTCCGAGCCGAATGGAGCGCCGCCGTCCAGTTCGCCAGGTTGATCTTCGTGTGCGCGAGGTGCCCTGGCTGCAGGGACTCGATGAGCGCGCCGACGTACTCCTCATACCGAGTGCGACGAGCATCGTTCCGAATGCCGTTGACAAACGCGCGCTGCGCCCCACTCAGGGTTGGAAGCAACGCCTCAAGCGTGTCTTCGATCACCGCGAACTCCTGCGCGTCAAGGCGAGGCGGAGACATCGGCGGCGGGAACTTCTGCTTTGTGAATCGCTCCAGCGCAGCCGCGAGCGCGATCACGTCACTCTCCACGAATCCCGGCTCATAGCGAACGGCCGCAAGGATCTGCGGGACCGGGCGGAAGTCCACCCGCATCGTCCACCACGCCTCGACCGCGGTTGCAAAGTACGCAGCGCAAAACCTGAGCAGGTACTCGACGGGCTGGCGACCACGACTCTCGAACGCCGGATACCGTGTCCAGCCATGAATCGCGACCTCAGTTCCATCGGCAAGAACCCCGGTGAGGGAGACACGCTCCGCAGGCTGATCGGCAGCGAACACGATCAGGTCTTGTAGCGCCGCGAGATGGGACGCATACTCCTCCATCGGTGCGGGATCGGGTGACCTGATCTCGGCGACGCCTCTAGCGTCGAGCAGGAGTGCCATTGCCCGCGCCGATTCAAGTGGCGGCAGCACGATCTCAGCACTAGTGCTTCGTGCCGCGCCATCCTCATGACGAGTCGTTGACAGCGATGCCAGGAGCTCGAACTTGGCGCGGATCGCCACATACTCCTGGGTCAGATCGTCAGATCCGATCCTGACCTCCGAAAGGTGGAGCACATCTCCGCCCGAGTACCCGCGAACGATCGCCGGTTCTCCGTCGATGATCGTGATGGCGACTCTCGAGTTGTCTATCCCACGCCACCCTTGCTGGAAGGACAGGCCCGGTTCGACGTCGACGACGTACTTCCCGCTCGCCTCGCGGATCTTGCCGTTGCGCACTCCCTCGTCCTTGCCGACGAAGACAAGCTGCAACTCCTCCGGCCAGTTGATGCCGCCCGCGAACAACGACACCGCTACTCCGGCTTCGTTCCCTCGACCGCCATCCAGGCGATGAGGCGCACATCGTCCAGCGCGATGGGAGGAAGCGGCTCGACCTTCTCGGCGGGCTGGATGCCGAACCCGTCGAGCACCTGGATGATCGCGTCCACAACAGCCACCGGCTTCCCAGGGGTGCGGAGCGCGGCCCGCATCGCCTTCCTGGCCTTGGCGGTCGGCACCGTGTTGAGCCGCTTGATCGTCTGGAGCTGTGCAGCTCCGAGGTGACCACCCTTGTTCAGGATGACTTCGCGCGCGTCTCGGAAGGACGCCGGGATCTCGGCGGCGAGGGCGTTCGGGTCGGTTGAGCGCATCCACTCGTCGTGCGCATCCTCCTGCGCGAGAGCCCATGCCTCGTATGCGGCGCGGAACGCTTCGTCGGGCAGAGACCTGAGCCTGTCGGGTTTGCCGGGGTCTGCGGTGACGAGTGAGATCAAAGTGTCATCGACCACGACGCGCCCGTCTTCGTCGGCGATGGGCTGCCAGGCGTCATCGGCGTTCACGTTGCGGAACCAGATGTGGCCCGTGTCGCCCATCTTCATGCAGAACACGAAGGCGCGGCCGGCGACGGCCGGGTTCACGAATCCGCTGCCGATACCGTAGGGCAGGTCTTCGAGCCGTCCGCGGAGCGCCTGGTCGGCGTCGAGCGCGTTAGCGAGCCGTCGCCGGTACTCCTCCCCCGATCCCGCAGCCGAGCCGCCACCCTGCTCGATAAGTTCCTCGATCTCGCCGACGATCGCGTCGGGGTCGTAGTGCTCCTGCGGCGGGTAGTGCGAAACCCCTGGGAGCACCTTCCCCGCGCCGATGGCGGCATCCGCCTGCCGAAGCTTGCGGATCAGGGTCTGCTCCAGCCCGAGGAACTCGTCAAGGTGCTCGGCCGGGAAGAACACGTCGAGTTCGATCGACTTGTGCTGGCTGCCGATGCGGTCGACACGGCCGTGGCGCTGCACGATGCGCATCGGGTTCCACGGCAGGTCGTAGTTGACGATGTGCGCTGCCTGTTGGAGATTCACGCCTTCGGCGAGCACGTCGGTCGTCAGCAGGATGTCGTAGAGGTCTGCCTCGATGGGAGTGCCATCGTCGCGGAGCTGGCCCGCAGTACGGGGCGCGAAATTGGCGACCGCTTTCGCGCGAGTGGGCTGGTCGATGCCGCCGCGCTTGCCCGAGGCGAACTCGCCGATCACCGCGGGGGCGACCCGGCCGCGGTACGCCGCGAGTGGCGAGCCGTCAGGCACCGCGTCCAGCGCAGCGACAAGGCGTTCGTGCAGGTCGCGGATCGTGTCAGCGTAAGTGGAGAACACGATGACTTTCCGCCGGTCGCCGCTGGGGGCGTTCGTCACGGCGGGCTTCTCGGCCTCGGCCGCGATCCGCTCCAGCTCGGCGAGCAGTGCCGCCACCTTCGGCTCGCCGTCGTGCGCCGCCGCCTGAGCGAGCGACTGGAGTTGACGGATCAGCACGAGGTCGCGCTCAACATCCGATGCCAGCAGCTCCGCGTCGTACAGCGTGGCAGAGGTGGCCTGGTGCTCGGCATCTTCGTCGAGACCGGCGACGATTTCGTCAAGGTCCTCTGACTCGGAGTTCACATAGTCCCGCAGCGCGCCACCGACCAGCACCGTGCCTTTCCCCAACGCCGAGAGGAACGCCTCGTGCGTCTGGATGAGCACACCGAGCGTGCCGGCCAACGCAGTCGGGGAGGATTCGAGTCGCTTGAGTAGCGCGGAGCGCAGCAGCCCCATGTTCGAGACCTCGGTCTTGTTCAGGTCCTCGGTCCTCAGATACCTACTGGGAACGTACCGGGCAAGCAGGAGCCGCCCTAGGTCGCTGCGGCGCACGCTGAACGACGCGACATGCGCCTCATCGTCGGGGATGTCGAGCGCGTAGGTGACCGCATCGACCAACGCCTCGCCCGGCGCATCGAGCTGATAGTCCACGCGACGCACGTCGGCATCGGGGAACTCGACCGGGATCTTCTTGCCGCCCGGCCCGGCGATCGTCTCGCCGCGATAGTTGTCCTTGACGAATTTCCTGGTGCGTCGCACCGCGACCTGATCCATCAGGTCGAACAGGTGCGCGGGCGTCAGCGCCTCCGGGTCGAGCGCCTGCGCGTCGCGGATGTACTTGCGGATCGACGGGATGCCGATGGAGGCGAAGCGCGCGTCGTCGCGGATGAAGTACTTGACCAGGGTCTCAAGGTCGATGAGCGAGTTGTTCACCGGCGTCGCGGTCAGCAGCACGACCTTCTTCGGGTGCCGCCCCGCGAGGATAATCCGATCCAACGCCTCCGAGCGCGCAGCTCCCGCGTTCCGCAGGTTGTGCGCTTCATCCACGATCACCAGCGCGGCGTCCTCGGCGCGCTCGTAGAACCCGAGGTGCTCCGGGTGCCCCGGGTCCATCCGGCTGCGAATCTCTTCGTAGGAGTGCACCGAGACGCGGCGGGAGATGTCGTACCGCTCGAGTACCGGGTCCCACACCGATGCCTTTAGCGCGGCCGGAGCCGCGACCAGCACACGCTGCCGCTGCTCCTCGGTGGCCGCGGCAATCACTTCGAGCGCGAGGAAGGTCTTGCCGAGCCCCACCTCGTCGGCGACGAGCACGCCCCCGATCTCGTCCAGCAGCCTACGCATCCGCTTCACGCCGTCGGCCTGGAACCGGGTCAGCTCGAATCTCGTGGGACCGGCCTGCTCATCATCGAGGTGCTCTCCGTAGCGGGCCAGCAGCATACGCAGGAACACGCTCCACGGCGTGTGCTCGGCCCACAGCGGCTCGTACAGCCCGGCCAGGTCGAAGGCTTCGGAGTCGGCCCAGCACTCCTCGAACCAGTCGATGACCTGCGGCGTCGAGCCATGTTGTCCGGACGCTCCGACGTTCAGCTCCGCGTTGCGCGTGAGCCCCGCGTAGGTCAAGTTCGATGACCCCGCAAGGTATGCGGGATGCGTCGGATGGTGGCTGATGAAGGCCTTGCCGTGCAGGAACCCGCCCGTGTATCGGCGGATCTCCACAATCGGTTCGCCACGCTCGTCCGCCGCACGCAACCACGACACCAGGCGCTTCGCGGACTGCGTGGCCTTCAGCTCGAAGCCGAGCGCATCGCGCTCTGCCTTCAGCCACTGCACATGATCGGCCAAAGCCACATCGAGGCGCTTCTGGAGCGCCGCGTCGGCATCCACCGGCAGCAACGGATCCGGCAGCGGATCAGCGCCAAGCAGGATGCGAAGGCGCGGCAGCTTCTCCAGCTCGTCGGCAAGCAGCAGGAAGCCCGCAGGGTTGATATAGGCCGTCGCAATCGCCGCGCTCGGCGGCACCGCAAGCGCCTCCCGGTTCACCCGGAACAGACGACGCACCTCCTCACGCACCGTCATGGGCGGCGCGATCCGGTTCGTCGCAAAGACCGGAAGCTGGTCGGTCATGTCGCGTCCTTCCACTGCTCGTAGTACGCGAGGACCCGTTCCAACCGCGCGGCGTAGTCCCAACCGCGATGGAACGTCGCGAAGACGTGCTCTACTTGCGCCGGCGTCAGCCCGTAGAGGAGCGACACGAGCGCATCGAGTTCCGCGATCAGCTCCGTCTTCGTCGGTTCGGCGTTGGCCGTCGCGACCTGGACACCTACTTCAGCTGCCCACGTTCGGTATCGCTCGTCCACCGCCGCGAGACGTCCTGCGACGTTCACTACCCGGTCAACCAGCGGTACACCCGAAACATACTCGGGGATCGGAAGGCCGTTGAAGATGTGCAGGTTCATTCCCAGCTCGACGTACTTTCGGGCATACCAATCGAGCGGAATCGACGCGAGAACGCCGAGCAAGTACGCCTCCGCGGCCGTGTCGCCGTCATACCGGAAGACATACGGGGCCTTATTGGTGAGCACCGTGTCGGGGGGCACCAGGGACGCTATCAACGTCCGGGTGTTGGTCGCGTTCGTGACATCACGGAAGGCAATCCGCGGATGGTGCAGCGGAAGCGTTGCCCGGTCGCTAGCCCAGGCCGTCGACTTCCCGTAGAACGCCGACGACTTCAGGCCGATCTGTCGTTGACGCTTCGCCTGGAGCACGGTCTCCACCGTCGCAGGGTCAGCCCAGGCGTACACCTCCGCCGTCTCCGGCGTCCACAGATCGAAGCCCGCACCGCCGCGCACTGGGAGCTTGCCCGGGGCCTGCGGGCCGTCATCAAAAGTCTGCCGGTCATTCGTGGCGTGAAACTCAGCAACTGGACGGAAGTCCCACCCGCGCCGCCTCGCGTCGAGTCGAGGCGCTTTGCGGAGTTGGGCGAAGACGTCGACGCTCATCGGATCAGGCAAGTTAGGGAGTGCTGCGGTGGCACTCGCCGCGGAGAGCGTTGCAAAGTCGAGCACTCCAACTGAGTCGCGCCCAGCGGAGAACTCGGTCTCGGAGGGGAACGGCCCCGCAAGCGTAATCCTCCCGCTCGCCGTCTTTTCTAGAACTGCAAGGGCAATCGAATACTGAGGGTGAATCGGGAACACCCACTGGCGGTTGTTCAGCAGGGTGACGATCTCGGCGCTCGCCGCCGGGAGCACCTGCTCACGCCACTCCCTACCGCCAGCAGCGTTGAACTGCGAACGAGGCACGACGATTCCGCACCGCCCCGAGTCTCGCAGGAGATGCCAGAATCGCCAGGCGAAGGCCGAGTAGAGATCGACGTCCCCAGTGCCAAGCCCCGGATACGGACCGGCCAGCAGCACCTTCCGAAGCGCATCGACCACGTCGATATCGCGCTGCAGCTCGCGCAACAGGTCCGATCGCTCAGAGCGGAGCCGCGCGATCTCTGCCTTGAGTGCGGCAGGCTTCAGCCCGAGCAGACCCGGCCGCACGCGCAGCCAGAACTTCGGCTCCTCGACCATCACCTCTTCCCACGGCGGATTCCCGACCAGCACGTCGAAGCCGGGCCGCTCTCGTAGGAACACTTCAGGAAACAGGTACGGCATGTGCGCGGGCTGGAGCGGGTCGACGGCTTCGCGCACTTCACGCATCGCCGCGAGCGTGACGAACTGCTCGGCGTCCCATGCCTCGTCAATCGTCACGCCGAGGCGCTTGGCGACGGCCACGTCGAAGATCGCCTTCGCCGGGGCCGCTGCGTCGCGTGCCCTCGCCAGCATCTCGGCACCGGCAGCGACCTCCGACTTGTCGGCCTCGGAGGCGTTGGCGTAGTCGATGAGGAGGTCTCGTGCGGCCGTTAGCGGTTCACGGATGATCTGCTCGAACAGGCCGTCGGCCTTCAGCGCGTCCATCGCCTCGTCGATGGTGCCGATGCCGGTGAGGGAGTTGGCGAGGACGAGCCCGTGGTCGAGGCTCGACATCGGCAGGCCGGGCACGAAGGTGTGAATCCAGAGCGCGAGCTGCGACAGTTCGACGGCGAGCGGGTTGATGTCGAGGCCGTAGATGCAGCGGCGGGCCACCTGGCGGCGAAGGAGCTGGCCGTCGGTGATCGCCTTCGCGGCGTCGGTGTCTTGCCCGAGCGCCTCGCGCGCTTTCTCGGCGAGCCGGGCGAGTTCCGAGCGGACGCCGGGCACTTCGGTGGCAGTGAGGAAGTCGCGCATGCCGCGCTCGATCTTGTCCACGGCAGCGACGAGGAAGTGCGCGGAGCCCATTGCGAGGTCGGCGACGCGGAACTCGAAGAAGGCGTCGGCAGCCTGGCGTTCCTTGCCCTCGTCCATGAGGGTCTTGATCCGCTCGAGATGCGCCTTCAGCGCGGGCTCGACCGAACGTTCGATGAGATGGTCGACGACGATCTTCGGCGTGTAGTAGGAGCCGGTTGCCTTGCGCTCCCCCGATGCCGAGTGGAAGTACGGGCGGCCCGCAGGAGCGACGACTTCATCGTCGTCCTTTGCAGGGACGTATGCGCCGTTCCGGTCGACGGTGAGGTCCTGCTCGGCGAGCGAGAGGCTGGACTCCAGGAGGCCCTCGTAGATGGTGCCGAACTCGCGCACCTGGAGGCTGCGGAAGTCGACCGGCCCCCATGTCTGGTCGACGGTCTCCTCGCTGAGGAGTTCCTGGAGCGCGGGGCCGATCACGCTGTCGGTGAGCTTGACCCGCGACAGCAGCGCGCCTTCTTCGGTGGCCGGGTCGAACAGGCTGCCGCCGTATGCGGGTACCTCCCAGCGGGAGTTGCCCTGGAAGATGACGTCCCACACCTGAGTGAGGTCGGACCAGATCGCTGCCGACTCGGTGGAGAACTGATCGGATCCGGTGCCGATCTCGCGGGTGATGAACGCCTGGAGCGAGTTCGCGTCGTAGTGGTCGTTGCGGCCCGCGGGCAGCAGCTCGGTGGCCTCGCCGTATGCCTGGAAAAGCAGCCGGAACAGGATGCGCATCGTGAGGCGGTACGCGGTCTGGAGTCCATGCGCATCGAGCGCGAGCCCGAGCGTCGGGAGCTGGTCGGCGATGGCGAGCGCGACCCGAGGCACCACCCCCTCGTACACGCGGTCGCGAAGTCGCGTGCCGAGGTCGGCAGCGTATTTACCCGAGCCGTCGAGGATCTGCTGCGCGGAGCCGTCCGCGTCGAGCGCCTCTGCGGAGAAGATTAGCGTGAGGAGCGCGGCCTGCTCGGGCGCGAGCAGATCCAAGTCCAACTCGAAGTACGTCTCGGACTGGCCACGCTGGCCGACGCCGACGCCATCACGTCCGGGGTAGAGGCGCAGGGTGGACTTGCGCAGCGCGATCACCCACGGCACGTCCTCGCGGCCAGCGATCTCGAGCGCCTTCGCCACGGGCGTGAGCTGATACGTCGTGGACTTCTGATCGAAGTGCTCGTCGTCGCGCAGCAGCACCGCGACGGCGCGGCGCGGGCCGCTGGATGTACGCAGGACGAGCAACCGCTCCGAGCCCGCAGGCTCGGCATCGAACCCGAGCGCGGTCACCAGCTCGATGCCCCGCTTGGACAGGATCGGCGTCGCCTTCTTGCCCGCAGACTCCCAATCCGGGCGGCGAGGCACGTCACGGTTCAGGTGGTAGGTGGCGAACAGGAAATGGTTGGAGAAGCCGTCCGTGCCCGCCGAGGACATCGCCTCCTGGATGGCGCGGATGCGCCCGTGGGCGGCGAGCCCGTTCCCCTCCTCCAGCACGGACTGGAGCTGGCGCTCCGCCTGACCAACTGTGATGGGACCGATGGGCGGAGCGTCCGCGGACGGGTAGTGAATCCATACGCCCTCCGGCGTGACGGCTGCGACGATGAAGCCCATCGGAGCCCGCGTGCCGCGCGACTTCCACAGGTCGTCGAGCACGCCCTTCGTCGGCCGCGCGGCCAGGCGTGCGACGCCGACCTGGATCGCTCCTGCCCCGGCGTCATCCCGGCCGAGGACGACGATGGCATCGGATGCGCCCGCTGGCGCATCCACCCACGCGACCGTGCTTGACCCGTCAAGCTGCAATGCCGACACGTTCCCTACTCTCTCCACGCTCATCCGAGATGTCCCGGAAACCACTCGGCAGCCGTCACCGTCGCCACCCGCTGCAGACCGTCTGCGTCCCCGACGACCAGGACATCCCCATACGTCGTGACCCGAAGCATCGCGCCGTCCGCGAGCCCCTGGGCGAACGGCGCGTTGCGGCGTTCACCCGAGTCGAGGTCGGCGATCTCGTCGCCGTCGACGGCATAGAAGTGCGGCGTGAAGAACCCACGGGCGATATCGCCCTCCGGGTCGGGGCCGAGGTACCCAAGCAGTCGTGGGATAGCCCCGATGAACCCGCCCACGGCCCCGTCGGTGTCGATCCACAGCTCGCGGCCCCGCGGTTCGACAGCGGTCCAGGCACGTACCTTGTCAGCGAAGTCCCCGGTGACCCTGGAGCGCACGGATTCCATCGTCTCGGGGTGCACGATGTCGCCCGCACGAGTCATGCGATAGCGCAGCTCCGGGATGGGGCCGACCCAGGTGCCGCCGATGCTCGGTCGCGGCAAGTCGTCTGGCGCATCGAGCGGTTCAGGCTCGGCGACGGCAGGAACCGCCGCGGGCACGCTCGTCGCGGCGGCCGCGGGATAACGCCCCGTGCGTAGGTCGCTCAGGCGCTCGATCAGTGCATCGATGCGTCCGGCGATGTGCATGTCGCTGGACTGTACGAACCCGCGCACGACCTTCGCGGCCTCTTCGAGCTGGGCGGTCGTCGGATCGTCGCCGAAGTGGAACCACGTGTTCCTCGTGGCGAGGATCTTCTTCGCGGCGGTCTGCTTCTGGAACTGTCCGCCGAACACGCTCAGATACGGCGAGTCCTGCTCGTGGATGTAGTCGCGGAGGATCACGCCGGGGTCCTGCGGCTCGAAGCGATGGTTGGGTCGCCAGTTCTTCGGGTCCGAGTCCTTCAGCTCGCTGATCCGGGCCGCGAACCACTGCGGCCCCAACGCCTCGCGCAGCGCGAAGTGGCTTGTGACGTAGAGATCCCACCCGAATGCGCGCATGAGGGTGAAGTAGCCCTTGATGAGTTCGCCAGGCGTCTCGTCCTCGGGCAGCGCGATGGAGACGTCGACGCCGCTCATGCGTTCGGGCCTTCCACCGATTCCTTGCCGTAGCCGGTCATGATCGGCACGACGCGCGTGAGCGCGTAGACCGCGAACAACGCCGTCGGATCGGAGAGGGGCACCTCAATGGCCGACTCGGTCTTGAAGCGGGTTGCACTCGGCAGCAGCACGCCATAGGCCCCCGTGCGCGTCGCGCCGAGCGCGGCGAGCAACGCCTGCGCGTCGCCGCCAGCCCATTCGCTGATCTGCGACCACTCAACCGCCGCCCCCGTGGCTCGCCCGGCCCTCCCGTAGCGCAACGCCCGAATCCGCGCGACCAGCTTGTCGCCCACGAGCTTCGGCGAGATCGCTCCGGCATCCTCCAGCCGCTCGTAGTCCGACGGACCTGCGAGAAGCTCCGCGAAGCCGAGCGAGATCTCGTCGCTGTCATCCCAGCGGACCAGGGAGACCTGTGCGCGAAGGCCGTCGTCGGCCTTGAGGTTGGCGAGCACGGCGTGGGCGGGTCGCTCCTGCCTATCGCCATGCCACTGGCTCGGCGGAACGACCGTGATCGCGTGCTGACCATCGAGCACCTCGACACTCACCGGCCCGATCCTGAAGCTGCTCATCCGCGCTCTCCTCCCCTCATCTGCTCCGCTGCTCGGTCTCACGCGCGAAAGTCCTCCAGGCTAGGCCCGACCTCCGACATCGTTCACTCGGCCTCCGATGAGGCTCCCCCCGAACGCACCCACTCATCGACTTCGCTGACCTGGAACTTCCAGAGACGCCCCACCTTGTGAGCGGGCATCCCCTTGTCGGCGATCCAGGCGTACACCGTGTCCTTGGTCACCCCGAGGTGAGATGCAATCTGATCGGCTGAGAGCCAAGGCTCCGACATCAATTACCTCCCCTTGCGGCACAAGCACACGGTCGATTCCAGCCTAGCCAATGGCGCTGCCAAGCAGACCGTGTTTGTCAGGGTGTAACCGAAGAACTCCCCATATCGAGGCACATAGTCAACGTGCTACTCGGCCTGGAAGATCGCCTCGTCGAGCGGAACCGGCCCATCAACGTCGAGGAGTCGTGCGGTCATCCCGGGCTGCGCCTGGATGCGACCGCTTGCCGTGACAGTGATACCTGCGTCCATCCACTTGTGGAATTCGGAACGGCGGTCGGCGCTCACGGTCAGCTCGACCTTCTGAAGATGGCCGTTGAGGCCCGCCGTCTGGATAGCGATGTGCACGGGGCCGTCGGTCGCATGGCTGATCGTGTAGATCGGCCCGGTCACGATGCTGCGCGGGCGTGGCTCCATCTTCGAGAGCAGCTGCACTGTGCGGTCGACAAGATCAAGCGCGTCCGACGCGATACCGACGCGCTCGACTGCCTGGCCGCGCGGCTGCTCGACCGCAGCCCAGGCGAATCCGACATCGAGCACGCCGCCCGTCGTCCGTGAGTCTGACGATCCCGAGACGTTCGCGCGCGCCCTCGCCACCTCGCTGTTCGCCTGGGACACCGCGACTGAGTTCGGGCCGACCGACTACGCGCAGGTCATCGTGGATGTGGGCGACCCCTCCGGCAATGAGACCGCCGGGCTCGCCTCTGACGTGGGAGCCTGACCCGGTTTCCCGGACGGTTTCTTTGTGTTGATCATGCCGCGGTTGCGGCGGGAATGTGAAGTCGTTCGAACTCCACGGGACTGAGATTACCGAGCGCGGTGTGCCGGCGGGTCGGGTTGTAGAACCCCTCGATCCACTCGAACATCGCCGACGACAGCTCGGCCTTCGATGTCCACGTGGAGCGGTCCAGCAGCTCGCGCTGCATCGTCGACCAGAACGACTCGATGAGCGCGTTGTCGACCGACGAAGCGACGCGGCCCATTGAACCGAGCAGCCCGGCTTGTCGCAACCGGTGGCCGAAGAGCCAAGAGGTGTATTGCGCTCCTCGGTTCGCGTGGACCACAGTTCCGGGCTCGGGGCGACGTCGCCACCGGGCCATTTCGAGCGCGTCGACAACGATCTCCGCGGTGATCCGGTCCGAGATCGACCACCCGACGATGCGGCGAGAGTAGGCGTCGATCGCGGCGGCGCAGTAGACCCATCCGTCTTTCGCGCGGTGCTGCGTGATGTCGCAGAACCAGAGCCGGTTCGGCGCATCCGCGCGGAACTGCCGCTTCACGAGATCCTCATGCGTGGCGGTGTCCGGCTGCCACCCGCGGCGTTTGCGGCGGTGGGAGACGCCGGTGAGGCCGTCGAGGCGCATGAGCCGGGCGACGCGCTTCTTGCCGACATGGATGCCGAGTCCCAGCCGCAGCTCAGCGAGCACCCTCGGGGCCCCATAGGTGCCGCGAGAGTCTCGGTGAACCCGCCGGATCATCGCCGTGAGCGCCTCATCAGCGATCGTCCGTGGCGACGGCGAGCGAGACGCCCACTCGTAGTAGCCGGACTTCGAGACCTTCAGGAACCGGCAGGCCACCGCGACAGGAATCCCGTCCGCGGCAAGCTCTTGGACCAGCCGGAACCCTATTTTGGGAGCACGTTCTCCCTGGCGAAGTACGCCGAGGTGAACTCAACCCGTCAACGCAACAGTGCGTGGAGCCTATCCGCTGGCGTATCGAAGTTGAGGGTCTTCCTGGGACGGGAGTTCAGTCGCGCTGCCACGGCATCGAGGTCCGCCTGCGTGAGGTCCTTCATGCTGGTGCCCTTGGGGAAGTACTGACGCAGCAGCCGGTTCGTGTTCTCGTTCGTGCCGCGCTGCCACGGACTGCGCGGGTCGGCGAAATAGACATCGAGACCGGTGTTCTTCGTGACGGTCTTGTGGTCGGCGAGTTCCATGCCGCGATCCCACGTCAGTGAGCGTCGCAGCTGCTGCGGGAGGAGATTCATCTCACGGGAGAGTCCGGCGGTGACGGACTCCATGTCGCGACCGTCCACCTGGACAAGGACGGTGAACCGGGTCGCGCGCTCGACGACCGTCGCGATCTGGGTCCAGTGGCGGCCCAGGAGAAGGTCTCCTTCCCAGTGCCCAGGGATCGTGCGATCCGCGGCTTCGGCGGGACGCTCGGAGATGGAGACAGCATCCTTGATCTGGGAGCGCCATTGCCCAGTGACGTTGTTGTGAACGCTGCGGCGGATCGGCCGCCCGGAGCGCAGATGCTTCTGCAACTCCTTCGCTAGAACCCCGCGGGACTGCACGAACAGCGACTTGTAGATCGTCTCGTGTGACACCCGCATCCCGCTCCCCACCGGATGCCGCTTTCGCAACGCGCCGGCGATCTGCTCGGGCGACCAGTCTTCCCGAAGCCGCGCGGCGACGTAACCGCACAGCACAGGGTTCCGCGCGAGCTTGCACTTCTGCGGGCGTCGGGCTCGACGCCACGCCCGATCATCGGCATCAATAGCGCGGTAGCGGCGTGCGCCCTTGTTCTTCGCGACCTCACGACTGATCGTCGAAGCGGGGCGGCCGATTCGGCGACCGATCGCCCGATACGACTCACCGGCGGCGAGGCCCCGAGAGATCTCCTCTCGCTCTACCAAGGTCAGCGTCCCCGGCCGGCGGCGCTGCGGCGCCTGATAGAACCCGCCGAACGGCAACAGGATCGAGAAGATCGACCCCGGCGGGGATCCCACCGTTCGGGAGATCTCGCTGATCGACGCACCCGACTTCCACAGCTCCCATACCTGCTGCCGCCGATCTGACGGCAACCCCGGTCTCCCGATCTTCGCCACACCGCACCTCCGAGATGATCATCGATGGTGTTGCGTTGACGGGTTGAGTTCACCGAAGCACGCTTGAGGATCTCGATCTCCATCTCCAGCACGCGGTTGCGGCGACGTAGTTCGACGAGTTCCTTGTGCTCGTCCGTCGTGACACCGGCCTTGCGGCCGGCGTCGACCGCGTCGCGATTCATCCAGTTGCGAAGACAGGACTCGCTGATCCCGAGATCACGAGCCGTCTTGCCAACCGGGTTGCCCTGGGCGACAAGATCCAGGGCACGACGCCGAAACTCCGGCGGGTGAGCAACAGGCATTCCACGGACTCCTTCCGAGACGATCATCGCCTCAACTCAGGTGTCCGGGAAAGCGGGTCAGGCTCCCTCCCGCGTTGTCGAAATGCTTAGTCGGGAGCGTAGGGGGTGGGAGGACCAAGATCCGGCCGCAACGCTGACCAAGGTGGCCAGGATGGGCTTCTAGCCGTCCTTGGGCGAACGACTACCTGGGGTTGCAAACGTTGAACGGTTGTCGATACGGTGCAGCCATGGCGGGCGAGCAGAGCATTGACGTGCAATCGGACCGGGGTCGAAAAGGGCTACAACTCGCAGGCTGGCTGGTGGCAGCGTTCGGTGTCGTTGGGTTGTTTGTAGCCTGGCTTCTGTCTCATGAGTCGCTCGAGTATTACTTCGGCCAGTACTCGTTTCCCTCTTCGATCTCGCAGGCTTTGAAACAGGGCGAGGTGTTCTCGGCGGCCATCATCGCCACGCCGAGCGTCCTCTCTCTGGTCATAGGCGTAGTCCTCCTGATCCTTGGGTACCGACTGCCGAGCGCGGACGCCGTCGCGGAGCGCAAACGAGCGCTGGCCGAACATCGGGATGCTCAGTCGATCGAGGAGCGAGCCGACGAGATTCGCAAATGGGAGCAGGCATACAGGCTTGCACATGGTGGTGCTGAGCCGCCGCCGGGGTTCGTTCCACCCACGACGGCGCAACTCGTCGCTTCCAACGCCGGGAAGACCAACACCCTCGCGGTCCTTGCGCTCGTCTTCGGGATCCTCGGCAGCGTTGTCGGAGCAATCTTGGGGCATGTGGCGCTCGCGCAGATCAAGCGCACCGGTGACAGTGGTCGCGGGCTCGCCATCGCAGGCATCGTGCTCGGATACCTCACCTTCGCTATCTACGTCGCCCTGTCCGTCTGGTACGTCATCGTCGTTCAGTCGCTGTACTGAGAGCGCGACGCTTGATCTTGTAGAGAAAATCTCGGGACAACGTCAGACGCTGTCACGCGAGTACTGGACTGTTGAGACCCCCCTCTTGAGACTCGGTATCCAGCGGTGGTACCAGGCGTGCGCCCCCGGGTCGTCGACCGGTCGAACCCGAAACGCGCGCCGCTGGCGGTTCTGGTTGTCAATGAAGAACCAGTTGCCTCGGGGCGCTTCGATCCAATCATCGGCCTCAGTGTGGTCAAGCGCCAAGATGTGCCAGAGCCCGACCGTGAAGTGCCCCACCGTGGCGACCAATAGCGCCTTCTGTTCAACAAGCGTCGAAGCATCGAGGTCCGTTGCTTGCCAGTACTGGCGGGTGGCCTCAATCTTCTTGCGCTCGGTCCAGTGTTCGTTCCAACCCATGTGGGCTCGAACATCCGTTGGATCGGGCTTCGGGTAGGTATGTCGAATCACGAGCGCTCCTCGCTCACCGATCCGTGCCAGCGATGCTGGGTCGATCCTCAAGGTTCGCCTCTTTATGAGGGGCTCGACTTGGGAGGGATCAAATAGCCAGTTGCTAGGACCACTCCCCGAAGCTGGAGGGAAAACGTTGGACTTGGCCAAGAGGGTCAGGTGGCGTTCGGTAGTCCCGAGGCCTCGCAACATGAGCGCGTCGAGCGTTTGCCAGTAGTCCCAGCATTCACGCTCTGCGGCGGCCATGGGCCGATGGTACCGATATCGCAGCCCTACTCAGCGGCAGGCGGCGGCCACCCGTCGCCGATACCAGTTGCAATCGGCCCTGGCTGCTTCTTGTCGGCAGGTTTCCCTCGCATCAGAGGAGGACCTTGATTGGCGCGTTCGCAGCGGCGCAGGCCTCGCTCACGGTGTCCGCAGTGTCACGAACGGCAGCCCACAAGGCCCCCGCATTCGAGGACCCGAGTTGATACATGCTCACGGCCAGTGCGATTGAGGCACTTCCCCGCGCGATCGAGAGCACGGCGTCCTTCTCAGGTTCAGGCAGGCCCGCGAGCGCCTCACCGTGCGAGTTCGCTTCGTCAACGACAGCGCCGAGGTCGTTGGTGAACGTGCCTGCCGCACCGGCGAGGTATGCGTCACCCCGATCGGGACCACCGGACACCGCATCGAACGTGTCAATCGCGTCGTTGAAGCCTTCGCACGCGGTAGCCGCAATGCCCGGCGAGGCGGCGCATCCGCTGAGGAACATCGCCGCCGCGACGACGACCAGCCCAGCCAGACCACGACTTCGCACCATTCCCCGACTCGCCCCTCCGAGCTCAATCCACTGTGCCCGACTCCGACCACCTTGGCACAAGTGTGCACTGTGTTTTCGAGTGCGAGCGCAATGAACTCAATGAGTGACCCACCCGCCCTTCGAGCCCGACGTGACGGCGCTCAGGGCGCGCCTCGCCGAACTGCGGGAGCAGCGCGGCCTCACCTACGAGCAACTCGCCGAGAGGTCGGGCCTCGGCCGCCGGAGTGTGATCGCGTTGGAGACCGGCGAACGCGACGGCTCGCTCGCCTCCTGGTACCGGGTCGCGCGAGGTCTCGGCGTTCCGGTGTCCGAACTTCTTGACGTCCTCGGCTGACGCGCAGCGAGTCGCGCGGTTCAATGCTCGACCGCATCGGGTTGCGGCGTGCTGGGCGGCTCGTCCGGGAGCGGTCCCCTGTAGAGACGCAGGACGTAGCGGGCGTACTCCTCATCGATGCCGATTGCGGCGTACCGCTCGATGACCTCATCCACACCGGCAGAGCGCATGTACTCGGCGTCCCCGACCGCGATCATCGCGATTCGTGCGTCGAGGTTGTGACCGTGCCGTCGGCCCACTCGGCGGCACAGACCCCGGCCCGGCTGACCTGGAGGGTACGCACGCGAGCGTGGCACCGCTGCGGTCCCGTGACGGTCAGCTCGACCGCTCCAGTGGCCCTCAGCGCCCGGATGAGCCGGTTCCAGCTCCATCCAGGGAACCGTTGAGCGACGTATCGATCCGCGATCCCGAGCAGCACCGGAGTCGGGTGCGCGTGCGCCAGGAGTCGATCAACGTCTCGACGTGTGTAGCCCATGGGCGCTCCGATTCATCGTCCTTGCGCCAGGGGTTCCTGACGCCCGTTCTTCTCCTGGAGCACCCGGTCGACGGATCGGGAGGCTGTGCGGCTCAGCCAGGTACTTAGCGCCGCAACTCGTGAGCGTGACGGCGAGCCTACCGGCGTTTTGTTAGGTCAACCGAATGAGGAGAGCGGAGTGGGTTGTGGCATTTTTGTCGCCCCCACCCCCCTCCCCTACGCCGCGACAACCGTCGTCGCCGTGAGCTCCCGCCATTCGCGGTCTATGTCGTCCTCCTCTGCCAGTGCCGGTGCGTCCGCCGTCGCGAGGAGAGCATCGCTCAAGGCTGCGCCGAATTGGGCGTTGTAGCTCGGCACCTTGGAGGCGTAGATCGACTTGGTCATCCGGACATCGGTGTGTCCCAGAGCCTGACTGACCTCGTCGATCGGTTCTCCGGCTTCGAGCGCGATCGTTGCGGCGCTGTGTCGCAGATCGTGTAGTCGGATAACGCGGATCCCATGACGAACGAGAGCGGCCTTGAACGACCGTGCAACGGCCGAGGGGTCCAAGGGCCCGCCGACTGTGTTGGTGATAACTAGGTCATGGTCCACCCAGCGGTCCCCTGCGGCCAACCGAGCTTCAGCCTGGCGTCGCAGCTGGCGCTCGAATGCCGGTCGAAGAACGGCCTGGATCGGGAGCGTCCGGTCACTCGCAGCCGTCTTGGGACTGTCGAACTGCCCAACGCTTCGCCGCCGCTCACCCTCGTAGACTGCGACCCGGCGGTAGGTCTGGGAGACGCGCAGTGTTCCATTTGTCAAACTCACGTCGCTCCACCTGAGCCCAAGAGCTTCTCCGCGGCGAAGGCCCAGGGCAAGGCCAAGCAACACGACGAGCTCGATGGGTTCGGACTCCATCGCCCGAATCGCGCGGCCCGCTTCGTCCCGGGACCACGGCTCTCGCTTCTGAGTGTGTTCGTCGTATGCAGCACGAAGAGGCGGCACGAGGGCGACAGGGTTGAGTCCGATGGCACCGGACTTTTGCGCGTGTTCCATGACCATCAGGAACACGCGGCGCGCGCCGTTGACCGTACTCACGGCCAATCCTCCTTGACGCATCGTGGCCATCCATTCGCTGACCATCCGCTCGGTGACACTGCCAAGCGGCAGGGAGCCGAATTTCGGGTAGACCCAGTGGCGGAGCCGGTAGATGTAATCACCGAGCGTGCTCTGCTTCACCCGACCTTCCCGGTGATAGTCGAGCCACCACTCGCAGTACTGCTTGATGGTCTGCGAGCGCTGCGGCGCGCTAGCCGTGACCATCTCGCGCACCGCGGCCTCGTGGCGGGCACGCTCGGCATCCTTACGACTGGGGAAGCTCCGCCGAGTCCGGGTTCGCTCTGCATCGCCCGGGACCTGGTACTCCCAGGCCCACTTACCGGTGAGCTTGCCGTTGCGCTTAATCGGAAAGATCGTGCCCCGGATCGGGACCTTGCTGTTCACCATCCGATGACCACCTTCCCGCGGTCGCCAAGATGCTCCTGCCGAGCGAGGAACGACTCCAGCGAGTCCTGAGTGATACGCGGGCTGGTGCGGATGTAGAGGCGGTGGAGCTCACCGACCTCCAGCAGCCGGTAGATAGTCGAGCGAGAGACCCCCAAGCGGATCTGAGCTTCGCGGATGGTCAAGAGGTTTGAGGCGGTGGCCATGAGTTGGTACCTGGTGGAGGCGGGTGGCACAGGCCAGGTGTTCCTGCCTGTCACTCGACGCCTCTCCTGGCGTCGGGCAGACCCAGGGTGGGTCGGGTTGGAGAGTTCGTTCTCTCGACACGCCCAGTGACGAATCCGACTGGTTTTTGCCAGATGGCTGAGCGAATGGCTGACCGCGATCATCGCGTCCCTCTCAATGAGGGCGGGAGATGCCTGGAGTATCAGGGATTCAGGAGGGTGCGCCTGGAGGGATTCGAACCCCCAACCGTCTGATCCGTAGTCAGATACTCTATCCGTTGAGCTACAGGCGCATGTCGGCTGAAAAACCAACCTGTCGAGTATAGCGCAGGCCTGGAGCGCCCCGAACGGCTAACCCTGACGGGTGAGCGACCCGAGCCAGGCGGCGAGGAAGAACACGACGATCCCCGCGCCGACGATGATCCACAACCACTTCGCACTCATCTGCCCGGCTCCCCGTTCGTCTCGACATCGCGTTCTGAACCATCCTCGACGATGATGACCGACTCCTCGAGCTCGGCGGCGATCACCGCCCGCGGTCGACCGATCGACGCGAGCAGCGGGAAGACGAGCACGGACAGCATGCCGGCCGCGACGAGCGACGCCGCGACCCCCGCCGAGAGCACCCCCTCGTCCTGTCCGATGGCCGTGACCGCGACGATGAGCGGCAGGCCCGTCGCAGCGTAGAGGGCGAGGCGCAGACGATCCGCACGCGACGAGCCGCGCGGCGCGGCGATCTGCGCGGGCAGCCCCCGCACGACGAAGAGCACCACGAACATGATGAGCGCGAGGAGGAAGAGCCACGGCTCGGCCACGAGCGCGCTCAGATCGAACCCGATGCCGGTGTCGATGAAGAAGATCGGGATGAGGAAGCCGAACGCGAGGCCGTCGATCTTCGACGAGACCGACTCCCGATCCTCCGCCGGTGCTCGCGCGATGATGATACGCCACAGCACGCCCGCGCAGAACGCCCCGAGCAGCATGTCGAGGCCGAGCAGGATCGAGAGCACGACGAGCAGGGAGAGGATGAGCAGGATGAGCCGGATCGCGAACTGAGCGGTCGTGTTGAGCGTCGCCGCGACGAGGCGGTGCACGCCGCGGTGCTCGATCCGAGTCGAGAGCCAGATGAGCGCGACCGCCACCGCGACGAACGCGAAGAGCACGATGCTCGACGTCCCCAGATCGCGGCTGCCGAGGAAGAGCGAGATGGCGATGAGCGGGCCGAACTCGCCGACCGCGCCGACCGCGCTCACCGTCGTGCCGAACGGAGTGCCGAGCAGGCCCGAATCGCGGAGGATCGGCAGCAGCGCGCCGAGCGCCGTCGAGCTGAGCGCGACCGCGATGACGATCGCCGCCTCCCAGCCCGACAGCAGCAGCAGACCGATGCCGAAGGCGAGCGCGAAAGAGATAAGCCATGCGACCGCGGAGCGGCGCAGCGGGCGGCCCGCGATCCCGCGGAAGTCGATCTCCGTCCCCGCCACGAAGAAGAGCATCGCGAGGCCGATGTCGGAGAGGGTCGAGATGAACGCTGTCGACTCCACCCAGTGCAGACCGCTCGGCCCGACGACGATGCCGAGCACGATCTCGAGCACGATGACGGGCAGCACGAGCCAGCGATCGAGCAGCCTGGCGACGAGCGGGGCGAGGACGGCGAGCAACGGGACGAGCACCATCCCGGCGATCTCAGACATCCCCGCCGACTCCTCTCGTCGCGTTCCGCGTATGACAGAGTAGGGGCCGTCCGGTCCGGACGACGTGCGAGGAGGCACCAGTGGGTCAGCAGTCGGTCACCATCGTCACGGGAGCCGCCGGCGGCGTCGGCGCCGCCGTCGTCCACGCGCTCGTCGCGGCGGGCGGCAAGGTCGTCGCCGAGGACATCGACCCGAAGGTGCGCGAGCTCGCGAGCGACGACGTCGCGGTCGTCGTCGGCGACGTCGGCGAGGAGGCGACCGCCCAGGAGGCTGTGCGCGTCGCGCTCGAGCGCTTCGGCACGCTCACCGGACTCGTCAACAACGCTGCGCGGTTCAACATGACGCCGATCGCCGAGACCTCCGTCGAGCTGTGGGACTCGGTCATGCGCTCGAACGCGAGGGGCCCCTTCGTGCACATCAAGGCGGCCGAGGAGGCGCTCGTCGCCTCGAAGGGCGCGATCGTCAACACGGGCTCCATGTCGGGCCTCATCGGGATGCCGAACCAGCTGCTCTATGGCGCCACCAAGGGCGCCGTCCACCAGATCACGCGGATGGCCGCGATCGAGCTCGCCGACCGCGGCGTGCGCGTCAATGCCGTCGCCCCCGGACACATCGAAACGGGCTTCATGGACGACTTCCTGCCGCCCGCGGGCGAGGTGCGCGACGAGCTCCTCGACGGCATCCAGCACAGCCACCCCATCGGCCGCTCCTCCAAGCCCGAGGAGATCGCCGCGGCGATCGCGTTCCTGCTCTCGCCGGCCGCGGGCACCATCACGGGTGTCGTGCTCCCGATCGACGGCGGCTACACGACGGCCTGAGGGCGCTCGACCCGCCCGCTCACACCCTGCTCTTGGGGTGCCAGACCGTCTTCGTCTCCGTGAGCGCCGTGATCCGCTCGAGACGCGGGGCGGCTGCGTCGGCGCCGCTCTCCGGCGCGATGATCCGCTTGAGCGTCTGCGCCGCGGCGATCTGCAGGTCGACCCACTCGAGCGCGCCCGCGCCCGTCAGGTCGAGCGCGTTGACGTCGTCGTGCGACGCGAGCCACGGGGCGATCTCGGCGGGCGATCCGGTGAGGACGTTGACGACGCCGCCGGGCACATCCGAGGTGACGAGCACCTCGGCGAGGCTGATCGCGGAGAGCGGGAAGGCCTCGGAGGCGATGACGACGACGGTGCTGCCGGCGACGAGGGCGGGCGCGAGCACACGGGTCAGGCCGAGCAGCGCGCTGTCCTGCGGGGCGACGATCGCGACGACGCCCGTCGGCTCGGGCACCGAGATGTTGAAGTACGGGCCCGCGACGGGGTTCGCGTTGCCCGTCACCTGCGCGTACTTGTCGCACCAGCCCGCGTACCAGACCCACGTGTCGATCGCTTCGTCGACCTGCGCACCGGCCGCCGCGGCCGTGACGCCCTGCTGCGCGACGATCTCGTCGACGAACTGCGCACGCCGGCCCTCGAGGACCTCGGCGACGCGGTACAGCACCTGGCCGCGGTTGTAGGCGGTCGCCCCCGACCATCCGCCGAACGCGCCGCGCGCCGCGACGACCGCGTCGCGCGCATCCTTTCGGGAGCCCTTCGCGGCGTTCGCGAGGAAGTCGCCCGACGGCGAGACGACCTCGAAGGTGCGGCCGGACTCGCTGCGCGGGAACGCGCCGCCGATGAAGAGCTTGTAGGTCTTGGGCACGGTCAGTCGCTTGCTCACTTCTGGGCTCCTGACTTGAGGTAGGCGAGCAGTCCGTGGCGGCCGCCCTCGCGCCCGAAGCCCGACTCCTTGTAGCCGCCGAACGGGCTGGAGGGGTCGAAGCGGTTGAAGGTGTTCGCCCACACGACGCCTGCGCGGAGCCGGTCGGCGATCGCGAGGATGCGCGAGCCCTTCTCGGTCCAGATGCCCGTCGACAGGCCGTAGGGCGTGTTGTTCGCCTTCGCGACCGCCTCGTCGGGGGTGCGGAAGGTCAGCACCGAGAGCACGGGCCCGAAGATCTCCTCGCGCGCGATCCGGTGGCTCGCCTGGACATCGGTGAAGATCGTCGGCGCGAACCAGAATCCCGAGGCCGGGATCTCGCATTCCGCGCTCCAGCGCGTCGCGCCCTCCTCCTCGCCGATCCGGCTGAGCTCGCGGATGCGCTCGAGCTGCTCGCGGGAGTTGATCGCGCCGATGTCGGTGTTCTTGTCGAGCGGGTCGCCGAGGCGCAGCGTCGACAGCCGCGACTTGAGCCGGTCGACGAGCTCGTCGTGGATCGACTCCTGGACGAGCAGCCGGCTGCCGGCGCAGCAGACGTGGCCCTGGTTGAAGAAGATGCCATTGACGATCCCCTCGATCGCCTGGTCGATCGGCGCGTCGTCGAAGACGATGTTCGCCGCCTTGCCGCCGAGCTCGAGGGTCAGCCGCTTGTCCGTGCCGGCGACCGCTCGGGCGATCTCGCGGCCGACGGCGGTCGAGCCGGTGAACGCGACCTTGTCGACGTCGGGGTGGCGCACGAGCGCGGCACCCGTCGCACCCGCTCCCGTGATGATGTTCACGACGCCCGGGGGCAGGTCCGCCTGCTGCAGGATCTCGGCGAAGATCAGGGCCGACAGCGGCGTCGTCTCCGCGGGCTTGAGCACGACCGTGTTGCCCGCCGCGAGCGCGGGCGCGAGCTTCCAGGCGAGCATCATCAGGGGGAAGTTCCACGGGATGACCTGCGCCGCGACGCCGAGCGGCCGCGGATCGGCGCCCGCGCCGGCGTAATCGAGCTTGTCCGCCCAACCCGCGTAGTAGAAGAACCATGCCGCGACGAGCGGGACGTCGACGTCCCGGCTCTCCTTGATCGGCTTGCCGTTGTCGAGGCTCTCCGCGACGGCGAGCTCCCGTGCCCGCTCCTGCACGATCCGCGCGATGCGGAACAGGTACTTGCCCCGGTCACGGCCGCTCATCCGCGACCACGTCTTGTCGTATGCCGCACGCGCCGCGCCCACCGCCGCGTCGACGTCGGCGTCACTGCCCGCCGCGACGGTCGCGATCCGCGACTCGTCGGCCGGCGAGATCGTCTCGAAGCCGCCGCCCGTGCCGGGGCGGAACGCGCCGTCGATGAACAGCCCGTACTCGTCGCGCAGGCTCAGGATCGACCGCGACTCCGGGGCCGGTGCGTATTCGAGGAAGCTCATGGGTTCTCTCAGTCGATCGTGACGTAGTCGGGGCCGGAGTAGTGGCCCGTGGCGAGCTTCTGCCGCTGGAGCAGAACGTCATTGAGCAGGCTCGATGCACCGAACCGGAAGAGGTGCGGCTGCAGCCACTCCTCGCCGACCGTCTCCGCCACGGTCACCACGTACTTGATGGCGTCCTTGGACGAGCGGATGCCGCCCGCCGGCTTGACGCCGATGCGCTCGCCCGTCGCGAGGTGCCAGTCGCGCACGACCTCGAGCATGAGCAGCGTTGTCGGCAGCGTCGCCGCGGGCTGCACCTTCCCCGTCGACGTCTTGATGAAGTCGGCGCCCGCGAGGATCGCGAGCCATGATGCCCGTTTGATGTTGTCGTAGGTCGTCAGCTCGCCCGTCTCGAGGATGACCTTGAGCGAGGCCGATGTCCCGTCCTCCCGGCGACAGGCGTCCTTGACGCGAACGATCTGATCGAAGACGAGCGCGTAGCGACCCGCGAGGAAGGCGCCCCGATCGATCACCATGTCGACCTCGTCCGCCCCGTGCGCGACCGCCTCCGCGGTGTCGGCGAGCTTCACCTCGAGCGACGCCCGGCCGCTCGGGAACGCGGTCGCGACCGCCGCGACCGACACGAGGCCGTCGTCCGGGTCGCCGTGCGCGGCGCCGAGCGCCTCGATCGCGTCGGGAACCATGTCGCCGTACACGCACACCGCCGCGACGCGGGGGCAGCTCGGATCGGAGGCGTCGGGGTTGAGCGCCTTCGCGACGAGCGAGCGCACCTTGCCGGGGGTGTCCGCCCCCTCGAGCGTCGTCAGGTCGATGAGGCCGACGATCCGGTCGAGCGCCCACGCCTTCGACGAGGTCTTGATCGAGCGGGTGCCGAGTGCCGCTGCGCGCTGCTCCAGCCCGACCGCGTCGACGCCGGCCAGCCCGTGCAGATACCGTCGCAGGGTCACGTCGTCGGGCACGCCGCCGAGCACCTCGACAGCCGCGAGGCGGCTGCCTCGAACTCCTTCGAGCGCGTTCGACGTCATGCTGGGCGATCCCGTTCTCCACTGCTCTGCGAGCGTGGAATCACAGTAGACCAGTGGCGTGGAGAACCTCGCATGGGCGGGTTCGGCGTTGTGACAGGCTGGTACCGGCAGACCCCGGCCGGTGAAGCAGTGTGAGGTGACGTGATGACTGATTCGTTCGATGCCATTCCGATCGCGGATCGCCTAGAGATCGAAGCCCTGCTCGCCCGGCAGTCCCACCTCGTCGATGAGAGCGATGCAGAGGCATGGGCCGACACCTTCACCACCGACGGGGTGTTCGAATCGCCGACCTACCAGCTCGTCGCACGCGGTCCCGTCGAACTCGCAGAGTTCGCCCGGACATCGAACGATCGAGCTCGGTCCCAAGGGCGCCAGTTCCGCCACGTCGTCAGTTCGATCTGGCTGACGGCGGAGACTCCGGACCGGATCCGCTCGAGGCAGTACGTGATGATCCACATCACCGACGCCGAGGGCACGCGCGTCGATCGGAGTCTCGTCGTCAGCGACCTCCTGCTGCGAACGCAGAACGGCTGGCGGGTGCAGCATCGCACCATGCGGCGGGATGGCATCCCTCAGGGCTGATTCGTCGGTCGCCGGGCGTCCGGCACGGTTCACATGTTGGCGGATGACCTCGTCGGGCGGAGGCCCGCGGACGGCGTGGTCTGCCGGCCACGGCTACCTGCACTGATGTCGATCGGCTCGCCGTACCAAGTCATGCCATGGGGGATATCCGCCGACTTCCACTCGATGGGCTCCCAGTCAGGATCGAAGATTTGGTATCCACCGGAGTAAAGCTCGACGCGATGATCGCTCCCGGGATCGTGGATGTAGAGATACATCGCCTGTCCGATTCCGTGCTTGCCGGGACCGACACCGTACTCGATGTCGAGGTCGCGGATACGGTCGGCCGCCGTGAGCACGTCATGATAGTTCTCGAGATTGAACGCCACGTGGTGCAGCCTGGCGTTCTCCTCCATCCGGTTCACTCCGAGCGCGACGTCGTGCATCTGCGAGGTCCAGGACATCCACGATGCCATGATCGTCGAGGGACTGTCCGGCATCATGATGAACTCGCGCCGCTTGATGCCGAGGTTCTCGCGCAGCCACCCCTCCGTCTGGTTCATCGTCCCCGGGTCGGTCTGGATGTTGAAGTGGTCAATGCGCCGCACCCCGAGTCCGCGACGCGTCGAGCTGCTCGACAGCAGTTTGGAGCGGATCGACTCGTCCTTCGTGCGCCCCTTATCGATGTCGTGATAGAGCTCGAAGGGGTGCTCGCTGTGCGGGACGAGGAATCGGATCGCCGGGCCTCGACCGGCCTCGTGGCCGGACGGCAGCTCGAGCACCTCGACACCCTGCCCCTCGAGCTGATCCTTGAACCGTTCGACGTCCTGAGCCCGCTCCACGCGGAAGCCGAACGCGTTCACCCGCGCCTCCTCCTGCTGCGTCAGCACGAGCGAGTGGTGGACGAGCTCCTGGTATCCGCGCAAGTACGCGAGCCCGTCAGTGCGCTCGACGACCTCCATGCCGAGCAGTTCGCTGAAGAACCAGAGTGATCTCTCGAGGTCGAGCACCCCGAGGTCGATACTGGCCGCGTGGGAGATCCTCGGACCGGGGTCATAGGTGTGCGTCATCGTCGTCTCCTTCGCGGTCCTGGGTCTGCTGTGCTCGGAGGGTGAGCGCGATATCGGTGAGCATGTCCTCCTGACCGCCGACGAGCTTGCGCCGACCGGCTTCGATGAGGATCGCGCGCGCATCGACGCCATAGGTCGACGCCGCGATCTCGGCGTGCCGCAGGAAGCTTCCGTATACCCCGGCATACCCGATCGTCAGCGTCTCCCGGTCCACCCGAACCGGCCGATCCTGCAACGGGCGGACGAGATCGTCTGCGGCATCCTCGAGCGCGAACAGATCGCAGCCGGTAGTCCAACCGCGCAGCTCTGCGACGGCGACGAATGCCTCGATCGGCGTGTTCCCAGCCGCTGCGCCGTGCCCGGCGAGCGAGGCATCGACGCGCCCGGCCCCCTCTTCGACCGCAGCGATCGAGTTGGCGACGGCGAGCGAGAGGTTCTCGTGCGCATGAATGCCCACCTGTGTCGTCGCATCGAGCGCCTCGCGATACGCACGGATCCGCTCGCGCACATCGTCAGTCGTCAACCGGCCGGATGAATCGGTGACATACACGCAGTGCGCGCCATACGACTCCATGAGCTTCGCCTGCGCCGCGAGCTCGGCCGGGGGAAGCAGATGTGCCATCATCAGGAAGCCGGAGACGTCCATGCCGAGTTCCCGCGCCTTCTCGATGTGCTGGGCGGCGACATCGGCCTCCGTGCAGTGCGTGGCGACGCGGACCGATCGCACTCCGAGATCGAACGCGCGCTGCAGATCCGCGAGAGTGCCGACACCGGGCAGCAGCAACGTCGTGATCACCGAACGCTCGACGACCGCGGCAACGGCTTCGATCCATTCCCAGTCCGTGTGCGATCCAGGACCGTAATTGAGGCTCGAGCCCGCGAGCCCATCGCCGTGCGCGATCTCGATCGCATGGACGCCCGCCCTGTCGAGCGCGGCCGCGATCCGCGAGACGTCCTCCGGTGTGATCCGGTGGCGCAACGCGTGCATGCCGTCGCGCAGCGTGACGTCCTGGACGTAGACCTCAAGGCCGGTGGTGCCGGTCATCGGCCGACCTCCGACTGATTGCGAGCGAGTTCCGCGGCGACGCGCACGGCGGCCGCGGTCATGATGTCGAGATTCCCGGCATATGCGGGCAGATAGTGGGCAGCACCTTCGACCTCGAGGAACACGCTCACCTTCGTGTCGACTCGCGGCGCCCCCGCCGGAAGGAGGATTCGGACGTCCGCGTCCTCCACCGGAGTGAACTGCACTCGTTGAACGAGGCGATATCCCGGCACATAGCTTGCTACCTCGGCCACCATGTCCTCGACGGACTGGCGGATCGCGTCGTGGTCGGCTCCGGCGACGAGCGCGAGCACGGTATCGCGCATGATGAGCGGAGGCTCTGCCGGGTTGAGGATGATGATCGCCTTGCCCCGCCCCGCTCCCCCGATGCGCTCGATCGCCCTCGCGGTCGTCTCAGTGAACTCGTCGATGTTCGCCCTCGTGCCCGGTCCTGCGGAACGCGATGCGACCGAGGCGACGATCTCCGCATACGGCGTCGGTGCGACCCGAGAGATCGCCGCCACGATCGGAATCGTCGCCTGTCCGCCGCACGTGACCATATTGATGTTCGGCGCATCGAGGTGCTCACTGAGGTTCACCGCGGGGATGACGAACGGACCGATCGCAGCAGGTGTCAGATCGACCAATCGTCTGCCGTACGGCGCGAGCAGCTCGGCATTCCTGCGATGGGCACCGGCGCTCGTCGCGTCGAACACGATCGAGACGTCGGCGAACTCCGGCATCCTGAGCAGGCCCGATACCCCGTCGGCGGTCGTGGCGACCCCGAGGCGCGCCGCTCTGGCGAGGCCATCGGAATCCGGATCGATGCCGACCATCGCTTTGACCGAGAGATCCTCGGATCCGCGCAGGACCTTGAACAGGAGATCGGTACCGATATTGCCGGACCCGACGATCGCGACGCCTGTGCTGCCCATCCGGTTCACGCATCCTTTCCGCTGAATCGCGCGATGACCGAGCCGATCGGCTCGATGTCGGCGACGAACTCGTCCCCAGGCATGACCTGGACCATCGGTCCCAGCGCGCCTGACAGGATCAGGTCCCCGGCGCGGAGGGGATCGCCGAGGTCGATGGCGGTGTTCGCGAGCCACGCGAGCGCGTTGAGCGGATCGCCCAAGCAAGCTCGTCCGTCGCCCTCCGACACCACATCGCCGTTGCGCCGCATCCGCATCACAACCTCGGCGGGCTCCGCCTCGGCGAGCGGGACGCCTTGCTCGCCTGCGATCACGAACACGCCCGATGAGGCGTTGTCGGCGATCGTGTCCACGATGCCGATCCGCCAGTCCCGGATCCGACTGTCGACGACCTCGATCGCGGGGAAGACGAATGCGACTGCCGATCGCACCGAGTCCGCGTCGACGGGGACCGAGATCGTCGACCCGAGCAGGAACGCGACCTCGGCTTCCGCCCGGGGTTGCAAGAGTCGGTCGATGGGGATCAGCTCCCCGCTGTCGTAGGACATGTCGTCGAAGAGCACGCCGAAGTCCGGACGGTCGACCCCGATCTGGCGCTGAACCGCCTCCGATGTGAGACCGATCTTCCGACCGACGATCCGGGCACCGGCGGCGAGACGCCGACCGGTCTGCGCCTGCTGCGTACGATAGGCGGCGTCGAGATCCTCCGGTCCGATGATCGCTGCGATCGGGTCGATCGGCTCGCGATTCGACTGCGCGGCTTCGAGCGCCGCACTCGCTGCCGCGATCGCGGCGGCCGAGGTCATCGGACTCGCCCCAGGAACTCCAGCACCGCGGCATCGAAGCGCTCCGGCTGCTCCCATTGCGGCCAGTGCCCCGCACCGTCGATGTAGAGGAACTCGCCTCCAGGAATCCGCTCAGCGATGTCCATGCCCGCTTTCGCCGGACCGGAAGGGTCGTCGCTCGTCCAGATGACGAGCGACGGACAGCGGATCGACTCGAGCTCCCCGTCGGTGATGCGGTTCCGGCTCCGGATGGCGGGGTCCTGCAGGCAGAGGATGTGCCGCATCGACCGGGCGAAACCGGGGCGGCGGTACACACCTTGTCGGACTTCGACGAGTTCGTCCGTCACCGATCCAGGATCGGCCATCAGCCACTCCAACCGCGCCCGGATCCGGTCCTCGCTCGGGTCGTCGGCGGCGGCCTGGCTGAGGGACCGGATGCGCTCCATGACCTCCGGGGTCGCCATCGTGCCGCCCGGGGTGTTGAGGATGAGCCGGTCGACGCGGTCCGGATGCTTCGCGGCGAACTTGATCGCCACCCAGCCACCGAGCGACTCGCCGCTGAGGTGCGCGCGCTCGATGCCGAGCACTGCCATCAGCTGATGCAGATGCTCGAGATAGTCCTCGATCTCCAGGTCCCGTGTCGTCAACGCAGACCAGCCGTGCCCTGGGAAGTCGTAAAGCACGACCCGGTACCGCTCGCCGAGCGCTCGGAGATTCCTTGAGAACGCCTCGAGATGACCCCCGGTGCCATGCAGCAGGATGAGCGGGTCACCTGCGCCGTGCTCGAGAACGCGCGTCGACGAGCCCGATACCTCGACATGCCGCACGGTGTAGTCGAGGTCAGCCAGCCCGGTCCAGATCGTCACGACGCCTCCATTCGTTCCAGCACCGGCTCCACGGCCGCGGTCGACGGCGATGCAACCGAGAACCCGATGACTCGAGCGAAGTCGCGAAGCATGTCCGAAGCGGCGTAGGCCGGGACGGCTCCTGCGACGATGCGATCCGGACGCAGCAGCACGACGGATTCGGCCCTGGCCTCGAACCAGCGCTTCAGCGCACCATCGCCGTCCCCGATCGACAAGACCCCCGACTGATCGGCGGGCTCGGCGGGCGCATGACTCAGCTGCGCCGCGGGTCGAGCTGCGACGAGCCGGATGCCGAGCGCATCGGCGATGCGTCGCGCATCGGCATCGAGCAGCGCAGATGGATCGTTGTTCCAGGCGATGAGCGCGAACCATCCGCCGATCGCATCATCGAGCCGCACGGATCGTCCGTCTCTGGTCATCGTCATCGGCTGCGGGAACAGCCTACCGATCGCGTCCTCGGATTCAGTCGCGCCGACGCGGGTGAGCGCGCCAGTGCGCATGGTCGGCATCGGCTTGAACCGCATCTGCACGATGTAGGTCTTGAGCCGAGGCACGAGCGCGATCCCTTTGAAGAAGATGTCCCGGGCCCAGGCGCCGAAACGATTGCGGATCGATACCGCTGCGCCGACCCATGTCGACAACTGGATCATCGCGTTCGCGTGATCTCTGCGTTCGAGATCGTAGGTGTCGAGGAGTCTTTCCGCCGCGAGGCCGTTGACCACCATCGCGAGCTTCCAGGAGAGGTTGAACGCGTCTCGAATGCCGCTGTTGTATCCCTGGCCCTGCCAGACCGGCATGAGGTGGGCGGCGTCGCCGACGACGATTCCGCGCCCGACCCGAAACCGCTCCGCGATCCGGGACTGGTGAGCGTAGACGCGGCGGCGGATGATGTCGAGCCCTGCGGTGCGCGGGAGGAGCGGGGCGAGGAGATCGGCGATGAAGTCGTCGCGCTCGACGTCCTCATCGGTCTCGCCCTTGAGCATCATGAACTCGAACCGTCGGATGCCGTGCGGGATGCTGATCGACACGTACGGACGCCGAGGGTCCACGACGACATAGGCACCGGGATGTCCGAGCGGATCGTTCCTGACATCGAGGACGAGCCACTTCTGCACCGCAGTCTTACCAGGGAACTCGATGCCGAGACCCTTTCGGACGCTGCTCCGACCACCATCGGCGCCGATCACCCAGTCGGCGCGCAGCTGGTGCGGGCCGTCGGCTGTCTGAAGGTCGAGCGTGACGCCGTTGCTGTCCGGCGAGATGGAGGTGACCGTGGTCGACCACCAGACTTCGGCGTGCGGATATCGATCGAGCCCGTTGAGCAGAACGCGATCGACGAGCGGCTGCACGAAGCCGTTGCGGCGCGGCCAGCCCAGACCGGCCATTGGCGGAGCGAGGCGCGCGAGCGTCCGACCCTTCCGGTCAGTGAAGACGAGGAGCTGATCCGGCACGGTATGCGCAAGGACTTCGTCGACGAGTCCGAGCGCCTGGAACGTCCGGAGCGTCTCGTCGTCCATCCCGACGCCCCGGGGGTAGTCGATGAGGCCGGACCCCGATTCGAGGACGATCACGCGGGTCCCATAACCGGCTAGAAGATTCGCAGTCGTGAGGCCCGAAGGGCCCGCTCCCACGATTACGACGGTTGGGGCGCCGGTCGGCGGCGGAGGGATTGACATCGGCGTCGGTAAGCCCGTTCATTATATGCGGCATGGTGCTCGCTATCTGATACGGATGCTAATCGCCGTCTCGTCAGTCGTCAAGCCTCCGCGGAGTGCCCGTCGAGCTGCCCGGCGAGCTCCTCGGCAGCGTCCCGGATGGTCGGACCGGCCGTCGCGGCGATGTCCGCACGGTGGGTCACGACGAGGAAGCATGCCGACGGCAGCTCGGGCGGCATCCGGATCGTCGCAGCGATCCCGAACTCACCCGGCTCGACCTCTCCCTCGCTCTGCGCGAAGCCGAGCTGCCGAGCGCGCGTCACCGCGGCGGGCTCGTCGGGCTCCGCCGATCGCCCTGCCAGGATCGCATAGGCGGCCGCACCCCGATCCATGGGAGTCGACATACCCGCTTGGAAGGCGATGTGATGCCTCACGTTCCTCGGCTCGATCTTGGCGATCGCCAGCGCACTGACGCCCTCTTCAACGAACAGCGCGATCGTCGACGCGAGATCGTCCGCGACGCGTCGCATGATCGGCAGTGCAAGGTCGAGAAGATACGGGAGATAGCTGTCCGCCAGGGTTGCGAGACGGGGTCCCGGAAGGTACAGGCCCTTGGCACCTCGAGTCACGAGCTTGAAATCGCAGAGCGTCTGCAGCAGCCGGTACGCGATCGAGCGATGGACGCCGAGCATCTCCTCGACCTGCCGTACGGTCATGCCCTGCCGAGCGTCCGTGATCGCGAGCATGACTCGCAGCCCGCGCGCGAGCGTCTGATTGCCGTCCCGGCCCGATGCCGGAGATTGTTCCGATATCTGCACACGCCGATGCTAGTTGTACTCGGTCAGCACTTTGGTGCCAGTCGGCTGAGTGGGGGTTTGCCTCCGAGGGCTGAGTGGCGTCGTTCAGTGTTGTAGTGCTTCAGCCAGGGGTCAAGCGCGGCGGTGCGATCGTCGTTCGTGGCGAAGGGCTGCCGGTAGGCCCACTCGGTCTGCAGGGTCCGGTTGAAGCGCTCGACCTTGCCGTTTTGCCAAGGGCAATGCGGCCGGATGAACACCTGACGGATCCCACGAATAGTGCACAGCTCGCGCAGCGAGAACCGGTAGGCCCAGGCGTTGTCGGTCATCAGGCGTTCGACGCGGGTGATGCCGCGGGTGGCGAAGTAGTCCAGGGCGCGGGCCAGGAACCCGGCGCAGGTCGGACCCTTCTCGTCGGGTAAGACCTCGGAGTAGGCCAGGCGGCTGTGGTCGTCGACGAGGGAGTGGACGTAGTCGTAGCCGATTCTCGTGTTCCGGTCGCGCAGGCGCGATCCGCTGGCCCGACCGTGGGCTTTCCAGCCGCCGCCGTCTGGGATGCGGCCGAGCTTCTTCACATCCATGTGGGCCAGCTCGCCGGGCCGTTCGCGTTCGTAGCGGATGGCAGTCTGCTTCGAGGACCGGATCAGATCCCCGGTCATCGGGTCCAGTGCCGCCAGACGCGGCAGGCCGGCTCGGACGATCACCCGGGATACCGTCCTGGGGGCGATGCCGGTGCGCGCGGCGATCTCGTCGCGCCCCAGGCGCTCGGTCGTGCGCAGTTGGATGATGATCGTCTCGGCCGCGACCGGCAATCGCGTCGGCGAGGAGCGTGGTCGCGTCGAACGGTCATGCAGTCCGGAGCGGCCCTCAGCGGCGAACCGGGCCAGCCAGTACCGAACCGTCTTGCGAGAGCAGCCCATCGCCGCAGCGATATGAGCCTGCGCCCACCCCGCTTGACGTCGGCGGACGATCAGCAGCCTGCCATGGAACGTCAGGTGCGCATTAGCGTGAGACACGAGGACCTCCGTGTGGTCGTAGAGACGTCAGACATCTCCACTAAGCCCGGAGGTCCTCCCCGTTCACAAGCCCAACATCGGCACCAAAGTCATGGCCGGGTACAACTAGTGCGCATCGGCATAACCATCAGGCGGGGGACAGTCGCGCCAGCACCCGGCGCCCCGCGAGATACCCCTCGGTCACGATCGGCCCGAGCGTCGCACCCGCACCGGGATAGCCCTGGCCCATCGCGGAGGCGGCGCAGTTGCCAACCGCGAAGAGCCCCGGGATCGTCGAGCCATCCGGGCGGAGCACCTCGCGATCCGGTGTCGTGCGCGGACCGCCTTTCGTGTCGAGCGTGCCCATCGCGAGCACCGATGCGTAGAGGCGACCGCTCGTGTCGATCGGACGCATCAGTGGATTCGGCCCGTCCCCGTCGCCGAAGCGGGAGCTGACATACCGTTCGAAATCGCTCTCCCCGCGATGGAAGTCGAGATCCCGACCCGAGCTCGCGAAGTCGGCGTAGCGTTCGATCGATGCCCGGAGGTTAACCAGGAAGTCGGCGTCGAGCCTCGCGTGGCCGACTCTCGAGGCGAGGTCGGCGAGCTTGCCGTCGATGGCCGCCGCGAGCTCCTCGAGGTTCTCGCCGCTCACCACCCAGTACGGGTCGGCGCCCGGCGCGGGCACGACATTGCCGAAGCGGTCTATTCCCCACCGGTCAGCGACCTGCTGATCCCATATTGCGATGAGGGGCATGTTGGGATAGCGAAGTTGCACCGGATCCCAGTTGGCCATCACCCGGGCGTGCTCGTTATAGGGAGCCTTCTCGTTGACGACTCGATGCCCCTGACGATTGACCTCGATCATCCCGTCGCCGAGCACGTAGAAACTCGACATGAACGTGTCCGGCTCGCGCTCCATCCGCTCGGTATTGATCGCGACCGACCACGCCTCGGACAGGTCGCCGAGCGCGACGCCGAGTGACAGCCCTATCCGGAGGAAGTCGCCGGTATTGGTCGGCGCCGCGCAGCCTCCCATGAACGGCCCGTTCAGGAACTGTAGGCGGTAGTCGGCGTTGTGGGTGAACCCGCCGGACGCGAAGATCACGCCGGCCCTCGCACGAATCGAGGTGGGCCCCGCGGGGGTATGAACCGTGACACCGACGACGACTCCCTCCTCGAGCACGATGTCGGTCACCTCGTGCTCGAGGAGGAGCTGCACGCCGAGCGCCTGGGCTCCCTTGGCGAGCTCATCGACGAGCACCTCGCCGCCGTTGGCCGCCCCGAGGGTCTTGGCCTCGTAGAGGGTACGGCCCTTCGGTGCCCGGTCCTCCTCACGAAAGCCTTGGTAGTCGACGATGCCGTGGGGAGAAGGTGCGAGGGCCATCGCACCAATGCGCTCGAGCTCGTCCTGCGCAGTCGCCGCGGTCTCGCAGAACACCTTGAGCATGTCGTACTCCCAATCCGGGAGCCCGAAGCGCGGTGCATCAGGGGAGTAGAGCGCAGGCCGACTCAGTCTGGCGAGGAAGCGCAGTGTGTCCTCGACTCGGTCCTCGACTCCCGCCTCCCGCATGAAGCGATTGTTCGGGATCCAGAGCGCGGCGGCCGACTTCCGGGTCGTGCCACCGATCTTCGCGGCCTTCTCCAGCACCAGGACCTCGGCGCCGCCGTCCGCGGCGATCGCTGCTGCCGACAACCCGCCGGCACCGGTACCGACCACCACGACGTCGGTCTCCCGATCGAACTTGACAGAATCGTTCATCGCGACGGGTGCTCCTTTGCTCCGACAGCCCGCCGTCGCGAGAATCGTGTCATTCTGCGAACATAAGCGTGCATTTATCGATTAGCTTCCGACGGAAGGCCCGCCTCTGTCAACCCCGAGGACAACACAGCCTTCGGTGCCCGGAGTTGTACAGCGAGGCCGATGGCGCCCAGGGCGACGCCCGCCACGACGAACACGAGAATGGTCGGCAGGAACCCGAGCCACGGGAACGCGATCCCGGCGATGAGCACTGGTGCGCCGAACGCCGCGTACGCGATCAGATACATCGCTGCGAGAACCCCGGACCGCTCGTGCGTCTCCACCGCCGGGACGAGTCCCGCGATCATGCCGCCGAGCGACCCGCCGAAGCCGATCCCGCCGATGACGCCCGCCGCGACGAGCCAGGCGGCCTGCCCGCTGAGCGCTCCGAGCCCGATGAGGAGCAGTCCCCCGGTCGAGCCGAGGACACCGACGAGGAGCTGCCGACGCGCCGAGAACCGACCGATGAAGAAGGCGGTGAGCGCCGAGACCGCGGGCTGCACGGCAGCGACGAGACCCTGGACCGTCGGGTCATGGATGTGCGCGCTCTCGGCGACGATCGAGGGCACCAGCCCGAGCACGAGACCACCGTACATCCAGGTCGCGACCTGACCGGGGACCATGGCGCCGAACACCGCGCGCGCGCGGGCAGGGATCGCGACACGCGGTATGAGCGAGCGCAGTGCACCCGGGCGGTGATCTGCCGTCTCGGGCATCACGACCGCGACGACGACGCACGCAGCGCACAGCACGGCGAGCATGCCGAAGAGGACGAGATCCGGCGTGCTCGAATGACTGGCCGCGAGACCCGCCGCGATGATGCCCGTCGCGAGACCCGCAGGACCGGCGCCCGCCGCGACCCGTTGGATGAGCGTGCGGCGTCGCTCCGACGCGAGCTCCGCGGCGACGGCGACGAGCGCGCTTGTCAGCACGCCGGTCGCCCAGCCCTGGAGCGCTCGCCCGAGGAGCACAATCCCGATGGAACCCGCGAATGCGAGCAGCAGCATGCCGGCCAGAAGCATCACGAACGCGCCCATGATGACGGGACGGCGCCCGACGCGATCGGCGAGCGAGCCGTTGAAGAGAAGCCCGACGATGAGCCCGGCGGCGTAGATCGCGAACGCCAGAGTCGCGAGCCAAGGAGGCAGATGCCATCGCGTCTCGTACACGACGTAGAGAGGTGTCGGTGCGCCGGCGGCCGCGTAGGTCACCGCGAGCGCGGCCACCGTGGCGCAGGCGTAGGCGTTCCGAACGGTGTCCCGCCTCATGGCGAGCGCCCGGCCGGGGCCCGCGATCATGTCCGTTCGCTCGCCTTCCCGAAGAAGGCGCCGATGCGCGCCTGCGCGTCCGGCGACGCGAGGCGCGCGGCGATCGTGTCGATCTCAAGCCGGATGGCGTTCTCGTAGCCGACGAGCGCGTCGGTGTTGAGCAGCGCCTTGGCCGGGCCGATCGCGCCGACGGCGGACGACATCAGGGCGACGGCGAGCTCTGCGGCGCGGTCGTCGAGCCGGTCCCGCGGGACGACCTCGTTCACGATGCCCCAGTCGGCCGCCTCGTCCGCAGTCAGGCGGCGACCCAGGATGCAGAACTCGACCGCCCGTCGAGGCCCCACGACCCGCGGCAGGAGATGGCTGACACCGCAGTCCGGCGTGAGCCCGACTGCCCCGTACGCCGACAGGAACGACGCCTCATCGGAGGCGAGGACGATGTCGGAGGCGAGCACCAGCGCGACCCCCGCGCCGGCGACCGGTCCTTGGACGACGGAGACGACGGCGAGCCGAGAAGTCGCCAGTCGACGCATCACATCGCTCGCGATCGTCGCCAGCTCCCGAACCGCTTCGACCGGATCCGGCTGCGCCATCACCCCGGCGAGGTCGCCTCCCGCACTGAAGTGCTTCCCCGAACTCGCGACGACGAGCACGTGGCATGAAGGATCATCCTCGGCGATTCGGATCGACTCGAGGAGTTCCCTCGCGAGCTGCGGATCGATGGCGTTCGCGCGCTCGGGTCGCCGCAGGGTCACCCAAGCGGCGCCATCGATGATGCGGAAGTCGATCACGTTCTGCGGACTCACACCGGGACGCGCGAGCTCGCGAACGCCGCCGCAGCCCTTCCCGCGATCCGCCCGAGCGTCGCCGCGGACCCCAGAGAGCTGCCGCTGCTCGGATAGAACGCTCCCCAGACGCCACCCGAGGCCTCGCCCGCAGCGTACAGCCCGGGTATTGCGCGCCCTAGCGGATCGACCGCTCTAGCCTCCGGGTCGATTTGGATCCCGGTGCCGGTGACGACGACGAGCGCGTGCTCGAGCGGCGCGGCGAAGAACGGCCCCGATTCGATGGGACGGAGGAACTCCTCGGGCTTGCCGAGGCGGTCCCGACCCGCGGCGGCACCCGAGTTGTACTCGGCGATCGTCGCCTCGAGCTGCGCCACCGGGATCCCGGCCATGGCAGCCAGGCCTCCGATCGTGTCCGATTCGAGGATCCGGTGCTCGGCACGCATCTCCTGGAGGATCGTCGGGTTCCAGTTCGCGCTCCGGCGCTCTTCGCGACCGGGATAGCCCTTGCTGCCGCCGGCATAGAACGGCGTCTGCTGCGACCGAACCGGATCGAGCGCGGCACTGTCGAAGATCGCGAAGAACCTACCCCCTCGTAGGCGCGCCTGGCAGTCGAGGACCGAGTAGTGCGCATTCTCGGGCAGGAAGCGCCGCCCGCTCGGATCGGTCACCACGAGCCACCCGGGCAGGTACGTCTCCAGTGATCGCGTGAACCCCGGGGTGAGCATGCTCAGGCCGTTGCCCTCCCCCACGATGCTCGCCCCAGCCCCGCGCCCGAGTGCGATCGCATCACCCTGCGAACCCGACTCACCAATATACCAGGTGCGCTCGTCGAACTGCGCGACGGCCGGGTAGTGCTCGCGGAGCAGCGCGGAGTTGGCGCCGAAGCCTCCCGTTGCGACCACGACGGCCGCTGCGCGGATCTCCTGTCCATCGACGACGGCGCCGACGACGGCGGTGCCGTCGAGCAGTAGGCGATCCGCTCGATGACGCAGCAGCACATCGACGCCGAGTGACTTCGCGCGGCGCGCGAGCGCATCGATGACGCCCTGGCCCCGTCCGACCGCAACCGCGCAGCGCGGAACGCTCTCGTAACCGCCCTTGACCGGAGCCGGGTTGAACTCGGCGCCGAGTCCGGCGAGCCAGTCGACAGTCGGACCGGACTCCTCCGCCAGGCGTCGCGCGAGGCCGGCGTCCAGCCCCCACTGGTTCACGTTCTGGTAGTCCGTGTACATGAGGTCCGCGGAATCCTCGATGCCGGACGCCGCCTGGATGGCCATTCCAGCCCCGACGAGGATTCCCTCGGAGAGGCGGGAAGCACCTCCCACGATCTCCGTCGCCTCGAGCACGATCACCGTCCCGGCTCCCTGCTCTTTGGCCGCGACCGCAGCCGAGAGCCCTGCGATGCCGGACCCGATCACCAGGACGTCGACACGATCGTCATTCATGATTCCTCCACTCGTTCCGAGATCGCCTCGAACCACCAGGCCAGCCGCGAGGGATTCATGGCGGGGCTCAAGTACATATCGGGGGTCCTGCCCTCGCCGGCAGCTCGTCGACTGTCGTCGACCGCGGCCGCGAGTGCTTCGCGAGCCCGATCGAGCTGCCCCTCGGGCACCTCGTAGATCGCAAGGTAGCGATAGAGAGGTGAGTCGCTATCCGCATGGGGTGCGACAAAGGCGTACCGCTGCGCAGACGCGAAGCCATCGAGGCCGACGACATCCCGGAGATGCGTGTGGTCGTACCAATCGTTGTACTCGTCCTCACGGCCGGCGACCGGCTCGGTGAGGACGACGAGGATGTGGCCGGACATTGATACCTCCAGTGAATGCTCGCCATCGAACGTCTCCACTGACGATACATACTTACATGTAACATGCGCAATGACGGGCCGGGGCTGGCCCCGGAGCACTCGGATCGGACGTGCACACGATGACGATGGCGAATCCCCAGGCGAGCGAAAGACTCTGGACACGTCGGTATGTGCTCGCGATGATCGTGAACACCGCCTCCACAGCCGTGTTCTACTTGTTCGTCTCCTCGATGGCGCTCTACGCGATCCGCAGATTCGACGCCAGCGAGTTCGAGGCCGGTCTCACCGCCGCGTCGTTCGTGATCGGTGGCGTGAGCGCACGGCTGCTCGGCGGACGCTACCTCGACTTCCTCGGTCGGCGACGCGTCCTGCTGATCTCGCTGGCCGCCTGCGTGATCCTGCCGATCGCGCACATCTGGTCCGAGGCGCTGTGGTTGACCATCGTGGTCCAGATGCTGCACGGCATCGGGTTCGCCATGGCGAGCACCGCGATCACGACGGTCGCGTTCGCCCTCATCCCAGCGACTCGGCGCGGCGAGGGCGCCGGATTCTTCAGCGCCTCGACGACGCTCGCGAGCGCGCTCGCCCCGCTCCTGGGCGTCGTACTCGTCGAGCACCTCGGCTACGACGCACTGTTCATTGCGGGCTCGTTGCTCCCGGCCGCGGGCCTCGCGGTCGTCTGCTTCTTCCGACCACCGGAACGCGTCCTCCTACCGGAAGAGCGAGCCGCGCTGAAGCGATTCCGGCTGTCGTCACTGCTCGCACCGAGCGTCGTGCCAGTCGCATCCGTCATGCTCCTCGTCGGAGTCGGCTACACCGGTGTACTGAGTTTTCTGAACCCGTACTCCGTCGCCGAAGGCGCGGCGCCCACGGGCGGACTGTTCTTCGCCGTCTTCGGCGGAGTGGTCCTGATCTCGCGCCTGTTCATCGGCCGGATCCAGGATGCGCATGGCGACAACGCGGTCGTCTACCCACTGCTCATCGTCTTCGGCATCGGACTGGCGATCCTCTCGATCACGCCCACTGGCTTTCCGCTCATCCTGTCCGCCGTCCTCGTCGGGATCGGGTTCGGATCACTGGTCCCCGTGCTCCAGGCGATCTCGATCGACGTCGCGACCCCCACGCAGATGGCACTGGCCACCTCCACCTATTTCTTCATGGCGGATCTCGGGATCGGCCTCGGCCCTCTCATCCACGGAGCGCTCATCCCGCTCATCGGCTACCGCGGACTCTTCGTCGCGCTCGGTGCCCTGACGATCCCGACGATCCTGCTCTACTTCCGCGTCCACGGACACCGAGCGCGATCGCTGACGAGCTGACTGTTCCACTCTCGAAAGTTGCATGTTACATTTACTGGTATAACTGTAGTAGTTATCAAGTAACCTTGCAGCAACCCGATACTTCATCGTGGAAGGACGGTCACCGATGACCGACGTTCGGACGAAGCCGCTGGCATCGCTCGACCCTGTCGGCGAGCCGGTGGTCGTCGTGCTGCAGAGCCAGGTGTCGTTCTCCGCCGAGCCGGGCGAGACCGTCTACGCGGCTGCGGAGCGTCATGACCTTTGCTGGCCGACCGCGTGCGGGGGCAGGGGCATCTGCGGCCTCTGCGTGATGGAGGTCGAGGAGGGTCGCGAGAACCTCGGTCCGATCGGCATCGAGGAGCGTGAACTCCTCACTCGACTCTATGGTGCCGACGGGGAACGCCCGGAGGTCCGCCTCGCCTGCCGAGCGAAGGTGCTCGGAGACGTCACCGTGCGACGGCGCGGTGTGAAACCACGATCCAGCAGGGATGGAGACAAGACATGACTATCGAGCAGCAGATCGCGAAGCACCACGCGAACGTCGAGAAGCATCATCTGCAGTTCCCCGAGACGACCATGTGGCCGGAGCAGATCCAGCTCACCGAGGAGGAGACGCTCTATCCCACGTCCGAGTACACGGACCCCGAGCGCCTCAAGCTCGAGTTGGAGCGCGTCTGGTACCGCTCCTGGCAGTACGCCTGCCGTCAGGAGGAGGTCGCGAATCCTGGCGACTACTACGAGTACGTGATCGGGACGCAGTCCTTCCTCGTCGCCCGGGGTGAGGATGGGGTGATTCGCGCTTTCCGCAACGCCTGTCGGCATCGCGGTACTCAGTTGAAGAAGGGGAAGGGGAACGCCCCCGATTTCACCTGCTCGTTCCATGCCTGGTGCTTCTCGCTGAAGGGCGAGCTCGTCGACATTCCCGATCGTCACCTCTTCCCCGGAGTGACCGACGAGGAGTATCGACTGCGAGAGGTCGGCTGCGACGTATGGGCCGGATTCGTCTTCATCAATCCCGACCCGGAGCGCGCCAAGCAGCAGCCGCTGCTCGAGTTCCTCGGACGAGTGGCCGAAGACCTAGAGCCGTACCACATGGAGCGCTACCGCAATGCCATGCACGCGGTCATCCACCTCGACTGCAACTGGAAAGCCGCGATCGAGGCGTTCTTGGAGGCATATCACGTTTCCTTCACGCATCCGCAGATCCTCGCGTACCTCGACGACGTCAACACCGCTCTCGAGACGATCGGCGACCACAGCCGGATGATCGTGCCCTACGGCGTGCCGAGCATGCGCATCGAGCACGTCGACGAAGCCGAGATCTACGAGGCCTATTTCAACAAGTCCGCGACGTCGTTCCGTCACAAGCAGGCGACCTCGCTCCCACCGGAGCTCTTCGACGAGGACGGGACGTGGACACTGGACATCCCGATCCGCGAGTACATGATGCAGCATCACGAGCGCATCGGTCAGGAAAGCGGGCACGACTACTCGGGCCTGACCCGTGAGCAGCTCGTGGACGACTACGACTACCACATCTTCCCGGGGTTCAAGTTCAACTCCCACGCCGGAGCCTGCCTCGGCTTCCGCTCCCGGCCGCACCCGACCGACCCGAACAAGTGCATCTTCGATGTCTTCAAGTTCATCTGGCCGAACGAGCACGAGCCGATCCCCGAGCCCGCGCCCATGGTCGAGGTCGAGTACACGGACCCGAGCGTCGGACTCGTCCTGTCCCAGGACTTCTCGAACCTCGCCAAGGTCCAGCGCGGCATGCACGACGAGACCCTCACGCACGTGACGTTCGGATCGCCCGAGGTCCGGATCACGAACTTCCACAACGTAATCGAGCGTCTGCTCGCCGAGGACTGACCGACGACCGGTCCCACCAACACTCGAAGGAATCGATGAGCATCACCTATCAGGCTCCCCCCGCGGGACCGACCGAATCCGTCACGCAGGAGGAGCTTCTGGAGCTCCTCCGCATCGCCTACAAGATCACGGTGTCGGACGGGCGCATGCAGCAGGAGGTCAAGGCGAACGTCATCCAGGCGGCCACCTATCCGGTGCGCGGCCTGGAGGGCATCTGCGCGGCCATCGGCGCGGCCCTGCTGCCGACCGACTACATGGTCTCGACCTACCGGAATCTCGCCGACGTCATCGCGAAGGGCATCCCGCTGGGCAACGTCATCGCTGAGATCAGCGGCCGGGCCACCGGCGTGGCCGGCGGCAAAGGCGGCGCCATGCACATGACAGATACTGCGGTCGGCTTCATGACCACGACGGGGATCGTGGGATCGGGCCTGCCGATCGCCAACGGCCTGGCACTCGCATCGCAGATGTCGGGGGACGAGCGCGTCACCGCCGTCACGTTCGGCGACGGGGCGACCTCGATCGGTGCCGTGCACGAGGCGCTCAACCTGGCCGCGCTGTGGAAGCTGCCGATCGTGTTCGTCTGCCAGAACAACGGCTGGGGCGAGCACACCCCGGTGCACGAATACATGGCGCAGACCGACATCGTCCTCAAGGCGCAGGGATACGGGATCAGCTCCGAGCGCGTCGACGGCTTCGATGCCGTTGCCAGCTACGGCGCGGTGCGCCGTGCGGTCGCAGCCGCCCGCTCCGGCGAGGGACCGCGATTCATCGAGGCGGTGTCCTATCGACTGTCCGGTCACACCGCGACGACGGACTTCTCCTACATGGACAAGGACCTCCTCGCTCGGCTCAAGGAGAACGACGCCGTAGCCCGTCTGCGCGCGCAGCTTCGCGGGGCAGGCGCCGACGCGCTCGTCGATCAGGTGCAGGCCGAGGTCGACGCCGAGGTCGACGCTGCGTTCGCCTTCGCGCTGAGCAGCCCCTATCCCGACCAGCACGCTGCGTACACGGACGCGTATGCAGCCGGCACGAGTGCCCCGGAGGCAGCACGATGACCGATGCGATCCTCACCGAGAACCGCACCATCACCATGGCGAACGCCATCAACGAGGCGCTCGACGTCGCGCTGCAGACCGACCCGAAGGTCTTCCTCATCGGCGAGGACGTCGCCGACCCAGCGGGTGGTGTGTTCAAGGTCACGAAGGGCCTGTCGTCGAAGCACGGCACCGATCGAGTCCGTCCGACTCCGATCGCGGAGCAGGCGATCGTCGGGGCTGCGATCGGCGCTTCGATGGTCGGGTACCGGCCCGTCGCCGAGATCATGTTCTTCGACTTCATCACCGTGGCGATGGACCAGATCGTCAACCACGCGGCGAAGCTCCGCTACATGAGCGGCGGCCACACCCCTTCGCCGATCACCGTGCGGACGACTGTGGGCTCGTCGCGGTTCGGTGCGCAGCACGCACAGACGCTCGAAGCATGGTTCATGCACACACCGGGGCTTGTCGTGGCCTACCCGTCCACGCCCGCGGACGCTCGCGGTCTGCTGCTGTCGAGCGTGTTCAGCGACGACCCCGTGCTCTTCATCGAGCACAGCGCGATGCTGTTCACATCGAAGGGAGACGCCCCGGTCGGTGATGTGCGGATCCCGCTCGGCAAAGCGGACATCAAGCGTGCGGGCAGCGACGTCACCATCGTGACCTATGGCACCCAGGTGGCGCCGTCGCTCGCTGCGGCTGATGCCCTGGCCGCCGAGGGCATCAGCGTGGAGGTCATCGACCTCCGGACGCTCGTGCCGCTCGACACCGCGACCGTGCTCGAGTCGGCTGCCCGTACCGGCCGAGTGATCGTCACGCATCAGGCGACCCAGTTCATGGGCCCCGGCGCCGAGATCGCGTCGATCATCACCGAGCGCCTCTGGGGTCGTCTGGCAGCCCCGGTCGTCCGGCTCGGAGCCGACTATGTCCCGGTACCGTTCTCCTCGGCGCTGTCGGTCGTACCCACGGCCGAGAGCATCGCGCAGGCGGCCCGGACACTGGCCGCTGGATGACCGCGGTCTGGGGCTTTCAGGTCTCGGAGTTCGGTGGCCCGGACGTCCTGAACTGGTCAGAGCTCCCCGGCCCGGAGGTGCGCAGCGACGAGGTCCTCGTCGATGTCGCGTACTCCGGCGTGAACTTCCTCGACATTCACCAGCGATCAGGGAAGTACCCGCGCCCCGTCCCGTTCGTTCCTGGGAACGAAGGCTCGGGTCATGTGGCCGCCGTCGGACCGGAAGTATCGGGATTTCGCCCCGGCGACCGCGTCGCGTTCGCCATGCATGGCACTGGTAGCTACGCGGAACGCGTGGCCGTACCGGCAGATCGGCTCGTCCATGTGCCTGAGTCGATACGGCTCGCGGATGCCGCGGCGCTCGTGCTCCAGGGCGTCACCGCGATCTGTCTCGTGCACGTGGAGGCTCGCCTGCGAAAGGGCACCACGGTGCTCGTGCACTCGATCTCCGGCGGTGCCGGAGGGGCGGTCGCCCAGATCGCCCGGCACGCGGGTGCGAGCGTGCTCGGCCTCACGTCCTCGCAGCACAAGCGCGAGATCGCACTGCGGTCCTACGCGGACGACGTGCTGCTCTATGACGAGCGCGGTGGTGGCTATGCCGAATGGGTTCGGGAGAGATCCGGCGGCGGCGCCGACGCGGTGTTCAACGCCATGGGCGGCGACTCGATCCACGAGGACATCCGGTCGCTCGCGCTGCGCGGGCACGTCGTCCTCTACGGTCAGACATCCGGGCCGTTCACCGCGATCAGTCCCGGCACGCTATCCGAACGATCATTGACCGTCACCTACTCACGGGTGAGTGCCTACCTGACGGAGCCAGGCTCGTTCGCGCGGTACGCCGGCCAGCTCCTCGCGATCGCGGTCGATGGCGGCATCGCTCCAGCGATGCTCACCGAACTGCCCGCGGACCGCGCCCCTGAGGCTCACCGAGCGCTCGCAGACCGCTCGAGCACGGGCAAGACCATCCTCCGCTTCCACGGCGGATGACCAGATCACAACGCAAGGAGGCGTGATGGGGCGGCATATCGTCATCGTCGGAGGGGGCGTCGCCGGATTGGCCGCAGCGATCAGTGCGAAGCAGGCGAATGCCGAATCGGTTGTGCTGCTGGAGGCAGCGGACGCGGTCGGCGGCGCCTCCGCGATGTCCGCGGGAGTCTTGATGGGCGCGGGCAGCCGCAACCAGCGGGCGCTCGGGATCCAGGACGACGCAGAGTCGCTGTACCGCGACTTCATCAACCTGTCGCACTGGGCCGTCAACGCCCCGGTCATCCGCCGCCTCGCCGACCTGGCCGGTCCGACGATCGACTGGCTCGCCGACCTCGGGGTGCCGTACATCAAGCAGGTCTTCGTGGCGGGCGGCGAATCCCTGCCGCGCAGTGTCGGAGTGATCGGACGAGGCCCCGCGCTCATCGCAGCGCTCGCAGAGCAGGCCCGGCAGCTCGGTGTCGAGATCCGTACCGGCGTCCGGGTCGACGAGTTGACCCGCTTCGGATCCAGCGTCGAGGGGGTCGCGTCCCGCGACACCCGGATCACCGCCGACGCTGTGATCCTCGCAACGGGCGGGTTCGGCGCCAATCCCCAGCTGCTCGACGAGTGGTATCCGCTCAGCGACAGCCAGGGAGGAACCCTGCGCTGGTACGGCGGCCCCGGCACGTCGTTGGGCGACGGCCTCAAACTCGCCCGCGACGCGGGCGCCGAGATCCATGGCAAGGACACCGGACTGCGCCTGCTGCATCCGGGATTCGTGCAGCAGATCGAGGCCTACCTACCCGGTTGGCTCGTCTTCGTGAACGGGGACGGACGCCGGTTCATCGACGAGACTTCGGCCGAGGGCGTGCTCGATCGCACGGTCAACAGCGCGGGAGGTCGGATCTGGGCGATCTTCGATGCCGCGGCGCTCGATCCGATGGCCGTCGGGTCGACGCCCGCCTACCGCGTACCGATCCCGGAGTTCGGTGAGCGGCGGACGGCGAACTGGTCCCCCGAGGCGCTCGCTCAGGCGCTGCGCGACGGCCGCCTGACGTCAGCCCTGACCATTCGCGAGCTCGGTGTCTCGATCGGTGTCGACGAGGACGTCCTCGACGCCACGGTGAGTCGCTACAACCGAGAGCCCGAGACCATGATCGACGAGGTCGGCAAGGAGTCACGCTTCAAGCGTCCGTTGACACGTGCACCGTTCTACGCGGCCGAGGTGCGACTCGCGTCGGTCGTCATCACCGGCGCCGGCCCGCAGATCGATCCGAACGCACGAGTCCTTGACCAGCAGGGTGAGCCGATCCCAGGGCTGTACGCCGCGGGCGAGGTCGCGAGCGGGATGATCGGCCCGATGTACTACACCGGTGGAACGCTGTTGAGCGCCGCAGCCGTATTCGGGAGGATCGCCGGTTCTCATGCCGCAGGCGCGACCGAGATCCCGGGTCAGGACAGCTGAGTGAAGAATCCGCTCGACGGATCCGCATCTCGACGCGCGGCGACTGGATAGAGCACCTCGCCAGGCCAGGGATCGCCCGGGATCTCCGCACGCGTCCAGTCCATGACGACCTTCCGAGCAGCGATGGCCCAGCGACCATCCCGCTTGGCGAAGTGATCGAGGTATCGACCCCCCGCCCAGCACAGTAGGCGATCGCCCGCGGCATTCGTATACGGCTGCGCGGCGAGGAAGTATGACTCGACCCGCGCCTCATCGCCATCGAACTCGATGATGGCGTTGGTGATGTGATGCTGGCCCAGGAGCACGGCCGCGTCCATCTTCTCCACGATGTACGGGGCGAAGTCGTAGCCGGTGCCGTCGAACCCGCCGTGCAGATCCGTCGCGCCGTCGTGGTAGACGGCTCGCAGCCCTTCGATGTCGCCCCGGTCGACTGCCCGGCAGTACCGGTGCAGGACGTCGAGGATCTCGGTTCGGGCGAGCAGTTCGTCGATGTTCATCTCGGCTCCCGTTCTCAGATCGTTCGAGCGAGCAGGGTGGCCTGCTCGATGGCGTCGCGCAGCGTCCGAGTCCCAGTCGCGTCTCCGATGACGTGGACGGGGAACGGCGCATCCTCGAGATAGTCCGCGTTCTCGCGATTGGGCGTGTTCGACGAGACGATGACGACCGTGTCCGCCTCGACGGCTCTCGTGCCGCCATGCCCGTTGAGGATGTCGAGGTCCACGCGCCCGGGGGCGATCTCGCGCATCGTGGACACCGGTACGACCTCCATGCCCGCCGCGAAGAGTCGCTCGAGTGCCGAGAACACCGTGGAGGGCGTGTGGTCGACGGTCGCCCCGACCCGCTCGTGCCTGGTCGCGAAGACGACCTTGGCCCCCTCGGACACCAGCTTCTCAGCGACCGACACCGCCTCGTAGCCTCCCGTGTCGTCGTAGACCAGGGCGGAGCGCCCGATCTCGGCACGGCCGCCGAAGCCGAGCAGCTTCCACGAGGTCGTCACGTGGGGCAGCTGCGCTCCAGGCAGTTCGCGTCCCGGAGCCGAGGTCTGGAATCCGTCGTCTCGCGGCGTCGAGCCGGTCGCGATGATGACCTCGTCGGGCGCGATCTCGAGAATCTTGTCAGGGTCTACGGGGCTGTTGAGCCGGATCTCGACTCCGAGACGCCGGACTTCGTCGGCGAGCCAGGCGGTGATGGCGCCGATGTCCGCCCGGTTCGGGGCGCTCTGGGCGATCGCGACCTGGCCACCGAGGCTCCGGTTCATCTCGTGAAGCACCACTTGGTGCCCTCGTAGCGCGAGCGTTCTGGCGGCCTCGAGGCCTGCGGGGCCCCCGCCGACGACCATGACGCGCTTGGGCGACGCCACGCGGTCACCAGGGTCCATGGTCCGTGTGGATTCATGCGTCACGAGCGGGTTGACGGCACAGCTCATTCGGCCGGTCGTGAAGAACCTGCCGAGACAGCCCTGATTGATCCCGATGCACGGGCGCACCTCCTGAGCGCGCCCCTCCTTCGCCTTCCGCACCAGGTCGGGATCGGCGATCAGCGGACGGACCATCGAGACCATATCGCTGATCCCTCCCGCGACGATGCGCTCGGCATCATCGAGGCTCATGATGCGTCCAGAGACGATGGTCGGCACGTCGACACCTGCTGCGACGGGCCCGGAGGTCGGCAACTCGTAGCCCAGCTCGGAGTCCATCGGTGCGAAGAAGTTGTGGAATCTCCAGTACGAACTGTAGGACAGATCGAGGAAGTCGATCGATGGCTCGACGGCCTTGGCGATCTCCAGCACATCAGGTGACTCGAGACCACCCTCCACTTGCTCATCAGAACTCAGTCGCAGGCCCACAGCGAAGTCGTCGCCGACCTCCGAGCGGATGGCAGCGAGGATCTCCCGCAGGAACCGGAGCCGATTCTCCAGCGGCCCACCGTAGTCGTCCTCGCGCCGATTGGTCACGGGCGACAGGAACTGACCGATGAGATAGCCGTGCGCTCCGTGCAACTCGATTCCGTCGAGACCACCGGCCTTCACACGTCGTGCCGCCGTGGCGAACGACTCGACGACCTCGTCGATCATCGCCTGCGTCATCGGCCGCGGGACGGCCCCGACGTGGGGGTTGGGCACATCGCTCGCCGACCAGGGCTGATCCGGAGGGAAGAACCTCGCCGTGCCCGCGTGCCAGAGCTGCTGGAAGAGCTTCATCCCATACGGGCTGATTCGCTCCACGAGGCGCTGGTAGCCGTCGATCACGCCGTCCGACATGACCGGGATCGAGGTCGGCGAGAGCCGGTGGACGCCCGCGATCCCCAGGATCGTGAGTCCAACTTCACCCCGCGCACGCGCTTCGTGATAGGCGATGAGATCGTCAGACTGGTCGACCCAGGGCAGCCCCACATTATGCGGTGCGCGTGCGATGCGGTTCTTGATCGTCACGCCGCCGATCTGCAACGGCTGGAAGACGCTCTCGTATGCCATGCTCCACTCTCTCTCGGCACTGAGTCGCATCGCTGCTGATGCGGCGGGCTTCGCTGACTTGGAGGATACGCGGTATCCCATGTAACATGCAACACGCAACACGTCGCGCTCAGGACACTGGTGTCGCCGCAGCGCGCCCGACGGAGGACCTATGGATCTGACCCTCGACCCCATCCAGGCGGCGTTCCGCGACGAGGTGAGAGAGTGGCTCGCGGAGAACGTGCCGCGGGAAGAGCTGGGCTCCCTGCACACGATCGAAGGCATCGAGGCGCACCGGGCATGGGAGCGGAAGCTGTACGAGGGCGGCTTCGCAGCCGTGCACTGGCCCGTGGAGTTCGGCGGTCGAGGCATGGACCCGATCGGCACCCTCATCTTCTATGAGGAGTACTTGCGAGCCGGCGCACCGGGGCGGATGAACCGCCTCGGCCTCGGCCTCGCCGGCCCGACACTGATCGACCTGGGGACTCCTGAGCAACAGGCTCGCTGGCTCGCGCCGATCTTGTCCTGCGATCACCTCTGGTGCCAGGGCTTTTCCGAGCCGGACGCCGGCAGCGATCTCGCGAACGTCCGCACTCGCGGGGAGGTGAGCGACGAGGGGATCCTGGTCAACGGGCAGAAGATCTGGACTTCCTGGTCCCTGTTCGCGGATTGGATGTTCGCGATCGTGCGCACCGATCCGAGCTCGAGTCGCCACAAGGGACTGACCTACCTGATGATCGACATGCACGACCCGGGAGTCGAGGTGCGACCGATCAAGCAGCTCAACGGGGTCTCGGAGTTCGGCGAGGTCTTCTTCGACAACGTGCTCGTCCCCCACGAGAACGTCATCGGCTCGATCGGCGATGGCTGGCGCGTCGCGATGCTGACGCTCATGCACGAGCGCGGGACGAGCCTGAACACCGCATCGCATTTCCGCGCAATGCTCCGGGAGCTCATCGGGATGATCCCTGAGGACCAGCTGGACGACCCGCGGATTCTCGAGGAACTCGGCTGGTTGCACGAGCACGTCGAGGGCTACCGCTACATGACGCTGCGCACCCTCAGTGAGCTCGTGAACGGCAAAGAGCCGGGCAGTCAGAGCGCGATGGGCAAGCTGTTCTGGTCCGAGCTCCAAGTCCGTCTCTTCGAACTCGGACTGCGGACCATCGGGCCCCGCGCCGAGCTGTGGGACTCCGATCCACTCGGATCGGCTCCCAAGAACTGGCGCCAGCGGTACTGGCTGGGCCGCGCCGCAATGATCTACGCCGGATCGAATGAGATCCAGCGCAACATCATCTCCGAGCGGTGGCTCGGACTTCCGAAGGGATAGCCCGTGCTGTTCGACTTGACCGAGGACCAGCAGGATCTTCAGCGCCTCGCGAAGGACTACTTCGCCCAGCGCTTCCCGGCGGGTCGCCTCAGGGCGTTCTGGACCGGAGAGGACGACGATCTCGGCCCGGTCTGGCGCGGCCTCGCCGAGATCGGGGTGCTGGGGCTCGCCATCCCCGAGGAGCACGGCGGACTCGGCCTCGGTCAGTTCGAGTTCGCACTCGTCCTGGAGGAGGCCGGATACGTCGCGCTGCCGTCGCCGCTGATGGAGACGGCAGCGGTCGCGGCGCCGCTCATCGCCCGGTTCGGGAGCGACGCCCAGCGGGCGGCGTGGCTCGAGCCGATCGCCAGCGGCGAGGCGATGGTGACGATCGCCATCGACGGATCGGGCTTCGCCGTCTGGGGTCGAGAGAGCGACGTGGTCGTCGCTCTCGTCGATGGCGATCTCCACCTCGTGCCCAGCGCGATGATCGAGTGGACCGCACTCGCCACCGACGACGAGGCCCGCCGACTCGCGATGGCCTCCTATCACGGCATCGGTCCTGAGACGCTGCTCGCCGCAGGACCGGAAGGCGTCAAGCACGCCCTCGCGCTCGCGCGATCCGCAACCGCCGCGGCCCTCGTCGGCATCAGCCAGCGCATGCTCGACATGACGGTCGAGTACTCGCTCCAGCGGCAGCAGTTCGGTCGCGTGATCGGGTCGTTCCAAGCGCTCAAGCACCGCATGGCGGATATGGCGGTGTCCGTCCAGTCCGCCCGTGGCCTCGCCTGGTACTCCGCCTACGCACAGGATCACGAGCCGGACATGGCCGACCTGGCAGCCCGGACGGCGAAGAGCGCGGCGGCAGCTGCCGGCTACGAATGCGGTCGCAACTCCCTCCAGCTTCACGGCGGCATCGGCTTCACGTTCGAGTACGACCTCAACTTCTGGCTCAAGCGGGGACGCGCGCTCGAGGCGGCATTCGGCAACGCGTCGGACCAACGAGTGGAGATAGGCCGTAGCGTGCTCCGGGAGATGCGCGAGGACCAGATCAGCGTCGAGAACGAAGAAGGAGTGATGAGCCGATGAGCGATACCTCGCCCGTGCTGCTCGAACGCCGTGGAGCAGTGCATCTGATCACGCTGAACCGACCGGATCGGCTGAACGCCATCGACCCGGAGATGCACGAGCTGCTCGAGCACACGATCCGTGAGGCCGACCGCGACGACGAGTCCCGGGTCATCGTGATCACGGGTGCCGGACGCGGCTTCTGCGCGGGCGGCGATGTCAAGGGAATGGTCGGCTCGACCTCGTTCGGCAAACCCGGACGCAAACGCGTGCTGACAGCGGGCCGGGATCTCATCGATGTCCTGGTGCGGACCGAGAAGCCCATCATCGCCATGGTCAATGGGGTCGCGGCGGGGCTCGGGGCCACGATCGCGCTCTTCTGCGACATCCAGTTCATGGCCGAGGAGGCCAAGATCGGCGACCGTCACGTCAACGTCGGACTCGTCGCCGGTGACGGCGGTGCCGCCATCTGGCCACTGCTCATCGGCCCGAGCAAGGCGAAGCTTTATCTGATGACCGGGCGCCTCATCGGCGGGACGGAAGCAGCAGCGCTCGGACTCGTCACGAGGGCTCTGCCGGCGGACCGGCTCGAGGCCGAGGTGTTCGCATTGGCGGACGAGCTCGCCACGCTACCCCCCTACGCGGTGCAGGCGACGAAGGCATCGGTGAACCGTGCCATCGCCGCCTCCGTCGGCACGACCCTCGATGTCTCGCTCGCCTACGAGCACCTGTCGATGCACACCGTCGACCATCAGGAGGCCCTGCGCGCATGGTCGGAGAAGCGCCCCGGGAACTACGTGGGACACTGATCGGTGAGTATGAGGAATCCTGGACTGCTCGATCCCGCCGCCGCCGTGCGGGTGCTCCTGTCGGCCGACGGAATCGTCATCGTCGGCGCGTCGGACGACCCGGCGAAGCCCTCAGGTCGATCGCTCCACTATCTGAAGAAGTATGGCTACCGCGGCGCGGTGCATCCGGTCAATCCGAACCGTGAGACCGTCCAGGGCCTGCCCGCCTTCAAGACCGTGGAGGAGGTGCCGGGCGATCCACAGCTCGCCGTCATCGTCGTCCCCGCGGCGGCAGTACCCGATGCCATCCGTGCGGTCGGGGCACGCGGAATCCCGGTCGCGATCGTCTTCGCGTCGGGATTCGCCGAAGTCGGTCCAGAGGGCGAGGCCGCGCAGGACGAGCTCGTCGCAACGGCGCGTCAGGCGGGAGTCCGGCTCCTCGGACCCAACTGCGTCGGCACGGTCGGCGCTGCGTCGAAGGTCACCGCGGTGTTCATGTCCGGGCTCGACCAGGACCGTTTCGACCTGGAGGACTCGGGCGTCGCGTTCGTCACGCAGAGCGGCGCAATGGGTGCATTCGTGCTGAGCATGGCACAGTCGAGCGGCGTGGGGCTCGGTCGGTTCGTGAGCACGGGCAACGAAGCCGACCTCACACTCCCGGACGTGATCGAAGGGCTCGTCGACGACGATTCGACCCGCGTCGTCCTCGGCTACATCGAGGGAGTCCGGGACCCGGCTGGCTTCCGGCGGGCGCTGTCCCGAGCCCGTGATCGCCAGGTCCCGCTGGTGCTCATGAAGGTTGGCCGGTCTCAGCAGGGCGCGGCTGCAGCCGCATCACACACCGGTGCGCTGGTCGGCTCGGACGCGGTCTACGACGGCATCTTCCAGCAGTACGGCGTGTTCCGCGCCGAGGATATGTCGACGCTGCTCGACCTCGGCCGGGTCTTCGCCGCCGGTCGTTACGCCCCCGGACCCCGCGTCAGCATCGTGACCTTCTCCGGAGGCGCCGGCGTCCTGATGGCGGACGCCGCCGAAGAGCTCGGACTCCAAGTGCTGCCCTGGAGCACGCACTGGCAGGCGCGAGCCGCCGCGGTGCTGCCTGCCTTCGCCTCCGTGATCAACCCGATCGATATGACGGGCGCGATCGTCGCGGACCAGAAGCTCATCCGCGACGCCGTCGAGGTCGCGCTGGACAATCCTGAGTCGGATGCGGTCGTGCTCCTCCTCGGGAACCTCGACCGGGAGGAGCAGACGATCATCGATCATCTGCTCGAGCTTCGCGAGCGCTCCGACAAGCCCCTCATCGTCGTCTGGGTGGGAGGCTCCGGGAATCCGATCAGCGTCCTGTCCAAAGCGGGCGTCCCTACCTTCGACGAGCCGATCCGCGCCATGCGCGCGCTGGGAGCTCTCGTGGACTGGTCCGGACGGATCGGCCGGGGGACCGGACTCGCCTCGACCCGCCCGTCGTCCGAGCCGCACTCGGCCGGACCGGTCGTCACCGTCGACGAGGTCGAGAGCAAGCGGCTCCTCGCCGAGTACGGCATCCAGACGGTCCAGGAGGCCGAGGTCTCGACCCCGGAGGAGGCTGCCACCCAGGCGGAGCGGATGGGCTTCCCGGTGGTGCTCAAGCTGTTGTCCGAGGAGGTTGCGCACAAATCGGAGCACGGATTCGTCGCACTCGGCCTGACCGCGACGGACGAGGTCATCGCGACAGCACGTCGAATCCTCGACGGGGCCGCGACCCTGGGCGTCCGCGACCGCCGCCTCGTGGTGCAGCAGATGATCTCGTCCGATACCGAACTGCTCCTCGGCATGCGCCAGGATCCCGTGTTCGGCCCGGTCATTGCACTCGGGCTCGGCGGCGTCCTCACGGAAGTCGCCGCAGACGTCCAGGTCCGGGTGCCGCCGCTCTCACCCGGTGACGTGCGCGCAATGACGAGCGGGCTCCGCAATCGCGCCCTGCTCGACGGACCTCGCGGTCGAGTGCCCGTCGACCGGGAGGCCCTCACCGACACGGTCCTGGCGTTCTCCCGTCTCGTCGTCGAGCGCGGCGCCGAGTACGAGTCGATCGAGATCAACCCGCTGCTCGTGGACTCGAACGGCGCACCCGTGGCGGTCGACGCCCTCCTGGTCCCCACACAGGAGCGCAGCCTCTGATGCCGGACCGCGACGCCGCCTCGACCACACCGACCCGACGCCGCCCGTCTCGGCGCGCAGCTCTGATCAGTGCGGCTGTCGACGAGTTCGGTGCGACGACCTCCCTCGAGGCCGTCACGGCCGCGCAGATCGCCGCCCGGACCGGAATGGGCCTGTCCGCGTTCTACTATCACTTCGCGTCGATCGACGCGCTCCTCGAAGCGGTGGTCGAGGCCCTCTTCAACGGCATCTCTACGCGGTCGAAACCGCGACCCGATGAGGTCGATCTGGCGACATGGGCATCGGCCAGCATGCAACGGCAACTCGACTGGATCTCCGATCGCCCAGGCGAGGCCCGACTCCTGGTCGCGATCTCGGGAGGGTCGCCGGGTGGACCCGCGGTCCTCTCGGCCGTGCACGGTCGGCTCACCACGCTGTCCATCGAGGTCGGACGCGATCTCGTCGCGCTGGACCCGCGGAACGATGAGCTGACCAGTGAGATCCTGGCCCGCAGCTTCATCAGCCTCGTCACGGAGGTGGCCAGCCTCGCCTTCGACGGCATCGCACCCGATCGATCCGAGTTGCGATCGGCCGCCATGCTCCTCGCGCATCGGCTGGTCACTCCGGTCGCCGCTTGAAAGGCGAGGGCTACGGAGCACCCGTGAGTCGGCGGCCGAACTCCGAGAGGGCGTCGACGATGCGCAGTTGATCGTCGGTACCGCCGATCGGCTCGTCGGTGACCCATGCTTCGGAGGTCGCCATCGCGAGGGTCAGGTAGGCGCGTACACCGAGCTGGTCGGCCAGGTCCTCCTCCGGACGATCACGTGGTCTTCCCGGGATACGGGCCAGAATCCGCTCGCGGTAGTCGTCGATGAAACGCTGACGAGCCGCGCGGGCGGGAGACGGTCCTGAGGCCGCCCACGAGTAGAGCATGCGCGCCTCGTCCCGATGATCAGCAGCCCATCGCCACACGACTTCAGCCGCATCACGCATCGAGAGCGGCGCCCCGGCGACTCGTTCCGCCGCGGTCGTCGCCGACTCGATCCGATCCGCGACGAGTTCGACGGCCGCGCTGAAGAGGGCGTCCTTGTCCGGGAAATGGTAATAGATCGCAGCAGACGTCAAGCCGCACGCGTCCGCGATGGACTGGACCGTGGCACGCGGCCCTTGTCGCGAGAAGATCTGCACTGCGGTCTCGATGATCGATGACCGTCGCGACGGTCGGTGCGCGGGTCGGAGCACCTTGAGGCTCGCGTCACCCGCGGTCATGCGCTCAAGGCTAATCGCTCACGCCTTGTCCTCCAGCGATGCTTCGCCGAGAAGCGCCCGAACGACCGACGCCCGTGAGCTCACGGCATCCGCGGGACCCGCATAGGTCACCTCGCCGCGGGAGACGACGACGACCTCGTCCGCGACCGCCAGTCCGGCATCGGCATTCTGCTCGACCATGAGCACCCCGATGCCGGAGTCGGCAATGGTGCGCACGGTCCCGATGACCTGATCGACCATGACGGGCGCGAGCCCCATCGACGGCTCATCGAGCAGGATCACATCCGGATTAGACATGAGGGCTCGACCGAACGCCAGCATCTGCTGCTCACCGCCCGAGAGGAGCCCCGCTGCGCCGGCACGACGATCCCGGAGTATCGGGAACATCTCGTAGATCCGCTCGAGGTCCCGCTGCACCCCGCCCGCACCGCTCGCGTACGCCCCGATCCTGAGATTCTCCTCGACGGTGAGCGGTGCGAAGATCTTGCGCCCCTCCGGCACGAGCACCATGCCGCCGCGCACCAGCCGATAGGCCGGTTCGCCGAGCACCTCGCGCCCCTTGAGCTTGACGCTGCCGCGGTTCGCGCGGACGAGTCCGGCAATCGTCCGAAGCGATGTCGTCTTGCCGGCTCCGTTGGCACCGAGCACGAGCGTGATGCGCTTGGCGTCGACGCGAGCCGCGAACCCTCGGACGGCTTCGACGCGCCCATAGCTCACATGAAGATCGGTGATCTCAAGCATGATTCTTGTCCCAGTTCTTCCCGAGGTACGCCTCTCGGACGTCCGGGTCCTGTACGACACTGGCCGGAGCACCCTCGCCGATCAACCGACCGAAGTTCATGGCATAGAGGTAATCGCAAGTGTCGACCATCATCTGCACGTCGTGCTCGATCAAGAGCTGCGTCAGTCCTTCGTCGCGGAGTTTCGACATGAGCGCCGCGACCTCTTCGCGCTCGTGCTGGTTCATGCCCGCGGTGGGCTCGTCGAGGAGGAGCACCCGAGGACGGCTCGCGAGCGCGCGCGCGATCTCCACGCGTCGTTGCGAGCCGTACGAGAGCTCGGCCGGATAGCGCTTGAGCACCGTAGCGGTACCCGTCCGGCCGATAGCCTCGTCGATCGCGTCGCGGCGTTCCTTGCTCGTGCGCTTGGTGCCCTTGGGAGGCACGTCGGTGCCGAGCGCGATGTTGTCGTAGACCGTCCGATCAGCGAGGAGACGAACCGTCTGGAACGTCCGCGCGATGCCGCGGCGAGCCACCTGATGGGGCTTCGCCGTCGCATAGCTGACCCCGTCGAAGACGAGGTCGCCGCGCGTCAGCTTGGTCAGGCGCGTGATGGCGGCAAGGAGCGTCGTCTTGCCGGACCCGTTCGGCCCGAGGACACCGAAGATCCGATTGCCGCCGAGCGAGATGGACACCCCGTCCACGGCCTTGATGCCGCCGTAGTGAACGGCTACGTCCCTCGTCTCGAGCACGGCGGGCTCGCCCGTCATCGACGCGGTCATTGCTCGCTGTCCTTTCCCGCTACGGTCTGAAGGAACTCGGTCTCGGCGGCATCCGGCTCAGTCGCCATCTCATCGACCACATCCCGTTGCCCGGCATGCTTTCGCTCCGCGAGACGCTTCCGCACACCGAGGATCGATCCCCAGATCCCGGTGGGGAAGAAGAGCGCCGCGAGCACGACGATGACTCCGTAGACCACTTCCCGCCATTCGCCGACGACGGTCAGGAAGACCGGCAGCCAGGTGAAGATGATCGTGCCGATGAGTGCGCCGATCCAGGACTTGGTGCCGCCGACGATGGCGACGGTGAGCGCGACGACGATGAGCCCGAAGCCATACGCATCAGGAGTCGTCGTGTTTCGCACCATGAGCATGAGCGCCCCGCCGAGTCCTGCGACCGCGCCGCTGACGAGGAATGCAGTGAGCCGGTACGCGCTCACGTTGATGCCCTGGGAGGACGCGAGTGCCGCGTCGTCGTGCACCGCTTCGATACGACGAGACATCCCTCCCCGCTCCGACAGCGCGAACAGCACCGCGACGATCACCGCGATGATTCCGAGGTGCCAGAGCTCGACCTTTCCGGCGATGCCGAAGAGCCCCATGTAGCCCCCGGTCAACGGGGTCAGGTTTCCCGCGAGCACCACGACGATCATGTCGAACGCGATCGTCGCCATCGCCAGGTAGAGGCCGCCCAGGCGGGCGACGACGAGGCCGAGCAGGAGGCCGACGAGCGCCGCGACGACCACGCCGAACGCGACCGACGACCAGGTGTCCCAGTGGAACTTGGCGAACGCGATGCCCGAGCTGTACGCGCCGACGCCGAAGAGGCCGACGCCGGCGAGCGAGAAGAGGCCGAGGCGCATCGGGAACTGGAAGCTGAGCGCCAGCAGGAAGGTCGTGACCGTCGCCTGCAGCGGGATGATGTTCGCGGCGATCCAGTTCATGTGCGGCGCACCTCCGCTCGGCCGAAGAGCCCTCTGGGGCGGATGATGAGGACGAGGAAGATGATCGCGAACGCAACGGCGCTCGCCCAGCCTCCGACGCCGCCGAGGATCATGAAGGTTTCGACGAACGCCAGCACGAAGCTGCCGATGACGACTCCGAGGACGCTGCCGACGCCTCCCAGGATGATCGCGGCGAAGGCCTTGAGCAGCAACCCGTCTCCGGTCGTCGGATTGATCGCCACCAGGTGGATCGTGAGCAGGCCGCCGGCAAGGCCGGCGAGCAAGCCCGCGAACGCCATCGTGCCGATGGCGAGGCGCGACTCGTTGATCCCCATGAGCTTCGCGGTCTCGGCATCCACGCCGACGGTGCGCAGTGCGAGGCCGCCACGGGACCGCCGGATCCACATCGCCAACGCGATGCTGATCGCGATCGCGACGACGAAGATGGTGAGGCTGACCGCGGTGATGCGGATGCCGGCGAACTCGAGGACGGGGTTCTGATCGGTCGTCGCGAAGCCGAAGGAGCCCGACTTCGTCGCATGCGAAGCGAAGCCGATCAGGATGGCGGCGAGTCCGATCCCGCCGATGATGACGTTGCGCTCGGCCGCATGATGATCGGTGGAGCGCTTGCGGATGACGCCGTACACCAGGGTCTGCATCAGCACGCTGAGGATCGCCCCCACCAGAGCCGCGATGATCACGCAGAGGATCGCCGGCAGCGCCGTCATCGAGGTGATCAGATAGACGGCGAACGACGAGAACATGAAGATGGCGCCATGGGCGAAGTTGAGGATGCCGACGGTCCCCCAGGCCAGCGACATCCCCATCGAGAAGAGCAGATAGATAGAGCCGAGCACGGCCGCGTTCATGATGCTTTGAATCACGGTCAACCTCTCTGTTGACAGGGCCGCATGGTCGCGGGTCAGCCTAGTGGCGACCCGCGACCATGCGGCCGCTCGTCAGTTGTCAGCCAGCGATCTTCTGGACAGCAGCCACAGGATCCCACTCGACCAGCACGCCCGGCGAGACGGCGTCGCGCCCATCGATGAAGGTCAGCTTCCCCTGGACGCCCTCGAAGCCCTGAAGGCCGAGCGCCAGGAGCGCGTCGTTGATCGCAATCGGATCGGCGGAGTTCGCCTGCTTGATCGCGCGAAGCACCCACCAGGTCTGGTCGTAGGTCTCAGCGGCGTACGTGTCGGGATTCTCCCCGAACTCCGCCTGGAACGCCTTGGTGAACTCCGCGGGGAGTCCTGAGGAGATCGCGTACGAGAAGTTGGTCGGGAAGAACACATCGTGTCCCGCGTCGCCCATGCTCTTCATCTGATCATCGGTCATGGCCGCTGTGACATACACCGGCCCTTCATAGCCCGACTGGCGCAGCTGGGTGATGAGCGTCGGCATCTGCGGGCCGATGAGCGTCACGACGATGGCGTCCGGACTCGCGGCTGCGGCCTGGCCGGCCGCCGCGGCGAAGTCGGTGACGCTGCTCTCGAAGTCGAAGGTCTGCGCGATCTCGACGCCGCCGTCGGCGAGCAGCGGCGGGATGACCACCGTGCCGAGCTGGTTGTAGGTCGCGTTGTTCGCCGAGACGAAGGTAACCACCGTCTTCGCACCATCCGCGACGATCTTCTCGATCGCGCGCGGCCAGACCGACGACTGGCTCGAACTGGCACGATAGCCGAACTGCCCGGTGAGCAGCCCGTCGACACCCGACTGCGTGAAGACGATCGGCACCTGAGCGGCTTCGGCGATGGGGGCAACCGCGAGCGCCTCGTTGGAGATCTGCGGACCGAGAATCGCGCTGATGTTGCCCGACGCGAGCCCTTCCGTGATCGCCGTGGACGCCACGGTCGGGTCGAACGCGCCGTCGCGCTCGTCGACCTCGACCGTCACACCCTCGCCGAGGAAGGCCTCCTCGGCCGCCTGCTTGACGGCGAGCGCCGTGCCCTTGGCGGCCGAGATGCCCGTGTACGCGACCGCTCCGGTCTGGTCACGGACTCCGAGCAGCTCGATGACCGCCGGCAGGCCCCCCGCGTCCGGTTCGGTCGTACCCGTCGGGTCGGGGGTCGGGGAGGTCGTACCCGTGCAGCCGACGAGCGCCAGCGCGCCGGCCAGGACGATCGAAGCAGCTGCGGCGCCGCTTCGCAGGTGGATTGCCATAAATCACTCCTATGTGATGCATACGACTGTGCTCGTGCGCAGTCGTGGTTCCAGTGTGGACGCGCTTCCTTGACGCATGGACTCGGGTCCGTCGGTGCTTCGCTTCACGCCTGCACGTCCTCAGAGAGGCTCCCGTCCACCGCTGAACGTGTTTCTCACGGTGGCCATCGACGACCCTGACGACAGCAATTCATGTTACGCGTTACATGCACAATGTTACCTATGTGGCACGATAGGTCAAGCCGGAGTGCCATCGCTCGGTGGTTGCGGCCCTCCCCGTACCGGTCGGCCGGGCGCCGCGCGTAACATGGTGCATGTTGATTGCGTTCGTAGCGACGCTCTCGGGGCAGGAGTGCGAATCGTGGCATCGAAGCAGGACAGCGGATTCCGTGTCGCTCCGATCGAAAGCAGCGACCTGCTCGCGGATCGTGTCGTGGAGACGCTCCGGAGCGCCATCCTCGAGGGAGAGCTGCCTCCTGGCGCTCGATTGAGCGTCCCCGAGCTCGCACGCCAGCTCAACGTGAGCCGCACCCCGGCGCGGGAAGCCCTGATCAGGCTCGAGAACCTAGGGCTCGTCCACATGATGCCCCGGAGGGGTGCGGTCGTGCTCAGTGGCGATGCGAGCGACATCATCGAGATCTTCCAGTATCGCGAAGCACTCGAGGGCATGGCGGCTCGCCTCTGCACGCGCGCAATCGACGAGGAGACGCTCGGGACCCTCCGGGCCGAGTTCAATGCGCACATCGAAGCAGTGGAGCACGGTGATCCGAGTGAGCACATCGCACACGATCAGCGGTTCCACTCATTGATCGCATCCGCGTCCGGCAATAAGCGGATCGCCTCCGAGCTCGAGCGCGTCCATTCTCAGCTCGAGGTGCTCACGCGGACGGGTTCGACTGAGCCGGGCGCAATGGGTGAAGCGATCATCGGAGCTCACCGGGAGATGCTTCAAGCGATCGAGAGCCGAGACGGTCGCGCCGCCGAACAGGCGGCACGCCGGCACGCTCGCGGTGTCCTGCACTTCTACGAGGAGATCGGCATGGTGCCTCGCCAAGAGGCGCACTGACTGAGGGATGCTGCTCGGCAGAAGCTGCGCACACCTGCCTCAGGGCATCGACGGTCCTTCCCGGTCGGACGGAGGCAGTTCGAAGACGACCTTGCCGACCGGGAGAGCGCCGCCCTCCGATGCACGATGGAACTCCATGGCCTGCTCGATCGGCACTCGAGCACCGATTACCGGAAGCACCGAACCACTCTCGACGAGCGGCCAGATCGAATCCCGCACTCCCGCGATGAGCTCGGCTTTCGATTCCGGTCCAGTCACCGGCCGCGAGCGGACGGTCTGGCCGTGCACGGAGATCCGTCGGCGCATCAGGTGGCCGAGGTCGATCGACGCCTCCGCCCCGCCCTGCGTCGAGACCAGCATGAGACGCCCGCCGACGGCGAGTGAGCGCAGATTGCTCGCCAGTGCGGGTGCGCCCACGATGTCGAAGATCACTGCGGCACCCGGCCAATCCTCGCGCTGCTCCAGCACTTCGGCGAAGTCGTCGGCGCGGTAGTCGATGGCGATGTCGGCACCGATCTCGCGCACCTCCGCGCACCGCTGGGCACCGCCGGCCGTGGCCGCAACCACGCAGCCCCATGCCTTCGCCAACCGCACCGCGAACGAGCCCACCCCGCTGGATCCGCCGTGGACGAGCACGCCCGACCCAGCAGCAGGAGGCTGGGGCAATCCGAGATTCGCCCAAACCGTACTGGCTGCCTCCGGCAGGGCGGCCGCATCCGCCACGGTCATCCCGCGGGGAACTGGCAGCACCTGCACGGCGGGCACCGCCACGTACTCCGCGTACCCGCCGCCGCCGAGAAGCGCGCAAACCTGATCGCCGGGTGAGAGCCCCTCCACCCCGGTCGCAACCTCGATGATCTCGCCCGAGCACTCCAGCCCGGGGATACGCGGGTCGATCCCGGGCGGGGCGGGGTAACGCCCCTGCCGTTGGAGCACATCCGCTCGATTCAGCGCCGTGGCGGCGACCCGGATGAGCACTTCGCCGTCCCCCGGTTCTGGCCTCGGGACCTCCGTCATCCTGAGCAGTCCCGAGCGCCCCGGCTCGTCGATCACCCACGCCTTCACTGAGTCCCCTCCTCACGCACCCCCGGCGACCATGACTAGGACCAAGATCGTCAGATAGGGGCGTTGTCCCGACGTCAACCGGTCCGTGCGCCAATAACAATCACTGCTGCTTCCACCACGCAACGTGAGTCCGACCCCCTCGACGTCCTGAAACCTCACGAAGCGAAATCTGAGGGGTCTGAGCCTCGGCCCCGAGGGGACTCCACCTTAGCAGGGTGCTCAGATCGGGCTAACCGGGCGCCGAATCCCGTGCAGACCCGAGTTTTCAGTGATTTCGGTGAACGCATTGGGCTCGATTCAACGCCGCCCACACCATCCTTGGCATCCTCGGGACGATCACAGGACGATTCACTGGATCGAGATAGAGACCTGCTGCAGCCCCCGCAATCTACCTGCCGAGACCAATCCCGGGGTCGTCGATTTGTCCTGGCTCATAGCCGGAGCTGGAAAGACCCGGGTGAGGTGGCTTCGACGGCTGCTCTGTCGAGGGTTCGCGATCGGATCGGAGGGTCAGGCGAGCGGCTTGCATGGCTGCTGAAGCGTCGGAGGCTGGCGAGACGGCCTGATCGAACATGGACTGCAGCGAACCGAAGTCGCGCTGCTCGGATGCCACGCGGCAAGCGGCGTCGTTGACGTCACCGTGTACCGAACGCCAATCAAGCTGCCAGCCGGCATCAGCTGCGACCCTGTTCCAGAACAGGCGCTGAGTTCGCCCGTTGCCCTCGCGGAATGGATGAATGTAGTTCCACTGGTCGTAGTGATAGCTCAGCTTCTCGATGAACTGAACCCGTCCGAGTCCGGCGAGCATTCGGTCCTGCCGAAGTTCTTCGGTCGCGTACTGTGCCGCCCGGTCGATCATCGACACCGGCAGGAAGAAGTCGGCGCCTTCGACGTTCTTGCGGAGATCAACGGTACGCAGCTGGCCCGCCCATGCGTAGATGTCCTGAAACAGATGGTGATGGATCGCACGGAACTCATCGAGATCTCCCGTGGCTAACACCGGACGATGAATCGACTGGAGAGCACGCGCGAAGACCAGCGCGCCTTCGATCGCGTCGAGCTCTGCCTTGCTGCGGGCGTTGACCAGGTTGCGCAGCAACCCGGTCTCAGGATCGAGGTAGGGGTCGCTGACTTCAGCCAAGGCCGTAGCGTGCTCGGGCGCGCACTACGAGCTCGTCCGAGTCGATGCGGCCAGCAACGTAGGCGTCCGCGTCAGCGCGGGTTGCCGGGTCCACACGCAGCCCCTCCATCTCGCCGCTGTGAACTGCCTCTTCGACGGCGCGCTGACGCTGCTCGACGAGGGTGGGCACGGCCTGAATCGTGTCCGACATGCTCACTCCTCCGCTCGGCTCTCGCTGACTTGATTCTACCGGCGGTTGCTGGCATTTGGCGGGTCCCTTGAACGGCTACGCGCAACCTACAGACTTGCAGCCAAGGGGTGTCGAAACGTGGCCATTGGTATCAGCTCCGATTACCAACGCACCCCGGACGACACCAGGTCGAGTCGACGACGAGCGGTCACGCGCGGCCCCAGCCGTTGACCAGCATCGGATGATGAGTATCGAACGACGCCATACCCGCGCGGGAGAGGCCCGGTTTATTGCCCGCGTCAAGAGCGGCGGGCGCCTAGTGACGAGCAAGACCTTTCGCCGCAAGGGTGATGCGATCAACTGGGAGCGCGAGCAATACCGACGGCTGGCTTTCGGCGAGTTCATCCCTCCCGCTCGAAGCGCTATCCCGCTCGCTGTCGTCGCGGAATAGTTCCTGGAGTCACGCCGCAACCAGATCAGTCCACATAGCTGGCGCACTGATCGTGACAACCTCGCCGCTGTCCCGAACTGGCTTTCAGCGCTACCTCTCTCCTCGGTCGGGGAGTCCGAGATCCTCGCCTTCCTCATCGAACAACTTCGGATCAAAGCGCCCTCGACCGTGCGGCGAGCCAAGACAACGCTCGGCGCCATGTTCGCCTATGCCGTCCGGGAGCGGATGATCGCCCGGAATCCGGTGCACGGCGTTCGGATGCCATCGAGCACTCGCATCGCTAAGAGCACCGAGACCTTCACCACTGAGGAACTCGATCTCACCATCAACCAGCAGCGTCGCCTCTGCCCTCACCTTGCCTCGGTCACGGAGTTCCTCAGTCTGACCGGCTTGCGGTGGTCGGAGCTTCGCGCTCTCCGCGTCCGAGATCTCCAGCGGCACCCCCTCCCGGCGATCCGCGTCTCCCGCGCGCACTCCGAGAGCTACGCCGAGAAGGGAACCAAGAGCGGTCGAGCACGGCTCGTACCACTCACTCAGCGAGCCAACGAGCTCGCCGCATCGCGCACCCTCGGTCGGGAGCCGGACGACTACCTCTTCACCAGCGTGACCAGCCGACAACTGCGCAGCAGCCGCTTCCGCAGCATCGTCGCCTGGTCCACCACCGCGCCACCCGGGCGCAGCATCCACGACCTCCGGCATTACGCAGCTTCCGAGTGGCTCCGCGCCGGTATCCCCGTGAATCAGGTGGCGAAGTGGCTCGGTCATGCCAGTCCGAGCACCACCCTGAACGCCTATGCCCACGTCCTCGGCGAAGCCCAAGACATCGCCGCCCTTGAGCATTTGAACGCGCTGCACCGCTAACGCTAGGGGTGCTCCACCTTCACTGGGTGGGGTCTTTTCCGGGACACAGCACGTCAAAGACGCCACAAGAACGACGTCGTTCGAGGGAAGAAAAAGTGACTCTGATCAGGGATTTCGCGGAGTCGGAGGGATTTGAACCCTCGGACCCCCGGAGGGGTCTCCACCTTAGCAGGGTGGTGCACTCGACCGGACTATGCGACGACTCCAAGTACCCGACGATCTTAGCGGACCCGGAGAGGGCTGAGCCGAGCCCCGGATGAACGTCAGACACCACCGCCCCCACCGCCGCCACCGCCACCGCCCGCGGAGCCGCCGCCGCCGGAACCGCCCGAGGTCGACGACGAGCTCGACGCGCTCGACGAGAGCGTCGCGATGCCCGCCGCGAATGCCGCGGCCTGGAATCCATGGGTGCCGGAGTACCAGGCGGGCGACTCGTCGCCGTAGCGCACGGCGAGCTGCTCGCTCCACTGCTTCTCGAGCCCGAAGACCACGGCGTAGGGCAGCAGCGACTCGTAGAGGTGGAGCAGTTGGCGCGGGTCGTCCGGGTCGATCCGACGGCGCTCCGCCCCGGCCGGCGATTGCAGCATGCGGATGCGATCCGCCTCGGCCCAGGCGATGAACTCCTTGACGCCCTGGAGGTGATCGCGCAGCTCGGCCCCCTTCGCGGACTTCGGCTTCCGCCCGACGAGCACCATGACCGCGATGAGCATCGGGAGGCTCAGCACGCCGAGCAGCACCACGATCCCCTCGTCCCGGCCCGAGCCGACGAGGGCGATGCCGAACGCGAACGACGCGACGACGAAGCCGAGTGCGAGGAGGATCGGCCACGTGCGCAGCCGCCGCGGCACGGGACGGTAGATCCCCGCCCGCTCCAGCTCCTTGCCCGCCCACGACAGGATCTGCCGCGCCGCGGACGACATCCGGGTGTCGCTCCGGCCGAACTCGAAGACCGCGCCGGGCGCCGCGCCGGGGCCGAAGAGCCCCTCGAGCAGCATGCGGCCGTCGCCGTCGGCACGACTGGGATCCACGAGCTCGGCGCGCAGGCGGTGCCCGCCGAGCGCCTTGCGGGGCCCCTCGACGATGCGGATGCTGCCGACGACGGCCTGCTCGAGCACCTCGGCCGGGATCGCGCGATTCGGCAGGCCGAGCAGGACGGCGCTCTGCAGTGCGTCGAGTCCCCTCGGGGGCTCGTACTCGGCGATGACGACCGTGCGCCCCGGGTCGTCCCGGAGCCGGCGGGCGCGGATCGCGATCGCGGTGATGAGCGACCCGAGCAGCCCGAGCCAGGACAGCGCCTGCAGCCAGCCCCACGGCGACGCGAGATACGAGGTGTCGAACGCGATGAAGGTGCCCTCGGCGAACCCGACTGCGATCGTCATGGTCTGGAAGGGCCGCAGCGGTCCCGCCGAAGCGGCGACCGTCGCGCCGCCCGCTACCGGCACGGACGCGATCTCGCAGCGCTGCGTCGAGCCGGAGCCGCCCTGGTAGCACGCGAGCCGCCCGGTCATCGCGGCCGCGAGCCCGGCGTCGACGTGCAGCGTCGCCGTCACGGCGCCGAACGGCTGGCGCCAGTCGGTGCCGTTGACGTCCCAGTAGAACTCGTCGCCGGTGTCGTCGAATCGCCAGGTGACGTGCCGCAGCGTGTACGTGAAGACGTAGACCTGCGTCCCGTGCACGTACTGGCTCGCCCGAGACGTCATCGAGAACGCGCCGTCGTCCTGCTCCGCCTCCGCCGGCCGCGGCGTGCCCTCGCCGTCGGTGATCGAGACGAGCTGGGGCTCGAGCGGCTGGCCGTTGTACGTGTCGGGGATGATCCGCCGCATGCCGCGGTTCTGATCGATGTCGGGGAAGACCGCGACGAAGGTCTCGACCACCCGCAGCGTGCTCGCACCGGACTCGTCGCGCCCGAGCGTGTAGTCGACATCGAGGCGCTCGAAGGCGAAGTCGTCGACGCCCGCGACCACGACGCCGGCGTTCTGCCCGTCCTCGGCGATCGGCGCGGCCTGCGCGGGCGCCGCGCCGACGAGGGCGACGCCGAGGAACGCGACGACGGCCCAGACGATGCGCAACGGCTTCACCGCTCCAACCTATGCGCACGGGCCGCGACCTGCCGAGCGTCGGACCTCGCCTGCTCGGCACGGGTCTCGATATGCGCTGCGCGCTACTCGACCCGCGGACTTCGCGCTGCGCGCTACTCGACCCGCGGAACCTATCGACGGGACCGCTGATGTCTAGTTCGCGACGGAGCAGGACAGGTCCGCCGCGGTCTGGCCGGTGACGCCGTCGAGGAGCGGGAGGCCGGTGTTGTCGACGAGCTGCGCCTGCTGCTCCTCGGTGAGCTGGCCGTTCGGGTCGATCGTCGAGCCGCGGTCGTCGCCGACGCCGGACAGCACGAACGGCTGATCGGCGTTGATGTAGGCGAGGAGCTGCTCGGCGGGACCCCAGCTCGTCTCCACCGGCGAGCTCGTCTCGCCGTCGGGCAGGGAGCTCATGTAGTGGTTCGGCCACTGCACGAACGTCACCCGGTTGAGCGGCAGGTTCTTCAGCGCGAGCGCCATCTGCACCATCGTGTACGGGTCGGCGAGGCTGCCCGACAGCGTCATGTTGTCGAGCGCGACCTGGGCGATCGACAGCAGCTGGAGCGGATCGTTCAGCACCCCGTCGGACTTGACCTTGCGGATGAGCGACGAGAGGTAGACCTGCTGCGAGCTCACCCGGCTGAGGTCGCTGCCGTCCCCGACCCCGCCGCGGGTCCGCAGGAACGCGAGCGCGTCGTTGCCGCGCAGCTCGTAGTAGCCCGCCTCCTTGAGGTCGATCCCGGTGTTCTCGTCCTGCACGGGACCGTCGACGCAGACCTCGACCCCGCCGACCGCGTCCGCCATCCTGATCACGCCCATGAACGTGATGATGCCGGCGAACTGGATCGGCAGACCCGTGAGCGCGTTGACCGTCTCCACGACGCAGCCGAGCCCGCCGGCCGAGAGCCCCGTGTTGATGCGACGCCACGCGCACGGGCTCGTGTCGTTGATCCACAGGTCTCGCGGGAAGCTGATCGCGACGGCGCTCTGCTGGTCCTGCGCGACGTGGAGCAGGATGTTGACGTCGTTGAGGACGCCCGTCTCGTAGGAGAGGTCGATGTTGTTCTCGCCCTCGCGGGTGTCGGATCCGACGAGCAGGATGTTGAACCCGCCCTCGATCGCGCCGATGTCCGGCGGCGGCGCATCCGTCTCCGAGATGAGCTCGATCGTCGCGTTGAGCCGCTTGGAGAACGTGTTCCAGACGACGGCGCCGACTGCGCCGCCCGCGACGAGGACCATGACGAGGACCGACGCGACGACCCCGACGATGAGCCCGGCGGGGTTCTGCCGCGCGCGCCTGGCGTGACGCGCGGTGACCCGCCGCGACGCGTGCGCCGACGACTCGCTCATCGGGTTCCTTTCCATCGAACGGGGAGCTGGCGTTTCGCGGAGGGCGTGGGATTCGAACCCACGGGACGTCTCCGCCCACCGGTTTTCAAGACCGGCTCCTTCGGCCGCTCGGACAGCCCTCCCGGGGCAAGCGTCGCGAGTCTAGCGACGCAACTTGCGGATCAGCCGTAGTACGGCACCGAGCAGGAGAAATCGGCGGCGGTCTGCCCCGTGACGCCGCCGAGCACCGGCAGGCCCGAGTTGTCCGCGAGCTCCTCGAGCTGCTCCTCGGTGAGCTGGCCGTTCGGGTCGATCGTCGAGCCGCGGTCGTCACCGACGCCCGCCAGGGCGAACGGCTGATCGGCGCGGATGAAGTCGAAGATCTCGAAGCCGGCCTCGGAGGGGAAGAAGTAGCCGTGGCCCGAGGTGTCGCCGCCGTAGGTCGGGAACTGCACGAAGGTCACGCGGTTGAGCGGGATGTTCTGCAGCACCCGCGCCATCTGCACGAGGGTGTAGGGGTCGCCGAAGCTGCCCGACAGCGTCAGGTGCTCGAGCATCGTCTGCGCGACGCCGAGGAGCCGGCCGAGGTCGCTCAGCGTGCCGTCCTCCTTGACCTTCCGGATGAGGGACGAGAGGTAGACCTGCTGCGAGCTGATCCGGCTCAGGTCGCTGCCGTCCCCGACCCCGCCGCGGGTCCGCAGGAACGCGAGCGCGTCGGCGCCCTGCAGCGTCCAGGTACCGGCCTCGGGGAGGAAGAGCCCCGAGTTCGGGTCGCCGACCGGACCGCCGACGCAGACGTCGACGCCGCCGATGACGTTCGTGATCGACATCACACCGTAGAACGTGATCATCCCGGCGAACTGGATCGGCAGGCCGCTGAACTCGGAGACGGTCTCGACGACGCAGCCGAGGCCGCCCCAGTAGAGGATCGAGTTGATCTTGCCGTCGCCGCCGAGCGCGCAGTCCGGGTACGGGATGCGCATGTCGCGGGGGAAGCTCACCGCGACGGCGCTCTGCTGGTCCTGCGCGACGTGGAGCAGGATGTTGACGTCGTTGAGGACCCCGTAGTCGTCGGAGTCGTCGATGTTGTTGAGGCCCTCGCGGGTGTCGGATCCGACGAGCAGGATGTTGAACCCGCCCTCGATCGCGCCGATGTCCGGCGGCGGCGCATCCGTCTCCGAGATGAGCTCGATCGTCGCCTGGAGCCGCTTGGAGAACGTGTTCCAGACGACCGCCGCGACGGCGCCGCTCGCGAAGAGCACGATCACCAGGACGGATGCGACCGTGCCTGCGACGAGGCCGGCCGGATTCTGCCGCCGGCGGCGCGCGTGGCGCGGAGCCGCGCCGCGTGCCCTCGACACGCCGGCGCCCTCCGCGCCATCCATTCCCTCAGCCATTCCGTAGACGATACCGACCGGATCATGGGAGCGAGTCGAGAACGGGTGCGAGTCCCGCCTCGCTCACAGGCAGCGCGATCTCGGTCGCGGCGGCCTTGACCTCGTCGGGCGCCTGGCCCATGGCGACCGCGCGGCCGGAGAGCGCCGCCCACTCGAACATCTCGATGTCGTTGCGGCCGTCGCCGACGGCGATGACGCGGCTCCGCGGCGCCCCGAGCCAGCGCCGGACGCGCTCCATCGCGGTCGACTTGTTGACGCCGTCGGGGGCGATGTCGAGCCACGAGGTCCAGCCGACCGCGTACGACACGCGGTGCAGGCCCATCCGCTCGACGACGCCGAGGAAGTCCTCGAGCTCGTGGTCCGGCGACACGACGACGACGCGGGTCGCGAAGGTGCCGAGCAGCTCGTCGAAGCCGACCTCGACCGCGTTCGACAGGTCCCAGTCGAACATCCCTGCCGTGAAGAGCCGCTTCCCGTCGCCGAGCTCGACCATGAACCGGCCGTCGGGGAGGTGGTCGCGGATCCGCATGAGCACCTCCGTCGGGTCGAAGGTCTCGACGTGGGCGCGGACGTAGTCGGGCTCCTCGTCGCCGAAGACCTCGCCCTGACGGCGCATGATGATCGCGCCGTTCGCGCACACCACGTAGTCGGGGCTGAGGCCGAGTGCGAGGAGGATCGGCCGCGTCGTGTGCCACGAGCGCCCGGTCGCGAGCATGACCTCGTGCCCGCGATCGCGAGCGGAGCGGATCGCATCGACGACGGCCGGGTCGAGCGATTCGTCCTCGTGCAGGATCGTGCCGTCGACGTCGAGCGCGACGAGCCAGCTGTCGGCGGAACGCGATTCGCGGACGTCGTGCATGGAGGTCACGTGACCGGGATGAGGTCCGTGCCGAGGTAGGGCTGGAGCGCCGCCGGCACCCGCACCGAGCCGTCGGCCTGCTGGTGCGTCTCGAGGATCGCGACGATCCACCGGGTCGTGGCGAGCGTGCCGTTGAGGGTCGCGACGGGCGAGGTCCTGCCGTCCTCGCCGCGCGAGCGGATGCCGAGTCGGCGCGCCTGGAACGTCGTGCAGTTGCTCGTCGAGGTGAGCTCGCGATACGTGCCCTGGGTCGGCACCCACGCCTCGACGTCGTACTTCCGCGCGGCGCTCGAGCCGAGGTCGCCCGCGGCGACGTCGATGACGCGGTACGCGAGTTCGCAGGCCTGCAGCATCCGCTCCTGGAGCGCGAGCAGCTCGAGGTGCTCCGCCTCGGCGCGCTCCGGCGCGGTGTAGCTGAACATCTCGAGCTTGTGGAACTGGTGGACGCGCAGGATGCCGCGATTGTCCTTGCCGGCCGCCCCCGCCTCGCGTCGGTAGCACGCCGACCATCCGGCATACCGGATGGGGCCGTCGGCGAGGTCGAGGATCTCGTCCGAGTGATACCCGGCGAGCGCGACCTCGCTCGTCCCCGTCAGATAGAGGTCGTCGGCCGGGAGGTAGTAGATCTCATCCGCGTGCGCGCCGAGGAAGCCGGTGCCGGCCATGACCTCGGGCCGCACGAGCGTCGGCGTGATGAGCGGCTCGAAGCCCGCCTCGATCGCCGTGTCGAGGCCGAGGCGCATGAGCGCGAGCTCGAGCCTCGCGCCCCAGCCGCGCAGGAAGTAGAAGCGCGATCCCGAGATCTTGGTGCCGCGGGGGATGTCGATCGCGCGGGTGAGCTCGCCGATCTCGACGTGGTCGCGCGGCGCGAAGTCGAATGCGTTCGGGCTGCCGACCTCGCGGATGAGCGCCCAGTCGTCCTCGCCGCCGGCGGGGACCCCGTCGATCACGACGTTGCCGATCCGCGAGACGATCGCGTCGAACGCCGCCTCGGCATCGCTTGCCGCCTGCTGGGCCGCCTTGACTCGCGCAGCGAGGTCCTGCGCCTGCGCGACGAGCGCCGCCTTCTCCTCCTTCGGCGCCTGCGCGACGAGCTTGGAATGCGCGTTCTGCTCGGCCCGCAGCGTCTCGAACGCGGTGAGCGCCGAGCGGCGCGACGCATCCGCCTCGATCGCGTCGTCGACGAGGCGCACCTCGTCTCCGCGGGCCACCTGTGAGGCGCGCACGCGGTCCGGCTCCGAGCGCAGCAGAACGGGGTCGATCATGCCGACGAGTCTAGGCTTCCGGGCTGTCGCTCCCTGGTCCGCCCGATGTCGCCGCGGGTACGGTATGCATCGTGCTCCGCCGCATGGCCGTCGTCTTCAACCCCCTGAAGGTCAAGGAGGACGTCGTGCGCCGCGCGTTCGCGGCCGGCGCCGATGCGGCCGGCTGGGGCGAGAGCGAGTGGCTCCCGACGACGCCCGACGACTTCGGCACCGGCCTCGCGCGGAGTGCCGTCGAGCGCGGCTTCGACGCGGTCGCCGCGGTCGGCGGTGACGGGACGGTGCGCGCCGTCGCGGCGGGTCTGCGCGGCACGGATGCGGCGATGGCGATCGTCCCGCAGGGCACCGGCAACCTGCTCGCCCGCAATCTCGGTCTGCCGCTCGCGCTCGACCGGGCCGTGGAGATCGCGTTCTCCGACAGCGTTCACGCGATCGACCTCGGCATCGTCGAGGCGACTCGGCACGACGGGTCGACGACGGGCGAGGAGGTGTTCCTCGTCATCGCCGGCATGGGCATCGACGCGGAGATGCTGCGCGCGACGAAGCCGGCACTGAAGCGGACGATCGGCTGGATGGCCTACGCGGACGCGGTGTGGCGCACGCTGCCGAGGTCGAGGCCGTTCCGGATCGTCTACCGCGTCGACGACCGCGAGCAGCGCGGCGCGCGCGTCCACTCCATGGTCATCGCGAACTGCGATCTGCTGCCGGGCGGCCTGCGGATCGTGCCCGACTCGCAGCCCGATGACGGGGTGCTCGACATCGCGGGGTTCCGGCCGCGCGGACCGTTCGGGGTCGCGAAGGTGTGGACGACGGTCGCGATCGAGAACTCGATTCTCCGGCGCTTCGCATGGGGGCGGCGGATCAGCGACCGGCGGACCGCGCAGGGACGCGATGTCATCTATCGGCGCGGGGCGGCGCTCAGTCTGCGCACCGATCTGCCGATCGGGGTCCAGGTCGACGGCGACGACCTCGGCGACGCGGTCGCGCTGGAGGCTTGGCTCGAGCCGGGCGCCCTCCGCATCAAGTCCCCCGCGCCGATTCCCTAATCCACCCCAGGGCGACTCCGCAATTCAGGAGTGCGCGGGGGTCGGCGTGCAATGCGCACGCGTACCCCCCGGAACTCCTGAAAACGGGAAGAATCGAGGTATGGACGAGCGCGCTGGCACTCCGGCCCGAGCCGAGGACCTGGTCGACGTCGACGACCTCGTCGAGGCGTACCACTCGCTGACCCCGGACCCGGGGGTCCCCGCGCAGCGCGTCGTCTTCGGCACGAGCGGACACCGGGGCTCGAGCCTCGACACCGCGTTCAACGACGCCCACATCGCGGCGATCACGCAGGCGATCGTCGAGCATCGCGCCGCGGAGGGCGTGACCGGCCCGCTCTTCATCGGCGGCGACACCCACGCGCTCTCGCGTCCCGCCCTCGAGACCGCGCTCGAGGTGCTGAGCGCGGGCGGCGTCGACGTGCGGGCGACGACCGCCTGGGTGCCGACCCCCGCGATCTCACGCGCGATCATCGTGCACAACCGGCGCCAGGCCGGCTCGCCGGACGCGCTCGCCGACGGCATCGTCATCACCCCGAGCCACAACCCGCCCCGGGACGGCGGCTTCAAGTACAACCCGCCCCACGGCGGACCCGCCGACACGGACGCGACGAACCGGATCGCGGCGCGCGCGAACGAGCTCCTCGCCGAGCAGAACGCGAGCGTCCGGCGCACGCGGTCGGTGCGGTTCGGCGAGCACGACTTCCTCTCCGAGTACGTCGACGGCCTCGCGAACGCGATCGACATCGCCGCGATCCAGCGGGCGGGGGTGCGCATCGGCGCGGACCCGCTCGGCGGCGCCTCGGTCGACTACTGGGCCGCGATCCGCGATCGCTACGGGCTCGACCTGACCGTGCTCGGTCCGGGGGTCGACCCGCAGTGGGCATTCATGACGCTCGACTGGGATGGCCGGATCCGGATGGACCCGTCCTCCCCGTCGGCGATGGCGTCGCTCGTCGCGCGCTCGGGCGGCGGCGAGTTCGACGTCATCACGGGCAACGACGCCGACGCGGACCGGCACGGGATCGTGACCGCGGACGGCGGCCTCATGAACCCGAACCACTACCTCGCGGTCGCGATCGACTACCTCTACCGGCACCGTCCGGGCTGGTCGCCGGAGGCCGCGATCGGCAAGACGCTCGTCTCCTCCTCAATGATCGATCGCGTCGCTGCGTCGCTCGGACGGCGGCTGCTCGAGGTGCCGGTCGGCTTCAAGTGGTTCGTGCCGGGGCTGTCGGACGGCTCGGTCGCCTTCGGCGGGGAGGAGTCGGCGGGGGCGAGCTTCCTGGAGCGCGACGGCTCGGCGTGGACGACCGACAAGGACGGCATCCTGCTCGCGCTGCTCGCGGCCGAGATGATCGCGGTCACCGGGCGGTCGCCGTCGGAGCGCTACCGCGAGCTGGCCGCCGAGTTCGGCGATCCGGCGTACGCGCGGATCGACGCACCCGCCTCGAAGGAGCAGAAGGCGCGACTCGGCGCGCTCTCCCCGGACGACATCGGCGCGACGACGCTCGCGGGCGAGCCGATCACCGCGAGGCTGAGCCGCGCCCCCGGCAACGGCGCGCCGCTCGGCGGCGTCAAGGTCGTCACGGAGAGCGCCTGGTTCGCGGCTCGCCCGAGCGGCACGGAGGACGTGTACAAGATCTACGCGGAGTCCTTCCGCGGTCCCGAGCATCTCGCCGAGGTCCAGGTCGAGGCGAAGGCGATCGTCGACGCGGCGCTCGGCTGAGTCCGGCGACGCGACGGCCCCGCCGGTCCCCGCCGAGCACGTAGGGTGGCGGCATGGCGGACCTGCACGAGTTCACCGCGATCGAGCAGCGCGACGCGCTCGGCCGCCGCGAGCTGAGCTCGACGGAGCTCGTGGCGCACTACCTCGAGCGCATCGCGTCGCACGGCGACGCGGTCGGCGCCTTCGTCGAGGTGACCGCCGAGCGCGCGCTCGAGACGGCTGCGGCGATCGACCGCTCGGGCGCGATCGCCGATGCGAGCCGGCCGATCCTCGGCCTGCCGTTCGCGGACAAGGACCTCGTCGCGCGGGCCGGTGTGCCGACCCGCTACGGCTCGCGGCTCATGGCCGACCACGTGCCCGAGCGCTCCGATCCGATCGTCGAGGCGCTCGACGCCGCGGGCGGGGTCTCGCTCGGCAAGACGGCGACGCCGGAGTTCGGCACGCCCTCCTACACCGAGCCGCTCGCGGGCGTCCCGGCGAGAACGCCATGGGATCTCTCCCGCGGTGCCGGCGGCTCATCGGGCGGTGCGGCTGCGGCGGTCGCCGCCGGGCTGCTGCCCTTCGCCCCCGGCTCGGATGGGGGCGGGTCGATTCGTATTCCCGCAGCGGCATGCGGGCTCGTCGGGCTCAAGCCCTCGCGCGGACGCGTCCCTGCGGACGGCGGTTTCGGCTTCCCGGGCGGGCTCGTGACGGCTGGTCCGATCGCCCGGTGCGTCGCCGACGCCGCGCTGCTGCTGGACGCGATGGCGCCGGCGGGCGCGGAGCCGGTGTGGGCGACGGCGCCGCCCGGCGACGGTCCGTTCCTCGCGGCGGCGCGCCGGGCGCAGCCGACCGCGCCCTTGCGGATCGGCGTGACGACCGTGTCGCCCTGGTCCTCCTGGTACGAGATCACGGTGTCGCCCGAGGCCCGCGCGGCGCTCGACACCGCGATCGCGAGCCTCGGCGAGCTGGGCCACCGCGTCGAGGAGTTCAACTGGACGCCGGGCGCCGCGTATCCGGACCACTTCCGGGTGATCTGGCAGGCGGGCCCCGCTTCGCTGCCGATCCCCGACGAGGCGATCGGACTGCTCGAGCCGCTCACCGCGTGGCTCCGGGCGGAGGGCCGGCGGCACCACGTCGGCGAACTCGCCGCGGCGATCGGCTGGCTGGCGGAGTTCGAGCGCGAGACGATCGCCGCGTTCGCGCCGTACGACGCGGTGCTGACGCCGACGCTCGCGGTGCCGCCGCCGCTCGTCGGCCACTACGACGCCGAGGACGGCGAGCGGAACTTCCAGCAGCAGTGCCAGGTGACGCCCTGGACAAGCTTCGTGAACGCGGTCGGGCTGCCGGCGCTCCAGCTCCCCGTGCACTGGACCGTCCCCACCCCGCAGCGCCCGACGCTGCCGATGGGCGTGCAGCTCGTGGGCCGCCCCGGGGCCGAGGCGACGCTGCTCGCGCTCGGCGCCCAGCTCGAGTCGCTGCTGCGCTGGGATCTGCGGCGACCTCCGGGCTGGTAGCCGGGGGAGCGCGGACGATGCGTCGCAGGGTTGACATCCGGCGCGTCCCCGACGTATCGTTTGGCCGCGCCCCGTGAGAGCGCTCCCATACCGGGGTTCCACCATCGCACGCACATCGATCCACCTCCCATTCACACGCACACAAAGGAGTGAACGTGAAGCTTTCACGACGCACCACCACGGCCGCCCTCGCGGGCTCGGCGGCCGTCGCACTGACGCTCGCCGGCTGCGCCGGCGGCGGCGCCACGCCGGAGACGAGCGCGCCGAGCGACGAGCCGGTGACCCTCACCGTCGCCACCTTCAACAACTTCGGCTACACGGACGAGCTGCTCGCCCAGTACACGGAGCTGCACCCCAACGTGACGATCGAGCACACCATCGCCGCGACGAGCAACGACGCCCGCTCCAACTACTTCACGAAGCTCGGCGCCGGCTCGGGTCTCGCCGACATCGAGGCGGTCGAGATCGACTGGTTCGCGGAGCTCATGCAGTACTCCGACAAGCTCTACGACCTCAGCGACCCGTCGCTCGCCGACCGCTGGGTGCCGTGGAAGACGGCGGCGGCGACCGACGCGGACGGCCGCCTCGTCGCCTACGGCACCGACATCGGCCCGCAGGGCATCTGCTACCGACAGGACCTCTTCGAGGCGGCCGGGCTGCCGACCGACCCCGATGAGGTCTCGGCGCTGCTCACCGGCAGCTGGGACGACTACTTCGCCGTCGGCGCCGACTACGTCGCCGCGACCGGCAACGCGTGGTTCGACTCCGCCGCCGCGACCTACCAGGGCATGATCAACCAGGTCGAGGCCGCATACGAGGACCCGGCGACGGGCGACGTCATCGCGACCGAGAACCCCGAGGTCAAGGAGATCTACCTCGCGGTGCTCGACGCGAGCGCGACGCAGTCGGCGCACCTGTCGCAGTGGAG
>Ga0180219_1000143_pt1 | contig 82679 bp, 74 predicted proteins | sample eDN3rd30CBELigMG_FD_151338 | JGI IMG/M metagenome (GOLD analysis project Ga0180219, IMG submission 151338) | Enriched Miracle-Growth compost microbial communities from Emeryville, California, USA - eDNA 3rd pass 30_C BE-Lig MG (version 2)... ...
ACGATCTGGATGATGCCCAGCACGACCAGCGAGATGCCCAGCAGCCACCAGAGGACGACCGCGCCCCACAGCGGCGACATCAGCAGGACGATGCCGGCGATGATGCTCAGGATCGCGAAGAACACCGTCAGGCCCTTCGAGACCGCACCGCCGAGGGTCGTCAGTGCGACGACGCCCTCGATGATCCACATGATGCCGACCAGGATGCCGAGGAAGACGGCGAGCCACAGCGCAGTGTGCTGCAGGTTCGTGAACGCGATGATGCCCGCGACGATGTAGAGCAGGCCGAGCACGAGGTGGCCGACTCGGGCCCAGCCGCCCATCGTGCGCGAGAAGATGCCGAGGCCGAGGTAGACGAGGCCGCCGACGATCGCGTAGATCGCGATGATCGCGGTGACGACGACGGCGGTCTTGCCGGGCCAGACGAGGATCAGGATTCCGACGATGAGGGCGATCAGGCCGGAGAGACCGAGGAATGTGCGGATGCCGTTGACCGCAGACTTGGCGGCCGGCGAGGTATCTGTGGACATGGGGGAGTGCCTTTCTGAGATTTACCTGTGAGGCCTTTCTCTGGGCCAGACTAGTGCCCCGGGGAATGCGCTCACCACCGACACGCTGTCGTACGCTGTGCCTCATGCATGCCGCCGACGCACACGACATGATCCGGGTCCGCGGGGCTCGCGAGCACAACCTCAAAGGCATCGACCTGCAGATCCCGAAGCGCCGCCTGACGGTGTTCACCGGGGTGTCGGGCTCGGGGAAGAGCTCGCTGGTGTTCGGGACCATCGCCGCGGAGTCGCAGCGCATGATCAACGAGACCTACAGCGCGTTCGTTCAGGGGTTCATGCCCCGGCTCGCACGTCCCGACGTGGATGTGCTCGAAGGCTTGACGACGGCGATCGTCGTGGACCAGGAGCGCCTCGGTGCGAATCCGCGCTCGACCGTGGGCACCGTGACGGACGCGAACGCGATGCTGCGCATCCTGTTCTCGCGACTCGGGGAGCCGTACATCGGCGGCCCGACCGCCTTCTCCTTCAACGTCCCGACGCAGAAGGCCAGCGGCATCATGACCTCTGCCAAGGGCGGCAAGAAGATCGTCCGCAACGCCGTCTATCTCGGCGGCATGTGCCCGCGGTGCGAGGGGCGGGGACAGGTCTCGGACATCGACCTCACCGCCGTCGTCGACGAGTCGCTGTCGCTTCTGGGCGGCGCGATCCTCGTGCCCGGGTACACCGCCGACGGCTGGATGGTGCGCGGTTTCACCGAGTCGGGGTTCTATCCGGCGGACAAGCCGATCTCGACGTTCACCGACAAACAGCGCCAGGCCTTCCTGTACAGCGAGCCGACGAAGGTCAAGATCAACGGGATCAACGTGACGTACGAGGGACTCATCCCGAAGATCACGAAGTCGATGCTCTCGAAGGACGTCGAGTCTCTGCAGCCCCATGTCCGGCGCTTCGTCGAGCGTGCGGCGACGTTCACGACCTGCCCGGAGTGCGACGGCACACGCCTCACCGAGGCTGCACGCTCGTCGCTGATCGACGGCGTGAGCATCGCCGACGCGTGCCGCATGCAGGTGACCGATCTTGCGGCGTGGGTGCGGGGGCTGGATCGCCCCGAAGCAGGGCCTCTTCTGAACGCACTGGGCGCCAATCTCGACGCCTTCGTGACACTGGGCCTGGGGTATCTGAGCCTGGAGCGACCGTCGGGCACGCTCAGTGGCGGGGAGTCGCAGCGCATCAAGCTGCTTCGCCATCTCGGATCGTCGCTGACCGACGTGACGTATGTGTTCGACGAACCGACGATCGGGCTGCACCCGCATGACATCCAGCGCATGAACACGCTGCTGCTGCGGCTGCGTGACAAGGGCAACACCGTGCTGGTCGTCGAGCACAAGCCCGAGACCATCGCGATCGCCGATCATGTCGTGGACCTGGGCCCCGGTGCGGGCACGTCCGGGGGAGAGGTCTGCTTCGAGGGCGACGTGGACGGCCTGCGTGCCGGTGACACGCTCACCGGCCGGCATCTCGACGACCGCGCATCGACGAAGCCGGCGGTGCGCGCAGCGTCCACTGTTCTTTCCATCCGCGGCGCGAACGCCCACAATCTGCAGAACGTCGATGTGGATGTCCCGCTCGGTGTTCTCACCGTGATCACCGGCGTCGCCGGATCGGGCAAGAGCTCGCTGATCGAGGGGTCGGTGGTCGGTCGTGCGGGCGTGGTCGCCGTCGACCAGGGCGCCATCAAGGGGTCGCGTCGCAGCAATCCCGCCACGTACACCGGCATGCTCGAGCCCATCCGCAAGGCGTTCGCGAAGGCCAACGGCGTGAAGCCGGCGCTGTTCAGCGCGAACTCGGAGGGCGCCTGCCCCACGTGCAAGGGCTCGGGCGTGATCACCATGCAGCTCGGGTTCATGGACACGGTCGAGACCCCGTGCGAGGACTGCGGCGGCAAGGGCTTCCAACCCGCCGTGCTCGAGTACACACTGGGTGGCCTCGACATCACGGAGGTGCTCGGGATGCCGGTGGCCGAGGCCGCCGCGTTCTTCGCGGACGGCGAGGCGAAGATCCCGGCCGTCACGAAGATCCTCGGCCGCCTCGTGGACGTCGGGCTCGGCTACCTCACGCTCGGCCAGCCGCTGTCGACGCTGTCGGGCGGTGAGCGTCAGCGCATCAGGCTCGCGACGCAGATGGCCGATGGGGGAGACGTGTACGTGCTCGACGAACCGACCAGCGGCCTGCACCTCGCCGATGTGGAGAATCTGCTCGGACTGCTGGATCGGATGGTGGATGCCGGCAAGAGCGTGATCGTCATCGAGCACCACCAGGCGGTGATGGCCCACGCCGACTGGATCATCGACCTGGGCCCCGGCGCCGGCCACGACGGCGGTCGGGTGGTGTTCGAAGGGACGCCGGCGCAACTCGTGGCGGACCGCTCGACGCTGACGGGGGAGTATCTGGCAGAGTATGTCGGTGCCTGAACGCCGTCTTCTGCCCCGATCCGTGCCGGCGGCCGTCGGTGTCTCCTCTCGAGCGGTCGGTGCGCTGCTGGACCGGCTCGAACGGCTGAGCGTCGAATGTCACTCGCTGATGGTGGTGCGGCATAGCAACGTCGCCGCCGAGGGCTGGTGGGCACCCTACGCGGCCGAACAGCCGCACCTGCTGTACTCGCTCACGAAGTCGTTCACCTCGATCGCGGTCGGAATGGCGATCGCGGACGGCCTGCTCTCGCTCGACGACCGGGTGGTCGACGTGCTGCCCGAGCACGTGCCCGATGACGTGTCCCCGCGGGGTGCTGCGGTGACCGTGCACCACCTGCTCTCGATGAGCGCCGGGCATGCGGTGGACAGCCTCGAAGAGGCGTGGCGGCTCGAGCCCGGCGATCTTGTCAAAGGCTTCCTGCGGGTGCCGTTCTCCGAGGGCGTCGGTGAGGTGCACACCTATGACAATGCGACGACGTTCGTCCTGGCGCGCATGCTGGAGAAGGTCACCGGCCGGGGCCTGCCCGAGCTTCTCGACGAGCGGCTGTTGCGTCCCATGGGCATCGACGAGGCAGAGTGGGATCGCGTCGCCAGCGGTCGTGCCTTCGGCTTTCACGGACTGCACCTGACGACCGAGTCGGTGGCCGCCTTCGGCGAGCTGCTGCTGCGCGGCGGGCGCTGGGGAGACCGGCAGCTGGTACCGCGCGACTATGTGGAGCGTGCGACGCAGTTGCACATCGCCGGCCGGCGCACGGGCGAAGGATCCAATGGCCCGGACTTCCTCAGCGGATATGGCTATCAGATCTGGATGTCGCGCCACGGATTCTACGGCTTCGGCGCCTTCGGGCAGTACTGCGTCGTTGTTCCCTCCTGCGACCTCGTGGTCGCCGTCACGTCGGCTCAGCGGGAAGTCCGCGAGGCCCAGGATGTGCTCGACGCCATCTGGGAGTGCCTGCTTCCCGGTCTCGACGTCGCTGACAGTGCCGACGACGACGCGGCTCTCGTCGAGCGGTTGCGCTCACTCTCGCTGCCGATGCCCGAGGGTGCAGCGGGACCTTTGGTGCCCGTCGTCGCGACGCTGGAGGCATCTGGTCCGGACGACGCGCTCCCCGGGGGAGCGGGGCTACTCCTCGAGCGGATCGACGGCGGCTGGCGGGCGCGATTCGAAGGACTGCTCGACATCGAGATCGGTCATGGACGCTGGGCCGCGAGCTCACCACTCGGCCGCCCCGTGCGCGCCGCAGGCGCCTGGGTAGGCAACACCTTCGTGGCCGACCTCTACGTGATCGCCAGTCCGCACTGCGTGCGTCTCACGGTCGACGCCGACACGGGCGTCGCGCGCGCACGCTGGACGACGGTCCCGCTGACGGGTCCGGACCTTCTGCTGCACCTGCGCGCGCCGCTGATGACCAGGCCCGATGTCGCGTAGGGCCTTTGTGGCTACAATGTGGTGATATTGGTAGCCACAAACGGAGGGGTTGCGATGAATGTCGGCATTCGGGAGCTGCGCGATGGCCTCAGCCGCTATGTCGCTGTCGCGCGTGATGGGGGAGAGGTCGTCGTGACCGATCACGGCCGTGCAGTCGCGCGCCTCGTGCCATACGGCGCTCCGAGTGCTCTGGAAGCCTTGGCGTCACGCGGCCTTGTGACGCTCGCCGAGCGAGCGAAGTCTGAGCTTGAGGCGCCCGTTCATGCCGAGGGGGCGGTGAGCGACCTCGTGGACGAGCAACGGCGGTGATCGCGTATTTCGACACCTCGGCGCTCGTCCCGCTCATTGTCGCCGAACCAAGCTCACCGCTGTGCGCGCACGTGTGGACGGTCGCCGATCAGGTGGTCACGAGTCGTCTCTCGTACGTGGAAGCCGCCGCGGCGCTGGCGTCCGCTGAGCGCATTGGGCGGCTGACCCGCGAGTCATACGACGAGGCTCGCCGTCGCCTCAGCACCCTGTGGGAGATGGTGCAGATCGTCGAAGTCGATATGTCGCTGATGGAGAACGCAGCGGACGCGGACCGGGATCAGGGGCTCCGCGGCTATGACGCGGTGCAGTTCGTGAGTGCATTGCGCGTGGCGTCGCTGGACTCGATCGCGGTGTCGGGGGACCGTGATCTACTCGCCGCGTGGCGGCGCTCAGGGCTGGCCACGGTCGACACCAATCAGCGCTTCTCGTGACTGGCCGAGCCGCAGGCGACGTCCCCAGTGTGCTGCATGATGGAGGGCATGCCTGTCGACCGCTCATACATCCGCGTCAAGGCAATGCTCGTCGCACCGCACCCCGATGGCACGAGTCATCTCGTCAGCGTCAACGAGCCGACCGACGAGAATCCTCGGGGATACCACCGACTCATCGGCGGCAGCGTGGAACTCGGGGAGACATTCGAAGAGGCGATCATCCGCGAGGTCGACGAAGAGCTCGGCGCCCGCGTGCACGACCTGACGCATCTGGGCGTCGTCGAGAACATCTTTCGCTACAACGGCGAGCTCGGTCATGAGATCGTCGCGCTGTACTCCGGCACCGTGGATCCTACGCCGTCTGACGACGGTGGGACGCTGACCGAGTCGGACGGTGCGGTCATGCCCGTCGTGTGGCGACCGTTCGATGACTCCGAGGTCGATGTTCCGCTCTATCCCGCGGCGGCGAGCACGTGGATTCGCGGCCTCGCTCGGCCCTCATGAGATACGCCGATAATGCACATTATGTCAGTTCGCGTTGACAAGGGCCCGGGGTGCCGTTGCACGCGCCCTCCTCCGGCGCGCGGCGTGGGCGTTCAATCGCGCTCTTGGGAGTTGCCTTCTCGTACGCAGGGCGGTCCTGTTCATCCCGAAGAACGCGTGCGCGACGGCTTCATAAAATGAGCTCGTGAGTTTCACCATCCGGACCACGTGTGAGGACGACTGGCCGCTTGTCCGTGCGTTCCGAGTCGAGAACGCAACGGACAATCCGATCTCCTATGGCGCGACGCTTCAGACGACGTTGTCGATGACAGAGGACGACTGGCGGCTACGAGCTCGCTGCGGTGAGCAGGACGATGACACGGCACTCGTTGCGATCGAGGCCTCCACGCAGCGCTGGACTTCCGTGGCAGAACCCACGGCGTAGCGGACGCGCTTCTCGCGCGCATCCTTCTGTGGGCGAAGCCGCGCTCGTCGCAGCTCCGCCTCTACGTGCATGAAGACGTGGAACCCGCACGCCGCTTCTATGCTCGCCATCGGTTCACAGCGACGGGCCGCACTCGCTCGCACCCATATGCCGCCGGCGTACAGCTCGAGCTCGCGCGACCACTCCCCTGACGGAGCACCGCGAGGATTCGCACTGTGTGAAGCCCTTGGCCCCGCCATGGACCAGGATGGAAGTCCGGGGTCCATCAGCCTGTCTCAACGCTGAGGAGGACGCCATGAGCACCGGCATCCGTCGCCTGATCGTGGTCGGTCTGCTGCTCGGCGGGTTCGCGGCGCTGTGTTGGGCGACGTTCACGACAGCCGCCTGGATCATATGGCTCATCTGGGGTTTATATGCCACATTCGCGATCGGTGCGGTCGTCAACGGCTGGCGCCTCCATCGGCACGGCCGCCGCGCGGAACGCCTCAGCGTGCCGGGTCAGGACCCGGTCCAATCCATCTATTCGGGGCGGACTCCCCCGACGTATTATGTGCCGTCCGCTGATGCGACGTCTCAGATCGCCGGTCCGCCTCACGCCGATCCACTCCGCCTCGACGGCCCGGGCGCGCCTCTTCCGGACGAACCCGCGCCGCACGAAGAATGACGTGCAGCACGGCCGACCACGCGTGGAGCCGGTATCCACCCGCGCACGCGATCGACGTCAACGGGTCCAGAAGTCCTCGGGGCGTCGCCCCGGCCTGAAGCCGAAGTATTCGGCCATCAGCACCGCCTCCGGGAAGTTCGCCGCCACATCCTGAGCCCGGTGTGCATCGCTGCCGAAGGTGACGGCGCGGCCGCCTTCTTCCGCCCACCACTGCGGTATCCATGGCCAGAGCCGGCGCGTATTCAGCTCCAGTGCCCGATCGGATGCTGCGAGCGCACGCATCGCGGTGCGGAACCCCTCTTCGAACTCAGTCGGGTCGAACGGGCCGACCCGCTCAGCCGGCCACGTACGGATGGCGAAGTCGATGTGCGTGAACACCTCGAACGAGTCGCTCCCGGCGACCATGCGCGGAATCTCTTCGAGGTACGCCCACATCACCTCGTCGGCCGGTCGGGAGTGATAGAGGCTCGTCGGCTCAGTGCGCGTCGATCCCTGGTACGGCAGCATGTGCAGCGACCCGTTGACGCGGTCGATCACGCCGCTGCCGATCAGATCGGCGGCTTCGCGGGCCCACAGATGAGGCTGGCCGAACTCCACGCCGGTGAGGATTCGAAGTCCCGGGTACACACGGCGGCAGCGTTCGATGGCCTCGAGGTAGCCCTCCACATCGAAAGGGGGCAACCGCACACGCCCCTGCCCATCCACATAGCGCTGAGCGGTGGTCCCGATATCGGCCGGCTCCTCCACCACCCACTCAGGATCGAGGTCGAGGTGCTCCGTGAAGATCACGGCCGGGAGACCTATGCGTACGGCACGCGCGCAGGTACGGTCCATGGTGCCGGCCGAGGCTGGATCGGATCCGGCATCCCACGACCACTCGCTGTGGACATGTGCGTCAGCGGGCCGGCTCGTCATGCCCAGTCACGCTACTCCGTCGCATGGGCCTGCAGTGGGCTCCGATCGTCCCGATACCCTGGGCACATGCGCGACGACGCCGGTAATGGAGACGCTGCGTCTGCCCCGCGCGAGATCCTGCGGCATCCCGCATTCGCGTACTTCTGGACCGCAACCACACTCCGCGCCTTCGGAGGTGCTATCGCGGGCGTCGCGTTCCAGGTCGTGATCGTCAATGTGCTCGAGGCCACTCCCCTGCAGATCAGCGTGTTGAGTTCGCTCGGTGTGGTTCCCTACCTCTTCCTGGGCCTCATCATCGGGGCGTTCATGGACCGCTGGCGACGGCAACGCACTCTCGTCGCGACCACGGTGGGCCGCGCCATGGTGCTTGCGGTCGTTCCTGTCCTTCTGCTGACAGACACCCTCGACTTCTGGTCGCTGAGCGCGGTGATCCTCGCTCTCGGCGTGCTCACGCTCTTCGCTGAATCGGCTGCCCAGCCGCTCCTCCCCCGGATCGTTCCGCGCGCATCGCTCGTCTCGGCGAACGCACGTCTCGGCCAGAGCAGTACTGTGGCGACCACGGCCGGGCCCGCGCTCGGCGGCGCACTGCTCAATCTCATCGGCCCGCCGATGCTGTTCGCCATCGAAGCGCTGATCAATGCCATCGCGGCGGTGTTGCAAGCGCGCATCCGCATCACCGAGCCCAAAGCGGCACCGCGACCGCGCGGTCGTCACGTCGGCCACGACATCGGCGAGGGCATGCGGTTTGTCTACCGGCACGCAACTCTTCGGCCACTCGCCATCTCGGTACACGTCTGGTTTCTGGGAAACAGCATCGTCGTGACGGCGTTCGCCGTCTATGTGCTGCGGGCTTTGCGTCTGCCGGAGTGGGCGTACGGGCTGGCACTCGCTGCGGGCGGGGTAGGCGGGTTCGTCGGTGCGCTCATCGCGCCGCACGTGGGGGTGCTGCTCGGCGCCGGTCGAGGCATCCTGCTCGGACGCGTTCTCGCCGTCATCCCCTGGCTCGTCCTCGCGGTCGTGCCGTTCTCGTCTCAGAGGCCCATGGCCATCACCCTCTGGATCGTTGCGGCGGCGCAGTTCGTCTACGGTCTGGCGATGGGAATCGAGGACACGAACGACATCTCCTATCGGCAAGCCATCGCGCCCGACGCGATCCAGGGCCGTATGAACGCGACGATCCGCACCGTGAACCGCATCGTCTTCTTCTTCGGCGCGTTGCTGACAGGCGTGCTGATGACTGTGCTCGGCTACCGATGGACGCTCGGACTCGGTGCTGTCGCCTTCGCCGTCGCCGCGCTCGTCATCGTCTTCTCGCCTCTGCGGGCAGCCCGGCATGAGGATCCCGCGACCTGAATCTTGACGGGCCCTCCCCCGCGACCCGCAGCCGCAGCCTTGACAATCGCACCCGCGCGTGTGGGATGTTCGTACACATGGGTGACTACGAGGTCGTGAACATCGGTGGTCTTGACCAATGGCGTGCGTTCCACGGCGGATTCGACGCCGCGCGCTCGCGCGACGGGCGCAGAGTCGTCGACCACGAGCTGACGATGCAGTACATCGGCATGACCGCCAACGCGCTCGAGCCGGGTGAGGAAGCCGGATACTGGCACGCGCACGCGCGCATCGAAGAGCTGTACGTCTTCCTGGCGGGAACCGGCCAGATGGGGCTCGACGACGACGTCGTCGAGGTCGGGCCCGGCACCGTCGTCAGGGTCGGACAGGGTGTGTGGCGCACCTGGCGCGCCCGCCCCGACAGCGATGGGCAGCTTCGGTGGCTGTGCATCCGTTCCGGAGGCGAACCGCTGCCCAAGCTCCCCGACGACAGCAAGCGCGACCCGGACCGTCCCGCCCCGTGGTGAAGAGCCCGATCGGTGCAAGGCCATGAACACCGACGGCAGCGCGGGTGACGCCGACTACGCCGTGATCGGCGACGGCTACTCTCACTACCGCCGACCCGACCCGCGTGTCTTCGCGGCGATCGAGAGAGCCCTCGGCAACGCCCGCAGCATCATCAACGTCGGTGCCGGAGCCGGCTCGTATGAGCCGACCGATCGTGACGTGACCGCTGTCGAGCCGAGCGCGACGATGCGGGCGCAGCGACCCGCGCATCTCACCAGCGCCGTCGACGCGACCGCTGAGGCACTCCCCTTCGGCGACCACGCCTTCGACGCGGCACTCGCCTCCTTCACCGTCCACCAGTGGCACGATCTCACCGCGGGGCTCCACGAACTCCGACGGGTCACACGCGGGCCGATGGTCATCCTCACCTGCGATCCCGCCGCGCTCGATCGCTTCTGGCTCGCCGAGTACGCTCCCGAGGTGATCGCGACCGAGGCAGGCCGTTACCCGAGCATCGAGCGCATCGCCGACCGGCTCGGCGGCGAGATCGAGGTCTCGTCGGTTCCCATTCCCCTCGACTGCACCGACGGCTTCGGCGAGGCGTACTACGGTCGCCCCGAGGCGCTGCTCGATCCGGGTGCTCGTCGGGCGAACTCGGCGTGGAGCTTCGTCTCCCCCGATATCGCCGACCGCTTCGAGAGGACCCTCCGCGCAGACCTCGAGGACGGGACGTGGGATGCCCGGCACGGCGCGCTTCGCTCGGCACCGGCCTTCGACGGGTCGCTGCGCCTGATCGTGTCGCGCCCGTAGGAGCGACGTCTCTGAGATCGCGCGGTACTCCCCCGCCAGCCGCTTCATATGCGCGTGCTCTTCGGCCATGCCGGGGCGAGCGATCCGCGGATCGTCCGACCGGCCGCGCGTGATCATGCCGTCGATGTACCGCCGGTCAGCGTCCAGACGCGCGAGGGCATTCGCGCCGACGTTCCCGTGCCCGGGGACGACGAGACTGGCTCGCTCAGCGAAGGGCGCGAGCACGTCGAGCGCGGCGATGTATGCGGACAGATCGTCAGGGAAGAACGGCAGCGGCAGTTCGGTGTCGCTGAGCATGTCGCCGGCGATCAACACCCGCTCTTGCGGAAGCCAGAGTGCCGTGTGACCTGGGGCGTGGCCGTCGTGAACGATCAACTCGACGTCGACTCCCGCCGGTAGCGAGTCGTCAGGCACGTGGTCGTCAACTCCGTTGATCCGACCCATGAGATCCACGAGCTCAGCCGGAGAGTCCGGCCCCAGAAAGCCGACGAGCGTCTGCCTTTCGGACACGGCGAGCCGTGCCGTCTCGTGAGAACCCCACCGCGGCGCATCACCGAAGCCGGGATGCCACAACAGGTGATCCTGGTGGGCGTGCGTCGCGAACCCGCCGATGACGCGCAGCCCGCGATGGTCGATCTGCGACGCAAGGTCGTCCAGCTCATCAGGGAGCCATGCGGGGTCGACCAGGAGCGCCGTCCCACCACCCGTCACGACGGTCGAGTTCGTCGACATCTTGCGACTTGTGGCGACGAGCACGCCGGGGGCGATCTCCTGCAGCTGCGGCATCCCGTTCATCCTTCGTCTTGAGCGCGAGCGTGGTCAGCAGCCGGACACGGGCGAGGCTCGTCAGCGTCCATCCCCGCGGCGAACCCGCCGTATCCCGATCCACACGCAGCTCATCGGAGACGGACGATCGTGATCGCTCCCACGAACGCGGCGCCTCCGACCACTGCCAGCAGAACGACCCACACGTGGAGCGCGGACGCGCTCGCCAGGTCATAGCCGAGGTCATCTGTCACGGCAGAATGCACCAGCCAGAGCATGAACGAGACGACCCATGCGAAGCCGCCGACGGCGGCAAGCGCAACGGCCCAGGCGTTCGGCCTCACAACGACCGGCGTCAGGGTGACTTCCGTCGTTCCCGGTGTCTCACTCATCGAGCTCACGAGCGCAGTCTCGCATCTCGTCTGCGGAAGGGCAATCATCTCCCCAGAAGAAACACGCACGACGCTACCCGCACAAGCAGGAGTGGATGGACCGCTATCTCGGCATCATCGTCTTCAGGCTCCGCCCACTCCCCCGCGCGTAGACTCGCACGCATGTCTTCATCGATAAGCCGTCCGTATGGGCGTCGGGAGGTCGTCGGCGCATTCCGCGCCGGCATGAGATGACCGCGCACCGCAGCGCTCGCGCCATTGCGCCGAGTGCCGCCCGTCGTCCCTCCACATCATCGACAGAAAGACCCTCCTCATGCACGCTCTCACCGAGAAGGACATCCGTGCGTCCTTCGTCAACGCCTCGCAGCGCGAGCGCAGCAGCCTGACGCTGCCCTCCGATCTCGACCGCATCGACTGGGAAGATCGCGACTTCCTCGGCTGGCGCGACGCCAAGTACGTCCAGCAGGGGTACGTCGTCGTCCCCGTCGACGGCGCGCCCGTCGGCATCCTGCTCCGCGAATCCGAGCAGCGCGCCCGCACCCGTCCGCAGTGCTCGTGGTGCGAAGACGTTACACTGCCGAACGACGTGGTGTTCTTCAGCGCCAAGCGGGCGGGCCGTGCCGGCCGCAACGGCGATACCGTCGGAACCCTCGTCTGCGCGCACTTCGAGTGCACGCGCAACGTGCGCAAGCTGCCTCCGCTCGCCTATCCCGGATTCGATCGGGATGCCGCGCGGCAGCGCCGCATCGAGGCGCTCCGCGAGAGCGTCGTGGGATTCGCACGGGACATCCGCGACAGTCGCTGACGCGCAGGGTGTCATGCTGGGTGGCATGAGCGATGACATCGTGCGCCCGCAGACCCGCCTGGGCGGCCTCCTCGTGTCGGAAGAGGCCGTCTACGGGCTGATCCTCGTGGCGGGCATGGTCATCGTCGGCTCAGAGAACAGCGATGAGGCGTGGGAGACCATGCTGACCGTTCTCATCACGGTGCTCGTGTTCTTCGCCGCCCACGTGTACGCCGGAACCCTTTCGCGCATGGCTGAGGGACGAGGCGCGTCCATCGCGCGGTCGCTGCGCGGCGCGATCCACCATTCGATCGGCCTGCTCATCGTGGCCGTCCCGCCGCTGGCGGTGCTCGTCCTCGGCGCATCGGGCGTGATGGACTCCGAGGCGGCCGTCTGGCTGGCGCTGCTGATCACCCTCGTTCTCCTGGTGATCGACGGCTGGCTCATGACCGCCGCCCGGACGGCATCATTCTGGGAGCGGGTGCTCGGCGCGGTGATCAGCGGGGCGTTCGGTGCTGTGCTGATCCTGCTGAAAGTGCTCATCCACCACTGACGGGTGGCGGGCGCGGCGCGGGCTACCCTGGAATCCGTGACCACGCCCCGCCTGCCCGCCTCGCTGTGGCGGGCGTGGATCATCTGGGGCGTCGCGGTCGCCGCCTATGTGCTCTCGGTGATGAACCGCACCTCGTTGGGGGCGGTGGGGGTGGATGCCGCGCACCGGTTCCATGCGGATGCCTCGACCCTCTCCATGTTCGCGGTCCTGCAGCTCGCGGTCTACGGCGCGATGCAGCTGCCGATCGGACTGCTGCTCGACCGCTGGGGAACGCGGCCGATCATCGTGGCAGGCATGGTCCTGATGGCCGGCGGGCAGCTGGTCATGGCGCTCTCCCCCAACGTGGGGATCGCCATCGGCGCCCGCATGCTCATCGGCGCGGGCGACGCGGCGATCTTCCCGAGTGTGCTGCGCGTGGTCGCGACCTGGTTCCCCGCCCAACGCAGCTCGCTCATGGTGCAGCTGACCGGAATCGTGGGATTGACCGGCCAATTCCTCTCGATCGCGCCGCTCGCCGCCCTCTTGCATGCGACGACGTGGGAGGTCACCTTCGCCTCGACCGCCGGCCTGTGCGTCCTCTTCGCGATCCTTCTCGTTCTGGTTGTGCGCAACCACCCGCCGACCGTGGCCACCGATGTCTCCGTGAACACCGACACCGGGGCGATCCAGGTCGTGACCTCGGCGGCCGACACCCGGGTGGGCGTGCGTGCGGCACTCTCGCACCCGGGGACTCGCTTGGCGTTCTGGTCGCACTTCACGACGCCGTTCTCGGGCACCGCGTTCATCATGCTGTGGGGCATCCCGTTCCTCACCGCGGGCGAGGGGCGCACACCTGCCGAGGCCGCGGTGATCACGACGGTCTACATCGCGGTGGGGATGGTGCTCGGCCCCGTGATGGGGCTGCTCTCCGGCCGTATGCCGAACCATCGCTCGCGCGTGCTCGTGCTGCCCACGGTCGTGTTCCAGATGGTGGCATGGCTCGCGGTCATCGCCTGGCCGGGGCCGGCGCCGCTGTGGCTGCTGTTCGTCTTGGCCGTCGCGATGGGCACCGGGGGTCCGGCATCCATGATCGCCTTCGACCACGCGCGTACGCACAACCCCAGCCATCGGCTCAGTACCGCGACCGGCATCACGAACACCGGCGGGTTCGTCGCCGGGCTCGTCGCCATCTTCCTGATCGGCGCGGCGCTCGACCTGCAGGGCGCGGGAACACCGGCGACCTACAGTCTCGACGCGTTCCGCATCGCGTTCCTCACGCAGGTGCCGCTGTGGGTTCTCGGCGCGTTCTTCATCGTCTTCGAACGCAAGCGCACCCGCATCCTGCTCGGAATGGACGAGCCTCGGCGCCCACGGGACGCGAAGCGGTAGCCTGACGGCGTGAACCGCGGACGGCCGCTCGGCGACTACGGCGTCGACGCACCCTGGGTGCCTTGGATGATGGTGGGCTTCGGGGTGATCTACCTCGTGCTCTCCGGTTGCGCCTTCTGGCTGTGGGACTCGCCCGGATTCGGGGTCGTCATCGGCGTGATCGGGCTTCTCATGTTCGTCAGCGCGTGGCTGTACTGGCACACCACTCGGCGCGGAAAGTTCGCGGTCTGGCGCGAGGTGCTCGCCGAGACGCCGGCGGCAACGCGTGTGCTCGACATGGGCTGCGGGCGCGGAGCGGTGAGCATCATGGCTGCACAGCAGTATCCGCAGGCGGCGGTGACCGGTATCGACCTGTGGCGTTCGGTCGACCAGTCCGGCAACACTCCCGACGCAGCTGAGCGCAACGCGCAGCTGAACGATGTCGCCGATCGCCTCTCGCTTCTCACCGGCGACATGACGCAGCTCCCCTGCGCCGATGGATCCTTCGACCTCGTGACGGCGAGCCTGTCGATCCACAACATCCACACCGCCGACGGCCGGGAGAAGGCGATCGATGAGGCGTGGAGGGTGCTCTCCCCCGGCGGACGGCTGCTCATCGTGGACATCTCGAAGACCCGCGAATACGAGCAGCGGCTGCGGGATCTGGGCGCCGCCGACGTGCGCCGCCGACCCGTCGGGTGGCGGATGTGGTGGAGCGGACCATGGATGGCGACGACCGAGTTGCGAGCGATGAAACCGATAGCCTGAACGGGTGAGTGAGAAGTGGCGCGGCGTCGTGGCGGCGCTGCTGAATCCCGATCTGCGCGCGGCACTCGGCGAACTCAGCGCCGACGTACGGCTGACGGATGCGCGCCGGGCGCGTGCCCTGCAACGGCTCACCGAACTGGGGCTGGCCGAGACCAACGCGGCCGGCGCTGTCGGCTTCACGGATGCCGCGCTGCGCGCTCTGCTCGCAGAAGACGTTCCGGTGCGCCCGACGGGCCCCGAGCGCTTTCTCGACGCGGACGGCAAGATCGACCGCTACCCCATGAAGGCGCCGGAACGCCGGGCGCTGCTCGTCTGGATCGTCGAACGAGCATTCTCCCCCGGTGAGATGCTCAGTGAGTCAGCGCTGAATGAGCGGCTGAGCGCGTACACATCGGACGTGGCCGTGCTGCGCCGGTACCTCGTCGACCACGACCTGGTTGAGCGCACACGTTCGGGCTCTCAGTACGCGCGCGTCACTGCGGAGTGATCTCGATCCACTCGCCGAACTTCGCGACCCGGCCGTCACCCGACGACGTGTGCGTGAGGCGACGCTTGATCCAGGGCAGCACATGGGCTCGGTAATACGCCCCGCCCTTGAGGCCCGTGTCGGGCATCTCCGGCAGTGACCACCAGCCGGCTGGCGGACGCTCTCCGACAGCGGTGAGAACGCGTGCCGCGACGCGGTGATGCCCGCGCGGGTTCATGTGCAGACGGTCTGCCGACCAGTAGCCGGGTGTGCTCAGCTCACGATCAGGCCAGTTCCACGCCGTGACGACATCGGTGCGTTCTGCCAGCCTTGCCACCACCGCGGCAGACAGCTCGTCGCCGCGGCGCTGGATCAGATGACGCATGGGCAGCTGCGCGGACGGGTTCGCTCCCGACAGCGCGATCAGCGTCACACCCTCTTCGTCACAGCGTCGCAGCACCTGCAGGAACAGTTCGGACACGTGCTCGATCGACGTGTGCGGGCGCAGCATGTCGTTCCCGCCGCCGTTGAACGAGAGGTGCGTCGGCTTCAGTGCCAGTGCGGGCTCGAGCTGCTGCTCGACGATGGGCTCGATGAGTTTGCCGCGGATCGCGAGGTTCGCGTACTCGATCGGTTCGCCGCTCGAGTTCGCCCATCCCTGCGCCACGAGGTCTGCCCAGCCGCGGGCTGTGCCATCGGGAAGCTCGTCACCCACGCCCTCTGTGAACGAGTCGCCGATTGCCACGAAACGCACCGCTGCCATTGCTCAAGCCTACGTCTGCGCCGCAGGTGCGCTTGACGACGTAGGGTGGCGCCATGGCGCTCTTCGCCGACCGTGCCGATGCCGGCCGCGACCTCGCCGCGCACCTCGAGCAGTGGCGTGGCTCGGATGCTGTCGTCGCGGGGATCGCGCGCGGTGGTGTGGTGGTCGCAGCTTCTGTCGCCGCCGAGCTGACCCTGCCGCTGACGGCGGTGGCGGTGCGCAAGCTCGGAATGCCGGGGCGCGAAGAGGTCGCCCTCGGTGCGATCGCCGAGGGTGTGACCGTCATCGACGAGCGTGCCGGCGGGCACGGTGCGGTCAGTGAAGCCGACCTGACCCGCATCGAGGCGCGTGAGCGTGCCGTGCTCGCGCGTCGTCAGGAATTGATTCGGGATGCTGTGCCCGCCCTCGACGGCAGAGCCGTGCTTCTTGTCGACGACGGCATCGCCACCGGGTCGACGGCACGCGCGGCCGTGCGCAGCCTGCGGGCCCGCGGAGCGGCGAGGGTCGTGCTCGCGGTTCCGGTCGCGCCCACGGAGTGGCTGCCCGAACCGGGCAGCGTCGATGAGTACGTGTGTGCGCATCCGATCGAGCGACTCTGGGCCGTCGGTAGTTACTACGACGACTTCACACAGACGACGGACGAGGAGGTCGTGCGGTTGCTTCGGGCCGGGGGTCGTTGAGCGAGCGGGGCCGGAGTCGTTTCGACTCGCGGCTGCTCCGCTCGCTCAACGACCGGGCGGCGTCAGCTCGCCGGGGCGAGCAGCGCCGTGCGCAGCGTGTCGAGACCGACGCCGCCCAGATCGAGCGCGCGCTTGTGGAACTGCTTGATGTCGAAGGCCTCGCCCTGCGCGGCCTTGTACTCGTCGCGCAGCTGCTCCCAGATGCGCTGGCCGACCTTGTACGACGGTGCCTGTCCCGGCCAGCCCAGGTAACGGTTGACCTCGAACTGCACGAAGGCGTCGGACATGTTCACGTTGTGACGCATGAACTCCAGGGCGAAGCCGGCGTCCCAGGTCGCCCCGTCGTCGCCGAGATGCTTCCAGGCGGCCGGGCGCGGCTTGCCGAGGTGCACGCCGATGTCGAGCACCACACGAGCGGCGCGCATGCGCTGGCCGTCCAGCATCCCGAGGCGATCCGCCGGGTCGTCGAGGTACCCGAGCTGCTCCATGAGCCGCTCCGCGTAGAGCGCCCATCCTTCGGCGTGCCCCGACGTGCCCGCCAGCAGGCGGCGCCAGGCGTTGAGCTCTCCGCGGTTGTACACGGCCTGCGCGATCTGCAGATGGTGCCCGGGCACACCCTCGTGGTACACCGTGGTCAGTTCACGCCAGGTGTCGAAGTCTTCGACTCCCTCGGGAACGGACCACCACATGCGTCCCGGACGTGAGAAGTCATCGGTCGGGCCCGTGTAGTAGATGCCGCCCTCCTGGGTGGGCGCGATCATGCACTCGATGCGCCGCACGGGCTCGGGGATGTCGAAGTGCGTCTTGCCCAGTTCGGCGATGGCCCGGTCGGCCGTGGACTGCATCCACTCCTGCAGCGCCTGGGTGCCGTGCAGTCGGCGCACGGGGTCGGCCTCGAGGAACGCGATGGCCTCCTCGACCGAGGCGCCGGGTGCGATCTCGTTCGCGACAGCCTCCTGCTCGGCGATCATGCGGTCGAGCTCTTCGAGGCCCCATTCATAGGTCTCGTCGAGGTCGATCGTCGCGCCGAGGAACTGCCGCGAGAACAGGCTGTACAGCTCGCGTCCCACTCCGTCCTGCTCAGTCGCAGCCGGTGCCAGCTCGGTCTGCAGGAAGTCGGCGAGCTTGTCATAGGCGACGCGCGCACCGCCGGCCGCGTCGGCCAGATGACGGGCGAGGGATGCCGGCAGCTGCCCTTCTGCGGGAGCGGCTTCGCCCGCGAACGCGGCGAAGAAGCCGTCGTCGGCCGTGTAGCGGGCGATCTGGGTGGCGACCTCGTTCACCTGGCGCCGCGCCGGGACCACGCCCGACTCGATGCCGGTCCGCAGCGTCTCGATGTAACCGTCGAGCGCCGCGGGGAGCGTGTCGAGGCGCTTGGCGATGACCTCCCAGTCATCGACCGTGGCCGTCGGCATGATGTCGAGGGCGTTGCGCAGGTCCTGCGCGGGCGACGCGATGACGTTCAGGTCGCGCAGGTGCGCCTTCGCTTCATACGTCTCGAGCACGAGCTCGAGCTGCCCCGTCAGGTCCATCTTCGTGACCTCGTCGATCGGGTCGACGGGGGTCGCCGCACGCAGCTCGGCGAGCCGCTGACGTGCGCGCTCGGCGCCCACGTCAGCACCCGCCGGCGACAGGTCTCCATAGCGGTCGTTGTACTCGTCGCGCCCGATGTAGGTGGCGATCGTCGGGAACAGCTCGGCGAGGTCGTCGACCCACGCTTCGGCGATCGTGTCGACCGGCGTGGGGGTGCGTTCGGATTCCGTCATTGGTGTCATCCTCTTCGTGTCCGGCCCGGTGGGGCCTGTGTGATCCGCGATCCGCCGCGTGGTGCGGCGTCGGAGCGGAGGTCGTCAGTGCCCGGCCTCGTCCCAGTTCGGCCCGCGGCCGATCTGCACGTCGAGGGGAACGGTCAGTGCTGCGGCATCCCCCATCCGATCGCGCACGATGTGCTCGACGGCGTCCCACTCCCCCGGCGCCACTTCCACGACCAGTTCGTCGTGGATCTGCAGAAGCACGCGGGAGGCCAGCTGCTCTTCGCGGAGCTGACGGTGGATGCGCAGCAGCGCGATCTTCATGATGTCGGCGGCGCTGCCCTGGATCGGCGCGTTCAGTGCCGCACGCTCGGCGTTCTCGCGCAGCACGCGGTTGGGGCTGCCCAGGTCGGGGAACGGGCGGCGGCGGCCGAAGATCGTCTCCGTGTAGCCGTCGACCCGCGCCTTCTCGACGGACGCGCGCAGATAGTCGCGCACGGCGCCGAAGCGGGCGAAGTACTCGGTCATGAGCTGCTTGGCCTCGGACTGCTCGATGCGCAGCTGCTTCGACAGGCCGAACGCGCTCAGCCCGTACACGAGCCCGTACGACATGGCCTTCACCTTGGTGCGCATGAACGGCGTGACCTCGGCGGGCTCGACGCCGAACACCCGCGAGCCGACGTACCGGTGCAGGTCTTCGCCGCTGCGGAACGCGTCGATCAGGCCCGGGTCTTCAGAAAGGTGCGCCATGATGCGCATCTCGATCTGCGAGTAGTCCGCGGTCAGGAGGGTCTCGTAGCCCTCTCCGACTTCGAAGGCCGCGCGGATGCGGTGGCTCTCATCGGTGCGGATCGGGATGTTCTGCAGGTTCGGGTCGGTGCTCGACAGGCGCCCGGTCTGGCTGCCGGTCTGCAGGTAGGTCGTGTGGATGCGGTGGTCGGGCCCGATGGCGACGTCGAGCGACTCGATGATCTGCCGCAGCTTCGTGGCTTCGCGGTGCTGCAGTAGCAGGTCGAGGAACGGGTGCGGGCTGCTCTCCTGCAGGGCGGTGAGGGCCCCGGCATCGGTCGAGTATCCGGTCTTGGTCTTGCGGGTCTTCGGCAGGCCGAGCTCGTCGAAGAGCACTTCCTGCAACTGCTTGGGAGAGCCGAGGTTCACCTCGCGCCCGATCGCCGCGAATGCATCATGGGCGATGGCGTCGGCCCGCGCGCCGAGCTCGCCGGAGAAGGCGCTGAGCTTGTCGTGCGACACGGCGACACCGGCGAGCTCCATGTCGGCGAGGGCCACCAGCGTGGGCATCTCGATGTCGGTCAGCACCGCCTCGACACGCTCGGGCAGTGCGGCGCGCTGCGCTTCGGCTACCCGCAGCACGTACCACGAGAGCTGCCCCGGCGTCGCGCCCTCGTGTTCGGGCACGAGCTGGGTCGGGTCGGCTTCGGGGAGCTTCTCGTCGAGGAAGCGCTCGACGAGATTGCCGAGTGTCTTGTCGGGCAGTGCGGGACGCGCGAGCCACCCGGCGATCAGCACATCGTGGACGATGCCGCCGAGGTCGGAGCCGGTCCGGCGCAGAGCCTTGAGCTGCGGCTTGGCATCGCACAGGAGCTTCGGTGCGTCAGAGGCCAGCCACGAGCCGATGGATGCCGCCACCTCTGGTGACCAGGATGCCTCGGCCGCGGCATCCATCGTCGCGAACCCGATGCGGTGCGGCGCGCCGCCCTCGACGGTCACCGTGACCCCCACTTCGCCCTCGGTCTCGCCCAGCCACGCCGCAAGCGCATCGGCATCGAGCTGCGCCGGCTCGGGCGCCGTGGCCGCGGGCAGATCGGGCTCGTCTTCGACGGTGCCGGTCGCCTCGTACAGGCGCGCGGTCAAGGTGCGGAACTCCAGACGCGAGAAGATGTCGCGCACCGCCTGCGTATCGATCGGCTTGACCGCGAGATCGGCGGGCGTGACCGGCAACGGCACATCGCGCAGAAGGCGGTTCAGGCGGCGGTTGCGGCGGACGTCATCGATGTGCTCGCGCAGGTTGCCGCCGACGACGCCCTTGATCTGGTCGGCGCCCTCGAGGATCGCGTCGAGCGAGCCGAACTGGGTGAGCCACTTGACCGCGGTCTTCTCCCCCACCTTCGGAACGCCCGGCAGGTTGTCGCTGGTCTCGCCGACGAGCGCTGCGACGTCGGGATACTGCTCGGGTGGGACACCGTAGCGCTCCATGACCGCAGCAGGGTCGTAGCGCTTCAGCTGCGAGACGCCCTGCACACTCGGATAGAGCAGCGTGACCTCGTCGTTGACGAGCTGGATGCTGTCGCGGTCGCCCGAGCACACCAGCACGTTGTAGCCCTCGGCCGAGCCCTGCGTCGACAGCGTGGCGAGGATGTCGTCGGCCTCGACGTCTTCGGCCGTCAGCACGGTGATGCCCATCGCGCCCAGACACTCCTGCAGAAGCGGGATCTGGCCGCGGAACTCTTCGGGTGTCTCCGACCGGGTGCCCTTGTACTCGGCGTACTCGCGGGTGCGGAAGGAGACCCGCGACGTGTCGAACGCGACGGCGATGTGGGTGGGCTGCTCTGCCTTGATGAGGTTGATGAGCATGGACAGGAACCCGTAGATGCCGTTGGTGTGCTGCCCGTCTTTCGTCGAGAAATTCTCGATCGGCAGAGCGTAGAACGCACGGTACGCCAGCGAATGGCCGTCGACGATCAGGAGGGTAGGCTTTGCGGAGTCCGTCACCCTGTCAGCCTAGTCAGGGCTTCCGACGTCCGCCGCCCGAAGGAGAGTCATGCCCGTCGATCCCCCCGCAGCCCCCGCCGCGACCTGGGACGACAGGTCGACCGACCCGCTGGAGTGGGCAAGGTCACGCGGCAACGGGGCCCTCGCCGAGAAGATGGGCTTCGAGTGGCTCGAGTTCACCGACGAGCGCTGCGTGGCACGCATGCCCGTCGAGGGCAACACCCAGCCCGTGGGGCTGTTCCACGGCGGCGCCTACGTCGTGCTCGGCGAGTCGCTGGGGTCGATGCACGCGAACTGGCACGCCGGTCCGGGGCGGCTCGCGGTCGGCGTCGACATCAACGCGACGCACACCCGCTCGGCGACCACGGGGTTCGTGACGGGTGTGTGCACGCCGATCCATCTCGGACGAAGCGTGATGGTGCACGAGATCGTGCTCAGCGATGACGCGCGCCGGCGGTGCTCCACCGTCCGCATCACGAACATGGTGCGCGACCTGCCGCCGCGCTGAGCGCCCTACTTCTTCTTGGGCGCGAGCTGCTCGATGATCGCCTTGGCGACGTCCTGCATGGTCAGGCGGCGGTCCATCGATGCCTTCTGGATCCAGCGGAAGGCCTCGGGCTCGCTCAGCCCCATCTTCTCGTTGAGCAGGCCCTTGGCACGGTCGACGAGCTTGCGGGTCTCGAAGCGCTCGACCATGTCGGCGACCTCGGCCTCGAGCGTGATGATCTGCTCGTGGCGCGCCAGGGCGATCTCGATCGCCGGCAGCAGGTCGTTCGGGGTGAAGGGCTTCACGACATAGGCCAGGGCGCCCGCCTCACTCGCGCGCTCGACGAGCTCCTTCTGGCTGAACGCCGTCAGCAGCACGACGGGGGCGATGTTGCCCTTGCTCAGCTTCTCGGCGGCGGAGATGCCGTCGAGCTGGGGCATCTTCACGTCCATGATCACCAGGTCGGGCCGCAGCTCGGTCGCGAGCTGCACGGCGGTCTCGCCGTCGCCTGCCTCACCGACCACGTCGAAGCCGTTGTCCCGCAGGATCTCGACGATGTCCAGACGGATCAGCGATTCGTCCTCGGCGACCACGACGCGGCGCGGTGCGGATGCGGACCCGGAGTTCTGTTCCTGCTCAGTCACCCTAAGATCCTACGGTATTGTCAGAGATCGGCGTGCGCAGCGCGTCGGTGTGCGCCGATGTGGCGGAATGGCAGACGCGACCGACTCAAACTCGGTTGCCCGCAAGGGCGTGTGGGTTCGACTCCCACCATCGGCACGGTTCTTCTTCCCCCTCTCGACGCGTCGTCCCCGCCACCGCGTTCCCCGTTGCCGGGCCCCTCGGAGTGTGGGATCCTGAAGACAACGGCGATGGAGTCCGCCGGGGCGTTGGCCCGAACCGCAAGAGCGCTGATGGCACCTGTGACGAGAGGAGTCACGGGTGCCTGTCATCTCCCCCGGTGCATCGCGCACCGACACGGTTTTTCGAAGCGTTCTCACCCCCGGCGATCGAGGTGTTCCCTCTGACCGCCGCACGTCGGATGATGCGCTGCACGATCTGGCACTCGACCAGGTGCTGGACCGGCTGATAAAGCGTGCTCCCGCTGCCGCCGACGCGTTTCGCACTCTCTGCACCGATGAGGCCGAGGTCTCGTATCGGCAGGAGGTCTTCGCAGCCCTCGACGACGACGTTCTCCGCACGGGGGTGAAGACGTTCCTGCAGGAGATGGACCGCGCCGATGTCGCCGATGCGGGGGCTGCGCATGCCCACTACCCGTTCGAGGGCGAGTTCTGGCGGTTGGAGGCTGTGCTGCGCTACGCGGGCGCCGTGAACGCCCTCGCCGATTGCGTGTCTGACAACGCTTCGACACCCCGCTCCGCCGCGTTGACGGGGTTGGCCGGTCATCTGGCCGACTACCGTTCCTCCGCCGTGTTCACGCGGCTGGAACAGGAGGCGCAGGGGTGCCGCGAGGAGCTTGACGCACTGGAGTACAACATGCTGATCCGCGGCGGGAAGGTGATCGTCGCCCCCACCGACGACGAGGACGACCTCCGCGAGGCAGTCCTCGAGACCTTCGCTCGCTTCCGCTCCGCAGACGCCGAGTTCGCCGCTGAGACATTTCGCGATCCGGGGTTGGATCACGTGCAGGCGTGGGTGCTCGAGAAAGTCGCCCTCGTGCGCCCGGGCGCTTTCGAACGGCTGCGGCGGTTCACCGCAAGCACCGACGGGTACCGGGATGAGGTCGTACAGCGGTTCGCTGCCGAGGTCTGGTTCTATCTGGCCTGGCTCGAGCACATCGCTCCCCTGCAGGCGGCAGGGCTCCCCTTCTGCTCTCCCACGGTCTCCGCCGAGACCAAGGAGCTGGACGCCCGCGACACGTTCGACGTCGCCCTGGCCACCCGACTGGTCGCCGACGGGGAACCGGTGGTGCGCAACGACATCCGCCTCGACGGCGGCGAGCGCGTGATCGTCGTCTCCGGTCCGAATCAGGGCGGCAAGTCGACCACGGCCCGGGCATTCGGGCAGTTGCACCATCTGGCGGGGATCGGATGCCCCGTCCCGGGGCGGACGGTGCGGGTGTTCCTGTGCGACCGCGTGCTCACCGCCTTCGAGCGCGAGGAGCAGCTGGACGACCTGGAGGGCCGCCTGGGAGCCGAGATCCAGCGGATGCATGAGCTGCTCGCCCACGCAACCGGGCGTTGTGTGCTCGTGCTCAACGAGGTGTTCTCATCGACCGCGCTGCAGGACGCCCGCATCCTCACCCGCGACGTCCTGCACCGCATCCTCGATCTGGATGCCCTCGCGATCTGCGTCACGTTCATCGACGAGCTCTCACGGCTCGACGAGCGCACGGTCTCGATGGTCAGCACCGTCGACCCGCACGATGCCGCTGTCCGCACCTTCCGCGTGGAGCGACGGCACGCCGACGGCCGTGCGTACGCCCGCGCCTTGGCCGCCCGGCACGGACTGACCGGCCCTCAGACCACCGAACGGATGAGCACACGAAAGGGGCAGGAACGATGAAGGTCAGGCTGCTCGACCCCGACACGGACTTCGATCCCGACGCTGCGGAGCCCGGCACCGCCGACGATCTGCGTCGCGACCTCGAACTCGACTTCCTGTGGGACGCGATGGGTGCCGGCGACGGATTCCTGCGTGCGGTCGCACGAGCCGCGACCGTCCGGCCGGCGACCCATCCTGAGACCATCGCGTACCGACAGGATGCCCTGCGGGACGTGTTCGAGAACCCGGATGCCGTCTCCCGCCTGTATGCGGTGACGATGGACGCCCTGGCGGTGCGGCGCGGAATCCTCATGATGCCCGTGCGTGGACGCCCCGAGATCACCCTCTCCCACTCCGTGCGGATGCTCACCCAGCTCGCCGACCGCCTCGACACTCTCCGCACGCTGTGCGCCGAGGTGACCGACGCATTCCGGTCCGCCGCGTTCCGGGAGCTGTTCGCCGTCGTCGTCCGCGAACTCGACGACTCCTACATGCAACGCATGCGCGGTCAGCTCAAAGAGCTCGAGTTCGGGCCGGGCATGCTCATGAGCGCCCATGTCGCGCGTGACGGGCAGGTGACGGGGCAGATCCTGCGGCGTGGCAAGCGTGCCAACCAGGGGTTCTTCGACCGAACGCCCCTACGCAAACCACGGTTCGCGTTCACGATCCCCGAACGCGACGAAGCCGGCTTCAATGCGCTCGCCGACCTCCGGGCCCGCAGCGTCGCGGAGGTCTCCGCCGCCGTGCACGAATCCACCGAACACGTTCTGGACTTCTTCCGGCAGCTGCGCATCGAGCTCGCCTTCTACCAGGCCGTCGCGAACCTGCGCGCGGCCCTCGAAGGCGTCGGCGTACCCACCTGCATCCCGGAGGTCACAGACAGGCCAGGCTGCACCGCGGTCGCACTGTGCGACCCGTGTCTCGCGCTGCGCGCCGGCACCGCGCCGGTCGGAAACGACCTCGACCTGGCCGACGGCCGACTGCTCGTCATCACCGGCGCCAATCACGGCGGCAAATCCACCTTCCTGCGCGCCCTGGGCGCAGCGCAGCTGATGGCCCAGTCGGGAGGTGTCGTCGCGGCATCCCGCTTCTCATGCCCGGCGGTGGGCCAGGTGCTCACCCATTGGACCCGCGAGGAGGACCCCGAACTGCGCCACGGCAAGCTCGACGAAGAACTCGACCGGATGAGCGGACTCATCGACCGCACCCGGCCCGGCGACCTGCTCCTGTGCAACGAGTCCTTCGCGTCGACCAACGAAGCCGAAGGATCCCAGATCGCCCTCGATGTGACGTCCGCCCTTATCAGGGCAGGCGTGCGCGTGCGATACGTCACCCATATGTACGACTTCGCCCACGCCGTCCAGGATGCGGGCCTGGGCGCCGAATTCCTGCGCGCCCCGCGCGACGCCGCCGGTGCACGCAACTACCGGCTCGAAGCAGGCGCACCGCTTGCCACGAGCTACGGGGTCGACCTGTACGACCGTGTCTTCGGCACGCGTCTCGCTCACGTCGGCAGCGAAGACGGACCCGACGATCACCATACAGAAGGAGACTCCCATGCCCGATGACAGCAAGGTGACGATCAGTGCCGTCGCCGCGCGCCAGATCCTCGACTCCCGCGGGTACCCCACGGTTGCCGTCCGCCTGACGCTCGACGACGGCGCCACCGTGGACGCCTCGGCCCCCGCCGGAGCGTCGACGGGTGAGTTCGAAGCGGTAGAGCTCCGTGACGGCGATGACGCATACTCCGGACGCGGTGTACGCCAAGCCGTGGCATCCGTCACGGGAGAGCTCGCCGAAGCCCTGACTTCGCACCCCTGGGCCACCCTGCATGAGCTCGACGCGGCGATGATCGACGTGGACGGCACCGACAACCTTGCCCGGCTCGGCGCGAACGCCGTGGTCGCCGTCTCGATCGCGGCGACACGGGCCTTCGCCCACGTCGCCGACACGAGCGTGCATGCGTGGCTGGCGCGACTGACCGGCAGTTCCGAGCGCTTGCCGGTCCCGCACTTCAATGTGCTCAACGGCGGTGCGCATGCGGCGAACCCCCTGGATTTCCAGGAATTCATGGTCGCGCCGGTGGGGGCCGCGAGCGAAGAGGAAGCGGTGCAGACCGGAGCCGAGGTCTATCACGCCCTCGCAGCCCGCGTGAAGCAGCGCTTCGGCACCGCAGGCCTCGGTGACGAGGGCGGTTTCGCCCCCGACGTGGCCAACCCACACGAAGCCCTCGACCTGCTGGTCGCAGCCATCGAAGACACAGGGCTGACCGCCGCAGTCGATGAGGTGGCGATCGCGATCGATCCCGCCGCCAACGGCTTCTACCAGGGGGACGGCCGATATCGCGTGGACGGCCGTGTGCTCGACCGCGGGCAGCTTGTCGACTACTACGAGCGACTCCTCGATACCTACCCGCTGCGGAGCATCGAAGACGGGTTCGCGGAAGATGACCACGAAGGGTGGCGGCTGATGTTCGATGCCACCGGGCGGCGCACCCAGCTCGTCGGCGACGACCTCTACGTCACCGACGCGCGCCGCATCGAAGAGGGCGCGCTCAGTCACTGGTCGAACGCTGTGCTCATCAAGCCCAACCAGATCGGCACGGTCACCGGAACCCTCGACGCGATCACCGTCGCCCGCGAGCACGACATGCGATGCATGGTGTCGCACCGCTCGGGCGAGACGACCGACGACTTCATCGCCGACCTTGTCGTCGGCACCGGCGTGGGACAGATCAAGTCCGGCGCGCCGGCACGCGGTGAGCGCGTGGCCAAGTACAACCGGCTCATGGAGATCGAAGCCGAGTCCGGCGGCATACCCTACGGACTCGCGGAAGGATCTGCACGATGACCGCCACGGTCTACCTCGTCCGTCACGGCCGGACCACCCTGAACGCGCAGGACCGGCTGCGCGGGCTGTCGGACCCTCCCTTGGACGACGTGGGGGTCGCCCAGGCCGAGGCTGTGGCCGCGGTGCTCGCCGGAAACGACATCGCCGCCGTCTACTCGAGTCCTCTGCAGCGTGCGGTTTGGACGGCCGAGGCGATAGCCGCGCAGTTCGGCCTGTCCGCGCGCCCGGATGCGCGGTTCAACGACCGAGACTACGGACCGTGGACGGGGCATGAACGTCGCGCCGTGATCGAAGAGTTCGGATCGGTGGATGCCGCACCCGGCGTCGAGGCCACCGCCGATGTACTCGCACGCGTCCGTCCTGCCCTTGACGCCGTGCTCCAGGAGGATCGCGCGGTCGTCATCGTGTCCCACGATGCGGTCATCAAGCCGCTCATCGCGGGTTTCGCCGAAGGCGAAGAACCCGTCATCCCCACCGGATCATGGTCGGAGCTGCAATGGGACAACAGCGGTTGGCGCGTCATCGTCGCGGGTCGCATCCCCGATCTCACCGCCGGATGACGCATCATGCGCAACCGGTGCCTCTTCATGCCGTGAGGAGTGCACGATGATGCTCGACGGATACCTCGGTCCACGTGAGCCGGCGGAGCTTCACGGCGGGTTGACCAACATCGAGGTCGAGAGGGCCCGTGCAGAGTACGGCTTCAACGAGGTCCCGGAGAAGTCGACCGGGCCGGTGCGGGGCACGGTGAAGCGGATGTGGGACCCGGTGTCGTGGCTGTTGGAAGCCGCGATCATCTTCGAGTTCGTGCTGGGGCAGACCATCCAGGCCGTCTTCGTCCTCGCCCTTCTGGCCTTCTCGGCCGTCACCGGGCAGGTGCAGGCCTCGCGGGCGGCGAAGGCGATCGGGTATCTGCACGAGCGGTTGCAGGTGTCGGCCCGCACCCTCCGGGATGGGACGTGGGCGATACTGCCGGCCCGTGAGCTGGTGCCCGGCGATGTCGTCCACATCGGCGTCGGCGACATCGTGCCTGCGGACCTGCACATCACGCAGGGCACGGTGAGCGTGAACGAGGCCGCCCTGACCGGCGAGTCGGCCGATCTCACCAAGACAACCGATGAGGCTCTGCCGCAGGCGGCGACGATCAGTCATGGGGCCGCGATCTGCATCGTGACCGCCACAGGCGCGTCGAGCTCGTACGGCAAGACCGCCGAGCTGGTGCGCACCGCCGAGCCCCCGGGCCGATTGCAGAAGCTGCTGTTCACGATCGTGCGCTACCTGGCGTTCCTCGACGTCGTCCTCGCCGTCGTCCTCGTCATCGCCGCCGTGATCCGGGGCGAGTCGTGGGTCGATCTCCTGCCGTTCGTGGTCATCCTCTTCATCGCCACCATCCCCATCTCCATGCCCTCCAGCTTCACTGTCGCGAATTCGCTCGAGGCCCGCGTCCTCGCCGAGAAGGGCACGCTCGTGGTGGGCCTGTCCGGCATCCAGGAAGCCGCGACGATGGACGTGCTGCTGGTCGACAAGACGGGCACGCTCACCCGCAACCGGCCCGAGATCGCGAAGCTGCTCGGGTTCGGCGGCGTCACCGGCGCCGAAGTGCTGCGCCTGGCCGTCGCGGCGACGGACGCGGACGCGCGCGACACCATCAGCGCCGCGATCGCCCGTGCTGCCGGCCAGGATGCGGCCTTCCGGCCGCTGACACGACTCTCGTTCATCGCGTTCGACCCGGTCGCGAAGGTGTCTCGGGCCCGCGTCGCCGGCGACGGCCAAGCCGTGGCCGTCGTGCTCGGCGCCCCGGCCGCGCTGGCACGTCTCGCGTCGACGCCGGTCGAGTACGCCGAGCACGTCGATGAACTGGCCGCAACCGGTGCGCGGGTGCTGGCCCTGGCGGCAGGGCCAAACGAGTACGAACTGCGCGTGCGGGGGCTGGTCGCGCTCGCGGACTCTCCGCGTGAGGATGCCGCCGAGATGCTGGCTCTGGTGCGCGAGCGCGGAGTGCGGGTCATCATGATCACCGGCGACAGCCTGCGCAGCGCGCAGGCGATCGCCGCGCAGGTCGGCATCGGCGAGCGAGCCGGCATCCGGCAGGACGCACTCTCCCACCCCGGCGACTTCGACGTGCTGGCCGAGGTCTACCCCGAAGACAAGCACGTCGTGGTTGCGACCCTGCAGAAAGCCGGGCACGTGGTCGGGATGACCGGCGACGGCATCAACGACGCCGCCGCCCTCAAGCAGGCCGATGTCGGGATCGCCGTCGCGGACGCGACCGACGTCGCCAAGTCCGCCGCCCGCATCGTGCTGACCGCTGAGGGGCTGGGCGGGGTGCCTGAGTCATCGACAGCGGACACCGTGTCTACCGACGGATGATGACGTGGACCATCACCAAGCTCGCCCGCACCGCCGAGCTGGCCACGCTGCTGACCTTCGGGTTCATCATGGCAGGGTTCTTTCCCGTCTCCCTCAGCCTGATCGTGCTCATCGTGATCCTCAACGACCTGGTGACCCTCACACTGGGCACGGACCGAGCCGGCGCCTCCACGAGCCCGGAGCGGTGGGACATGCCCCGCTTGGCGCGTACCGCGGCAATCTTCACCGTCGGCTGGGCGGCCGTCGGCCTCGGTCTACTCGCGTATTACCTGGGCGTGCAGAACCTCGCTCCCGCGCAGATCAGTTCGCTCATGTTCGCGTACCTGATCTACTCGGCAATGGCCACCATCCTGATGACCCGATCCCGCAACGTGTTCTGGCGATCCGCGCCGTCCCGGTGGGTCGGCAGCGTGGTCGCCGGCAACATCATCCTGACGACACTGCTCGTTCTGCTCGGGGTGCTCACCGCTCCCGTCCCCCGGTCATCGCTGCTGCTCGTGGCCGTGGTCACGATCGTCGTGACGCTCATCCTCGACGCGATCAAGGTGCACGTCTACCGCCGCGTGACAGATCAGGCGGACTTCTCGTAGACCCATACCGCGTTGGTGGGTGGGAACCAGTGACCGGATGCCGGGTCGATGAGCGTGTAGTCGGCCAGGTGTCGGACGTACTCGGGCTGGACATACGAGCGCGCGCGCAGCAGCCGCAGGCTGCGGCCGGTGACGACACTGTGCCGGTAGCCGTCGAGGGTGTCCAGCTGGTACCGCTCCTGCGACTCGCGGGGCAGGGAGTCCCTGCCCCAGGTGAGGGTGAGGACGGCCTCGGCGACCGCGTGGCGGGTGCCGATCCAGGCCCCCGGTCCGGCATGGGCGAGGGCGAGTTCCCGGTGCGGGGTGAGGGCGAGGTAGTCGGTGACGAGCTCGTCGTCGGGGGCTGTGAGCGTCGCAGGCTCACCAGGACGCTCGGGCATGACGCCGTTGCGGATGATCAGCCGGCCACCGGATCGGAGGGATGCTGCGGCGAGGTCGAGGGCCTCGGCGACAGCCGGGTACCCGCCGGCATAGGAGTAGACCTCGTGCAGCACGCTGCAGAACACGATGTTGTCCAGTGGGGCGAGACCGGGCAGCTGCGCCACGGAACCGGCCACCGCCGTCACCCCAGAGAGGTCGCGGAGGCGTGCGAGGGCGTCCGGTGCGTCGTCTATCGCGTACACACCACTGATGCCGTCCCGAGCCGCGAACAATGCGGACAGCTCTCCCCCACCGGCGCCGACGTCGGCGACGCTGCCCGGCACGAGTGCGTCCGCCAGGCGCGCCTTGTCGCCGAGCGCGGCTGCCATCCGCTCGAAGTAGCGATTCTCAAGCGTGGAGCGTACGGGTGCGGGCATGGGCACCTATGCCTGCGGCCGTTGTTCGGGTGCGAGCAGGCTCCGGATCAGGGTGACCGTCTCGTCCTTCCTGGCCGGGTCGCTGGCGGCTGCGATCAGCGTCAGCGCCGTGAGCATGTTCCCGGGGATGGCCCGGTCCAGCTCGATGCCGTTGCGGTCCAGGAAGTACGCGAACAGGGCTGCGGCGGTGCGCTTGTTCCCGTCGCTGAACGGGTGGTCCTTGGCGACCATGTAGAGCAGGTTCGCGGCTTTCTCCTGCGCGCTCGGGTACAGGTCCTGGCCCCCGAAGGTCTGGTCCAGCTGCCCGAGCACCCCATGGATCGACTCGTCTTTCGGGATGCCGAGGCGCTCGTCGGTCGGGTACCGGTCGCGGAGCTCGGCGATGATCCGGTCGACGTCGTCGATGTCGATGCGAGCGGTCGCAAGCTCCTCCCGCGGTGCGGTCAGCTCTCCCCGGTCGAAGTCGGCCAGCCGGTCCAGGTCGCCGGCATACCGTTGCATGATCCGGCCGATGCCGGCCAGCTGCTCGTCCTTGGAGGTCGCCAGCAGCTCCCCCAGCTGCTGGGTGCGGTGCAGCCGTGCCGCGTTCTCGTCCAGGATCCGCTGCCGAAGGACATTCGTCGCCCACTTCCGGAAGTGCACACCGCGGGGCGAGTGCACCCGGTAGCCGACGGAGATGATCGCGTCCAGGTCGTAGTGCTGGATGCTGCGCGTGACGTCTCGCGAGCCCTCACGTCGAACCAACAAGAAATCCTTGTGAGTTGCCGCCTGGTCGATCTCACCATCGTCGATCGCGTTCTGCAGATGCAGGCTGACGTTCTGCTGTGTCGTGCCGAACAACTCCGCCATCTGTGCTTGCGTGGCCCAGACCGTGTCACCGTCGAACCGCACCTGGAGGCTTACGGCTCCATCCGGCGACGAGTAGAGTTCCACAGCCGTCTCCTGGACCGCCTGCGGGAGCAGCCCCGCCTCCGTGGCGGATTGGACTTTGGGCGTGATCGAGCCACGGTCCGACTTCTGGGTAGTCTTCCCCTGCGGCTGTGATTCACCCATTCCCGTCCTTCGCTCTTCTGCGAGTCTTCCACGGACGACGTGCGGTGACGAGATCATCATCACCCGCCGCGCACCCGCACCCGCCGCGCATTGACGGCGTTCAGCGTGGCGATCACTGCGATCACAAGCACGGCCGCCGCCACGACTCCCGTCGCCGAGAGCACGGTGGCCACCGGCAGCAGGATCCAGGGCAGCACCACGCCGGCGGGCGCCCACAGCACGACGGCCCGCCACCCCGCGCCGTAGCGCAGCGACTCGGCGCCGCTCGCCAGGAAGAAGAGACTCACCCCGACCGCCAGGCACACCGCGGCTGATGATGGCAGGGCCGCCGCGGCATCCGCCACGGCCGTCCCCACGGCGACCGCGAAGAGCACGACGCCTGCGATGAGCACGAGCGGCAGGTACATCACCGTGTCACGCAGACCGCCGACACTCCCCCGCAGCTGCAGGCGATGCAATCCCGTCTCGACGGCCCCCGGCGCGAACGTGAAGAAGACCCACGCGAGCAGCACAATGGCGACGAAGCCGAGCAGCGCCGCCAGCCACGCCGGTGGACCCCAGTGTGCCGCGAGCTGCGTGATCACGCTCAGAACCGACTCGCCGAACACGATCACCACCAGCAGGCTCACGCGCTCGACAAGGTGACCGACGTCAAGAGTGCGCTGCAGCCAGCCCGTCGCGCCGCCGAGGACGGCCAGCAGCACGATCTCGACGGCCACCGCAAGGGCCCACAGGCCGTACCGCCACGGCGCCGGCACCCAGATCGAGACCACCCAGAGCAGCGCCGGCACGAGGCAGTACACGAACGGACGCCACCACGCCGCACCCGTCGCGCCGCGCTTCATCCACCACGGCAGCATCCACACCACCCGGATCACCGCGTTCCCGATCGCGAAGCCCGCGGCCCGGGCCCCCAGCGCCTCCGGGACAGACGCCGCCATGACACCCACCGCGATCATCGCGACCGCGACCGAGACCCAGAGCACCGAGGTCACCCGTGCGCCGAACAGGTTCATGGTGACGCTCGCATTGACCCAGGCCCACCAGCCGGCGGCCAGAAGCACGGAGAATGCCACGGCGTCACGCCCCGAAGGGGCGCCGTGCAGCATGTGCGCCACCTGCCCGATGTACGCGACCATGACCAGGTCGAACAGCAGCTCGAGCCAATGGACACGACGGCCCGGCGTCACCTGCGGCTGCTCGCTCACCGGCTCAGCATAAAACGAAGCGGGATGCCCCAACCCGGGGCATCCCGCTTCATGATCCGCTCAGCTGCGACTACGCCTTGTGGTCGCGGTAGATGGGTGCGTTGCCGTGCACGGCGTCGCCCACCTTGTGGATGCGGATGTCGTTCGTGGAGCCGATGATTCCGGGAGGGGAACCGGAGATCACGACGACCTTGTCGCCGACCTCGCACAGCTTGTTGCCGAGGAGGTGCTCATCGACCTGGATGAACATGCGGTCGGTGTGCGGCACGTGCTCGACCAGCGACGACTGGATGCCCCAGGTGATCGCCATGCGGCGGCGGATCGCCGGGTCGGGTGTGAACGCCAGCATGGGGATGCGCGGACGCAGCCGCGACATGCGCCGCGCGGTGTCGCCCGACTCGGTGAAGATGCACAGGTACTTCGCCTCGACGAACTCGGCCACCTCGAGAGCGGCGGCGGTGATCGCACCGCCCTGCGTGCGAGGCGTGGTGCCCAGTGGCAGGATGCGCTCGAGCCCGTGGTCTTCGGTCGACGCGACGATGCGCGCCATCGTCTGCACGACGACGACCGGGTACTCCCCCACGCTCGTCTCGCCGGAGAGCATGACCGCGTCGGCGCCGTCGAGCACGGCGTTCGCCACGTCGCTGGTCTCGGCACGAGTGGGCACGGGGTTGTTGATCATCGTCTCGAGCATCTGCGTCGCGACGATGACGGGCTTGGCCATGCGGCGGCACAGCTCGACCGCGCGCTTCTGCACGATCGGCACGGCCTCGAGCGGCAGTTCGACGCCGAGGTCACCGCGCGCGACCATGATGCCGTCGAAGGCGTCGATGATCTCCTCGAGGTGGTCGACCGCCTGAGGCTTCTCGATCTTCGCGATGACGGGGACGCGCCGGCCCTCTTCGGCCATGATCTCGTGGACGCGCTCGATGTCCTTCGCGTCGCGTACGAACGAGAGCGCGATGAGGTCGGCGCCGGTGCGCAGGCCCCAGCGCAGGTCGGCCTCGTCCTTGTCGCTCAGCGCCGGCACGTTCACGGCGACGCCGGGCAGGTTGATGCCCTTGTTGTTCGAGACCGCACCGCCGACGATCACCTTGGTGGTGACGACCGTTCCGTCCGTCTCGACGACCTGCACCCGGACCTTGCCGTCGTCGATCAGGAGGAAGTCGCCGGGCTTGACGTCCTGCGGCAGGCCCTTGAACGTCGTGCCGACGATCTCCTTCGTACCCGGCACGTCTTCGACCGTGATCTTGAAGATGTCGCCCTCGGCGAGCTCGTGGGGGCCGTCGGCGAACTTGCCGAGGCGGATCTTCGGCCCCTGCAGGTCGACGAGGACCGCCACGGGACGCTTCGCGTCCTCGGCCGCCTTGCGCACGTTGGCGAAGTTGTTGTCGTGCACGGTGTAGTCACCGTGACTGAGGTTGAAGCGGGCGACGTCCACACCGGCGTCGATGATCGCACGGACCATCTCATACGTCGATGTGGCCGGGCCCAGGGTGGCGACGATTTTCGCGCGTCTCATACCGAGCAGTACTCCGGGTTTCTGTCATTTTCCGCGAATGTTTCGCGGAAGAAGGGGTTGCGCCCAGCCTACGCGGGCTGTAGGCCGATCGCGACATCGTTTGCGTTGACGACCGCGGGGAGAGCGGTCTCCCCCACGAGGAAGCGGTCGGCGGCCGCGGCCGCCGCTCGTCCCTCGGCGATCGCCCACACGATCAGCGACTGGCCGCGGCCCGCATCGCCGGCGACGAACACGCCGGGGACCGACGTCTCGAACTTCGGCGTGCGCGCGATGACGCCGCGCTTCGTGAACGGCAGCTCGATCTGTGCGTCGAGAGCCTCGCGCTCGGGGCCGGTGAACCCCATTGCGATCAAGACCAGGTCCGCGGGGATCTCCCGCTCGGTGCCGGCCTTGGGAACACGCGTGCCGTCGACGTACTCCGTCTCGGCCACGCGCAGCGCGCGGACGGTGCCTTCGTCATCGGTGAGGAACTCCACCGTCGACGCCAGGTAGGCGCGCTCGCCGCCCTCCTCGTGGGAGGACTGCACCTCGAACACGGTCGGGTACATCGGCCACGGCTGGTGCTCGGGGCGGTCGACCGACGGCTGTCGCCCGATCGCAAGGTTCGTCACGCTGCGCGCGCCCTGGCGATGCGCCGTGCCGATGCAGTCCGATCCCGTGTCGCCGCCGCCGATGACGATGACGTGCTTGCCCTCGGCCGTGATCTGGTCAGGGACCGTGTCACCGGCTTCGACGTGGTTGGCCTGGACGAGATAGTCCATGGCGAAGTGGATGCCGCGGGCATCGCGGCCGGGGATCGGCAGATCACGCGGGACCGTCGCGCCGGTGGCGACCACGACCGCGTCATACCGCGCGCGCAGATCGCTCCAGCTGATGTCGCGACCGATCTCCACGCCCGGGCGGAACTTGGTGCCCTCGGCCTCGAGCTGCTTCAGGCGGGCGTCGACCACGGCCTTCTCCAGCTTGAAGTCGGGGATGCCGTAGCGCAGCAGGCCGCCGATGCGGTCGTCGCGCTCGAACACGGCGACGGTGTGCCCGGCGCGGGTGAGCTGCTGCGCGGCGGCCAGGCCCGCCGGGCCCGAGCCGACGACGGCGACCGTCTTGCCGGTGAGACGTCCCGGAGGCTGCGGTGTGACCCAGCCGCGGGCGAAGGCCTCGTCGGCGATGGTCTGCTCGATGCGCTTGATCGTCACCGGCGGCTGGTTGATCCCCAGCACACAGGCGCTCTCGCACGGTGCCGGGCACAGCCGCCCGGTGAGCTCCGGGAAGTTGTTCGTCGCATGCAGCCGCTGGCTGGCCGAGTGCATCTCATCGCGCCGGGTGAGGTCGTTCCACTCGGGGATGAGGTTGCCCAGAGGACACCCCTTGTGGCAGAAGGGCACGCCGCAGTCCATGCAGCGGCTCGCCTGGCGCTGCACCATGGGCAGCTGCGTCGGCTCGTAGACCTCTTTCCAGTCCATGAGCCGGACCGGCACCGGGCGACGCGGCGGAAGCTCCCGCTCGGTCACCTTGAGGAAGCCTTTCGGGTCAGCCATGGGTCACCTCCAGAATCCGGTTCCAGACGACGTCGCCGTCGGGGTCCAGCCCCTCGTCCAGGGCTGTCTGCCGGGTGCGCAGCACCGCGGCGTAATCGCGCGGCAGCACCCGGACGAAGCGGGCCACCTCCGCCTCGAAGTCGTCGAGGATCGCCGCGGCGCGCGTCGATCCCGTCTCTGCGCGGTGCCGTTCCAGCAGATCGCGCAGGATCGTGGCATCCGCGCTCCCCAACCCGGTCAGCTCGATCTCGCCCGACGCGAGCGCCTCGGCGTTGACCTTGGCCTCGTCGAGGTCGTACACGTACGCCGTGCCGCCCGACATGCCGGCGCCGAGATTGCGGCCGGTGCGCCCGAGGATCACCGCGAGCCCGCCGGTCATGTACTCGAGCGCGTGGTCGCCCACGCCCTCGACGACCGCGGTGGCCCCCGAGTTTCGCACGAAGAAGCGCTCGCCGACGACACCGCGCAGGAACATGCTGCCGCTGGTCGAGCCGTAGCCGATCACGTTGCCTGCGATGACGTTCTCGGTCGCGTCGAAGATCGACCCGCGCGGCGGACGGATGACGATCTGACCGCCCGACAAGCCCTTGCCGACGTAGTCGTTGGAGTCGCCCTCCAGCCGCAGGCTGATGCCCGCGGGCAGGAACGCCCCGAAGGACTGCCCGGCCGAGCCACTCAGGTTCAACTCGATCGAATCGGCCTGCAGACCGTGCTCGCCGCGCGCCTTGGTCACATGGTGGCCGAGCATCGTGCCGATCGCCCGGTCGGTGTTGTGCACCGCGAGGTCGAGGCTGATGTGGCCGCCGTGCTCGATGATGTCGTGTGCGCGCTCGATGACCGGCACGTCGAAGTGGTCTTCGATGTGGTGCTCCTGCGCGCGCATGTGGCGCCGCGGCGCGTCGGGCCCGAACGCCGGTCCGTGCAGGATCGGGCTGAGGTCGAGACCCTCGGTCTTGAAGTGCCGCACGGCGTCGTCCACGTCGAGCATCTCGGTGTGTCCGACCGCCTCATCGATCGAGCGGAAGCCCAGCGACGCGAGATGCTCGCGCACCTCCTCGGCGATGAACTGCATGAAGTTCACGACGTGCTCGGCCTTGCCGGTGAAGCGGTCACGCAGCAGCGGATTCTGCGTGGCGACGCCGACGGGGCAGGTGTCGAGGTGGCACTTGCGCATCATGATGCAGCCCTCGACGACGAGCGCAGTGGTGGCGAACCCGAACTCCTCCGCGCCCAGGAGCGCCGCGATGACGACATCGCGCCCGGTCTTGAGCTGCCCGTCCGCCTGCACGACCACGCGATCGCGCATGCCGTTGAGCATGAGCGTCTGCTGGGTCTCGGCCAGGCCCAGCTCCCACGGGGTGCCCGCGTGCTTGAGCGAGTTGAGGGGGCTCGCGCCCGTGCCGCCGTCGTGGCCGGAGACCAGGATGACGTCGGCCAGGGCCTTGGCCGTGCCCGCGGCGACCGCGCCGATACCCGACTGGCTCACCAGCTTGACGTGCACGCGTGCCTTGGGGTTGGCCCGCTTCAGGTCGAAGATCAGCTGCTTGAGGTCTTCGATCGAGTAGATGTCGTGATGCGGCGGCGGCGAGATCAGCCCCACGCCCGCGGTCGCATGCCGCGTGCGGGCGATCCACGGATACACCTTCGCCGGCGGCAGCTGACCGCCCTCACCGGGCTTCGCGCCCTGGGCGAGCTTGATCTGGATGTCGTCGGCCTCGGTGAGGTACAGGCTCGTGACACCGAACCGCCCCGAGGCGACCTGCTTGATCGCGCTGCGGCGTCGCGGGTCCAGGAGACGGTCGACGTCTTCGCCGCCCTCGCCCGTGTTCGACTTGCCGCCGATCGAGTTCATGGCGATCGCCAGGGTCTCGTGGGCCTCCTGCGAGATCGACCCGTAGCTCATCGCGCCGGTCGAGAACCGCTTGACGATCTCGGACACCGGCTCGACCTCGTCGAGGGGAACGGCGGGCCGCTCGTCGGTGCGCAGCCGGAACAGGCCGCGCAGCGTCTTCAGCTCGGCCGCCTGGTCGTCGACCAGCGACGTGTACTCGCGGAAGATGTCGTACCGACGCGTGGCTGTGGAGTGCTGCAGCCGGAAGATCGTCTCGGGGTTGAAGAGGTGCGGCGGGCCTTCGCGGCGCCACTCGTACTCACCGCCCGTCCAGAGGCGCTCGTGCGTGCGCGCGGCGTCGTCCTTCGGGTACGCGAAGTCGTGGCGCACCTGGTTCTCGGCCTCGATGTCTTCGAGGGTGATGCCGCCGACCTTCGACTCGGTCCCGGTGAAGAAGTCATCGATGAGCTCCTGGCCCAGGCCGATCGCCTCGAACACCTGCGCGCCGGTGTACGACGAGACGGTGGAGATGCCCATCTTCGACATGATCTTCAGCACGCCCTTGCCGAGCGCGTAGATGATGTTCGACACGGCCTTCTCGGGCGCGAGCCCGGTGATGGCACCCGAGCGGACGAGGTACTCGACGGTCTCCATCGCCAGGTACGGGTTGACCGCCGAGGCGCCGTAGCCGAGGAGGGTCGCGACGTGGTGCACCTCGCGGACATCGCCGGCCTCGACCACGAGCGCGACCTTCATGCGGTCCTGCTGGCGGATGAGGTGGTGGTGCACCGTCGACAGCAGCAGCAGGGACGGGATCGGGACCAGGTCCTTGTCGGAGTCACGGTCGGAGAGGATCAGGAACTCCGCACCGTCGGCGATCGCGGCATCCACCTCGGTGCAGATCTCCGCCAGGCGCTTGCGCATCGTGCCGGGTCCGGCGTCGAAGTGGTACAGGCCGCGGATCGTGACCGCCCGGCGGCCGGGCATCGTGCGCTCGATGTTCTGGATCTTCGCGAGCTCGTCGTTGTCGAGCACCGGGAAGTCGATCGTGATCTGACGCGCGTGGTCGGGGCCCCACTCGAGGAGGTTGCGCTCGGGGCCGATGCCGGTGCGCAGGCTCGTGACGACGGCCTCGCGGATCGAGTCCAGCGGCGGATTGGTCACCTGGGCGAACTGCTGCGTGAAGTAGTCGAACAGCAGTCGCGGCCGCTCGCTCAGCACGGCGACGGGCGTGTCGGTCCCCATGGCGCCGATCGGCTCGGCGGCGTTCTGACCCATCGGGGTGAGCAGGATGCGCACCTCTTCTTCGGTGTAGCCGAAGGTGCGCTGACGACGTGTGATCGAGGCGATCGGGTGCACGACGTGCTCGCGCTCGGGCAGCTCGCTGAGGGCCAGCTTCTGGCGCAGCCAGAGGTCCCAGGGGTGCAGGCGCGCCAGCTCGGACTTGATCTCCTCGTCCTCGACGATGCGGTGCTGCGCGGTGTCGACGAGGAACATCCGGCCGGGCTGGAGCCGACCCCGGCGCTGGATGCGCTCGGGCTCGAACTCGAGAACGCCGGTCTCGCTGCCGATCACGACGAGTCCGTCGGTCGTCTGCGTCCAGCGTCCGGGACGCAGTCCGTTGCGGTCGAGCGTCGCGCCCACGAGCGTGCCGTCGGTGAAGATCATGGCGGCCGGGCCGTCCCACGGCTCCATCTGCAGCGCGTGGTACTCGTAGAACGCGCGCAGGTCGGGTGCCAGATCGGTGCGGTTCTCGTATGCCTCCGGAACCATCATCAGCATCGCGTGCGGCAGGCTGCGTCCCGTGAGCGTCAGCAGCTCGAGCACCTCGTCGAACGACGCCGAATCGCTCGCCCCCTCGGTGCAGATCGGCAGCAGCGGCTCGATGTCGCCGAGCAGCTCGGAAGCCAGCTGCGACTGCCGGGCACGCATCCAGTTGCGGTTGCCGCCCACGGTGTTGATCTCGCCGTTGTGCGCGAGCATGCGCAACGGCTGCGCCAGCGGCCACGACGGGAAGGTGTTCGTCGAGTACCGGGAGTGGACGACGGCCAGCTCGGAGGTGAAGCGCTCGTCCTGCAGGTCGGGATAGAACGGCTCGAGCTGCAGGGTCGTGACCATGCCCTTGTAACCGAGAGTGCGCGCCGACAGGGAAACAAAATACGCGCCCAGTTCATGCTGGGCGCGCTTGCGCAGACGATAGACCCGACGGTCGAGCTCGAGCCCGGACATCGCCGGCGCACCGCCGATGGCGGGCCGGGACAGGAAGAGCTGCTCGAAGACGGGGCGGGCGTCGTACGCGAGCTTGCCCAGGTGCGCGTCGTCGGTGGGCACCGCGCGCCAGCCGAGCACGACGAGGTTCTCGCCCGCGGCGAGCTTCTCGATGCCCGACTTCTGCGCGGCGCGCTCGCTCGCGTCCTGCGGCAGGAAGACCATGCCGGCGGCGTACTCGCCCACCGGAGGCAGCGGGAATTCGACGACCTCGCGCAGGAACGCGTCGGGCATCTGCGTGAGGATGCCGGCTCCGTCACCGGTGCCCGCGTCGGAGCCGATGGCGCCGCGGTGCTCGAGGTTGCGCAGCGCGGTCAGCGCCAGCTCGATGATGTCGTGCCCGGGCTCGCCACGCAGCGTCGCGACCATGGCGAGGCCGCAGGCGTCCTTTTCGAACGCCGGGTTGTACAGGCCCTGGCGGGGCGGGAAGGTGCCACCGGGCGGGGACACTCGAGAGGTCGCTGACATGAGCTGCCGTCCTCACTGAACTCGGGATGGGACGACGTCGGCCCAGGGACTGGAAGCGGTGTGGCCGCCCGTGTGCGCTGTCAGGCCCGGGCGTTCTCCGCGGCGGGTGCGCTCGTGACGGCGACCGCGGGTTCGGCGTTCGCGACAGGGTCGCTCACGTCGACGTATTCGGGGGTGGTTCCCGATTGTACAGCCCCGGCGGGGTGCCATTCGCGTCCGGGTCGATACACGGACGGTTCTTCACCCGTATGACGCCGCTTCTGGACGATCATGATCACCAGACCCAGGATGACGCCGAAGATGGCCGCCCACACGTTCGTGCGCAGGCCGAGGAAGACATCGCTCGGGTCGATGCGGATGGATTCCCACACGATGCGGCCGGCGCTGTACCAGATCAGGTAGAGGCCGAACAGGCGCCCCCACTGCAGGCGGAACCGGTGGCCGGCCCACAGCAGAACGGCCGCGCCCAGCAGGTTCCAGATCATCTCGTACAGGAACGTCGGGTGGAAGAGCGTGCCGGCGGCGAGTCCGGCGGGGAACGCCGGGTTGCTGGACTCGATCTCGAGCCCCCACGGAAGGTTCGTGGGCAGTCCGAACAGCTCGTGGTTGAAGTAGTTGCCGAGACGGCCCATCGCCTGCGCGATGATCAGGCCCGGGGCCAGCGCGTCGGCGAAGGACCAGAACCGGACGCCCGTCCACTTGCACCCCAGCCAGGCGCCGACCGCACCGCCGATCAGGGCGCCGTAGATGGCGATGCCGCCTTCCCAGATGAACAGCGCCGACCACGGGTTCTTGCCCGCGCCGAAGTAGAACGAGAAGTGCGTGAGCACGTGGTAGATGCGTGCGCAGATGATCGCGAGCGGCACCGCGATCAGCGCGATGTCGATGACGACCCAGGGCTCGCCGCCCCGCTTGGTCAGCCGATGGTTGGCCATGAGCGTCGCCACGATGATGCCCGCGATGATGCACAGCGCGTAGAAGTGGATCCGCAGCGGCCCGATGTCGAAGTAGCTGATCGAAGGGCTCGGGATGCTGGCAAGCACGCCGTTGAGCGCGTTGGCGGGGGCGAACGTCATGCGTACGAGTCTAAACGTTCGCGGAACGTGCCCCGTGCGTGGTGCCGGCGGCGAGGGCGCGGGCCGTTTCGGACAGGCCCGCCACACCGCCGTCGCGCAGGGCGCGGACCAGGGCCGTGCCGACGATCGCGCCGTCCGCATAGGTCACGGTCTCGGCGATCTGCTGCGGCGTCGAGATGCCGATGCCCACGCAGCATCGCTCGGCCCCGTGGGCGCGCAGTCGCGTGACCAGGGTCCGGGCCGCGGCATCCAGCTCCGCCCGCTCGCCGGTGATGCCCATGGTCGACACGGTGTAGACGAACCCGGTGCTGTCGCGCACGATCATCTCCAACCGCTCGTCCGTCGACGTCGGCGCGGCCAGGAACACCCGGTCGAGGCCCGTGCGGGTGCTCTCCGCGATCCACTCGGCCGCGGCGTCGGGCGCGATGTCGGGGGTGATCAGTCCTGCTCCCCCGGCGGCGGCCAGATCGTCCGCGAAGCGTGCGACGCCGTACTGCACCACGAGGTTCCAATAGACCATGATCACCACGGGCACGCCGCCCCGCTCGGTGATCTCGCGCACAGCGGGGAACAGATCGCGGATCTTGAAGCCGGCCTCGAGGGCGGCATTGGCCGCCTCCTGGATCACGGGGCCGTCCATGACCGGGTCGGAGTACGGCGGCCCGAGTTCGATGATGTCGGCGCCGTTCTGTGCGAGGGCCACGGCCGCCTCGATGCCAGTCCGCAGATCGGGGTAGCCCAGCGGCAGGTAGCCGACGAACGCCCCGCGTCCCGCGGCGTGGGCTGCGTCGATCGCCTCGGCGATTTGCGAGGTCATCGGGCGTCCTCTCCGTCGTACAGCCCGAAGTAGCCGGCTGCCGTGTCCATGTCCTTGTCGCCGCGGCCGGAGAGGCTCACGGCGAGCACAGCGTCGGGGCCGAGCTCGCGCCCGATCCGCATCGCCCCGGCGAGGGCGTGCGCGGACTCGATCGCGGGGATGATGCCCTCGGTCTCGCTGAGCAGCCGCAGCGCCTGCATGGCCTCGTCGTCGGTGGCGGGGATGTACTGCGCCCGGCCGATCGAGGCGAGCCAGGAGTGCTCGGGGCCCACCCCCGGGTAGTCGAGCCCGGCCGAGATCGAGTGCGACTCGATCGTCTGCCCGTCCTCGTCCTGCAGCACATAGGTGCGTGCGCCGTGGAGGATGCCGGGCCGACCGCGTTCGATGGAGGCGGCGTGCTCCTCGGTGTCGACGCCGGCTCCGGCCGCCTCGACCCCGTACAGTTTCACCTCGGCGTCGTCGAGGAACGCGTCGAACATGCCGATCGCGTTCGACCCGCCGCCCACGCACGCGATCACGGCGTCGGGCAGTCGGCCGATCTCATCGAGCAGTTGCGCGCGCGCCTCGTCACCGATGATCTTCTGGAAGTCGCGCACCATCGCCGGGAACGGGTGGGGACCCGCCGCGGTCCCGAAGATGTAGTTGGTCTTCTCTGCGGTCGCCACCCAGTCGCGGTAGGCCTCGTTGATCGCGTCCTTGAGCGTGCGCGATCCGGTCTTGACGGCGATCACCTCGGCGCCCAGCAGGCGCATCCGAGCCACGTTGAGCGCCTGGCGCTCGGTGTCGACCTCGCCCATGTAGATCGTGCAGTCGAAGCCGAACAGCGCCGCGGCCGTGGCAGTGGCGACGCCGTGCTGGCCGGCGCCGGTCTCGGCGATGACCCGCGTCTTGCCCAGACGCTTGGTCAGCAGCGCCTGGCCGATGACGTTGTTGATCTTGTGCGACCCGGTGTGGTTGAGATCCTCCCGCTTGAGGAACACGCGCGCGCCGCCGGCGTGCGCGGCGAAGCGCGGCACCTCGGTGATCGGCGAGGGGCGCCCGGCATAGCTGGTGAGCAGGCGGGTGAACTCGGCCTGGAACGCGGGGTCCACGATCGCCTGCTCGTACACCTCGGTGAGCTCGTCGATGGCCGCGATCAGCGACTCGGGCATGTACCGGCCGCCGAAGTCGCCGTAGAACGGGCCGTGGGCATCGCGCAGGCTCATGCCGTCTCCTCGGAGTGGTTCAGGAACGAATGCAGCGTCGCAACCGGATCGCCCGTGACCAGCGCCTCGCCGATGAGCACGACGTCGGCGCCTGCGGCGCGGTAGTGCGCGACATCGGCCGGTGTCTTGACGGCAGACTCGGCGATCTTGACGACGCCGGCGGGGATGGATGCCGCCAGCCTGCCGAACAGATCACGGTCGAGCTCGAAGGTGGTCAGGTCGCGCGCGTTGACACCGATCAGCTGTGCGCCCAGATCGACGGCGCGAGCCACCTCGTCGGCCGAATGCGCTTCGACGAGCGCCGTCATGCCGAGCTCGGTCACCAACGCGTAGAGCTCGCGCAGCGTCGGCTGATCGAGCGCCGCGACGATGAGCAGCACGAGGTCGGCACCCGCCGCCCGCGCCTCGAACACCTGATAGCGCGTCGCGATGAAGTCCTTGCGCAGCACCGGGAGCGATACCGCGGCCTTCACCGCGCTCAGGTCGGCGAGACTGCCCTTGAACCGCCGCTGCTCGGTGAGCACCGAGATCGCGCCGGCGCCGCCCTGCTCGTAGAGCGCGGCCTGGTGTGCGGGATCGGGTATGGCCGCCAGGTGCCCGCGCGAGGGACTGGCCCGCTTGACCTCGGCGATGACCTTGATCCGGCCGGCGGGAGCGAGCGCCGCGCGCGCGTCACGCGCCGGCTGCTGCTGGGCCGCACGCTGCTCGACGACCTGCAGCGAGAACTGCTCTTCGCGCGTTCGCGCGTCCTCGACGGCGCCGGCCGTGAGGTCGGCGAGCATGCTCAATGCTCTTTGGGGGTGTACTTCGGACCGTTGACGCCGTACCCCGCCTTGGACAGGATGAAGCCGGCGACCAGCCCGATGACGATCAGGACCACACACGACCACACGAGCCAGGGCACGTCCAGGAAGAATGCACCGGTGCCGACGCCGATCCCGACCAGCATGATGATCACAGCGGTCCAGGCGGCCGGCGAGTGTCCGTGGCCGGGGTCGGCAATGGGATTGCTCATGGGGCTCCTTCGTCAAACGGGCGCGGCGATTCGCGCGATTTCAGTCTAGCGGCGGTCGTCGCCGGCAGTGGGATCCGTGCCGTGCGACAGGTCGTCCCACGAGTCGACGGCGTCCAGAGGGCCGGTGGCCGACGCGACAGGGGCGGCGTCGGTGCGATACTTCCGACCGCTCGTCGACCACGAGTGGGCGGTGACGAGGACGAACACCCCGGTGACCAGCAGCACGACCATGGCGACGAGCATCACGAACGGCCAGACGGTGAGAGAGATCGACGCCACCAGCTGCGCGATCGGCTCGTCGCCGGTGATGCCGGTCGCGTCGGTCACGGAGCGCGCCACAGCCGAGATCGGCCGCGTCGCCACGACGACGACCGTCAGGTAGCCGAGGACGAGCGCGATCACGACCGCGATCGCACCGAAGACATAGCGCAGCACACGTCCGACGATCGACAGCGCGACCCCGAGCGCCAGCACCGCCAGGCACAGCGGGGTGGAGACCGCCAGGGCCGCGGTGCCCGCGACGGCGAGGTCATCGGACGCGCCGCCGGCCAGCGCCACGTGCAGCCAGGTCTGCGTCGCCGAGAGCACGCCCACCGCGCCGCTCAGCACGGTGAGCACCACGGCCAGGGTGCGCCCCCGGCGCGTCATGGGCGCCCGCCCACGACGGGGTCGAGGTCGTCGGCGTCGAAGCACGTGCGATCGCCGGTGTGGCAGGCGGCCCCGACCTGCTGCACGGAGACGAGCACGGTGTCGCCGTCGCAGTCGAGGCGCGCGCCGCGCACGAGCTGGATGTGTCCGGACGTGTCGCCCTTGCGCCAGTACTCCTGCCGCGATCGCGACCAGAAGGTGACGCGCCCTTCGGACAGGGTGCGACGCAGCGCCTCGGCATCCATCCATCCCAGCATGAGGACCTCTTGCGTGTCCCACTCCTGGATGACGGCGGGCACGAGCCCCTGATCGTTGAAGCTCACGCGGGCGATGCGTTCGTCGATCGTCTCGGTCATGCGCTCTCCCCCGTTCTGCGGGTCGGGATCCCGTCGGCTGCCAGGGCCTCCTTGACATCGGCGATGGACAGCTGGCGGGAGTGGAAGACGGATGCCGCCAGCAGCGCGTCCGCGCCGGCGTGCACCGCGGGCGGGAAGTCGGCGGCGGCGCCCGCCCCGCCCGAGGCGATCACCGGCACCGATGACACCTCGCGCATCAGCGAGATCAGCTCGAGGTCGAAGCCCTCTTTCGTGCCGTCGGCGTCGATCGAGTTCACGAGCAGCTCGCCGGCGCCCCTCTCGACGGCCTCGCGCGCCCACTCGAGGGCGTCGAGCGTCGTCTCGACCCGCCCGCCGTGGGTGGTGACGACGAAGCCGGAGGCCGCGGCATCCGACCGCTTCACATCCAGCGAGAGCACAAGTACCTGCGCCCCGAAGCGATCCGCGATCTCGTCGAGCAGCGCCGGTCGCGCGATCGCCGCCGAGTTGACGCCGATCTTGTCGGCGCCCACTCCCAGCAGGCGCGCCACGTCGTCAGCAGAGCGCACGCCGCCGCCGACCGTGAGCGGGATGAAGACCTGCTCGGCCGTGCGCTGCACGACGTCGTACGTCGTGGCGCGCTCGTCGACGGTCGCGGTGACGTCGAGGAACGTGAGCTCGTCCGCCCCCTGATCGAAGTACAGTCGCGCCAGCTCGACCGGGTCACCCATGTCGCGCAGGTTCTGGAAGTTGACGCCCTTCACGACGCGGCCCGCGGCCACGTCCAGACACGGGATGACCCGGGTGGCGAGAGCCATCAGAGCCTCGCGGCGTGGATCGCGGTCACGAGGATCGCGCGGGCGCCCAGCTCGTAGAGCGTGTCCATGACCTGGTTGACGGTCTTGCGCGGGCTCATCACGCGCACGGCGACCCATTCCGGGTCGCGCAGCGGTGAGATGGTCGGCGATTCCATGCCGGGGACCGCCGCGACCGCCTGCTCGACGAGGTTCGCCGGCAGGTCGTAGTCGATGAGCACGTAGCGGCGCGCGACCATCACGCCGCGCAGCCGGCGCAGCAGGGTCTCGGTGCCATCGACGTCTTCGGGGCCCGCGATCAGCACGGCCTCGGAGCGCAGGATCTCGGGGCCGAAGACCTCCAGGCCCGCCTGCCGCAGCGTGGTCCCGGTCTCGACGACGTCGGCGATCGCATCGGCGACGCCGAGCTCGACCGCGGATTCGACGGCACCGTCCAGCGGCACGAGGTCGACGGCGATGCCGCGCTCATCGAGGAACGCGTCGACGAGCCCCGGATAGGAGGTCGCCACGCGTGCGCCGTCGAGCGCGCTCACGTCGGCGAAGCGTCCCGGAGGGGCGGCGAACCGGAACGTCGAGTTCGCGAAGCCCAGGGCCTCGATCTCGCGCGCGCCGGGCATGCGGGCGTCGCAGAGCAGGTCGCGGCCGGTGATGCCGACGTGCAGGGCCCCGGAGCCCACGTAGGTCGCGATGTCCTTGGGGCGCAGGTAGAAGAACTCGACCTCGTTCTCGGGGTCGATCAGGTGCAGTTCCTTGCTGTCGCGGCGACCGGCGTATCCGGCCTCCGCGAGCATCTCGGCGGCGGTTTCGGCGAGCGAACCCTTGTTGGGAACGGCGATTCGCAGCATGTGTGTCTTTCCGTCAGAGGCGTGCGGGGATCGTGGCGGCATCAGAGATGTCGGTACACGTCCTCGAGCGTGAGCCCCTTCGCGATCATCATGACCTGCAGGTGGTACAGCAGCTGCGAGATCTCTTCGGCCGCGGCATCCGTCGTCTCGTACTCGGCGGCCATCCACACCTCGGCGGCCTCTTCGACGACCTTCTTGCCGATCGCATGCACTCCCGCGTCCAGTTCAGCGACGGTGCCGGAGCCCGCGGGTCGGTCGGTCGCCTTCGCGGTCAGTTCCGCGAACAGGGAGTCGAACGTCTTCACCTGTCCAGGGTATCGAACCGGCGGGGGCTCTCGGACCGCATGACGCTCAATGCATGTGTGCACTGGCATCGGCACGCAGCGCGGCGATCGCCTGCGCGGGGTCGGATGCGCCGAACACCGCAGAGCCCGCGACGAAGGTGTCGGCGCCCGACTCGGCGGCCTGGGCGATGGTGGATGCCGCGATCCCGCCGTCCACCTGCAGCCACACCTGCGAGCCGCGTCGGCGCGCCTCATCATGCAGCCGCCGCAGCTTGGGCATGGTCTCGGGCATGAAGGACTGCCCGCCGAATCCCGGCTCCACGGTCATCACGAGGATCTGGTCGAAGTCGTCGATGATGTCGAACAGCTGCTCGACGGGCGTCATCGGCTTGACCGCGACGCCCGCTCGCGCGCCGATCGCCCGCAGCCGCCGGGCCAGCGCGACCGGCTCGTTCGCCGCCTCGAGGTGGAACGTCACCGACGCCGCACCGATCTCGGCATAGCCGGGCGCCCAGCGGTCGGGATCGTCGATCATCAGATGCACGTCCAACGGCACCGGGCTCGTGGCCTGGATGCGCTCGACCATCTGCGGGCCGAACGTCAGGTTCGGCACGAAGTGATTGTCCATGACATCGACGTGCACGAAATCCGCCGTCGCGATGCGGGCGAGCTCGGCCTGCATGTTGACGAAGTCGGCGGCGAGGATGCTGGGGTTGATACGCACGTCGGGAGCCACGTCCCCATTATGTCGGGCCGCCGCAGCACCCACGTCAGACGCGGCGCAGCAGGCTGATGAACATCGCGTCGGTGCCGTGGCGGTGCGGCCACAGCTGCGCGCGCCCCGAGCCGTCGGCCGGGGCCGCGAGGTCGATGGGGGCCCGGCTGACGGACTGCAGCACGGCACGGGCATCGAGCTGTTCGACGTCGGAGCGTGCGCGCAGGATCTCTGCGAGGACACCGGAGGTCTCGGCCAGGTGCGGCGAACAGGTGACGTAGGCGACGACGCCGCCGGGGCGCAGTGCGCCGATCGCCGCATCGACCAGCTCGGTCTGCAGTGCGGTGAGCTCGTGCACATCGGCGGGGCTCTTGCGCCAGCGCGCCTCGGGGCGACGGCGCAGGGCGCCCAGTCCCGTGCAGGGGGCGTCGACGAGGATGCGGTCGTAGGTGTCGGGACTCTCGGCCGCCCGGGAGCGGCCGTCCTCCTCGGTCACCGAGAAGCGCTTCGGGACGGCCGCCAGAGCCTGGCGCACCAGACCGGCCCGCGCGGGGACCAGTTCATTGGCCTCGAGACGCGCGCCGTGCGCGACGGCCTCCGCCGCGAGGATCGCGGTCTTCCCCCCGGGGCCCGCGCACAGGTCGAGCCAGCGCTCGCCTTCCTCCACGGGATGCGCGCGGGTCAGGGCGAGGGCGGCGAGCTGCGAGCCTTCGTCCTGCACGCGCACGCGGCCGCGAGAGCGCCGGACGACGGGTTCGGGATCACCGCCGCCGAGCCGGAAGCCCAGTGGCGAGTACTGCGTGCGCGCGTGGCCCGGCGGGATCTCGGCCAGACCCGGCAGAGCCGCCATCGTCACCTGCGGCGCCTGGTTGTCGGCCGTCAGCAGGGCGTCCAGCTCGTCGGCGCGACCCTCGGCCGCGAGGGCACGCCGCAGTGCCCGGATGACCCACACCGGGTGCGCGGTGCGCAGCGCCAGCCGCTCGTCATCGGAGCGCGCGGAGTCCTGGATGCGCGCCATCCACTCCCCCGGTGTGTCGCGCGAGATGCGCCGGAGCACGGCGTTGGCGAACCCCGAGGCAGGGCCGCCGGCGGCCCGCCGCACGAGCTGGACGGTCTCGTACACCGCGGCATGCGACGCGATGCGCGTGGACATGATCTGGTGCACCCCGAGCCGGAGGGCGTCGAGGACCGCCGGGTCGATCTTCTCCACGGGTCGGTCGGCCGCCGCGGTGATGACGGCGTCATAGGTGCCGCGTCGGCGCAGTGTGCCGTAGGTCAGTTCCGTGGTCAGCCGGGCGTCCGCCTCGGAGAGTCCTGCGCGCTCGATCAGACGCGGCAGAAGCAGGTTGGCATAGGCGTCGTCGGCATCGACGGCGCGCAGGGTGTCGTACGCGACGCCGCGCGCACCCGCGCTCACGATCCGGCCACCGGATCGTCCACACGGAGGCCGCGCCACCACGCCGCGGCATCCATCGCCCCCTTGCCCGCCGGCTGCACACGGTCGACGGCGATCGGCTCGGTCGCGGTGCCGATCAGCACGACGCCGTCGCCCTGCGCGATGCGCCCGGCCGCGAGACCGTCGGCACGCTCGGCAGGGCGCGCGCCCAGGATCTTCACCCGTGCACCGCCGACGGTCGTGTGCGCACCGGGTTCGGGCGTCACGCCGCGCCAGCGTGCCAGCACGCGCTCGGCCGGCTGGTCGAAGTCGAGTCGCCCGTCCTCGATCGTGAGCTTGGCGGCATGCGTCGGCTCGCCCTCCTGCGGAACAGCCTGCGCGGATCCATCCGCGAGTGCATCGACGACGTCCGCGACGAGGTAGGCGCCGCGGTGCGCGAGCGCGTCGAGCACGTCGCCGGCCGTCGCCATCGCGGGTGGCTCATAGTCCAGCCGGGCGTAGACGTCGCCGGCGTCGAGCGCGGGCACCAGTGAGAAGACGCAGGCGCCCAGGCTCTCGTCGCCGGCGATGAGTGCGCGCTGCACGGGTGCGGCACCGCGCCAGCGCGGCAGATCGGAGAAGTGGAGGTTGACCCATCCGTGCGTCGGCGCGGACAGCAGCGGCTCGCGCACGAGCCCGCCGTAGGCGACGACGACGCCGAGATCGGGATGCTGCGCGAGCACCTGCGACGTCGCATCGTCGTCGAGCCGAGAGGCCTTGATGACCGTCAGACCGAGCTCCGTTGCGGCCACGGCGACCGGAGAGGGCGTCAGCACCCGCTTTCGTCCCTGCGGGGCGTCCGGGCGCGTGACGACGGCGACGATCTCATGGGGTCCGTCGGCGAGCCGCCTCAGCGTGGGGACTGCGACCTCGGGGGTGCCGGCGAACACGACGCGCATTCTCTCCTCGCTTTCCGTCACAGCTCGGGATCGAGCACATCGACACGCACTTTGAGTGTATTGCGCGGACCTGGCGGACGCCCCTTCGCGGGGCGCCGGGTGCGCAACGCGGCCGTGACGACGGCACCGCGCAGCGCCCCTGTCACAGCCCGACCCTGGGCATACGTGAAGCGCACGAGCGCGCGCATCGTCTCCGACTCGGCGACCGGTACCGGCCCGAGCACGGCATCCGCGGGCAGATCGGTCACCGCTGCGCGCACGGCCGTCAACGCGGCATCCACTTCCTTCGCCGTTCCCTCGACGGTCGCGACGCGCACCGTCGGCGGCATCTTCAGCGGTGCGCGCTCGGCGAGCTCGGATCGCGCGTAGGCCGGCTGCGACCAGGTGGCCAGGGCGCGCGCCACGGAGCCCGTCACGCCCACCAGGTGCACGGGAGCGCCGGGCGCGGCCAGTGCGGCCGCATTCGACCACCAGCGCAGGCACGACTCGCCGATGCGCAGGTCGTCGGATTGCAGCATCCGGTCGCCGTCCAAGAGGAGGACCGCGCGGTAGCCGCCGTCGGCGATCGGCTCGGCCCCGCGGGTCGCGATGACGAGGGCGGGGCGATCGTCGACGGCGGTGAGTGGGTGTGCGCCGTCGGAGACGATGATCCGCGTCCCGGGGAAGGCGCGGCCGAGCTCGTCGGCCGTCCGCTCGCTCCCCGACGAGGCCATGCGCACGCGGTCGGAGCCGCACGCCGCGCACGTCCAGCCGTTCGCCGCCCGACCGCACCACGCGCACTCGGGGACGGCGCCGCGCCGGTGTGCCCGGAGCGGACCGCCGCAGTGCGGGCAGCGTGCGGGCGAACGGCACTCGGCGCACACGAGAGACGGCGCGAATCCGGGCCGCGCGACCTGCACGAGCACGGGACCGGCCTGCAGCGCCTCGCGTGCCGCGGCGAACGCCGCCGAGGGCACCCGCGAGCCGTGAGACTCGCCCTCGCGCGTGGCCGAGAGGATGACCCGCGGCGAGGCGCGCCGTGCCGCCGGCGCCTCGCGCACCCAGCCCGCATCGACCAGTCGCTGCACATCGGTGGTGCGCGTATGGCCCGCGAACAGGAGCGCGCCGCCTTCCAGCTCCTGCCGCACCAGGGCGGCATCGCGGGGGTGAACTCCCGGGCTGAGCGGTTCGGTCAGCAGGGAGTCGCCGTCGTCCCACAGCGCCACGAGCCCCACGGCATGCGCGGGCGCATACACCGCGGACCGGCTGCCGACGACGATGCACGGCGCCTCGGCGAGGATGCGCAGATAGCCCGCGTACCGTTCGGGGCCGGACTGCCGCGCATCGACCCGCACCACGGCGTCGGCGACGCCGAACGACGCGAGTGCCGCAAGGATCTGCTCCTCGTCGCGGTAGTCCGGAACGACGATGATGCCGCTGCGCCCACCGGCCAGGGTCGTCACGGCGGATGCTGCCAGCAGCAGTGCCCACGCGCCCACGACATGCTCTTCAGCCACGCGCACGACTCCCGGTGCCGCGTCGAGCGCGATCCGCGCCCCGGCGTCGATGCCTTCCTCCAGCGCGGGGTATGCGGCGAGGACGCTCCGCGCGCGGTCGTGCGCAGCGGCGGGCACCGCGCACGGCGCCGGCGGGTCGCCGGCGAGCCACGATTTCTCGGCCCGCACCATGCGCTTGGGCACGGCGAGACGCAGGACGTCGCCCGCTCCGCCGGCCGCGCGATCGGCGACGGCGCGCACCAGCCGGTAGAGCCGCTTGGGCAGAACCTGGACCGGTGAGACCACCGCTTCGAGGTCGGAGAGCGGACGGTCCGCGGGATCGTCGACTCCCATCTCGACGAGATAGCCCTCGACGACGCGCCCGGCGCTGCGCAGCGGGACCTTCACGCGCACCCCGGGCACGGCGTCGGCGGCGAGCTCGTCGGGGATCACATAGTCGAACAGCCGATCCAGCTGCGGCAGCGGCGAGTCCACGAGGACACGGGCCACGCGGCGCGCCGCCATGTCAGAGCCCGGCGGCGCGGCGCAGTTCGTCGACGCGGTCCGTGCGCTCCCAGGTGAACTCGGGCAGCTCGCGTCCGAAGTGGCCATAGGCCGCGGTGCGCGCGTAGATCGGGCGCAGCAGATCGAGCTGCTCGATGATCGCACGCGGCCGCAGATCGAACACCTCACGGATCGCCGCGGTGATCTGCTCGTCGGGGATCTTGCCGGTGCCGAACGTCTCGACGTACAGCCCGACCGGGCTCGCCTTGCCGATGGCATAGGCCACCTGCAGCTCAAGGCGGTCGGCGAACCCTGCGGCCACCGCGTTCTTCGCGACCCAGCGCATCGCGTAGGCGCCGGAGCGATCGACCTTCGACGGGTCCTTGCCGCTGAACGCCCCACCGCCGTGCCGTGCGGCGCCGCCGTAGGTGTCGATGATGATCTTGCGGCCGGTGAGCCCGGCATCGCCCTTGGGGCCGCCGATGACGAAGGGACCCGCCGGGTTGATGAAGAAGTCGGCGTGCGAGGCATCCAGCCCCGTCGTCTCGAGGATCGGGTCGATGACCTCGGCGCGCACGGCCGCGCGCAGTGCCGGCATGGAGATGTCGGGATGGTGCTGCGTCGACAGGACCACGGTCTCGATCGTGCGCGGCACATCACCCTCGAAACCGACGGTGACCTGGGTCTTGCCGTCGGGGCGGAGGAAGGGCAGCGCGCCCGAGCGTCGGGTCTGGGTCAGACGCTCCGCCAGCCGGTGCGCCGTCCATGCCGTGATCGGCATGAGCTGCGGCGTCTCGGTCGTCGCATACCCGAACATGATGCCCTGGTCACCCGCGCCGAGTTCGTCGATCGGGTCGGTGGAACCGGCGTCGCGATGCTCGAGCGCACGATCGACGCCGTGGGCGATGTCGCTGGACTGCTCGCCGATCGACACGCTCACGCCGCAGGAGTCGCCGTCGAAGCCGGTCTCGCTCGAGGTGTAGCCGATCCGGTTCACGACCTCACGGACCGTCCCGGGGACGTCGGCCCAGGCCTCGGTGCGCACCTCGCCGGCCACGTGCACGAGGCCCGTCGTCACCATGGTCTCGACGGCGACCCGGCTGCCCGGGTCTTTCGCGAGCAGCTGGTCGAGGATGCTGTCGGAGATCTGGTCGCAGATCTTGTCGGGGTGCCCCTCGGTGACGGACTCGGACGTGAACAAGCGCAGCGGCGTCATTGTGCTCCCCAGGGGTGAAGGCGGATGGGCACCAGTATGCCCCCGGCATCCGACATGGCCGGCGCCGGGGGCTCTGGATGACGATGGATGACTACTCGGCCTGACGAAGGCGGAGCTTGTCCTCGTTGATCTCGTGCAGCGCGATGGTCAGCGGCTTGTCTTCGACGGTCGAGTCGACGAGCGGCCCGACGTTGTCGAAGAGGTTGCCCTCGTGCAGATCCGAGTAGTAGTCGTTGATCTGACGCGCCCGCTTGGATGCATAGATGACGAGCTGGTACTTCGAGTCGACCTTCTCGAGGAGACTGTCGATGGGGGGCTCGATGATGCCCTGGTTCGTTCCGGCCATGGGAAACCTCCTGATTGAGCGCGGATGCCGCACCGACGGGTGCGGAAGTCGGGGCGCGCGGGCGCGCGAACCCCCAGTCTACCCGGTGACGCCGAGAACCCGCCTCACCGCGCGAGCGCGGCGACCTCGGCGGCCGCCCGGGTGACCTCGTCGTTGACGACGCGGTAGTCGAACTCGGCCTGCGCGGCCAGCTCGCCCTTCGCGGTGCGCAGGCGCCGGGCGCGCTCCTCCGCATCCTCCGTCCCGCGTCCGACGAGCCGGTTCACCAGCTCGTCCCAGCTCGGCGGCAGCAGGAAGATCAGCGTCGCGGCCGGGTCCGCGTCGCGCACCTGGCGGGCGCCCTGCAGGTCGATCTCCAGCAGCACCGTGCGGCCCTGGGCGAGCGCTCGCTCGATGGGCATGCGCGGCGTGCCGTAGCGGTACTTGTTGTGCACCGTCGCGTGCTCGAGCAGCTCGCCGCCGGCGACCATCCGGTCGAACGCGGCGTCGTCGACGAAGTAGTAGTGCTCGCCGTCGACCTCGCCCGGGCGTGCCGGGCGTGTCGTGGCCGACACCGAGAGCAGGATCTCGGGGTGATTCTCCTTCACCGCGGCGGCCACCGTGCCCTTGCCCACCGCGGTCGGACCGGCCAGGACCAGCAGCCGGCTGCGACCGATGCGCGGAACCGGCTGAGGGAACCGGCCGTCGAGCCACTCCCCCAGTGCCCGGCGCTGACGGATGCCCAGCCCGCCGAGGCGCTTGACCGGCGAGATCTCCAGCTGTGCGAGGATCCGATCGCGCTTGCCCTCTCCGATCGCGGGCAGCGCCGTGAGGAAGTCGGTGATCCGCAGTGTTCCCGCCGCCGACGCCGGATCCTCGATCGCGCGCGCGACGACGCCCTGCGGGGCGATCACCCGCATCGTCAGGTCGCGTTTCAGACTCGCCCGCGCACGGCGGGCCGCGATCGCCTTCTGCGACGCGGCCACCCGGTCGACCTCGGGGGGATGCTTGGCGTCAGCCACGGATCAGGCCTCCAACTCGCTCACATGGTTATCGATGGCTTCCGCCAATCCCGCAGGACCGGCGGAGAGGATGCTGCGGCTCGCGCTGGCGAGCACGTGCGGCGCGAGAGCGCCGAAGAGGCGGGAGAGGTCGCCCAGCCGTGCGCCCTGGGCGCCGAAGCCGGGTGCCAGCACGGGCACGTCCTGCAGGAGCTCGTCGGTCAGACCGAACCGCGCACGCTCGACGGTGGCGCCGACGACGACGCCGAACGCGTGCCAGCCGGTTGCCGCGGCGTCCCACTCCCGCACCTGCGCCGCGATGTCGGCGGCAAGCGGCGCGCCCGAGGGCGCCGTCGCCTGCTGGACGGCAGCACCCTCGGGATTGCTGGTGGCGGAGAGCACGAACAGGCCCTTGCCGTGTCGCGCCGCGAGCTGTGCGGTGGGTGCCAGCGTCTCGACGCCCAGATACGGGCTGACCGTCAGCGCATCGGCCTCGAGCGGCGACCCGGGCGTGAACCAGGCCTCGGCATAGGCCTGCATGGTCGAGCCGATGTCACCGCGCTTCGCGTCGACGAGCACCAGCAGCCCCGCCTCGCGGGCCGCGTGCAGCACGTCCTCGAGGGCCGCGAACCCGGCGGCGCCGTGCCGCTCGAAGAAGGCCACCTGGGGCTTGACCACCGCGACGCGGCCGGCCGCGGCCTCGACCACGCGCAACCCGAACTCCCGCGCACCGGCACCCGTGGCATCCAGCCCCCACGCCTCCAGCAGCTCGGTGTGCGGGTCGATGCCGACGCACAGTCGCCCGTGACGGGCGACCGCCGCCTGCAGCCGTTCGCCGAAGCCCGTCATGCGAGCGCCTCGGCACGGTCTGCGGCATATTCCTGCAGGCTGCGCACCTCGAAGCCGTCGCCGGTGGCGTCCAGCGCGCTGACGGCGGCGCCGAGCGTCGCGATCGTCGTGAACAGCGCCTTGTCGGCGGCGACCGCCGTGGCACGGATCTCGTAGCCGTCGGCGCGCGCCGACATGCCGCTGGGCGTGTTGACGATGATGTCGATCTCGCCGGCGTCGATGAGGTCCACGACGTTCCGCTCGCCGTCGGCCTGCGTCTCGCTGTATTTGCGCACGACCGTCACGTCGATGCCGTTGCGGGTGAGGATCTCGGCGGTGCCCTCGGTCGCGAGCAGCCGGTAGCCCAGCTGGCGCAGTCGGTGCGCCGGCAGGATCACGGCGCGCTTGTCGTCATCGGCGACCGAGATGAAGACGGTCCCCGAGCGCGGGATCCCGCCGTAGGCGGCCGCCTGGCTCTTCGCGAACGCGGTCGGGAAGTCGCGGTCGAAGCCCATGACCTCGCCGGTCGAGCGCATCTCGGGGCCGAGCACCGAGTCGACGGTCTTGCCGTCGGCGGTCCGGAACCGCTTGAACGGCAACACGGCCTCCTTCACGGCGACCGGTGCGTTCATCGGCACCGTCGAGCCGTCGCCGGCGGCCGGGAGCAGGCCCTCCGTACGCAGCTCGGCGATCGTGGAACCGGCCATGATACGCGCCGCGGCCTTCGCCAGCGGGGTGCCCAGGGCCTTCGACACGAACGGCACCGTGCGGCTCGCGCGGGGGTTGGCCTCGATGACGTAGAGCACGCCGGCACTCACCGCGAACTGGACGTTCAGCAGACCCCGCACGCCGACGCCCGCGGCGATGCCGCGCGTGGCCTCGCGCACGCGGTTGATCTCGTCACGGCCGAGGCTCATCGGCGGCAGCGCGCAGCTGGAGTCTCCGGAGTGGATGCCGGCCTCTTCGAGGTGCTCCATGATGCCGCCGATGAACAGATCGGTGCCGTCGAAGAGCGCGTCGACGTCGATCTCGACGGCGTCGTCCAGGAAGCGGTCGACAAGCAGCGGCTTTCCCTCGCCGATGATCGCCGCCTCGCCGATGCGCACGAAGTAGTCGCGCAGGCTGGGGGTGTCGTAGACGATCTCCATGCCGCGGCCGCCGAGCACGAAGCTGGGGCGCACCAGCACCGGGTAGCCGATCTCCTCGGCCACGGCGACCGCGCCGTCGACGTCGATTGCCGTGCCGTGGCGCGGTGCCACGAGACCGGCGTCGTCGAGGATGCCGCTGAACAGGCCGCGCTCCTCGGCGAGGTCGATCGCGGCGGGCTTCGTGCCGAGGATGGTGTATCCGGCGTCCTCGATGCCCTTCGCGAGTCCCAGCGGGGTCTGTCCGCCGAGCTGGCAGATGACGCCCAGGATCTCACCGGACTGCTCTTCGGCGTGCAGCACCTCGAGGACGTCCTCGAGGGTCAACGGCTCGAAGTAGAGCCGGTCGCTGGTGTCGTAGTCGGTCGAGACCGTCTCGGGGTTGCAGTTGACCATGATGGTCTCGAAGCCCGCGTCGGCCAGCGCGAACGAGGCGTGCACGCACGAGTAGTCGAATTCGACGCCCTGCCCGATGCGGTTCGGGCCCGACCCGATGATGACGACCTTCGTGCGGTCCGACGGCGTGACCTCGGTCTCGGCGTCGTAGCTGGAGTAGTGGTACGGCGTGAGGGCCGGGAACTCCCCCGCACAGGTGTCCACCGTCTTGTACACCGGGCGCACGTCGAGTCCGTGGCGGATGCCGCGTACCTCGGCCTCGGAAAGACCCCGCAGCTGCGCGATCTGGGCGTCGCTGAAGCCGTGGTCCTTCGCGAGGCGCAGGGTGTCGGCATCCAACTCGTCCGCCGCCTTCACCGCGTCGGCGACCTCGTTGATCAGCACGATCTGGTCAAGGAACCACGGGTCCATCGCGGTCGCGTCGAACAGCTGCTCAACGGTGGCGCCGAGGCGCAGCGCCTGCTGGATGACGATGATGCGGCCGTCGGTCGGGGTCTTCGACAGCTCGATGAGCTCGTCGACCGTGCGCTGCTCGTCGCCCCAGTGGAAGCTCGATCCGCGCTTCTCCAGCGACCGGAGCGCCTTCTGCAGCGCGGTCGTGTAGTTGCGGCCGATCGCCATCGCCTCGCCCACCGACTTCATGGTGGTGGTCAGCGTGGTGTCGGCGGCCGGGAACTTCTCGAAGTTGAAGCGCGGCACCTTGACCACGATGTAGTCGAGGGTCGGCTCGAAGCTGGCCGGCGTCACCCTCGTGATGTCGTTCGGGATCTCGTCGAGGCGGTAGCCGATGGCCAGCTTCGCGGCGATCTTCGCGATCGGGAAGCCGGTGGCCTTCGACGCCAGGGCCGATGAGCGCGAGACGCGCGGGTTCATCTCGATGACGATGATGCGCCCGGTGGCGGGGTCGACGGCGAACTGGATGTTGCAGCCGCCGGTGTCCACGCCCACGCGGCGGATGATCTCGATGCCGATGTCGCGCAGCTTCTGGTATTCGCGGTCGGTGAGGGTCAGCGCCGGGGCGACGGTGATGGAGTCACCGGTGTGCACGCCGACCGGGTCGACGTTCTCGATCGAGCAGACGACGACCGTGTTGTCGGCCGCGTCGCGCATGAGCTCGAGCTCGTACTCCTTCCACCCGAGGATCGACTCCTCGAGCAGTACCTCGTGCGTCGGCGAGTCGTGCAGTCCTGCGCCGCCGATGCGGCGCAGATCCGTCTCGTCGTACGCGAAGCCCGAACCGAGCCCGCCCATCGTGAAGCTGGGGCGCACGACCAGCGGGTAGCCCAGCTTCTCGGCGCCGGCGAGCAGCTCGTCCATGGTGTGGCAGATGACGCTGGCGGCGACATCCGCCCCCGCCTCCAGCACGAGCTCCTTGAAGATCTGGCGGTTCTCGCCCTTCTCGATCGCGTCGGGCTTGGCGCCGATCAGCTCGACGTCGTACTTCGCGAGGATGCCCCGCTCGTACAGCGCCATGGCGGCGTTCAGCGCCGTCTGCCCGCCCAGCGTCGGCAGGATCGCGTCGGGCTTCTCCTTGGCGATGATCGTCTCGATCACCTCGGGGGTGATCGGCTCGATGTAGGTCGCGTCGGCGAAGTCGGGGTCGGTCATGATCGTCGCCGGGTTGGAGTTGACGAGGATGACGCGCACCCCCTCGGCGCGCAGCACGCGGCACGCCTGGGTGCCGGAGTAGTCGAACTCGCAGGCCTGGCCGATGACGATCGGGCCGGAGCCGATGACGAGGACGGAGGTGATGTCGTCGCGCTTGGGCATCAGTTGCCTGCCTTCTGGGAGTCGATGTGCGCGATGACCATGTCGCGGAAGCGGTCGAAGAGATAGTTGGCGTCGTGCGGTCCGCCGGCGGCCTCGGGGTGGTACTGCACCGAGAACGCCGGGATGTCGAGGGCGCGCAGGCCCTCCACGACGTTGTCGTTGAGGTCGACGTGGCTGACCACGACCCGTCCGTAGCCGGCCGGGCTCTCGACCTCTCCCTCCAGGGGCGCGTCGACCGCGAAGCCGTGGTTGTGCGCGGTGATCTCCACGCGCCCGGTCTGCTTGTCGAGCACGGGCTGGTTGATGCCGCGGTGGCCGAACGGCAGCTTGTAGGTGCCGAAGCCGAGCGCGCGGCCCAGCAGCTGGTTGCCGAAGCAGATGCCGAAGAACGGCGTGCGGTCATCGAGCACACGGCGCAGCAGCGTCACCTGCTCATCGGCCGTGGCGGGGTCGCCGGGGCCGTTCGAGTAGAACACCGCGTCGACGCCCTGCTCGCGGATCTGCTCGTAGCTGGCGTCGTGCGGCAGCACGTGCACGTCGAACCCGCGGTCCGCCAGGTTCTCGATGCTCGCCTGCTTGATGCCGAGGTCGATGAGCGCCACGCTCCCGATGCGCTCGCCGCGTGCGGGCACGACGGTCGCGGCATCCACCGACACCTGCGACGAGAGGTTCTGTCCGGCCATCTGCGGGGCCTCGCGGACGATGCGCAGCTGCTCCTCCGGGTCGAGACCGGCGGCCTCACCCGAGAACACACCGCCGCGCATGCTGCCGGCGGAGCGGATGTGGCGGGTCACGGCGCGCGTGTCGATGCCGCTGATGCCGATGATGCCGTCCTCTTCGAGAGCCGCGTCCAGCGAGGTGTTCGCGCGCCAGTTCGACACGACGCGCGAGGGATCGCGCACGATGTAGCCGGCCACCCAGATGCGGCGCGACTCGGGGTCTTCGTCGTTCATACCCGTGTTGCCGATGTGCGGTGCGGTCTGCAGCACGATCTGGCCGGCGTACGACGGGTCGGTGAGGGTCTCCTGGTAGCCGGTCATGCCGGTGGAGAAGACGACTTCGCCGAGGGTGGTGCCGCGGGCGCCGTAGGCGCGGCCGCGGTGGCGGGTGCCGTCTTCGAGTACGAGGACGGCGGGGTCGGTGGTGAGGGTCATGCGGCGGATCCTGTCCGGGAGTCGTGGATGAGCGGGCGGATGCTGTCGGCCAGTGCGGCGGACGAGGCATCTCGTGCCCGGAGATAGGTGTCGACGGTCGTGCCCGGGTCGGTGCGCCAGCTGACGCAGACGAGCCCGTCCTTCTCGACGACGCGGTCGATGGCGACCGTCGCGAGGGCGACGGCCGTGATGCGCTCGGCGGGGATCACCAGACGCTGCTGCCCGGGGATGTCCAGGGCGAGACCGGCGTGGGCGACCGTGATGTCGGCGCGGGAGCGATAACCGAGCCCGGGGGCGGCGATCCGTTCGAGCGGCTCGTCGTGCCGGGTGGTCGCGACGTAGAGCCCGTCGTAGGCGGCGATCACCGACGTGCCCGCGGGCAGGTCGTGGACCGCGGTCAGCGGCTCGGCGTCGCGCCTGGTTCGTCGGTACCAGCCCCACGCCATGAGCCCCAGCAGCACGACCGCGATCGCGACCATGATCAGCAGAGCACCCTCGCGGGTCATGCCGGCACCTCCTCGTTCAGCGCGCCGTCGGCGACGGTGATCCGTCCGGCGTGCACGGTCCAGCGCACCGAGCCGGGCAGCTCGCGACCCAGGTACGGCGAGTTCACGCTGCGACCGCGCAGATCGTCGCGCGCGAAGACACCGCCCGCGGCGGCGTCGTAGAACGTCAGCTCGGCGGGCTCTCCCACGGCGATCGGGCGACCGTGGCCGGCGAGCCGGCCGATCTGCGCCGGGGTGTGCGACATGACGCGTGCGACGTCGGCCCAGCCCAGCATCCCGGTCTGAACCATCGCCGTGTGCACGACGCGCAGCGCCGACTCCAGGCCGACCATGCCGTTGGCCGCCGCCTGCCACTCGCACGACTTCGCCTCGGCGGGATGCGGGGCGTGGTCGGTGGCGACGATGTCGATCGTGCCGTCGGCGAGGCCTTCGCGGACCGCCTGCACGTCTTCATCGCGCCGCAGCGGCGGGTTGACCTTGAAGCGTGCGTCATAGCCGCGCACGAGGTCTTCGGTGAGCAGCAGGTGGTGTGGGGTGACCTCGGCGGTCACGGCGACACCGCGCTTCTTGGCCCACCGGATGAGGTCGACGGACCCCGCGGTCGACAGGTGGCACACGTGCAGGCGTGAGCCGACGTGCTCGGCCAGGAGCACGTCGCGGGCGATGATCGACTCCTCGGCCATGGCCGGCCAGCCGGCGAGGCCCAGCTCGGCCGAGACCGTGCCCTCGTTCATCTGGGCGCCCTCGGTCAGGCGCGGGTCCTGCGCGTGCTGCGCGATGACCCCGTCGAACGCCTTCACGTACTCGAGCGCGCGGCGCATGATGAGCGGGTCCCACACGCAGAAGCCGTCGTCGCTGAAGACGCGCACGCCTGCCCGGGACGCGGCCATGGCGCCGATCTCGGCGAGGCGCTCGCCCTTCTGCCCGACGGTGACCGCGCCGATCGGCTGCACCGTGACCAGGCCCGCGGCCTCGCCCAGCGCCAGCTCCTGCTCGACGACGCCGGCGGTGTCGGCGACCGGCGAGGTGTTGGGCATGGCGAACACCGCGGTGTAGCCGCCGGTGGCAGCGGCGCGCGACCCGGTCAGGACCGTCTCGGACGCCTCGTACCCCGGCTCGCGCAGGTGGGTGTGCAGATCGACCAGCCCCGGCAGGGCGATGAGCCCCTGGGCGTCGACCACGCGGGCGCCCGCACGGCTGAGACCGCTGCCGACCTCGGCGATGCGGCCGTCTTCGACGAGGATGTCGGCAGGCGCGCCGCCCTCGATCGATGCTCCACGGAACAGGAGGCTCTCGGTCATCGTGCGTCCTCCTTCTTCGCGGTGTTCTCATCGTCAACGGGCGTGGGCCGCTCCCCCGCCAGCAGCAGGTAGAGCGCCGCCATGCGCACAGACACCCCGTTGGTCACCTGATCGAGCACGGTCGACCGGGGCGAGTCCGCGGCCTCTGCGCAGATCTCCAAGCCCCGGTTCATCGGACCGGGATGCATGACCATCGTACTCTGCGGAAGTGCGGCGAAGCGCTCAGGATCCAGACCCCAGCACCGCGAATACTCCCGTTCGGTGGGGAAATACGACGCGTTCATGCGCTCGAGCTGGATGCGCAGCATCATCAGGGCGTCGGGCGCGTCGGCGATGGCCTCGTCGAGGTCGTAGCCGACGCGGGCAGGCCACGCCGTGACATCCTGCGGGATCAACGTCGGCGGAGCCACCAGCGTGATCTCCGCTCCGAGCGTGTGCAGCAGCCACACGTTCGACCGTGCGACGCGCGAGTGCAGGATGTCGCCGACGATCGTCACGCGGAAACCCTCGAGGTCGCGACCGCGGCTGTCGGCGCCGTAGCGGCGCTTGCGCATCGTGAAGGCGTCGAGCAGCGCCTGGGTGGGGTGCTCGTGCGTGCCGTCGCCCGCGTTGACGACGCCGGCGCTGATCCAGCCGCTCGTGGCCAACGTGCGCGGCGCACCGGAGGCGCCGTGCCGGATGACCACGGCGTCGGCCGCCATGGCCTGCAGGGTCTGCGCGGTGTCCTGCAGCGATTCGCCCTTGGAGACCGACGAGCCCTTCGCCGAGAAGTTGATGACGTCGGCCGAGAGCCGCTTGGCGGCGGCCTCGAACGAGATGCGGGTGCGCGTGGAGTCTTCGAAGAAGAGGTTCACGACGGTCTTGCCGCGCAGCGTCGGCAGCTTCTTGACCTCGCGACGCTGGGTGTCGGCCATGTCTTCGGCGACGTCGAGGATCTGCAGCGCGTCGTCGCGGGAGAGCGTCTTGGTGTCGAGCAGGTGCCTCATGACTCGATCGTCACCTCGTCGGTGCCGTCGATGTCGGCAAGGTGCACGTTGACGCGCTCGTCGCGGGCGCTGGGCAGGTTCTTGCCGACGAAGTCGGGGCGGATCGGCAGCTCGCGGTGGCCGCGGTCGACGAGGATCGCCAGGCGCACGGCGGCGGGCCGGCCGATGTCCTGCAGGGCATCGAGGGCGGCACGGATGCTGCGGCCCGAGAACAGCACGTCGTCGACGAGCACGACCGTCTTGCCGTCGATCCCGCCGGGCGGGATCTGCGTGGGCTGCGGTGTGCGGGTGGGATGCCGGTGCAGATCGTCGCGGTACATCGTGACGTCGAGTGACCCGACGGGAACCTCGGCGCCGCCGACCTTGGTCACGAGTGCGGCCAGGCGCTGTGCCAGCGGAACACCGCGGGTCGGTATCCCGAGGATCACGAGCCCGTCCGGCCCCTTGTTCGACTCGAGGATCTCGTGCGCGATCCTTCGCAGTGCGCGTTGTATGTCAGCGTCGTGCAGCACGGTGCGCGTGCTCATCGTCGCTCCCTTCTCCGCCTCACGGGACGGTGTTAAAGGTTGCTTGCTCAGCCAAGTCTATCGGGTGGTCTTCACGCGCCCTGGACGGCGACATCATGTTCTCGGGCCGCCGCGGCCAGCTTCTCGTCGAAGGTCGCCAGTGTGGCACCGAGTTCGAGCGCCGTGGCGAGCACATACACATCCGGGAGCCTCAGTCGTGTCGTCGCCCGCAACCGTGCGGCACGCAGCGGCTCATCGATCAGCGGAGAGTGTCGCTCGATGCCCAATCTCGCGATGTCTTCGAGCGCTTCCTGTCCTCGGCCACGCTGTACCGGCCAGACGAGCGTCTCGGCCAACGTCACGGGGTGGAGCAACAGCTCGTTCTCGGTGTCGAGAATGGCCAGCGCCCCATCGGCGTGGATGTCTCCGGCCGTCCAATACGAAATGAGCACACTGGCATCAAGAACGATCACTCGGGCCAGTCCTTGCGCAGCTCCTCCAGATACCCGGGCGGATAACCGTATTTGCCCCTGGTCTCGTCGAGCACCTTTCGGCGCTGGGCACGCCGCTCGGCACGACGTGCCGCCAGAGTCTCAGTACCGGCCTCGGCCAGCCGCGCGACGAGCTCGGACCGGGATGCCCCCGGCCACTCCTTCGCGGCGAGTTCGAGCCCCGCAGCCAACTCAGGCGTCTGCGTCACCTGGATGCGTGGAAGTGTGGTCGCCATGACGCCAGAGTACCACCGCGGCCGTAAGTGGTACAGGCTGGTCGATCAGCCCGCGGGGCGCAGCGCCTCTTCGGTCATCGGGCACTGCTCGGCGCGGATCGGGTGCCCCTGGGTCGTCAGGCACCGGCCGGTGGCCAGGTCCCACTTCCAGTCGTGCATGCTGCAGGTGAGCACGCCGTCCTCGATCTTGCCGGTCTTCGACAGATCGGCGCGCAGGTGCGGGCAGCGACGCTGCACCATCCAGTCGTCGAGTTGCACATCCTCGCTGGTGTCGGCCTGCTCCGAGTACCAGTTCTCCACGTACTCGATGCGGTCGGCCGACAGGCACTTGAAGAACGTGTAGATGAACTCGTTGAACTTGCCCTTGCGCCCCGCGCTGAACTGCAGCGACAGGAAGATCGAGTTCGACCAGTCGATCTCGTGGTCACGGATGTTCGTCGAGACGAGGTCGGCGGGGATCGTGTACCAGAACTCGCAGTCCTCGCCCGTGTACTCGCGGACCTTGGCCTTCGGGAAGTCGACGACGAGGTCGAGCTCGCCGATGGTCATGCGCACCGGTCCCCCGACGCCCAGGCGGATCGTGCGCGACTTGCGCAGCATCGGCTCCCACCAGGCCTTCAGCTCCGCGAGCATCTCGGCCGGCGGCAGCACCGCGGCGCGCGAGGCCTCTTCATCGCGCAGCTCCTGCTGGCGCGACGCGCGCTGTTCCTCAAGGTAGTTCCATTTGTCGCCGAAGATCCGGTCGATCTCGTCGTCGGTGTACAGCGTCTGCGAGATCTCGATCTCGCCGTGGTTCAGGTCCACCTGCGTGCCCGGCACGAACAGGTATCCCTTCTGCTCGGGCCGCTCGGCGGCCATGTGCTCGAGGAACTGCGCCTGATCGGTGAAGATCGCGTCGTCCTCCTTGCCCCAGCCGTTGAAACGGAAGAGGTCGTCGCGCAGGAACATCGGCGGGCCCGCCATCGGGAAGACGTGCTCGGCGTCGACCTTCTCGATGTAGTACATCGCGCGCTTGTTCTGCGCGTCGCGCTTCAGGCGCGCGAAGTTCTGCTTGGCGTCCTGCGGCAGGTCGTAGACCATGGGCCACCAGATCGCACCCGAGGTCTGGGTGAAGTAGGCGTCGGGCTTCGAGAAGCTCAGCAGCTTCTCCAGATCCAGCGGGTGCGAGTCGTTCTGGTTCAGGATGCTGGCGGTGCCGTCGTCGACGGAGAGCGACGAGTCGCCGATCGGACCGTCGGAAGGGGCCCGCAGAGGTGTGACCATGAGCTTCAGGTCGCCGAACTGCATCGGGACGCCTGCCCGCGTGTAGATGATGTTCGTGTAGCCGAGCGTGCGGATGTCGTCTTCGAGGTCATCGGTCGCGTACTCGGGCAGGAGCACCCGGATGTCTTTGCGGATGTACCGTTCCATGAGCCGCGGGTCGAAGTGGTCGCGGTGCCGGTGCGAGATGTACAGGAAGTCGGCCTTGCCGAAGCGCTCCCAGTCCAGGCCGCGGTTGTCGGGGAACGGGAACCAGGCCCCGTAGAAGCTCGGACCGATGACCGGGTCGCAGATGATGCTGCCGCCGGCGGTCTCGATGAACATCCCGGCGTGGCCGAGCCCGGTGATCCGCATGGAACTCCTCCTGATCGATGGCCTCCCGATTCTACGCGGCGCCTCCTGTGGCCCGCCCCGGCAACGCCGGGAGAATCAGTCCTCGAACAGACCGCGGATGTCGTCGGCCGACAGCGCCTTCGCGAACAGGTCGTCGTCGTCCATCACCGAGCGGAACAGACGGGCCTTGCGCTGCTGCAGGTCGAGCACCTTCTCCTCGATGGTGCCGGTCGCGATCATGCGGTAGACGAACACGCTGCGCGTCTGCCCGATCCGGTGCGTCCGGTCGACGGCCTGCGCCTCGGCGGCCGGGTTCCACCACGGATCGAGCAGGAACACGTAGTCGGCCTCGGTCAGCGTCAGTCCGAACCCGCCCGCCTTCAGGCTGATGAGGAACACCGGCGCCTCGCCGGTGCGGAAGGCGGCGATCACGTCCTCGCGGCGACGCGTCGAGCCGTCGAGGTACTCGGTCGCGATGCCCGCGGCATCCAGCCTCTCCGCCGCCAGCTGCAGGAACGACGTGAACTGGCTGAAGACGAGGCAGCGATGGCCCTCGGCCGCCAGCTCCGCGATCTGCTCGACGAGGTCGTCGAGCTTCGCGGAGGGGATGCGGGCATGCGCGGGATCCACGAGCACCGGGGCCAATGCGAGCATGCGCAGGAGCGTCAGCGAGCGGAACACGATGAACCGGTTGCGGTCCAAGTCGTCGAGCAGCCCCAGCACCTTCTGCCGCTCCCGCTGCAGCACGGTGTCGTACAGCGCGCGGTGGGCCGGCGCCAGCTCGACCCACAACTGCTGCTCCTGTTTTGCGGGCAGATCGGCGGCCACGAGCTCTTTGGTGCGCCGCAGCATGAGCGGGCGGATCCGGTGACGCAGCCGCTTCAGTCGCGCGGCACGGTACGGCCCGCCCTCCTGATTCTCGGGCACTCTGCCCTTCTCGATGGGCCCGACGTACTCCTCGCGGAATCGTCGCGCCGACGCGAACAGCCCCGGCGCCGTGAGCGAGAGCAGCGCCCACAGCTCGGTCAGCGTGTTCTCCATCGGCGTGCCGGTGAGGGCGAACACCGCGTCGGCGCGCAGCCGCTTCACGGCCTTGTGCAGCTTGGTGGCGGGGTTCTTCACGAACTGTGCCTCGTCGAGCACGACGAGCGCCCAGTCGCGGGCCGCGAACTCGTCCTCATCGAGGCGCAGCAGCGTGTACGAGGTGATGATCACGTCGATGTCGTCGGGCAGCGCACCCCGGCGGGACCGCGTGGCGTCGACGATCGCGACGGTCAGATCGGGGACGAAGCGGGATGCCTCATCCCGCCAGGTCGCGAGCACAGAGGTGGGGGCGACCACGAGGACCGGGCGCCGCTCACCCGCCTCACGCGTGTGCGCGATGAGAGCGAGCGTCTGCAGCGTCTTGCCCAGCCCCATGTCATCGGCGAGGATGCCGCCCAGCCGATGCCGCCACAGGAACGCGAGCCAGTCGAAACCGGCCTTCTGGTACGGCCGCAGCTCGGCGTGAAGGGCGTGAGGCAGCGCCGTCGGCTCCACCTGGTCGACATCGCGCAGCCCCTCCGCCAGAGCCCGCCACGACACCGCGGGCTCGGACACGTCGGCGAGGTCTTCGAAGTCCGCCCAGAGCGCGGTCTGGTAGCGGTTGATGCGCGGGGCGGTCTCCCATTCGTTGAGCTCCGCAGACTCCTCGATGAGCTCGCGCAGGCGATCGAGCGCCGGATGCTTGAGCGAGAAGTACCCGCCGTCGGCGAGCAGCAGCTTGCCCCGACGCTGCGCGAGCGCGGTGAACAGTGGCTGGAACGGGATGTGGCGACCGTCGATCGTCACCATGACGCCGAGGTCGAACCAGTCGGGGTCGGTGCTCTCCACGGTCGACACGGTGATCTCGGGATCGCCCGACAGCTCGCGATAGGTGCGCTGCTTGCCCTTCGTCACCAGGCGCAGATGCTCGATCTCATGCAGCACCGGCAGCACGGTGGCGATGAACTCCGCCGCCTCGATGTCGAGCAGGGTGCCGGATGCCGCGGCCTCGGGCCATGCGGCCGTCAGCGCCGCGCGCAGCGACGCCTCGCCCTCCGAATCGCGGTCGGGAGCGGCATCCCACCCGTAGGCGTACCGCACCTCGCCGGGGTAGATCCACTCCAGTGCGAACTCGATCGTGTCGCGCGGCCGGAAGCGCACGAGAAGCTCGAGGCGGATGGGCTCGGGCTCGGGCAGTGCCACGCCGTCGGCGGTGATCGGGCTGTGGCGGACGAGCTTCGGATAGCCCTCGCGCAGGAACTGCTCCCTCTCGGCCGCCGGCACCAGCACGCCCTCGGGCGCCTGCAGAAGCGCACGGACGGGATCGCTCAGCGCTGCCGGCACCAGCGTGATGTCGACCTGTGACCGATGCGACACGAACGCATAGACGCCGGTGTCGCCGATGGCCTTGAGGCCGTCCGGTTCGACGACGACGTCGTCGACGGTCAGCTCCGCCGTGAGTCGCAGCGCCCCCGCCGCCGGCGCGACGCGCACCGTCACCGCCCCGTCGTCGGCGAGCCGCACACTCTGTGACTTCACGGTGGGGACGAACTCCACCCCGTGCGCGGCACCTGCGGCCAGGTGCGGCCAGAGCAGGCCGGAGGTCACTTCGTCGAGGGTGATCCAGTCGCCGGTGTCGGCGTACCCGCCGAACGACCATGGTGCCCGTGCGATGCTGTGCAGCTCGCGCATCCAGGCGACCTGGCGTTCGTCGTAACCGACACCGGTGCGGCGCAGGGCATCCCACGAGATCTGGCCTCTGATCCAGCGCCCGGTCGATGCGCTGCGCTCGAGCGGGCGCAGGCTGAGCGACAGCTCGCTCGGCTCGGTCGCCAGGCTCCGCGCGGTCGCCGTCACCCAGCGCGCCGGCGCCCAACGGCTGTGTCCGCTTCCCGCACGCTGACGCAGCTCGACGCCCAGCGCGAGCTGACGCGTGCCGTGCAACCGGGGTGCGGGGGTGAGGATGCTGCGCCAGGTCGCCTCTGGTTCCGGCTCGTGCGGGCGCCACGCCGGCGCTGACGGAGGTGCGGGCGCGACGAGCCGCGGAGCCGCTTCCGGCACGGTCGCGCCCATCTGCTGTGCGTTCCACGCGAGCATCGTGGCAACGACGTGCTTGCATCCCGCGCCCATCGGGCACGAGCAGCTCGTGGACCTGATCGGATCGCCCGGATGCCCGAAGTCGAGATGGATGCGCGTGCGGTACGCCGCCGAGCGGCTCCCGTCGACGATGCCGGCCAGGACCGCGGCATCCTCATCCCACGACACCTGTCGCACGGCACCCGAGCGGAAGTACTCCACGCCGCGCGTGAAGCCATAGCCCTCGGCCCGACGACGGATGTCTTCGGGGTCGAGGTGCCGCATGCCGTCCATCCTCGCAGAGGCGTCGGACACCGCCGCTCAGATCAGGATGAGCGGCCGATGCGCGCGAGCACGCCGTGGATGAACGAGCCCGACTCGTCGGTGGAGAACTCCTTCGCGAGCTCCACCGCCTCGTCGATCGCCACCGCGGTGGGCACCTCTTCGTTGAAGAGGATCTCCCATGCGCCGATGCGCAGAAGAGCACGGTCGACCGCCGGCATGCGCTCGAGCGACCAGTCCTTGGCGAACGTCGTGATCTGCTCGTCGATCTCGCCCTGGTTGTCGATCACGCCGTCGACGATCTCCCGTGCGTACAGCCACGATGCCTCCCGAGCGGGCTCTGTGGCTGCGCGCTTGGCCTCGGCGGCCAGGATCGTCGCGATCTGCTCGCCGCGGACGTCCGACTGGAAGAGGATGTCCATCGCGCGGCGACGCGCCTTGCTGCGTGCGCTCATCGTGTGCGGGGCGCCCGGATCAGTTCACGCGGCCGAGGTAGTCACCCGTGCGGGTGTCGACCTTGACCTTGGTGCCGGTCTCGAGGAACAGCGGCACCTGGATCTCGTAACCGGTCTCGACGGTGGCGGGCTTCGTACCGGCCGACGAGCGGTCGCCTTGAAGTCCGGGCTCGGTGTAGGTGATCTCGAGGATGACCGACGCCGGCATCTCGACGTACAGCGGGTTGCCGTTGTGCAGCGCGATCGTGACGGCCTGGTTCTCGAGCATGAAGTTCTTCGCGTCGCCCACGACCGTGTCAGACACGGTGAGCTGGTCGTAGTCGGCGGTGTCCATGAACACGAAGCTGTCACCGTCGTTGTAGAGGTAGGTGAAGTCGCGGCGGTCGACGTTCTCGATCTCGACCTTCGAGCCGGCGTTGAAGGTCTTGTCGTTGGTCTTGCCGGTGACGACGTTCTTGAGCTTGGTGCGCACGAAGGCACCGCCCTTGCCGGGCTTGACGTGCTGGAACTCCACGACGCTCCAGAGCTGGCCGTCGAGGTTGAGGACGACGCCGTTGCGGATGTCTGCGGTGGATGCCATGTGCGATGTTCCGTTTCGTGAGTTCGTGACGGGTCGTGTCGAGACCCGACGTTCGATTCTACGGGATGTCGCGGCCGGCGCCGCGGTCGGCCGCGACGAGCGGCAGGAAGACCTCGTCGACGATGGCCACGATCGCCTCATCGGTGAGCGGCGCAGCGGTCATCAGCAGGTCGTGCCGGAAGAGGTCGGAGGCCACGGTGCGCACACGCGGAGTGAGCCGACTCGGGTCGACCTCGCCACGGGCGACGGCGCGATCCAGGATCTTGTCGACGCTTCTGCCGGATCGTTCGCCGAAAGCCCGCTGCCGCACATCGGCGAACGTGCGGCCCGAGTCGGCGTAGTACGCGCCCATGAACACGCTCATGAGCGGAGCGATCGCGCTGCGCGCGACGTTCGAGGCGCGCATCATCGCCAGCATGTCGCCGCGCAGGCTGCCCGTGTCTGGCGTCTCGATCCGCCCCAGGTTCAGCCCGTACGAGAGCGTGGCGTCCAGGAGCGCCTCCCGATCGGACCAGCGCCGGTAGAGCACCGAACGGCTCGTCTGCGCGCGCTCGGCGACCGCGTCGATCGTGAAGCCCGGGTAGCCGCCGTCGAGCAGCTGCTCCCACGCGGCCTGCAGCAGCGCCTGCTCGAGCTCTTCGCCCCGACGTCGGCGGGCGGGCGCGGCGTCCCCTTCAAGATCCATTTGTGTATCTTATCGGGTCGGCGTACACTCCCGAAACAGAGATACAGTCGTGTATCTTACGAAGGAGTTCCGATGTCCGTCTCATCGTCCGCCCCGGCGATCCCCCGCTCCGCCGTGGTGACGGCGCTCGCCCTCGTCGTCGGCGGTCTCGCCGTCATCTTCGACAGCACGATCGTGAGCATCGCGCTGAAGACGCTCGCCGTCGACCTCGACGTGTCGGTCGCCACCATCCAATGGGTCAGCACCGCCTATCTGCTCGCGCTCGGCGTCACCATCCCCGTGGTCGGCTGGGCTCAGGCGCGCATCGGCGGAAAGCGCCTGTGGATGATCGCGCTGACGATCTTCCTCGCGGCATCCATCGCCTGCTCGCTCGCGTGGAGCGCGCCGAGCCTCATCGCATTCCGGATCGTGCAGGGCGTCGGCGGCGGTCTCATGATGCCGCTCATGGCGACGCTGGCGATCCAGCAGGTGCCCAAGGGCGCGTCATTCGGTCGGCTGATGGCGCTCGTGAGCCTGCCCGCGGCGCTCGGCCCGATCCTCGGTCCCACGATCGGCGGTGTGATCCTGAACTGGCTCGACTGGCATTGGCTCTTCTGGGTGAACGTACCCTTCTGCCTCGTCGGGCTGCTCCTGGCATGGAAGCTCGTGCCGAAGGACGAGCCCGCGGGCCGGGTCCGGCTGGACCTCGTCGGGCTGCTGCTGGCCTCCCCCGGCGTCGTGGGGATTCTGTACGGGATGTCGCGGGTCGGCGAGCCGGGCGGGTTCGCCCGCCTGGACGTGTGGCTTCCGGCGCTGGTGGGCATCATCCTGCTCGCACTGTTCGCCTGGCGGTCGTCGCGAAGGCCGGCGACGGCGCTGATCGATGTGGGGCTGCTGCGGCTGCGGCCGGTGGCGTCCTCGTCGGCCGTGCTGTTCCTCTCCGGTGCCGCCCTGTATGGATCGATGCTGTTGCTGCCGCTGTTCTTCCAGCTGCTGCACGGCGTGGATGTCCTCACCGCCGGACTGCTGATGATCCCGCAGGGCGTCGGAGCGCTGCTGAGTCGGACGCTCGCGGGCAAGCTCACCGACACAATCGGCGCGCGGGCGGTCGCGATCGCCGGATTCGTCATCATGGGACTCGCCACGGTCCCCTTCGCCGTGGCGGATGCGACGACGAACCTCTGGTGGCTGATGGCGGTGCTGCTGGTGCGCGGGCTCGGCACCGGCGCCGTGATGATACCGGTGATGGCGGTCGCCTACGTCGGACTCGAGCACGAGCAGGTGCCCCACGCGAGCCTCATCACGCGACTCGCTCAGCAGCTGGGTGGAGCTTTCGGCACCGCGCTGCTGGCCGTGATCCTGCAGTGGGCGGTGGGGTCGACCACATCGCTGGGTGCGCTCGCCGACGGCTTCGATGTCGCGTTCTGGTGGGCGGTGGGCTTCACGGTCGTCGCGATCGTCGTGTGCTTCGCGCTGCCCGCACGGCCTGCTCAGCCCTCGGCGCGTCCCGAGATGACGTCGACGAGCAAATCCACGGCTGTCGCGTAGCCCGCGACGCCCTCGCCGATGACGTGCACGGCGGCGACATCGGCGACATAGGAGAAATGCCGGAACTCCTCGCGCTGCGCGACGTCGGAGATGTGCACCTCGGCGACCGGCAGCGCGACGCCCGAGAGCGCGTCGCGCAGCACGACCGAGGTGTGCGTGAGGCCACCGGGGTTGATCACGATGCCCGAGCAGTCGGTGCGCGCGTCGTGGATCGCGTCGATGATGACGCCCTCGTGGTTGCTCTGTACGGCGCGCACCTCGAACCCGTGCCGGGATGCGGCACCCGTCGCGATCCGCACCACGTCGTCGAGGGTTTCGGTGCCGTAGATCTCCGGCTCGCGCACGCCCAGCAGGTTCAGGTTGGGACCGTTGACGAGGAGAAGTCGGCGCGGTGCTGTCACGGCACCACCCTACCGCCGGGCAGCGATGCGTCCGGTGGTCGCGCCCGGGGCCGCCGACGCTGGGCTTCCGCCCGCCGGGCCCGCGCGACGCTGCTGGTGAGCTGTTCGCGCACTGCATCTCCCCCGGTCGTGCGCCGCAGCCTGTCGCGTTCCTCGCGCAGGTGGTGCCACGCTCCGCCCGGCGGCACGGGATCCGCGGCGCGGAGAAGCATCTTCATCGTGGGGTTCTCGGGCCGTGCATGCACGTCGAGGTGCGCGGGCCGGCGCCTGCCCGCGCGATCGTGGAAGACGTCGTCGGGCATCGGTTCGACCGGGTTCCCCTCGACGTCGACGACCGTCAGTCGCAAACCGGCCGTTGCGAGGATGCCCATGAACATCTGCACGCTCAGATCTGCACCACCCTCGATCGCCGACACGCGTGGCTGCTTCGCGCCGATGCGCTCCGCGAGTTCACGCTGGCTGAGGTCGGCCAGGCGACGCGCGCGGCGGACGAAGCCCGATGTGTCGAGCCCGCCCTCAAGGAGGGCAAGCACCCCGTCGCCCGCGTTGGTCGGGTCACCCACCATGCCACTCGATGTCATGCCAAGACTCTTTCAGCCACCACCGACATTGTTGGCGTGGACTCGGCTCAAGACCATGGACAAGGGCGCGAAGACTCGAGCTGGCGCGCCCGGCCGTACGGAGCGGAACCGAAAAGCGCGGTGACGATGTCTTCGTGAACCGCTCACCACTTGATAACTCTCAGTGATCAACCGGTGAGGCACGGGCTGCTCTCGAGTGGCTCACCCGTTGATAATCCTGGGTTATCAGCTGGTGAGAGACGCGAGAAGGGATGTGCGGCGCCGATTTTCAGCGCCGCACACTGGTCCGGCCGGGCCTGCGAGTGCCCGGCGGCGTGGCGGCTACTCCCCGACTTCCTGGTACGCCGCGTAGAGCAGGGACTCGTCCGGCGCCTGCATCACGGTCGGACGTGCGATGTCGTCCAGCACGATGAAACGCAGCATGTCGCCGCGGGCCTTCTTGTCGCGGCGCATCGTCGACAGCAGGGTCTTCCATGCGTTTGACCGATAGGTCGTCGGCAGACCGAGCGACGTCAAGATGGAGCGGTGGCGGTCGACCACATCATCCGACAGACGCCCCGCCAGGCGCGACAGCTCGGCGGCGTACATCATGCCCACGCTGATCGCCGCGCCGTGCCGCCACTGATACCGCTCGGAATACTCGATCGCGTGGCCGAGGGTGTGGCCGTAATTGAGAACCTCGCGAAGACCCGACTCGCGCAGATCCTTGCCCACGACCTCCGCCTTCATCCGGATCGCCAGCTCGACGCAGCGTGCGAAGGCCTCCGACTGCGGGTCCAGCGCCGCCGCCTTGTCCGCCTCCACGAGGTCGAGGATCTCCGGATACCAGATGAACCCCGCCTTGATCACCTCGGCGAACCCGGCGATGCGCTCATTGTCGGACAGCGAATCCAGCAGCTCGAAGTCGCAGATGACCGCGCGCGGCGGCCAGAACGCGCCCACGAGGTTCTTGCCCTCGTTGGTGTTGATTCCGGTCTTGCCGCCGATGCCGGCATCCACCATCGCCAGCACCGAGGTCGGCAGCTGCACGACATCGACGCCGCGCAGCCAGGTGGCGGCGACGAAACCCGCGAGGTCGGTGACCGCTCCCCCGCCGAACCCGATGACCGCGTCGGTCCGGGTGAAATCGGCCTGCCCCATGATCTGCCAGCAGAACGCCGCGACCTCGACGCGCTTGCCGGCTTCCGCATCGGGGATCTCGGCCAGCAGCACCTGACGCTCGCTCGTCGAGAGCGCGTCACGGAGTTGGCCGGCCGCGGTCGCGAGCGCCGGCTGGTGCACCACGAGGATCTTCCGGGCGGCCGGCGGGAGCGCCGCCGCGATCGAGTCGAGCAGGATGCCCCGCCCGATCGTCACGTCGTACGGCCGATCTCCCGACACCGTGATCGTCGTCGTCTGGCTCATTTCGATCCTTCCCTGGCGTCGCGCGCCCATTGCTCCTGCACCCAGGCCACCACCCGTTCCACGATGTCACGGATATGTCCGGTGGACGTGTCGACCGTCATGTCGGCGAGCTCGGCGTAGATGCCCTCACGTTCGGCCATCACGCGTCGCCACGACTCCATGGCGTCCTTCCCCTGCAGAAGGGGCCGGCTCGTCCCCTGGATGCGGCCGGCCACCGTGCGCGGGTCCACCGTCAGGAGGACGACCGGGTGCCCCGCGAGATCCGCACGGGTGTCCGGATGCAGCACGGCCCCGCCGCCCAGTGCCACGATGCCTTCGGAGGTCAGCGCCGCTTCCACGGCCTCGCGCTCGAGCTCGCGGAAGCGCGGTTCGCCGTGAGCCGCGAAGATCTCGGAGATCCGGCCGTGGTCGCGCGCCACCGAGATGTCGGTGTCGGTGAACGGAACATGCAGCGCTCTCGCCGTCTTGCGCCCGATCGACGTCTTTCCCGCGCCCATCGGCCCGATCAGGACGACCGCGCGACCGCTCATCGGTCGAGGAGCGTCGGGTCGCTGAGCGCCGTCGTGTGAAGGGTCGCGGGAATCTCCGCCAGATACGCGTCACGGTTGCGGCGCACCTCGGTGACGCTGTCGCCCCCGAACTTCTCGAGCACCGAACCCGCCAGCACGATCGCGACCATCGCCTCGGCCACGACACCTGCGGCCGGTACCGCGCACACGTCGGAACGCTGGTGGTGGGCGCCGGCCGCTTCGCCGCTGGCGACATCCACGGTGCGCAGCGAGTGCGGAACCGTCGCGATCGGCTTCATGCCCGCACGCACGCGCAGCACGGTGCCGGTCGACATGCCGCCCTCGGTGCCGCCGGCCCTGTCGCTCGCCCGCGCGATGCCGCCGTCGGTCGCGAAGAGCTCATCATGCGCGGCGGAGCCGCGGCGCCGCGTGGTCTCGAAGCCGTCGCCGATCTCGACGCCCTTGATGGCCTGGATGCTCATCAGGGCCTGCGCGAGCCGGCCGTCCAGCTTGCGGTCCCATTGCACGTGCGAGCCCAGCCCGGGCGGCAGGCCGTAGGCGAGCACCTCGACGATGCCGCCGAGCGTGTCGCCGTCCTTGCGCGCCGCATCGACCTCGGCCACCATCCGCTCGCTCGTCGCCGCATCGAAGCAGCGCAGCGGATCGGCGTCCAGCGCGTCGACGTCGTCAGGCCTCGGCAGCGGCGAGCCGTCGGGTACCTGCACCGGCCCGATCGACAGCGTGTGGCTGACCAGGCCGATGCCCAGCTCGGCGAGGAACGCCCGGGCGATCGCTCCGAGTGCCACGCGCGCAGCCGTTTCGCGCGCGCTCGCGCGCTCGAGGATCGGCCGGGCCTCGTCGAACCCGTACTTCTGCATGCCGACGAGATCGGCGTGACCGGGGCGCGGCCGCGTCAGCGGGGCGCCCCGTCCGCGCGAGCGGTCGGTGAGCTCCACAGGCTCGGCGCTCATCACCTCGGTCCACTTCGGCCACTCGGTGTTGCCGATGCGCACCGCGATGGGGCTGCCCAGGCTCAAGCCGTATCGGACGCCGGCCGAGATCGTCAGCTCGTCTTCCTCGAACTTCATGCGCGAGCCGCGGCCGTAGCCGAGCTTGCGACGCGCGAGATCCGCTTGGATCGCGGCGCGGGAGACGGGGACGCCGGCGGGCAGTCCCTCCATGAGGGCGACGAGTTCGGGGCCGTGGGATTCGCCGGCCGTGAGCACGCGGAGCATTCCTCCAGTCTCCCACGCCCGCCGCGGCGCTCAGACCTCCGTGACGGCGTCCCACATCGCGGCGAGGACGGCGGGCTCGTCCGGCAACACGTTCTCATCGGACCCCGAGACGAACACGCGCACCTGTCGGAGGGCCTGATGCACCAGCATCCCGATCCCGGCGACGGCACGCGCGCCGTGACGTTCCCACGCCACCGCGAGCTCGGTCGGCCAGTGCCCGTACACGACGTCGTAGAGCAGTCCCCCGTCGCGCGCGAGCGCATCCGCCACGGCGGGGTCGAACGGTGCGCCACCGGGCAGCGTCGCGACCGTCAGCGCCACCACGTCGCGTGCGCGCGTGTCGAGCCCGACGCCTTCGACCGTCACGCCGATCTGAGCGCCCAGCCGCGCCAGCCGCTCGACCGCCTCGGGGCGCCGCGCCGCCACCTCGACCCGCGAGACGCCCAGCGTCTCCAGCGCCAGAAGCGCCGATGTCGCGGTCGCGCCCGAGCCGACGATCCGTGCACGATCGATCGGGGCATCCAGCTGCTCGGCGACGTCGGCGGCGATGCCGGCCACATCCGTGTTGAACCCGTGTGGGCCGTCGTCGGCGAGAAGCAGCGTGTTGACCGCTCCCGACAGCTCGCCATGCCGGTTGCGGCTGACGGCGGCGTCGAAGGCACGACCCTTCAGCGGCATCGTGAGCGACAGCCCGCGGTACGAGGGCCCGAGCGCACCGAACTCGCCGGGGAACGACGCCGCAGACACCTGTCGCCGCCCGTAGGCCCACTCCAGCCCGAGCGTCCGGTAGGCGGCCGTGTGCAGGCGCGGCGACAGGCTGTGCGCGATGGGGTCGCCCCAGACCTCCAGCCGGTCCCCCGCGATCAGCATCCCGCATCCGGGTGGTCCGTGCACCACGCCCGCATCTGTGTGATGGCCTTCTCGTGCTCCGCGTAGGTCGTGCTGAAGACGGTCTCGCCGGTGTCCATGTTCACCGTGACGAAGTACAGCCAGGGGCCCTTCGCAGGATGCATCGCGGCATCGATCGCGACATCCCCGGGATTCGAGATCGGCCCGACGGGCAGGCCGGCGTGCACGTAGGTGTTCCACGGGTTGTCGTCGTCGAGCGCCGCCTGCGACGAGCTCGCCGTGCCGTCGTGCAGCTCGCCGTAGCCGTACTGCGCGGTCGAGTCCATCTGCAGCTTGCCGAAGGTCTCCTGATTGTCGGGGTCGAGCCGGTTCTCGATGACCCGCGAGACCTTGTAGAAGTCCTTCTCCTCACGCGCCTCGCGTTGGATGATCGACGCGATGATGAGGATCCGCTGCCGATCGGCCTCGGGCACGCCCGCGTCGTCGAGCGAAGTGACGGTGCGCGCGACCATCGTCTTGATGACGTCCTTCGCGGTCACATCCGGGTTGAAGTCGTACATCGCGGGGAACAGCCAGCCTTCGAGGCTGTCGGCGTCGACCCCGTAGTCGCTGGGGTTCTTCACAGCCGCGGTGAAGTCCTTCCGCGGGATGCCCAGCGAGTCCGACAGCCGGTCGAGGATCTGGTCCTCGGTCAGGCCCTCCGGCAGCAGCGCCGCGTTCTCCTGCTTGCTCGCAGGGTCCAGCAGCGCCTTCAACGCCGCCTTCGCCGTCATCTGCTTCTGGAGCTTGTACACGCCCGGATAGAACGTCGGGTTCGCCCCCGTCGACACGAGCAGGTCGTAGAACGCGCCCGATGTCTTGGTCACGCCCGCGTCCGACAGCGTCTTGGAGATGACGGCACCGGTGTCGCCCGACTCGATGGTGATCAGCGCTTCCCCGTGCGCGAGGCCCGCCTCGTAGTCCTTCGGCTCCTCCCAGCCCATGAGGCTGCGAATCTGCGGTTCGTAGGTGTGCCACACGTACAGCCCGCCGGCCCCGATGCCGCCGAGCACGACGATCACGATGAGGAAGCCGATCAGGCAGCCCTTGCGCTTCTGACGCTTCGACTTCTTCGCAGGCACGGCCCCCAAACTATCCGTCGTGGTCGTTCCCGTGAAGAGGTCGTCGAGCACCGGCATCGACGGGCCACGGTCCGCATCTTGCGAGGGGCGGGGGGATGCCGCAGCCGCGACGGGCACGTCGGCCGGGGTCTCCTCATCCATCGCGAGAAGAGAACCCGTGCGCATCGGACCGTAGCCGCGTTCCGTCGACGGCTGCGCGTCGATCCGTGCCGTCGGTGCCGGATCGGCGACCGCCGCGGGTTCGGGCACCGACGCGGTACGAGGCTCGGGCACGGACACCGCGCGCGGCTCGGCCGCCGGCGGCGTCCACGGCGCCGGCTCAGGCGCCGCCGCCGGCTCGCGGGCAGCCGCCGTCTGGGCGCCGCGCGCCGCGGCCTGCTCCGCTTCTCTGCGGGCGGCCAGTTCACGTGCCTGGCGGCGTGTCAGGGGTGCGCCGGAGGCGGGATCACCGTCGGGGGGACGGACTTCGGGCATGTCAGGCGGGCTCCTGCGCTGGGGGGATGAGATCGCCGGCGGGCAGCCCTGTCCGTTTCTCGATGTCGAGTGCGTGCTGCAGGAACACGACCGCGGCGACTTGATCCACCATGCTACGAGATGAACGCTGGGATCGGCCCGAATCTCTCAGCGCGTTGTGAGCCGACACGGTGCTGAGCCGCTCGTCGATCATGCGGACGGGGGCGGTGGATGCCGCGGCCAGCCGCGCCGCGAACTCCCGGGCATCGGTGGTCGACGGTGTGTCCTGCCCGTGCAGGTTCAGCGGCAGGCCGACGATGATCTCGATCGCCTCGTACTCATCGGCCAGCGCCGTGATGCGCGCGATCGGCTCGCCCTTGCGCGGCACGGTCTCCACCGGCACCGCGAGCAGGCCGTCGGGGTCGCTGCGGGCGACCCCGACGCGGGCCTTGCCGACGTCGACGGCCAGACGGACTCCGCGCAGGGGGTCGGTCACACCGTCTCCAGGGCGGCGCGTACGGCCTCCAGCGCCGCGGGCAGTGCCGCGGCATCCGTCCCCCCGCCCTGCGCCACGTCATCGCGGCCGCCACCGCCACCGCCGAGCACACCGGCCGCGGTCTTGGCCAGCGCACCGGCCTTCGCCCCGGCCGTCCGCGCGGCCTCATTCGTGGCCACGACCACGACGGGGCGGCCCTTGACCTCGGCGCCGAGCGCGACGACGGCGGCATCCGAGCCGAGCCGGTCGCGCACCTGGAGCGCGAGAGAACGCACGTCGTCGCCCGACCCCGCCGTTCCGAGCGACGCGGTCACGACGCGGTGCGCACCGATCTGCACGGCGCCCTCGGCGAGCGTCGGCACGCGGTCGGCCAGTGCGCGTGCCTCGAAGGCGGCGATCTTCTTCTCCGCCGCCTTGAGGTTTGCGGCCAGCTCGGCGACCCGCTCGGCCAGCTGGTCGCGCGGGGTCTTCAGCGCGCTCGTGAGCCGCGAGACGAGGGCACGCTCGGCGGTGAGCTCACGGAAGGCGTCCTGGCCGACGAGTGCCTCCACGCGGCGGTTCGACGCGCCGACCGACGACTCGCCGAGGAGGCTGATGAGGCCGATCTGCCCGGAAGTGGCGACGTGTGTGCCGCCGCACAGCTCACGCGACCACGGGCCGCCGATGTCGACCATGCGCACGGTGTCGCCGTACTTCTCGCCGAACAGCGCCATCGCGCCGAGTTCCTTGGCCTCGGTCAGCGGCAGCACGCGCGTGGTGACCTGCAGGTCGTCGCGCACGGCGTTGTTGGCGATCTCTTCGATCTCGCTCTTGGTCGCATCCGACAGCGCCTGGCCCCACGAGAAGTCGAAGCGCAGATAGCCCGCGCGGTTGAGCGAACCCGCCTGGGTCGCGGTTTTGCCCAGCGTGTCGCGGAGCGCGGCGTGCACGAGGTGGGTCGCGGAGTGCGCCTGCGTGGCGGCGCGCCGGTTCGCGGCATCCACCACCGTCGTCGCCGGCTGCCCGACGCCGACCTCACCCTGCGACACCTCGACGGTGTGACTGATCAGGCCCGGCACCGGACGCTGCACGTCCAGCACCTCGAGCTCGAAGCCCGGCCCCACGATCATTCCCTTGTCGGCGACCTGGCCGCCACTCTCGGCGTACAGCGTGGTCTCGGCCAGGATGACCTCGGCGATCTGCCCCTGCACCGCCTGCGGCACCGGCAATCCGTCGACGAGGATGCCGAGCACCGACGACCCCGTCTCGAGCTCGGTGTAGCCCGAGAAGACGGTCTCGCCCTGCGCGCGGAACTCGCGGTAGACGCTCTGGTCGGCGATGGCCCGCTTGCGCGAACGGGCATCGGCCTTGGCTCGCGACTTCTGCTCCTGCATGAGCGTGTCGAACGCGGTGCGGTCGACGTCCAGGCCGGCCTCCTGCGCCACCTCGAGAGTGAGGTCGATCGGGAAGCCGTAGGTGTCGTGCAGCAGGAAGGCCTCCGAGCCGCTGATCGCGCTCTTGCCGGCCTTCTTGGTCTCATCGATCGCGACGTCGAGGATCGTCGAGCCCGACGCGAGCGTGCGCAGGAAGGTCTCCTCCTCGGCGAAGGCGTACTGCGAGATGCGCGTCCAGTCGTCGGCGACGACCGGGTAGGCGCTCTTCATCGCGTCGCGCGATGCGACGAACAGCTCGGGGAACGTCGGCTCGTCGACGCCGAGCAGGCGCATGGCGCGCACGGTGCGGCGCATCAGGCGGCGCAGGATGTAGCCGCGGCCCTCGTTCGAGGGGGTGACGCCGTCGGAGAGCAGCATGAGGGACGAACGCACGTGGTCGGCCACGACGCGGAAGCGCACGTCATCGCCGTGCTCGGCGCCGTAGCGGCGACCCGAGAGGTCCACCGCCCGATCGAGCACCGGCCGCACCTGGTCGATCTCGTACATGTTCTCGACGCCCTGCTTGATGAAGGCGACGCGCTCCAGGCCCATGCCGGTGTCGATGTTCTTCTTCGGCAGCGGCGCCACGACGTCGAACTCGGTCTTCGAGCGCACGTTCGTGATCTGCTCCTGCATGAACACGAGGTTCCAGATCTCGGTGAACCGGTTGTCGTCGACCGCGGGGCCGCCGTCGCGCCCGTAGGCAGGGCCGCGGTCGAAGTAGATCTCCGAGCAGGGTCCGCCGGGTCCGGGCTGGCCGGTGTGCCAGTAGTTGTCCTCCTTGCCCATCCGCTGGATGCGCTCGGCGGGCAGGCCCGCGATCCGCTGCCACAGCTCGGCGGCCTCGTCGTCGTCCTCGTAGACGGTGACCCAGAGGTCCTTCTCGGCGAAGCCGAGGCCGCCGTCGGCCTCGGACGAGGTCAGCAGCTCCCAGGCGTAGCCGATCGCGCCTTCCTTGAAGTAGTCGCCGAACGACCAGTTGCCCAGCATCTGGAAGAAGGTGCCGTGGCGGGCGGTATGCCCGACCTCCTCGATGTCGAGGGTGCGGATGCACTTCTGCACATCGGCGGCGCGCGCGTACGGCGCGGGCACGAGTCCGCTCAGATACGGGATGAACGGCACCATGCCGGCGATCGTGAACAGGATCGACGGGTCACTGCTGACGAGCGACGCCGACGGGACGATGACGTGGTCGTTCTTCTCGAAGTAGTCGAGGTAGCGCTGGGCGATCTCAGCGGTCTTCATGCGCTTCTTTCTCAGGGAGAGGTGCCGGCGGCGTCGCTGCGCAGCCGGCGAGGGTC
>Ga0180219_1000145_pt1 | contig 82389 bp, 78 predicted proteins | sample eDN3rd30CBELigMG_FD_151338 | JGI IMG/M metagenome (GOLD analysis project Ga0180219, IMG submission 151338) | Enriched Miracle-Growth compost microbial communities from Emeryville, California, USA - eDNA 3rd pass 30_C BE-Lig MG (version 2)... ...
ATACGCCCGCATCGGGCCTTACGCGCGTTTGCGTCCGGGGGCCGACATCGGCGACCAGGCCCATGTGGGCAATTTCGTCGAAATCAAAAAAAGCAGCCTGGGCGAAGGCTCCAAGGCCAATCACCTGGCCTATATTGGCGATGCGCATGTGGGCGCGCGCGTCAATATCGGCGCCGGCACCATTACCTGCAACTACGACGGCGTCAACAAATTCCAAACCACCATCGAGGACGATGCGTTCATTGGTTCCGACTCCCAATTGGTCGCGCCGGTCACCGTCGGCCGGGGCGCAACCCTGGGCGCGGGCACCACGCTTACCAAGGATGCGCCGGCCGGGCAACTGACCATTTCTCGCACTGCCCAGAAAACCATAGCCGGATGGCAGCGTCCCGTTAAGAAAAAATAACGTGCAAACACCTTCGCCCAGCCCCAGCACGCAACCGCTGCCCGATGGGCTGGAGGCCCCCAGGCGGCATTGGGCGGTCACCACCTTGATGCTGGTGCTGACGGTGGTCTGCCTGGACGCCACCATGGTCAATGTGGCCTTGCCGGCCATGGCCGCCGACCTGCACGTTTCGCCCAGCCGGATCATGTGGGTCATGATCGCCTACAGCCTGGCGGTGGTCGTCTCGCTGCTGCCGTTCGCCTCCATTGCCGAGCGCATCGGGTTTCGCCGTGTGTTCACGGTTGGCCTGAGCGTGTTCACGCTGGCGGCCCTGGCCTGCGCCTTTGCGCCATCGTTTCCGGTGCTGCTGACGGCGCGGGTCGTGCAGGGGTTTGGGTCTTCCATGCTGATGGCCCTTTTCGGCGGCCTGGTGCGCAACATTTATCCCATGAGCAAAATGGGCTTCGGCATCAGCCTCAATGCGCTGATGGTGGGGCTCATGGCGGTGCTGGGGCCCACCGTGGGCGCCTTCATCCTGCAGATCGCCTCGTGGCCGTGGCTGTTTGTGTTCTACATGCCCATGTGCGTTGCGTCGTATTTCGGCATCCGCTTCCTGCCCGACCTGCCGCGCTCCAGGCATCGCTTCGATTGGTGGGCCTGCCTACTCAGCGTGCTGGTGTTCGGCTTGTTCATCATCGGCCTGGACATGCTGGCCACCGCGCTTTGGGACGCTTTGCTGTGCATCGTGGTGGCGTCCCTGGCCACGGTGGCGCTGGTCCGGCGTTCGCGCGACCAGACAGCGCCCCTGGTGCCTTTGGACCTGCTGCGCATAACGCCAGTGGCCTATGCCGTGGCGGCGTCGTTCTGCTTGTACGCCTCGTCCATGGCGGCTTTCGTGGCCTTGCCTTTTTATTTCCTGAACGTCCTGGGGCACAGCTACGCGGAAATCGGCATGCTGCTGGGCGCCTGGTCGGTGGGTGTGGCGGGCATGGCTCCCGTTGCGGGCCGCTTGTCCGACAAGTACAAGGTGGCCGTCTTGTGCGGCATTGGTGCGGCCGGCATGACGGTGGCGCTGGCATGGGTGGCGGTGCTGCCCGTGGACGCCGGCTTTGTGCGGGTTTGCGCCGTCATGCTGCTGGGCGGCGTGGGGTTCGGCCTTTTCCAAAGCCCCAACAATCGGGCTATGCTGATAGGGGCGCCGCGCAAGCGCAGCGGCGCCGCGGGCGGGCTCCAGGCCACGACGCGTGTTTTCGGGCAAAGCTTCGGAACGGCGCTTACCGCCCTGGCATTTCATATCAGCACAGAGCACGGCGCCATGCTGGGTCTGGTGGTGGCAATCGTAGGCTCACTGGGGGCGCTGGTTTTGAACGTCGTGCGTTATTTCAGCCCCACCCCCGATCTGGAGTTGTAGAGCGCAATGCGTATCTTGCAATTGAACATCGAGCGCGGCTGGCGCGGCGGCGAACGCCAGACCCTGCTCAGCATGCAGCAATTTCGCGCGGCGGGCCATAGCGTCGAGCTGGTGGCGCGCAAGGGCGAGGCATTGGCCAGGGCCGCCTCCAACGATGGCTTTGCCGTGCACGAAGTGGGCGGCGCGGCGGGGCTGGCCTGGTTCCTGCTGTGCAGCGGTCGCCGCTTCGGCGTCCTGCATGCCCAAACCGCCAATACCTTGACATGGCTGGCCTTGCTTAAAGCCTGGGTGCGGCGTCCGGTGGTGTTCACGCGGCGCACGGCGTTTCCGCTTTCCGCCGACCGCTTGCGCAAAACCCTCTGGAAGTGGCGCAAGGCCGATGCCTTCGTCGCCATCAGCGAGGCGGCCGCGGCGCAGCCGCGCAGCGCGAGCCTGCCGGTTACGCTGATCCACAGCGCCGTGGTGCGGCGCCCCATCGATTTGCAGCATGCCCAGCGGTTTGCGGAACAGTATGCGCTGCGCGGCAAGCGTCTGGTGGCCACTGCAGCCGCCCTGACATCCGAAAAAGACCCGTGCACGCTGGTTCGCGCCGTCGACATATTGCGTCGCACCCGCGAAGACTGTCTCTTCCTGCACCTTGGCGCCGACGGCGATGCCGGCGCACAGGCCCGGCAACTGGTAAGCGAGCTGGGCCTGGAAGCGCACTATGTATTCGCGGGCTTCCAGGATCGCGTCGAAGACCTGTACCGGCTCATGGATGTCTTTGTGCTCAGTTCACGCGAGGAAGCGCTGGGCAGCAGCGTTCTGGATGCCTTCCTGTATTCGGTGCCGGTGGTGGCAACCGATGCCGGCGGCCTGCCCGAGCTGCTGGCCGGCGGGCGCGGCTTGCAGTGCAAGGTGGGCGATGCGCAAGGCCTGGCCGATGCGGTGGCTCGGGTTCTGGACGATGCCGACCTGCGCGAAAGCCTGGTTACGCATGCCCACGACTACGTATTGCGCGAACACGACGTGGCCCGCATGGCGCAGCGCTATCTGCAAGTGTATGAGAGTCTGGGCGTGTCGTAATGCGGCATGCAATCCGTAAGTAATTTCGGGGCGATCATATGGCCACGATGGTGCGTGTTTCGAACTTGGCGCGGTGCACGGAAAAAAACGTGCGCACGTTGCGCACGTTGGCCTTCGAGGTGAACACGCGGTGAGCCATCTCGTGATAGGCGGGCATGTCCGCAAGCTGCGCAATAAGCACGAAGTCTGGCCCCGGCGACACACGGTAGCATTGCAGGATGGCGGGCTCGTTTGCCACGCCGGCTTCGAATTCATCCAGATGTTCGGCGGTTTGCACGTCCAGCGTGATTTCGATGATGGCGGTCAGTGCGCTGCCCACTTTGGCCGGGTTCAGAATGGCCACCTGCTTTTCGATGATGCCTTCCTCCACAAGACGCCGCACGCGCCGCAGGCTGGTGGGCGTGGAAGCATGCACGCGCTGCGCCAGCTCCAGGTTGGTCAGCGAGCAGTCGGCCTGCAATTGATCCAGGATGCGGCGATCCAGGTCGTCCAGGGCGATAGGGGGCTGTTGCGGTGTAGTCATGTGCGGTTGAGTTTTTGCGATTTTGTGTATTTGCGTTTGCGCGATGTATTGCGGTAAATGCCAGCGGCGCCGTGCAAACTTGTTTCAAGCATTGATGACTTGGTAACTATTGAATAGCAATCTTTGATTTTATGCAATTTAAGATAATAGATTATATTTAAATGAAATAAAATTGAATTTCTTATATTATAAGAAATAAAAATTCATATTAACGATAAATAAGAAATCAAATTTCTTTAATAGTTGCGCACAATACAGCATCAAAGAAATACCAACACGGAGTTTTCCTATGTGCGGCATTGTCGGCGCCGTGGCGCAACGCGACGTTACCCCTATCTTGCTCGAAGGCCTCAAGCGCCTGGAATACCGCGGCTACGATTCCTGCGGCGTGGCGGTCTACGCCGACGGCGCCTTGCGCCGCGCGCGCAGCACCCAGCGCGTCGCCGAGCTCGAGCGCGAAGTCCAAGACGAAAAGCTCGCCGGCTTCACCGGCATTGCGCATACCCGCTGGGCCACGCACGGCGCGCCCGCCACGCATAACGCCCATCCTCATTTTTCCGGCCAAAGCCACGGCCAGCCCCGCATTGCGCTGGTGCACAACGGCATCATCGAAAACTACGAAGAGCTGCGCGCCGAGCTCCAGGCCGCCGGCTATACCTTCGAAAGCCAGACCGACACCGAAGTCATCGCCCACCTGGTCGACCACTTATATGCGGGCGACCTGTTCGAGGCCATTCAACAGGCCAAGCGCCGCCTGCGCGGCGCCTACGCCATCGCCGTGTTCTGCCGCGACGAGCCGCATCGCGTCGTCGGCGCCCGTCAGGGCTCGCCCCTGGTGGTGGGGCTGGGCGACAACGAAAACTTCCTCGCCTCCGACGCCCTGGCGCTGGCCGGCACCACCGACAAGTTCATCTACCTTGAAGACGGCGACGTCGTCGACCTGCAATTGGCGCGGGTGTGGATACTGGACGCGGCCGGCAAGCCCGTCGAGCGCGAATCGCATGTGGTGCATGCCTATTCCGGCGCGGCCGAACTGGGCCCTTACCGCCATTACATGCAAAAGGAGATCTTCGAACAGCCCCGCGCCGTGGGCGACACCCTGCTCGACATCGAAAGCATCACGCCCGAGCTGTTCGGCGACGCCGCCTACAAAGTGTTCAAGGACATCGACAATGTGCTTATCCTGGCCTGCGGCACCAGCTACTATGCCGGCCTGACCGCGCGCTACTGGATCGAATCCGTCGCCAAAATTCCCGTCAACGTCGAAATCGCCAGCGAATACCGCTACCGCGACAGCGTGCCCAATCCCCGTTCGCTGGTCGTCACCATTTCGCAGTCCGGCGAAACCGCTGACACCCTGGCCGCGCTCAAGCACGCGCGCAGCCTGGGCATGGAGCAAACCCTCACCATCTGCAACGTGGCCACCAGCGCCATGGTGCGCGAATGCAAGCTCAACTACATAACGCGCGCCGGGGTGGAAATCGGCGTGGCCTCCACCAAGGCCTTCACCACGCAACTGACGGCCCTGTACCTGCTAACCCTGGCCCTGGCCCAGGTCAAGGGCCGGCTAAGCGAAGAAGCCGAGGCCGATGCCCTCAAAGCCTTGCGCCACCTGCCTGTGGCCATCGGCGCCGTGCTGGCGCTGGAACCGCAAATCATCGCCTGGGCCGACCGTTTCGCCACCAAGGAAAACGCCCTGTTCCTGGGGCGCGGCATGCATTACCCCATCGCCCTGGAAGGCGCGCTCAAGCTCAAGGAAATCAGTTACATCCATGCCGAGGCCTATCCCGCCGGCGAGCTCAAGCACGGCCCGCTGGCCCTGGTCACCGAGCACATGCCCGTAGTCACCATCGCCCCACGCGACGAACTGCTCGAAAAGCTCAAGTCGAACATGCAGGAAGTGCAGGCGCGCGGCGGCGAGCTGTACGTGTTCGCCGACGCCGACACCAAGATCGTCGCGACCGAAGGCATGCACGTCATCCGCATGCCCGAGCACTACGGCAAGTTGTCGCCCATCCTGCATACGATACCGTTGCAGTTATTGGCGTATCACACGGCATGTGTGCGCGGCACCGACGTCGACAAACCCCGCAACCTGGCCAAGAGCGTGACGGTGGAGTAGAGTGCCTGGCAGGGCCAAGCCTGTGAGAAGAAAAATAAAGTAATAAGGAGATAGTTGCATGCACGCCATTCGTATTGACCGAAGCAAGATGCTGAATGCCGAGCCGCACTGCGGGCACAACCGCTATCATCCCGACGTCGAGCCGCGGCTCGAAGTCAACGAGGGTGAAGAGGTCGTGCTTGAAACGCGCGATGCCGTCGACGGCCAGATCAGTCCTGATTCAACGGTGGCAGACTTCGCCAAGATCGATATTGGAGCCCTTCATCCTCTTACTGGGCCGGTCTATGTCAAGGGCGTGAAAGCTGGCGACGTCCTGGAAATCGAATTTCTCGACATCTTGCCGCAGGCTACGGGATTCACGTGCATTCTGCCTGGTCTGGGTTTCCTGCGCGACATAATGACCGAGCCTTTTCTTGCGCACTGGAAGCTCAGTGACGGATGGGCGACGTCCGAACAGGTTCCGGGGGTTCGCATTCCTGGCGCGCCGTTCATGGGTATCTCGGCGGTTGCGCCATCGCACCAGAAGGTTGAGGAATGGACAAAACGTGAACAGAAAATAGCGGAACGAGGCGGCATGGTGATGCTGCCGGACGCTGCTGGCGCTATTCCGGGAGGGGCATGCGGAGTCAGTGGGCTTAGAACCTTGCCCCCACGTGAAAACGGCGGCAACTTCGACGTAAAGCAGCTTACCAAGGGCGCAAAGCTGTTTCTGCCTGTGTATGTTGATGGTGGCTTGTTTTCAACCGGAGACGGGCACTTTGCCCAAGGCGACGGCGAAGTCTGTGTCAATGCGATCGAGATGGGCGCTACGGTTGCCGTTCGCTTCAAGCGTCATGCCGGATTGGCTTTGCGGCGCAAGTTTGAAGGCCCGGTATTTACCTATACAGAGCCCATGCCCGACTTACGTTCAACCTTGTCGCGACAAATGCTTGGTGTGATGGGGATGCCCTTTCGTCCGGACGGCGACAGCGAGGGTGAGAACCTTAATCTTGCTGCCCGTAATGCGGTTTTGAACATGATGCATCTGCTGCAAGAGCGTGGCTTCAGCCAACAGCAGGCGTACGTGATTTGCAGCGTAGCCGCCGATCTGCGCATCAGCAACGCCGTCGACGTTCCGAATTACGTGGTTTCGGCAGTGCTGCCAGAGGCGATCTTCGGCTGATCAGCCCTGGATGCCGGTCATTCTCAGTCGGGAGGTTGAGGCACGCAGCCGCCAAGCCAGGGCGAAGCTATCTTAATGTCCAATTTTCAGACCGTTCCTTTTTCAGGGGGATTACCCCGCAGCGTCAGGCGTTAAGATGGCAGCATGAGCACAATATCTTCCTACACTCCCGACAGAACCAGCACGACCGAGCAAGTCCAGATCAGAACCGATGTGTCGTATCGCCTTCGACGCTGGCCGGCGCTGGAAGGGGCAGGGCGGGGCGCCCCGCCGCTTCTCCTTGCGCATGGCTGGATGGACGTGGGAGCTTCCTTTCAGCGTCTTGTGGATACGCTAAGCGTAGCACGTGAGGTCGTTGCCCTTGATTGGCGCGGTTTCGGGGGAAGCAAAGTGTCGCGGCCCGGCGATAGCTATTGGTTCTACGATTATTACGCGGATCTGGACGCGATCATCGACCATATCTCGCCGCATGCTCCGCTTGACCTTCTGGGTCACAGCATGGGCGGCAACATTGCGATGATTTACGCAGGAACATGTCCCGGGCGTATCCGGCGCCTGGTCAATGTCGAAGGGTTCGGACTTGCGCGAACCTTGCCGTCCGAGGCGCCGGCCAGGCTGGCCCGCTGGCTTTCAGAACTGAAAACGCCGGCTTCCATCCGGACCTTTGCAGGCTTGCGGGACGTCGCCGACCACCTGATGAAACGCAGCCCGAACATGGGCGAACAGTTCGCGCTGTGGCTTGCGGGGGAATGGACCGAACGCCAGGCAGACGGCCGCCGGCACGTGCTGGCGGATGCGGTGCATAAGCGCGTGAACCCGATCCTGTACCGTTGTGATGAGGTCCTTGCCGCCTGGGAAAACATTGAAGCCGCAGTGCTATGGGTGGAAGGGGATAAAGCGGACCAAAACCCGCTGAGCCGCGAGCACTACACGCGTGAAGAATTCGAGGCGCGTCTGGGCAGGATAAAGTCGCTGGAGCGGCTGCGCATCGATGCTTGCGGGCATATGGTTCACCTGGACCAGCCTGGTGCACTGGCTCGGGCTGTGGAACGATTCCTGGGCGGCTAACCAAAAGCAATACTGGCACGCCCTGAAGGGGATCTTCGCTTCTCGTGTCAGACTTTTGGCATTACCGCGTAGGTATCGTCAGAGTTTCCCGCCTGTCTTTGAGGTCATCGTCGGCGACCAAAAACAAGAGAAACCACGAACAGAATCAGAAAAATAATAAATAGAACCTTGGCGATTTCCGCCGCTATCCCTGCGATGCCAAAGAAGCCAAGCAACCCGGCCACTAAGGCAATGATCAAGAATACGATGGCATAGTGCAGCATGACTTTCTCCGTTTGTTCCGTCAGTGCGTTACGGGGGTGATTTTGGCGCCATCGAGCGCTACGCCGCCTTCCAGGCCTGCGTTATTCATGACGACGCTCACAACCAGTATGCAGATTTATTTGCGATGACATGAAGCCATTTTGCTCATCGACACATCATGTGACCATTCGGAACCAGGAACAAGACCGGAGTAAAAGCAGGCCAAAAGCCGTACCAGACGCAAAAGCTTCATCGTTTCTGGTGTTTCTGTATCAGTCGGATAACGCCACGTTGTCCCGCGCGTACCGGGGACCTACGGGCGCAGCGCGGCGGTCGTGTGGGGTTGCGAACGAGGACTGGCAGGATGCTTCTTTAATTTTTCTGTTTCGCCAGATACTGTTATGCCGTCTGTCAATTACGCTTACACCTTTTTGCATCGCAGAAACGTCTACAATGTTATGGTCTTGTGGATAAGCACGTCACTGAAAGTGTCGTGCTCCAACCTTAACTGAAGACGCCTTTCAAATGTACTCGGCTCCGTGCTGCCTAGGAGTCGGTCGCCTCATGCGGTAATCCCAAAAAGCGAAGTCAATCGACCATTCAAGGCTTTTTAATCCGAGCGCATGTGGTTATGGCGCCCGCGGCTGATGGCTGTCAAGAAAACTTTATCAAATTGCACTAAATCGTTCTATCGCAGGGTCCATGTTCGACCCTTAGCATTTACCGCTGCGATCTGCGTTGCAGGCAGCCTGCTTGCTTCTCCTGGCGCCTGGGCCGGTGAATCCGTCGGCGCCGCCGCGGATGTAGCAGCGGAGCAGGTCGCTACGCTCGAACCCGCCTTTCAGCCACCGGAGCAAACGCGCCCGGCCGATGCTTGGCTGGAGCCTGCGCCGCTGGAACAAGCGCATCCGGAGCCCGCGTTGGGAATCGACTTGGCACAGGTCAAGGACTTGGCTTCTGTCGTTGATGAGGCCCGCAAAAAGGCGCAGGTCGAATATCTTTCAGAAAAGCTGGGCCAGCCGCGGCAGACACTGCACCAATATGTGGAGCTTGCATGGAGGGAGGCCAGCCGCCGTGAGGGGCTTGCTCCCGAGCTGTTGATCGCCATCATGCAGAAAGAAAGCGTTTTCCGGCCCAAGGTACAAAGCCGGTATGGTGCGCAAGGATTGATGCAGGTGGTGCGGCGTTGGCATTCAGACAAGCTGCACGCATCCGAGTCGCTGTTCGATCCGGCCGTGAATGTGCGCGTGGGCACCGACATACTCGAAGAATATCTGGAGTCGTATGACGGTAATTTGTGGAAGGCCCTGGCCAAGTACTCCGGCAATAGTAGTGGCTATGCAAAGACGGTCATCAACGAGTCCCGGAAGCTGGAGCGCGTAGCCGATACGGCTGCGGCTCAGGTGGCGAATGCGCCGGGGTTTTTCGAGGGCGACTCTACGGAAAATGCGGGGTGAGGCCCGTCGGAAAACCCTTGGCTTGCTCGGCTCGGGCTATTGCCGGGGTGGTTCCGGTGACGGCTCGAAATACTTCCGTAAAATGCGACTGGCTCGAGAAGCCAACGTCTTGCGCGATTTGAGCGAGGGAGTCCGGCCCGCGCATCAGGTCGATGGCGCGTTCTATGCGTTTTCGCTGCAGATACTGATACGGTGATGCGCCGGCGGTTTTCTTGAACAAGCGTGCAAACTGTGAGCTGCTTAGGTTCAGCAAAGAGGCGAGGTCGTCGACACTGATGTCGCGTGCGAGATGCTGGTGTATGTAGTCGGCAACTCGCGCCATTTCCCTTGGGGGGATTGTGCCGGGTGTCCGGCGCCTTGCAGCCGAAGTCCCATAGCGGTGCTGTACATATCCGATCAACGCCAAAGACAGGCCTTGCGCGTACATCCGCCCCGATCCGCAGCCACGCTTCAGTTCTCTGTGCATTGCCGTGATCAGGCTTGAAATTGTTTCATCCTCGTCCCGCCACTGGGTTTGAAAGCTGGGAAGCCTGGCTTCACCGTGCGTAAGTTCCGCCAGAATGTCCGGTGTGAACTGCACCGAGACGATTTCGTCGGTTGAGCCGCGCCACTTCCAGCTATCCACCTCGATGCCGGCGTCCTGGAGAGCCAGGACGCCGTGGCTGAATGGCAGGCTAACCGTCGACCTGCCTATCCGGACGTCGCTGCACCCGTTGCCTCCACCTGAACACATCGCGATCGCCGCGACGGGCAGGAGGAACGCGCACGCTTCTCCCGAGCCGTGGATCGACGTCACCTCGAGCGGGAAGCCTTGCCAGGCCGCCGGTGTTGAGTCGATCAGTGTCACGCCGGGGGTCGCTATCGGCCTGCCGCGTCGATCGAACAGCAAAGGATCGCCCATCATCTCCCTCCGGTGCCAAGCACCTGTCTTGTTTGTGATGGGCAGGATAGTGCATTTTTGGGAGGGTGGGTACCCGTGATACTACTAAGGGTTCGTAAGCCCAAGTTACCTGGTTAGCTATGAAAATGCTCGTAATGTGATATTTCATGCGCGTATCCCGATATACAGCGGTTGCGGCGGCCGGCAAACTTGCCTGATGCATATTAGTGCATATTACCAAGCCAGACTTCAACAAAAACAGGAGACGCATCATGAGACTTGATCCTTGTACGCACAAGGCACCAAGCGGTTCGGGAAGGGGGCGCATGTCAATGCGACGGTTGGCCGCAGGCAGTTTGTTGGGGGCGTTGTCCCTCATCGTGCTTACCGGCTGTAACGACGGCGGAAGTGGTTCCGACGAGGCCCTTGCGCCAGTCGCCTTGACCTGCGACAACAGCATCAAGGACGGCTTCAAGCCTGATGACCAAACCACGGTATTGCTCGTCCAGAGCTATAAAAAAGGAGACAAGCTTCCGAACGCCGCATCGGACGGTACGACCACCGTTGCCAGCGACTTGTGCCTGGTAAAGCTGCTTGTTGGCCCGGGGCATCCGGGGCCCGACGGAGCGCCGTCGACATCTCCGGGAATTGGGATCGAGGTTTGGCTGCCCACTAAAAACGCCTGGAATGGCCGGCTGCATGCGCTTGGCGGCGGCGGATGGGCCGGCACCGAAGAAACGGATATCACCAAGATTTCCAGCGGCACCGTGGGTTCCGATGGACGATCGGCCCCGGCCATTGCCGCGGCGGAAGGCGCGGTCACTGCAACCAACGACACGGGTCACAGCAGTGCGTTTTCTGCCTTGGACGGTTCATTCGCCATGAATCCGGATGGAACGATCAATACGACGCTATGGACGGATTTTGCCTCCCGGGGCATTCATGAGGAAGTCATCAAAGCCAAGGCCCTGGCCAAGGCTTATTACGGCTTCGCCCCCACCCGAACCTACTGGGACGGCGGGTCGACGGGCGGGCGCCAGGCGCTCATGCAGGCGCAGCGGTATCCCGAGGACTTCGACGGCATCGTCGCCGGCTATCCGGCAAATAACTGGTCCCGTTTCATCACGGCTGAGCTCTACCCGCAAATCGTCATTCAACGCGACCTGGGCGGCAACTATATGTCTTCGGATCAACTGACGGCTGTTTCGAATGCCGCCATAGCCGCATGCGATGTCGTGGGAGGAGCCCATCTTGGCTACATTCTCGACCCGGCTGCCTGCCGGTACGATCCAACCAAGGACGCAAACGTGTTGTGCACGACAAGCGGCGGTTCGAACAGCAGCGCGGCGTGTGTATCTACCGCGCAGGCCAGCGCCATCAATAAAATCTGGTACGGCATGACCGCGGACGGCAGTGTGCCCGATCCAGCCGTCGACAACGGCTGGGCGGCCAGCCCAAGCGGCATGCAGCGCTGGTATGGCTTGTCTCGCGGAACCAACCTGTTGGCACTTGCCGGCTCCACGGCGTTTCCCATCGCGACCAGCCAAGTGGCGCTCGAGCTGCAGGACCCCACCCTGGCCGGGCCGCCCTTCATCAACGCAACGGGCAACGGCGCCGACAAATGGAAGTCGCTGTCGTACGCAGAGCTTTCAAACGCTTTTGACCGCGGGGTCGCGCTGCAAAGCGCCTTTGGCGACATCAATACCGATAACCCGGATCTGTCGGCCTTCAAGGCGCGAGGCGGCAAGTTGATTCAATATCATGGTTTGGCCGACCCGCTGATTTTCCCTCAGGGTTCGATCAACTACTACGACCGCGTGGTTGCCGCGATGGGCGGCATGTCGGCAGTGCAGGACTTCTACAGGCTGTACCTGGTTCCCGGAATGGCGCATGGGCCGGGGAACGGGACGTCGAACCCCGATGCCAATCCGCCGTATCCTGCCAGCGGGCAAATATATGGCTTGCTGACCGACTGGGTGGAGAAGGGCGTGGCGCCGGACAGCATCGTCGTCAAATCGGCGTCGAGTACCCCGGTTCAAAAAAGCCAGCCGATATGCATGTATCCCAAGAAGGCAACTTTCGTAAGCGGAGACCCCCTCGTCGCATCCAGCTATACGTGCTCTTGATGGTTGAAAAAGCCTTGCCATGAAGTGGCGCCCCGAAAGCCGGAGACTTCCGGCCTTCGGGGCGTTTTCATGCGCAGGCCTTCCGGGCCCTGGATGAATTTGCCTAATGTTTTTTCCGCTACGTTTGTTTTAGATTGCCTGCTTGCAAAAACTCCAGGGGAGAAGCAGGCATGGAAATCTATTGCACTGAATGCTATAGTTTATCTTATCGACGGATATTTAAAACCCGGAGTTTCGTCCGTTGGATGCGAAAGGTAGGCTTGGCTGATAGTGCTTTGCTCAAGGCCGTTTCTGAAATGGCCCAAGGGCTTGTCGACGCTGATTTGGGTGGCTGTGTTGTAAAGAAGCGGGTCGCTTTATCTGGTCATGGCAAGCGCGGTGGCGCTCGAACCATTGTTGCCACAACACTGACAGACCGTTGGTTTTTCCTGTATGGGTTCAATAAGAATGAGCGGAACAATATCGACCCGGCCGAGCTGAAGATGCTCCAAGAAATAGCGAAAGAACTTTTAAGCTTTGATGACCGCCAATTGGCGATTGCCTTGGCCAACGGTGAGATCCAGGAGGTAAGTTGTGACAATACCCAAGCATAAGAGCCGAATTCTGAATGAAATGCACGAGACTGCGCAAGGGCTGCAAAGCGCCGGCCTCATCAGCAAACGCCGCATGCTCGAGTTCGATGTATTGCGCAATCTCGACGTGCACGAAATGCAGCCGCAACAGATCAAGTCGCTACGCGAACAAGCTAATTTCAGCCAGGCGGTGTTTGCGGCCGTGCTCAATATCAGTTTGTCCACGGTACAAAAATGGGAAGTGGGCGACAAGAAGCCAAATGGCTCATCCTTGAAGCTTCTCAACCTGATCGAGCGGAAGGGGATGGGCGCGGTTCTGTAATGATGCTGTCTGCGGCTTCGTTCGCCGGGGATTTGCTTTAATAGAAAGGCGCGCCTTATTAGATCGAGGCCCCGCCGTCCACGCCGATGATCTGGCCTGTAATATTCGAAGCAAGCGGGCTTGCCAGAAAGACGCTCAGCCAGGCCACGTCATCGGCGGACTGCGGCCGGCCCATGGGTACCCATTTGTCGATGCGGCTGTCAAATTCGTCGCTCCGTTCATCCCATAGCGGGGTGCGGATGAATCCTGGGCTGATGGCATTGACGGTCGTCCCAAATGGAGCGAACTGACGCGCCAGAACGCGGGTAAAGCTGTTCACAGCGGCCTTGGATGTCGTATAGGCGGGCAGATAATCCAGCGACCGGGAGGCGGTAAGCGATGAAATATTGATGATGCGTCCATCTTTGTCGTCGATCAACGCTTGGCGCGCTTCTTTGACAATGACGAATATCGATGTCACGTTGGTTGAAAACACGCGTTCCCAGTCCTGCGGTGCAATGCCCTCGAAGGGATCCCGGGCAGGGGACGTTATTCCCGCGACGTTGACCACCACATTCAGCTCGTTCAGCTTGTCGATCGCCGTGCGAACTGCATGCGCCGTGGCCTGGTGATCCATCAGATCCACCACGAAGGTATGCATGGCGCACCCTTGAGGCGAAGCGGCGCGGCATGCTTCGGCCACGTCCGCCAGTGCCTCGGCGTCGCGGTCCAGCAAGGCCAGACTTGCGCCTTGCCGGGCAAAAGCCATGGCGGTGGCCTTGCCGATGCCCTTGGCCGCCCCGGTTACCAGGGCTGTGCGTGTCGAGAGGTCGGCGTACATTTCAGAAAAACGCTCCCAGGCTTTTTTGAGTAATGACGGAATGGTCGAGATAAATCGTCCTTTTCGCAATTCGCCAGCCGCCGCCGCAGCGGCGCAATACATCGTGCCGCTGTCCGCTGAATGCCTCCTCGTCGTGTTCCAGATGCGATCTCCACAAGAGGAAAGCGGAAACCACGGAAACCGAGTCTTCCTGCTCCATCGGCTGCACCTGCACGTTGCCGACGATATGGCGGGTTCGGGATGGAGGGGTTTCGGCCCACGCGGCGCCGCTCTCCAGTCGTCGGGCCCGATTCGCCAAGCTGGTTTTATCTTCGTCGAAATGAGCCAGCTCGCCCGGCAGGGTCCGCTCGTTGCCCAGGTCTTTTCCCATTCGATTGGAAATAATGGGCATCCAGTATTGGATGTCGTCGGTAAACAGATCGATCCAATCCTTGAACCGGCGCTCGTCGAGCATTCTGGCCTCTTCATATAAAAACTGCTCGATTTCATATTGCAGGCCGATGCGCGCAAGGGTTTTGTCGTCGAGGCTGCTGGTCAATACAGTTGTCATGGTTTTTCCTCCGGATTATTTCGCTGCGCCTGCCGCCGTCGGCCACTTGTCGCTGTTCAGCATCTCCTGCCACCAAAGATAGAACCCGCGCTGATTGATCTCTGATTGAAATCCCCCGGTCAAGCCGGGCAGCTCAGGGTGGATGGCCTCATGCTTGACGCCCATCTGGATGTTTTGCGGTACCTGGCGGGCTACCCATCCACGGCTTGCGTTGGTGCTTTGCACCCAATTGTCGACATCGTCGACTTCCCATGTGCCGCTGGTGCCGTGCCGTTGCAAGTCATGAATGCGGGTAAGCTGCTTGTGGCTTTCGGGCGCTGCCTTATCGACGAAGCACCATCCCCACGCTTCCGTCAGGTTTGGCCCTCGTGGATGCCAGACCCGCATCGTGCCGCCTTGCCACAGCAAAGACATGTTGGGGAAAATGGTGGAATGCATGGGTGAGAGAGTATGCGCCCGCAACGCTCCCAGTCTTTGGGTTGCTTCATCAATACGCGAGCGCTCGTATTCCTGAAACTCCGGCAGGGCCATGTCGATGTAGTCGTCGCGGTTATCTGCCCAGCGTACGCCCAAACCATGGCCGCCGGGGATACAGATTTGGAACCCTTCGTAGCCATAGCCGCGCTTGCGTCGAGGCATGCCCTCGAAGCCGGAGCCCCATGCCGATTGATGGCTTACCGGGCCGTGGTAGCTGTCGCCGATGAAGTTGTCGGCGGGGAATTTCCAGTTGGCCTTGATTTGCCATTTGTGGACGCCCGGCAGGAATTCGATGCCGCCTTCGCGACGATCCAGAATCATGTCCAGGTACCACGCCATATCTCCCAGGTACTCTGCAAGTGGAGGAGCATCCTTTGAGAACGTGGCAAATAACAAACCCTTATAGCTGTCGATCTGGGCTACGGGAACCAGGCCGTGGGATTCGATGTCCAGTTCGCTGAAATAAACCTCTTTGTAGCCTGGGACGTGACTTAATGAGCCATCGTTCTTGAACGTCCAGCCGTGGAACGGACAGACGAATGTACGCGCGTTGCCTGCGTCTCCCCGGCATACGCGGTTGCCTCGATGGCGGCACATGTTCAGGTAGCAGCCAAACTTCCCGTCGCTCTTGCGGGTAACGATGACGGGGTCTTCGCCCATATACGTTGTGAAGTAATCGTTTTCGTTCGGCAGCAGCGATTCGTGTCCAAGAAATAGCCAGCATCGAGCAAAAATGTGTTTCAGCTCGCGTTGATATACATGGGGATCCACGAAGATCGAGCGATCCAGCAAGCCACGTTCGCCGTCAATGGGAACGTTATCTGTTACGTTCATGTCAGTCAGTCTCCTTACTGATAAATTTTGGGATTGGTCCAAAAACCGGATCCAAGTTCAGATGAAGAAAGAATAGACAAGGGTTGGCCGCGCGAATAGTATTCAAGTTTTACATAACGATAACCACAGGTTTACTCATGCGGCTCAAACAACTTGAACAGCTCGTCGCCATTGCCGACGTGGGCAGCATCCGGAAAGCCGCCCAGAGACTTGCCATCAGCCAGCCCGGATTGACCAAGAGCGTACGAGCTCTTGAAGAGGAATTCCGCGTGCCCATGATCCAGCGTACGAACCAGGGCACCGTATTGACGAAGTACGGGCGCGCGGTGGTGGCCCGTTCTCGGACCGTGCTGATTGAGATCGGCCGCATGGAAGAGGAAATCCTGGATATACAAGGCGACACGCGCGGCCATACTTCCATTGCGGTATCGCCGGCGGCGGCCATGATGGTCGTTCCCGGAGCGCTACAACGTTTGCATCGCACAAATCCGGGGGTCAGCGTCGCTGTGAGCGATGGCCTTTACCCTAAAGTCCTGCCGTTGATTCGTGAGCGCGAAGTCGACTTTGCCGTGGGGCCCCTTCCCGACCATCCGCTGGATAGCGAATTTCTGGTGGAACCTTTGTTCGAGTCTCCTCTGTGTGTTGCATGCCGGGTCGGACATGTTTGCGAGAACGCCACGTCGATTCGCGAGTTGAAAGATGCTCAGTGGGCCATCAATGGTCCCGCGCACGGGCCCGGCAGCATCTTTGAAAAAAAATTCAAAGCGTTGGGCGATACATTGTCGCAACCGGTTCTACGGTTTGAGTCTCTCACGACGCTGACAGCCTCGCTGCTCAAAAACGATGTGATCTGTATTTTGCCTCGTCAGCTCCTCAACCACCCCTTCTATGCCATGCATTTACGGGCCATAGACATCGAAGAGCCTCTCGCCCCATTGACTGTCTATTTGATCGCCAGTAGCGCTTCGCCGCTTCCGCCCGCCGCAAGGGCAATGGCCGACGCGTTGCGCCGCACCCCGGCAGGCATATAACTTGGTGTTATTGCCCAAAAGATCAACGATTCTATTCCAATCGTAGGGGGATACCTATACTGCGGTCATTCATGCTACCAACGGGAGACTTTGAATGACTGAAAATAAGTCGCGGTCTATACCTCATCCCAATACCTTTGCCGATCCGCATCGGCTGTCGTTGATCAAGGGATATGTCCTTCATGAGAAACGCACGCCGGGCCGCAAGCTGCCGATTGTGACGCCGCACCAAACAATCGGCCCCTTTCACCCTAGATTCCTGATCAAGGACGGAGACAACGACCTGGCCGCATGGTCGCCGGATGCCCCACGCGCTGAAGGCGAGCCGATCGTCATCAGCGGCATTCTTACCGACGAAACGGGCAGGCCGGTGCCCGGCGCGCTAATCGAAATCTGGTCCGCCAACAGCAAGGGAAAGTACGATCATCCCGCCGACACGTTCGATCAGGCTGTCGATCCCAACTTCAAGGGCTTTGGCCGGACGCTGACCAAAGACGATGGCTATTATCGCTTCGTTTCAATTAAGCCCGGAGCCTACCCCAATCCGGGTTATGACAATTGGTGGCGGCCGCCTCATGTGCATTTTTCGGTTTATGCGGCGGGTGTCATGCATCGCCTGATAACCCAAATGTATTTCCCCAACGAGCCGCTCAACGACGAAGATCCCATCCTGAACAGCATTGAAGATCTTGAGGCACGTCAAACTTTGATCTGTACCGATGGTGGATATGGCCCGGATGGATGGCAGCTACGTTTTGACATTACCTTGCGCGGCCGTCAGGAAACACAGTTTTTCATCGAAAACGGCGAATGATCACCATCGCTCGCCCGGCTCTGCGCAACTGCCGCGCTGCCATACCCGCAAACAGTATCGCGACGGTTTTCTCGCTGGAGCATACCGTGTCGCGGTATCTTGAGTTTGAATGTGTTTTGGCGCGCGTGCAGGCCGAACTAGGCTTGATACCTCAACAGGATGCCATGGACATTTGCGATTGCTTGAGCAAGGCGAGCGTAGACTATGCGGCGCTAAGCTCGGCGACAGAAAAGTCCGGGTATCCCATTGCCCCGTTGATTCGGCAGTTGACCCCGCAGTGTGGGGCTGCGGGCCGTTCGCTGCATTGGGGCGCTACGACACAGGACTTGTTGATTACCGTCCGGGCCCAGCAAGTCAATGCGTCGTTGCGTCTCATGGCGCCGCAGCTTGTCCGCCTTGGCGAACAAGTGGCCAGCCTGGCCAGCATGTACCGCGCCTCTCCCATGCCCTCGCGATGCTTCGGCGGCCATGCCGGCATCACGACTTTCGGCTTGAGATGCTCCACATGGCTGTCATCGCTTGCACGTACCGCGAACCGCCTGAACGATTTGCTGCAGCGTCCCATGGAGGGGGAGCTATTCGGTGCGAGCGGTACGCTCATGGCCATGGGTGACGCCGGGTTGCAGGTTCAGCTCCGGGTCCTGGGAAGACTGGGCTTGCAGGCACGTTACGCCAGCGCGTCCAGCGCCCGCGATGCCTGCCTGGATGTGGCGCTCTATCTCGCCTTGACGGCATCGGTGCTGGCAAAAATAGCCCAAGACGTCGCTGAGTTGTCCAGCACTGAAATCGGCGAACTGGCCGAACCCGAAACAGGTGGTCGCGACACGTCAAGCACGTTGCCGCACAAAGCCAATCCCATCCTCAGTTGGCTGGTCATGAACGGGGCGGAGCAGGTGCAGGCGCAAGTTTCTTTGGTTCTGCGGTCATCGCGCCAGAACCTGGATCGATCCGGCCAGGGGATGGTGGAGCATGCGGCGCTTCCCGCGGCCTTTATCCAGATGGAAATGTGCTTGCGTACAACCCGGCAGTTGCTGGAAGGCTTGCGTGTCGACACCAGACGCATGCGAAGCAACTGCGATCTGACCGAGGGCCTGGCGTTGAGCGAGCGCATCCAGATGGCGCTCGCTCCACATGTCGGGCGCCTCGCCGCGCACGACCTGCTGCATGCGATCTGCCGGCAAGTGCGTGATTGCGGCGAATCGTTCGCGGAGCGCTTGATGAAGCATGACGAGGTAAGAGCGCATCTTTCCGAGAATACCTTGCGGGATCTACTGGATCCATCCTGCAATATTGGCCTGGCGCCTGAAATCGTCGATCGGACTGTCGCGCAGGCAAGCGATGATTTCGCGCGACTGGCGCAACGTACTGGGGCATATGATGAAACTCAGTGAAAACGAGATTCCCGCCTGCCTTGGGCCCCGCCCGGTTGCGCGAACCCCAGAGTGGAAGGCCCCTTCAGGATCCTGGGATATGCAATTTCATGTGCTTGGCCCGCCTGCCCGCTATCCTTATGCGCCAACAAGGCATTACACGCCTCCGCCTGCAGCACTGGAAAACTACATGGAATTGGCCGGGGTGCTAGGTATAGGGCACGCAGTGGTCGTCCATGCGAATACCCAGGGCCCCGATAACGATATTTACCTGGAAGCCATTGCTCGATGCCCCGAAATGTTGATTGGTGTGATTCAGTGCGCAAGCCACTTCTCCCTTGAGCAGGCGCGCAATATGCAACGCGCCGGGGTCAGAGGCGTGCGCTTTGCCTTCAACCCTCAGCATGGGGGCATCTTCGATGCGGCCGCAATCCAATCGGCAGCGCTGATTATCCGGGAAATGAATTGGTATCTTCAGCTTCACATGAGCGCCGAAGATCTGGTTCGGCTGGAGCCCTTCATCGCGTCACTGCCTTGTCGCGTGGTCATCGATCATTTCGGACGGATCGATACAGGATTCGGGATGGACCAACCGGCGTTTCAAACGTTGTTGCGGCTTGCCCAGCACTCGCAAGTCTGGGTCAAGCTGTCGGGCGCGGATCGAATCAGCCGGCTGGAGGATTGGTGTGACGTGGATGTTTATGCCCACGCCCTGGCCGATGTCGCCATCGACCGGTTGGTCTGGGGCTCGGACTGGCCTCACACCGGCTACTTCAGGGCCAGCGATATGCCGGACGACATTGCCCTATTCAACGCCCTCGGACGCTGGTTCGTTGACTCGTCGAGCCGCCGTGCGATCCTTGTCGATAATCCGCGCCGTTTGGCGGGCTTGTCGTAACGACCACGCGCCAATAGCCGAGGCGCGGTATTTTCCAACCCAAAAAGAAGGCTGCCGATACATTCTTGACAACTATTCCATAACAAAACAGGAGACAACATCATGCTGAACAAGCATTGCTTCAAGTGGGCTGCTATTGCAGCCATGTCCACCGGATTGTTCTGTACCGGACTGCCGGCCAGCGCCAAAACGACCACGCTGGTCATTAATGCTTTTCTCCCCGCCCAGGATCCGATGAATACCGATGTGGTCGTTCCCTGGGCCGAAGATGTGATGAAGGCCACTGAGGGCCGGGTGCAGATCAAGATTCCGCCCACCAGCCTGGCAGCTCCCGACCAGCTTTGGAATATGGTCAGAAATAGTGTCGTCGATGGAGCCTATCTTTTCAACGGCAACGTTGCGTCGCAATTGAAATTGATGCAATTGCCGCATTTGCCCTTTTTAGCGACGACCGCCGAGGCCAACTCCATCGCACTTTGGCGCACGTACGAAAAATTCTTCAAAAAGGCCGATGAGTATAAAAATGTCCATCTTTTGGGCGTCATGGTTACCAGCCCGGGCATTATGTACAGCCTGAAGCAGCCGTTGCAGTCGATGCACGGCCTGGACGGCATCAAGGTTTGGGCGTTGCCGGGGGTTCCGGCCAAGATCATGGAAATGACGCAAGCCGGAGTCATTTCCACTCCAGCGGCAAAAATGAGCGAAATCATTGCAGGAGGGGCAGTTGATGCGTATGTGGGGATCTCGGACTTGAATTCCGACATGTTCAAAGTCATTCGCTACGTCAAGAATGCCACGGTCTTCCCGGGCGGGCTGTCGACACCCAGCTTTTCCCTGATCATCAATAAACGAAAATGGGAATCCATAGACGAGGGCGATCGGGAAAAAATCACTGCCCTATCGGGCGAGGCGTTTGCCAGGCGCATAGCCGCATTTGACAAGGCAGAGAAGGTTTCTCACGCCGCGGCCCTCAAGATGGGTATTGCTTATGAAAATGCATCGCCCAAATTCATTGCGGAAATGAAAGAAGGGGCGGACAAGCTGGAGGCCGAATGGATAAAAGCCGCCGATGCTCAGGGCGTAGACGGCAAGGCGGCTCTTGAGTATTACCGTGAGCAATCACAATCCTTGGCTGAAAGAAAATGAGCCCCGCCCGACCCGAAGGAGGCTTGCCCGGCCCGGAACGAAGCATGGACAAGGGCGCAGCCGTTTCCATGGCGAACAAAGTGCTGGTGTTTCTGTGCGTTGTATCGCTGAGCTTCATCATGGGGCTGACGTTTTGCGATGTATTCATGCGCTATTGGTTTGCCCGGCCCATTACGGGAAGTGCGGAGATGATCAGTTTTGCCATAGCGATAGTCGTTTTTTCCTCGTTTCCGCTGGTTACGGCAACTGAACAGCATATTACGGTCAGTATTTTGCACGGCAGATTGGGCGCCAAAGGAGCCTGGATACAGCGGCTGGTCATTTTGCTGATCAGTCTGCTATGTTGCGCCACGATAGGCCGGCAGTTGCTGCTGAGCGGCCATATGCTGCTTCAAGACAAACAGTACACGATGGTGCTGCACTTGCCCCAGGGCTATTTAAGCTATTTCATGGGCACCCTTAGCTGCGTCGCGGCGCTAGCGGTGTTGTTTCTGCTTGTTCTGCATCTTGGACTTTGCGCCAACCCCGGTGCAGGAAGGAGTGCAACATGACTCTCGCCTTGATTGGTTTTGCCATTGTGCTTCTGTTGGCTTTTTATGGTGTGCCGCTCGGCTTTTCCATGCTGGCCGTAGGCGTTACGCTCTTTGCGTGGATTCGCGGCTGGGAGCCCGCGCTGTTCATGATGGCGCAAACGATCTACGATCTGGCTGCCAATGACGGCCTGTCCGTCCTGCCCCTCTTCATATTGATGGGTACTTTCATCTATAAGGCGGAGATGGCCGAGGATCTCTACGACTCGGCCTATTCGTTTCTTGGCCACTTGAAAGGGGGGCTTGCCTACGCCACCATCATGGCCAGTGCTGGTTTTGCGGCTATTTCAGGCAGCTCCATCGCCACTGCCGCGACAATGACGCGGGTAGCCATGCCGCCCATGCGGCGGCGAGGCTACGCGGATACCCTGGCCAGCGGCTGCGTCAGCTCGGCGGGCACACTGGGTGCCTTGATACCGCCAAGCGTGCCACTGCTAATCTATGGAATATTGACCCAGCAGGATATTGGCGCGTTATTTATTGCTGGCATCGTTCCCGGCATTTTGCTCGGACTTATGTTCATGGTGGCCGTGCGTTGGACGGTTTTCCGCTATCCCGAGCGAGGGCCCGTAGGAGATCGTTCATCGTGGTCTGTGCGTATACGCTTGCTGGGCAGGGTGTGGGGTGTGCTCGCCATCTTCTTGCTTGTCATGGGCGGGCTGTACGGCGGCTTTTTTACCGCGACCGAAGCGGCCAGTATCGGTGCCGGCGGATCGTTGCTGTTTGCGATCAGCCGTAAGAAGCTTAGCTTTCGGACTTACGTGGAGTCATTGCTGGAAGCTTCGAAAATGACCGGGATGATCTTCACCATATTGTTTGGAGGCAAGCTTTTTGCCAACTTTATCGTTTTGTCCGGGTTGACCAACACCATGGTTACCTGGATTCAAGCCCAACATTTCACGGGGCTGGAGGTCATCCTGGTTATCGTGCTGATCTATGTCCTGCTTGGATCCGTGATGGAGGGTTTGTCGATGATGATGCTGACGGTTCCCATTTTCGCTGCCATTGTCGAACCGTTGGGCATCAATATGATATGGTTTGGCGTTTTCGTGGTGTTGATGATGGAAATCGGCCTTATCCATCCTCCGATGGGCATGAATATATTCATGGTCAAAACCATTATGCCTGAATTGCAGCTAAGGACCATTTTCGTCGGGTCGCTCCCCTTCCTGGCCACCGCCGTGGTGACGTTGATGATACTTATCCTGTTTCCTGGCTTGGCGCTGCTGCTTGTCCCGAAGCTGGGGTAAGGGGTAAATTCGCCTTCATCAAATTAATTGATAATTATTATCAATCATGATGTATCGACTGATAATTCTCCCCTTCCTATACTTCTCCTGATAAACATACGCGCGCTTGACGTTGCGATTCATAAAACGATAGGAGACTCGACATGAAGTTTTTCACGAAACTGGGCGTTGCCGCAGCATTGTCTGCCGCGGCGGCATTTTCCCATGCGCAGGAGCCGGTCAAGATCGGCTTCATCACCACGTTGTCCACGCCCGCCGGCTATATCGGCGAAGACGAGCGCGACGGCTTCATGCTGGCGGTCAAGCAGGGCGGCGGCAAGCTGGGCGGCGTGCCGGTGGACATGGTCATCGAGGACGACGGCTTGAAGCCCGGCTCGGGCAAGCAGTCGGCCGAAAAAATGCTGCAGGCCGGCGTGCGCCTGTTCACGGGCATCAACTTTTCGAATGTGATGGTGGCGGTGGCGCCGGCAGTGCTCAAGGAGGGCGGTTTCTATATCAGCTTGAACGCGGGCGCTTCCAATTTCGCCGGCAAGGCCTGCAACCCCAATTTCTTCTCGGTGGCATTGCAAAACGATTCGTACAGCGATACCTCGGCCATGGCGGCCAACCAGCTGGGGCTCAAGAAAATGGTGCTCATTGCGCCGGCCTACCAGGCGGGCCGCGATGCCATGCATGGTTTCAAAAGCGCCTACAAGGGCGAAATCCTGGCCGAAATCTACACCAAGCTGGATCAGTCCGACTTTTCGGTCGAACTGGCGCGCATCCGCTCGCTGCATCCCGACGGCATTTTCGATTTCCTGCCCGGCGGCGCCGGCATCAATTTTGCCAAGCAGCTTGCCAACTCGGGCCTGAACAAGACCATCAAGATGGTCACCCCGCTGTACTCCATGGACGACCGCATGCTGGCCGCCTCGGGCGATGCCGGCGAGGGCTATTACCTGAGCACGCCCTGGACGGCTTCGCAGGACAATGCCGCCAGCAAGCAGTTCGTGGCTGCGTTCGAAAAGGCCTACAACCGTCGTCCCACGGTGTACGCGGCCACGTCCTACGACACGGCGCGCCTGATCGGTTCGGCGCTCAAGGCTGTCGATGGCGACCTCAAGGGCAAGCCCGATCAGTTCCGTGCGGCGCTGCGCAAGGCCGACTTCGAAAGCGTGCGCGGCAAATTCAGGTTCGGCCCCAATCAATACCCCGTGCAGAACTGGTATTTGGTGCGTGTGGCTCGCAACGCTCAGGGCAAGCTGGACTACGAGCCCGTGAACGTCATCGTCAAGGATCACTCCGACCCCTACGCCTCGCTGTGCAAGATGGATAAATAATTCCAGGACTGCGCTCTGTTGCCGGCGACCTTGTCGGCAACGGGCGTATCGGCGGCGCCGGACGTGGCTTTCCGCCTCCAAACCGGCAATCCCCTGTTGTCGATGTCATTTGCGGGCCTTCCGTTATGATTGGAAGGCTGCATTTAACGATGGGGATGAATGGTGGTGTATAAAGCGTACGCTCTGCTGGCATGGGCAACATTTTTCTGGGCAGGCAATTCAATCGCCGGGAAACTGGCTGTGGGTCATGCTTCGCCCATGGTGGTCGTCACGATGCGCTGGGCGGCGGTAATGGTGGCGTTGTACGTTTTCAGCAGAAAACAGATTGCCGCGGACTGGCCGGCGATCCGGCCGCGGCTGGGGTATTTGCTGCTGCTTGGGCTGCTTGGTTTTACGGGGTTCAGCGTTGCGCTTTACTACGCGCTGGTCTTCACCACGGCAATCAATAGCGCCATTTTGCAAGGCGGCATGCCGCTTTTCATATTTTGCGCCAGCTTCGTTCTGTTCGGCAGCCGCATCAGCTTGATGCAGGCGGTGGGGTTCGTGATCTCCTTCATCGGCGTGGTCGCCATTGCGGCACGGGGCGACTTCGGCAATCTGGCCGCCTTCGACATCAACCTTGGCGACGCGCTGATGCTGGCAGCGATTATTTCCTACGGTGTTTACACGGCGGCGCTGCGCAGCAAACCCGCGATGCACTGGGTCAGCCTGATGTTCATTCTGTGCGTGGGGGCGACGCTGTCCGCCTTGCCCATGCTGGCCTTTGAAATGGCGCAAGGGGCCACCATTGTTCCAGACCTGCAAGGCTGGATGGCGATTGTGTACATCGTCATCTTTCCCAGCCTGTTGGGCCAGGTTTTCTACATTCGGGCGGTGGAATTGATTGGATCGAACCGGGCCGGCCTGTTCGTCAACCTGCTGCCCATTTGGGGGGCGTTATTGGCCGTCACCCTGCTGGGCGAGGAATTTCACCTGTATCACGCCGTTGCCCTGGCGCTGATTCTGGCCGGGATCGGTCTTGCCGAGTACAGCGGGCGGAAGTTAAGCAAGCGGCAGTGACCGCTTAAAAAGCCTGATCCCATGCCCGCCCTTGAGGGGTTCGCCATTTTGGCGCTCAGGCCGCCGGTTTGTCGATGGGGCCGTAGGTTGAACCCGCCGAAAGCCGCACGGAGCGCGGCTTTCGGGCCATTTTCCGGTGTCCGTGCGTCATACCGCCTGTATGCTAAGATGAAAATCGCGCTTGAGCTGCTGCATCGCGCGCAGCGCAAGGCCGGGCGATTGAGATGAACCGATCTCAATGGTGGTGGTTAATCGTTAAAGGAGGTCTGTGGCGATGGACAGCACTGACACTTTCAACGCTAAAGGCATATTGAGCGTTGCGGGGAAAAACTATGAAATATACCGGCTCAAGGCCATTGCCGATGCCGGGTATCCGGTTTCCAGTCTGCCCTACAGCCTGAAGATCCTGCTCGAAAACCTGCTGCGCACGGAAAACGGCGCCGACATCACCGCGCAGGACATCAAGGCCCTGGCGGGCTGGGACCCCGACGCCGAATCCAAAAAGGAAATTGCGTTTACTCCCGCCCGCGTGCTGCTGCAGGACTTTACGGGCGTGCCCGCCGTGGTCGATCTGGCCGCCATGCGCGATGCCATGACCGCCCTAGGGGGCGATCCGGACCGGATCAACCCGCTCTCGCCCGTCGAGCTTGTCATCGACCACTCCGTCATTGTCGATACCTTCGGCAGCAAAAATGCGTTCGAGCAGAATGTCCAGCTGGAATACCAGCGCAATGTCGAGCGCTACCAGTTCCTGCGCTGGGGCCAGAATGCCTTCAACGATTTCAAGGTCGTTCCGCCGGATACGGGCATTGTGCACCAGGTCAACCTGGAGCATCTGTCGCGCGTGGTCTTCACGCGGGAAAACAACGGTGTCATAAGCGCCTACCCTGACTCTTGCGTGGGCACCGATTCGCACACGCCCATGGTCAATGGCCTGGGCGTGGTGGCCTGGGGCGTGGGCGGCATCGAGGCCGAGGCCGCCATGCTGGGCCAGCCTATTTCCATGCTCATTCCGAAGGTGGTGGGGTTCAAGCTCACTGGGGCGCTGCCCGAAGGCAGCACGGCTACCGACCTGGTGCTTACCATTACCGAAATGCTGCGCAAGCATCGGGTCGTGGGCAAGTTCGTGGAGTTTTACGGACCGGGCGTGGCGGCTGTGCCCTTGGCCAATCGGGCCACCATCGGCAATATGAGCCCGGAATACGGCTCCACGATTTCCATATTCCCCATAGATCAAATAACCCTTCAGTACCTGGAGCTCACAGGCCGTTCGCCGGAACAGATTGCCCTGGTCGAGGCTTATGCGAAAGAGCAGGGCTTGTGGCACGATCCCGCTGTCGAGCCGCGCTACTCCGAACGGCTCGAACTGGATCTGTCTTCCGTCGTACCTTCCATTGCGGGGCCCAAGCGCCCGCAAGACCGCATTTCGCTGGCCGATGCCAAGCAGGCATTCCGCGCCGCACTGCCCGAGCTCGCCGGCGATGCGCCCCAGGCCTTGACCGGGTACGACAAGGCGGTGGCCGGTACCTTCCCGGCATCGGATCCCCCCTCGCCTGAACAGCCCGAAGCCTATTCCGCCGCGCCGGCGGGGCAGGCCGACGCCAAGGGCGGCGGTCCTCGCGCGTCGAATCCCGCTTCGATCACTTTGGGCGACGGGATGTCTTGCACTATCGACCATGGCTCGGTCGCTATTGCGGCCATCACCTCCTGCACCAACACCTCGAATCCCGCCGTCATGGTGGCGGCGGCGCTGTTGGCGAAAAAAGCGGTGGAAAAAGGCCTGAAGCGCAAACCCTGGGTGAAGACCAGCCTGGCTCCGGGATCCCGCGTCGTGACCGACTACTACGACAAGGCGGGGCTCATGCCGTATCTCGAAGCCCTGGGCTTCAACCTCGTCGGCTATGGCTGCACCACCTGTATCGGCAACTCGGGCCCGCTGATCCCCGAAGTCAGCCAGGCGGTGAACGCCAACGACCTGGCCGTCGTGTCGGTCTTGTCGGGCAATCGCAACTTCGAAGGCCGCATCCACGCCGAAGTAAAAATGAACTACCTGATGTCGCCGCCGCTGGTGGTGGCCTATGCCCTGGCGGGCACCATGGACTTCGATTGGGCCCAGGATTCCCTGGGCCGCGATCCGCAAGGCAAGGACATCTACCTCAAGGACATCTGGCCAAGCACCGCCGAAGTGGCGGCGGTGGTCGAATCGTCGATCGCATCGGGAATGTACAAAGACGGCTATGCCGACGTGTTCGCTGGCGGCGAGCGTTGGCGCAGCCTGTCCGCTCCGCAAGGGCGGGTGTTCGAATGGGACGATGCCTCGACCTATGTGCGCAAGCCCCCTTATTTCCTGGACATGCCGCGCAACCCGTCGCCGGTGGGCGATATTCTTGGGGCCCGCGCGCTGGCCAAGCTGGGCGATTCAGTCACCACCGACCACATCAGCCCCGCCGGAACCATCGCCCGCAACTCCCCGGCCGCGCAATACCTTACCGCGCTTGGCGTCGATCCCAAGGATTTCAATTCCTACGGTTCGCGCCGTGGCAACCACGAAGTGATGATACGTGGCACCTTCGCCAACGTGCGCTTGCGCAACCAACTGGCGCCGGGCACCGAAGGGGGCTACACGCGCGACTTCACCCAGGCCGATGCGCCGGTGGCCACCATCTTCGATGCTTCCAGCAACTATCTGGCTGCGGGCACGCCGCTGGTGGTGCTGGCCGGCAAAGAATATGGCTCGGGCTCGTCGCGCGACTGGGCGGCCAAGGGCACGCTGCTGCTGGGCGTTCGCGCGGTCATCGCCGAATCGTTCGAGCGCATCCACCGTTCCAATCTGCTTGGCATGGGGGTGCTGCCCCTGCAATACCTGGACGGGCAGAACGCCGAGACTCTTGGCCTGACCGGAGAAGAAGAGTTCAACATTACCGGCGTTACGAAGCTCAACGACTCGGATCAGGTGGAAAAGGTCAAGGTCAGCGCAGGCGATGTGCAGTTCGAGGCGCTGGTGCGCATCGATACCCCCAGCGAGGCCGCCTACTATCGCCATGGCGGCATCATGCAGTACGTGCTGCGCGGCTTGCTCGACTAGCGAAAACGCAAGCCGGATGGCTGGGGCCCGGATTGCCTGGGGATAGCCGGGGCAACCCGGCGCCGGCTTATCGGCGGTCGCGCAAATCCTTGATGGCCACCAGCAGGGCCAGCACCACCACAAGGGCAATTACGCCGAAGCCGACCATGACGGCGATGGCCCATGACGACGAGGCTTTGAGCGTGGCAAACGCTGCAGCGGTGATTACCGCGATGCCTATCGAGGTGCCGATGCGCTGCCCCGTTTGCATGATGGCTCCCGAGCTTCCCGCATAGTCCAGCGGCACGTCCGCCAGCGTCAGTGCCTGATTCGGGCTGATGACGGAACCCTGCGCCAGGCCGATGAACGACAGAGACAGCACCAGCCACCAAACGCTGGCCATGCCTTTTTCGTGCAGATACGCAACCAATATGCTCGATGCCAGGCCCAGCAGCGCCAGCAAAATGCCGTAGATGACGATTCTGCGGCCATAGCGCATGACCCGTTTGCCCGCCCAATCGGCGGCATAGGCCGAGATAAGCGCCGCCGGCACGCCGAACAGCCCGGCTTCGAATGCTGTCTTGCCGGCGCCCATCTGGGCGTAAAGCGCCACCAGTACCCAGACGCTGGTCATGCCCAGAAAGTACAGTGTCATGATCAGGGTTCCGTTGGTGAAGCTCGAAATGGAAAAAATATTCAGATCGACCATGGGGCTGCCGCCCCGGCGCGCGTAATGGCGTTCCCACTTGACCCAGATATAGGCCAGCGCCAGGCCCGTCGGCAGCCAGAGCCAGGTCAGGGGCGAGTCGTGGGCTTCCATGAAGGGCAGCAGGCCGGCCAGCACCGCCAGCCCGAGCAGGCCGGCGCCCACAGGATCCAGTGCGCGCAGAAGGCCGCCGGGTTGGCCCGGCGGCGTATTTCCGGAGCTTGCCGCACGGGCGATGAGCGGGCGTGGAAACCAGAGCAGGCCCAGGACGATGGTGATGATGCCAACCGGAACGTTGACCAGGAAGGTCAGCCGCCAGCCAAGGTCGGGCCCGCCCAACTGGATGAGAAGCCCTCCCAGCACCGGCCCGATGGCGACCGAAAAACCCACGACGGTGCCCAGGTAGCCAAATGCCCGGCCGCGTTCGGCGCCGCGGAAGTATTGCTGGATCATGCCGATGCCCTGCGGGCTCAGCAGCCCCGAGCCCAGTCCCTGCAGGAAGCGGGCGGCGTTGAGCCACGTGGCGTCCGGGGCCAGGCCGGCCGCCACCGACGAAACGGTGAACAGGCCCGTACCGATAAGAAAAAGCCCCCCGCGCCCCATGATGTCGCCCGCCCGCCCCGCGCTGACCAGGACGACGCCAAACGTCAGCGCATAGCCGGAAAGCACCCATTGGATGTCTGACTGCGAAGCGTGGAGCGCATTCTGTATGGAGGGAAGGGTGACATTGACGATGCTTACGCACACCAGCGACATGAACAGAGCAATCAACAATACGGTCAGAATCCGCCAGCGGGCGGAATCCGGCGTGAACTGAGAATGCTTTTTTGAAATGGTCGCGGGCGCCGCGCGTCGATTCATCGATTGGGTTTCCTGCAACGGATGCTTGTGAGCCATCCCGCATTATGCCTGACGCCGGGCCGCCTTTTGAGGGATTCAGCCGTATGCAGAGCCGGTTGGCGGATATCGACCGTCCCCTTCTAGAAATCGGATTAGCAGGCTATTGAAGATGTCGGGCTTTTCCAGGTATGGGCCGTGACCGGCTCCCGGGATTTCTTCGTAAAGGGCGGGTTGCAGGAGGTCGCGGCAACGATGGCCCACGCTTACTGGAACGGCATTGTCTTCCCTGCCCCAGATTATGGCGACAGGATGTCGCGTGGTGGCGAGCTGCTCGCCAATGACATCATCGTCGATGTGATCCCGGATGTAGTCTGCGATGGATGAAAACGCTTCGTGGGCCCCCAGTGAATTGTTGATGCGCCATTCTTCTTCTATCCAGGACTGGGTAACCAGTTGCGGGTCGAACAGCACGGTTCTAAGTTTGCGTTCGATTCCTTCGCGGTTTACTGTGCCAAATCGAGAGGAAATCGCCTCTCGCGCTTCAGTGCCCATGGGAATCATGCCTATCGTGCCGACCAGCACCAGGGCGCGAACCCGATCCGGTGTTTGGCAGGCTATATGACCCGATATGAAGCCTCCCATCGAAGTGCCCACTAGAGCGCATTGTTCAATTCCCAATTCATCCAGTATTTCGGTTAGCCAGAGAGCGCATTTGGGCACGCTGAAAGGGGCAATACCTGATTTACTGGCAAAGCCATGGCCGGGAAGGTCGATCGCAAGGCAGCGATAACCGGCCTCAGCCACCGACGACAAGTTATGGCGCCATCGGTCGGAACGCGCGCCAAGGCCGTGGACGAAAACAATTGTGGGGCCTTTGCCAACATCCAGAACGCGAGTCTGGATGCCATGTGCGGCGCAAAGATAGTTGATCATCGGCAATAGACTCCTGGAGTTGGGACGAGGCTCATAGTTGCTAGACCACTGCGGTTGTGGCGTTGCCGGTGTGTTGGGGGCTGGCTGCGCATTTTTTATGTTCTCGATGCGAGGGGTGCCATGGAATCAAATAGCGTTCCACGAGGTCGATCGCGTAAAAAAGAATCGCGCCCAGCACACCAAGAAGTACGATGCATACAAAGACCTGTGTTGTGTCGAATGCTCCCTGGGCCGCAAGAATGGTGCTGCCGAGCCCGTTATTTCCGGCAATGAACTCCCCGACAACGGTTCCGACCAGCGCCAGTGAAATACTCACTTTCATGCCCGACAGCAAACTGGGCAAGGCTTGTGGAAAACGGAGCTTCCAGAGGATCTGCTTTTGTGGGGCTCGCATGGCTCGAGCCATGTTGATCAGGTCTGGATCGATGGAGCGCAGGCCTAGAACGGTGCCGATGACGATGGGGAAAATGGCAATACTGATCACCACCGCCATTTTGGACGTGCTGCCGGTGCCGAACCAGATCACGAACAAGGGAGCCAGCGCGACTTTGGGCAGGCTGTTCAGTCCCACCAGCAGCGTATACAGCGTGCGCTCGAGCCAGATCGACCGGATGATTCCAATGGAAAGCACCAATCCGGCCAATAAGGCCAAGCCGAATCCTCCGAGCGAGACCCAGAGGGTGGACAAGGAGTTCTTGAAATAGAACTCGGGCTTCTTGGAAAACTCGTGAAATACGGTCACGGGTGAAGGCACGAGGAACTCGGGGAGCTTGAGCACCAGCACGCAGATCTCCCAAAGCAGTATGCACCCCAGAATGACAGCGAGAAAAGTGCGTGCGGCTTCGGTTGATTGCCAAATTCGTAACATGCTTATTCTCCTTTGAAGACGCCAACCCGCTCGAACAGCGTTTGGAGCTCTATTACGTATTGGCCGAATGCGGCCGATCCCCGAGTGGACAACGTCCGTGGCCGAGGCAGGTCTATCCTGACGTCTTCGATCACGCGAGCGGGATTGCGGGACATGACGATGACTCGATCCGAAAGAAAGACAGCCTCCTGGATGCTGTGGGTGACGAAAAGCAAGGTTTTCTTCGATTGCAGCCAGATATGCTGCAATTCGAGATTCAGTTCGTCACGGGTCATGGCATCCAGCGCGCCGAAGGGTTCATCCATCAGGAGCAGCCGTGGATTGCCCACCAGCGCGCGGCAGATCGCGGCGCGCTGGCGCATGCCACCCGACAACTCCCAGGGGCGATGGTGTTCGAAGCCGGCAAGCCCAAACAGCTCCAGCAGCCGCATAGCCTCCTTCTTGGCGATTTTTTGATCCAGTTCCATGAATTCGGCGGTGATCATCACGTTTTCCAGGATGGTTCTCCAGTCGACCAGCAGGTCGCGCTGGAACACCATGCCTAGCCCCTGGGGAGGGCCGTCGAGCACCTCACCGTCAAAGCGGATTTGCCCCCTTGTGCCGGATTCCAGCCCGGCAACGCATTTGAGCAGAGTGCTTTTGCCACAGCCGCTAGGCCCCAGAATACTGACGAACTGCCCTTCGTCGATGTCGAGATCAATACGCTCCAGCGCATGTACGTCGCCGCGTGGGGATGAGTAGACTTTCGTGAACTCCGATATGTTCAAGTAGCTATCCATCATTAGCCACCTGCTTTTTCTGCTGGCATGAGCGCGTTGGTGTACAAGTCCTCGAGCTTGATTTTGCTGGTGTCCATGCCTGCTTCACGCATCGACTTGAGCGTTGCCTTCCAATCGGCTTCCGATTGCCAGCCAATACGCTTGCCCTTGGTGGCCTCGGTAAAAAACAAGGGGCGGTTCATGTCGAGCTGGCCTTTAAGCGATACAGGATCAAGATTCATCCCTGGGCGTTGCTTGAGCAGAGCCTGCACCGCTTCGTCTTCATGGCCGTTCCAGATGTATTCCCAGGTCTCGATCTGGACTTTGTTGAATTTTTTCAGCATATCGCTGCGGTTTTTCAGGGTTTCTTCTGTGGCAATCAGTCCGTAGCTTGGGAAGTGGAGGCCATAGTCAGCCATGCGGATAGCCTTGGATGGGCGTGTTTTCTCCAGTAGAGGGATTTGGTGGGGGGCCACCGACATGAAGCCGTCGGCTTCCTTGGCGCTATAGAGGCTGGCCATGGCGGATGGCGCAACCATGGTGATATTGACGGACTTGCGATCCAGGCCGCCTTTTGCCAGAAAGCTGTCGATAAACGGCGCCCAGGGACTTGCGGTGAAGCACAAAATTTTCTTGCCCTTGAGGTCCGCCAGGGTGTTGATGTTGGAGTCGCGGGGCACCATGACGGCAAGATCAGAGCCTCGCACGTAGCCGGCAAATGAACGCAAAGGCAATTTTTTCTCACGGGCGGGCACCAGCAGGCCCAGTTGCACCTGCCCAATGTCGGCTTGGCCGGTTGCGACCAACTGGATCGTGTTCAGGGATCCGCTGCCGTCCTGTATCGTGACGTCCAGGCCTTCGCGTTGGAACCAGCCCTTTTCTTTGGCCAGATACATGGCGGTATGGATGCCGATTGGCGAAAAGTCGAGCCGGACGGTTACTTTTTCCAGCGCGTGCGCAGCCCCCGATGCGACGATCAAGGTTGCGCCTACAAGGGTGGCCAGTGCCGAACGAATCAGCCCGCCACCTTTTTTGTTCTGTGTGCTTGTCATAACTCCTCCTGATGATTTTTTGGAAGTGCGTGGGCACTATCCATTGATGAGTCCTACATAACGCCTGGATTTCCTTTTGTTTCTTGATGCACGAGTGTATGTTCGCCAGTGCCGCGGTCAGACATGGCCGTACTGAGCCAAGGCTTGTGCAAGGGTCAATCCCTTTTGCAGTTCAGACCGGATGGTTTCTTCTTTGCGCGTGAGCTCCTCGGCTTCGGTCAATACCTTTTCAACCATATCCAGAGGAATTACGATCACGCCATCGTCGTCTCCCAGGATGAAGTCGCCGGGCTGTACGACAACCATTGAGGAGGTTGCCCCTCGCATGTAGACGGGGATCTGGCTGCCGGTTACTTTCCAGCGCCCGATGGACTGCACTGGAGTGCGGTAGCGCGCATAGACGGGGAAATTCTGCGCGCCGATCCAGCGCACGTCCCTGACACCTCCATCAACCAGCGCGCCAAGGCATCCCCGCTCTTTCATGCCGATGGCAATCAGCTCGCCAAAATAGCAGATACCCTGGCCGTCGCCGCTCCATACGCTGATTTCCCCTTCGGACAGCCCTTGGCATGCTTTCATTTTTTCGGTGTCGCCGCCTAGCTCATAGGGTGTCATCTGGCCGCGAATGGTATAGGCCCAGCCGGCAATCTGCCCGGCGTTGCGCGGATAAGGCAGAAAATCGGGCGACAAGCCCTGCTCCATATAGCCCAGGGTATCCAGAATGTCAGCCACGTTTGACGTATCGATGCGCAGGAAGCGGTTGCGGATGTCGTTGCGTTGCTCAGCCGTAAAGTTGGCCATGGTCAAGAGTCTCCTTAAGTCTTAAATGCTGGGTATAAGGCCGCCATCGATTCGAACGATGGAGCCGGTCAAGTACGAAGCCTGGGTGCTGGCCAGGAATGCGACGACATCGCCATATTCCTGTACGCGTCCATAGCGGCCAATAGGGATGGTATCTGTGCTTTCTTTGATGACCTGGTCGATTGGCTTGTTTTCGCGTTCCGCGCGGGCTTCATCCAGTTGCTGGATGCGTGAGGTGGCGATACGTCCCGGAAGCACGACGTTGGCCGTGATTCCGTCTGGCGCCACTTCCCGGGCCAGCGTCTTGGACCAGCCGACCAGCGCAAGCCGCAAGGTGTTGGATACGCCAAGGTTGGCAATGGGCGTCACGACCCCAGACGAAGTGCTGGTAATGATGCGGCCCCATCCTTTTTTACGCATGTCGGGTAGAACCAGATCGGTCAAATGCATCAAGCTCAGGACCATGGCGCGAAAGTGTTTTTCCCAGGTTTGGGCGGATATTCCTGTAGCCAATGACGGAGGCGGCCCGCCAGAGTTGTTGATCAGAATGTCGACGGGCCCCAACTGTGAACGAATCGTATCGATGCGTTCGGACATGTCGTCCAGGTTGGCCAGGTCAAGGTCGAGAGGGGTGGCCTGCCCGCCGTCTTCCTGAATGGTTTGCACGGTACGCATGGCCGATGGTTGGTGAACATCGGCGACGACGACCCGCGCCCCTTCCTTCGCAAGAGATCGGGCGATAGCGCCTCCCAGGCCGCCTCCCGCTCCTGTAACCATTGCAACTTTGCCTTCGATGCCGAAATTCATGGGGAGATTTCCTTAAGTGCCAATCTTGACTGGAGCTCCGAGTTTGCGCAGTAGAGCAATTGCGCTACGCGCCGTAATCAGCCCGGTTTTTGGGTTCTCGGATGGAATGTTTTCTATCGTCATGTTGAAGCTGGCGGTGTCGGCATCAACTTCAATGTGATGGGTGTTGCGGGTTACGGTGGGATCCGCCCATACTTCCAGCATGGTCATGTCGGGTCCGATGCCGGCCAGGGACAGAGCGACCGACACATTCAGGTTGGCCGGGAAGCCTTTTGCCGCTTCGCGCGCTGTGCCTGAAAATATCTTGGTGGGAGTCGTGATGCTCGCCACGTCGATGCCATTCTCAATCAAGAATGGCGCGCCCGCCAGGCCTTGCAGCGGCTTTCGGGTAGTCATGCGCACCGAATTTATCGTGCCTTCCGCCGCGGCAGCCACGGCATCCAGGCCGATCAGGGCGCCGGTGGGAACCAGAATAGCCCCGCCATTATCGATTGCCGCTTTTTTCAATTCGGGGTGCGCCAGTAGTGCGCCAACGGAAAGCACGACCAGCTTCTTCCCGGCGGCAAGCACCGGAGCGGCTATTTCGGGAAGCAGGTCGGGGGGCGCACATTCGACGACGATGTCGGCGTACTCGGTCAGATCATCCAGGGTAACCACGGGCACCGCATTGTTCAGGCCTTGAATGAACTCGGAAGCTTTGCCAAGGTTCTTCGCCGACACAGCGGTCAACTTCAATCCAGGCACTCCTTTGTCCAGCTCGAGGGCGATGACTTTGCCTACCGCGCCAAGACCGGCAATCGCTACTCTCAACTCAGAAACAACGGCCATGTCAGTCCTTTAAAGTTTTTAATGTCTCACGCATGTTGTGAAGCAGGCTCGTGAGTTCTGCGTACACTTTATGGCAGCGACTTGTGCCGGACAAACGATTTGAATGGCTAATATACATGAGTTAAACTCACCAGTAGTTTGCTGGCAGGTGGTCGACGGATAACATAAACGGGACGAAATCATGCGCCGTGCATTGCCCTCCATGATTGCTTTAAACGCTTTCGAAGCTGCAGGGCGGTTGGGTAGTTTTTCCATGGCTGCCGACGAACTGCACGTCACGCAAGGCGCAATCAGCCGGCAAATACGCACCCTCGAGGAATACCTCGACACCAAGCTTTTTGTACGACTTACCCGGCGTGTCGAGCTGACTTCGGCCGGGCAGATGTATCTGCGTGAAATTCAATTCGCGCTTGATCATGTCGAGCGCGCGACAGTCAATTTCCGCACGCGGCAAAGCCAGCATTCCATTCTTACGATTAGCGTGCTGCCCTCGGTGGCCTCGTTCTGGTTGATGTCCCGGCTGGACAACTTCACCAAGCAGTATCCGCACATCGAGACGCGCATTCTCACATCGATCCAGGCGGTAGATTTGCAGGCCAATGAGGCCGATGTCGCAATCCGCGTAGGTGCGTTGCCGGGCAAGAGCTACGAGGCGCGCCAACCCCGCATCGATCTCGATATGGTTACCAACTGGCGGGGTGTGCAAGCCGAGTTGCTTTTCGACGATGTCCTGGTTCCGGTGCTTGCCCCCCAATTGGTGGATCCCGCCCATCCATTGAACGAGCCCAAGGATTTGTTGCATTACCCTCTGATCCACACGGCCAGCCGAACCCATGCATGGCGTGATTGGCTAGGTATTTATGGTTTGCAAGAGCGTCCATCCAGGGAAAGAGCCGAGTATGGTCATTTTTTCATGGCCATCGAGGCGGCTCGAAAAGGCCAGGGGATCGCTTTGGTGCCCAGCATTTTGTTGGCGGGCCTCAATGAGATGGAGCTGTTTGCGCCGATCAGGTCAAAGACTCCAAGTGCCGGTGAATATTATCTGTTGATGCTGGGTGACAGAACCCAGGAGCCGCAGTGCGCTGCGTTTTGTACTTGGATAAAAGAGCAGGCCGGCGAAGTTCAAGCGAACCTCGTTCCAGCCTGAACAGAAACTGCCGGTTGCCCGATCAAAGACGCTGGCCTGTGTGCGAGGCTACAGCAGATAAAGGGCTTCTTCGGTCGTGAATCCTTTCAGATGCGCAGGGTTCCATTGACGGTTCACATAGAATTGCAGGCGAATGCCATCGGGATCCAGGATGCAAATGGTGCGGCGAGCAGGATGGTCGGTTTCGCGTTCCAGAGGAATGCCTTTTTCAGCGAGTTTGCCGCGTGCGCGATCGAGCTCGCTTTCGTCTTTGACCTCGATCCCTACATGGTGCATGCCGGATGCTACCCCGGCCATTCCTCGATACAGGGTAAGGCTTTCCGTGCTGGAGTAGCCGCACAAGATGGTGAATGAATCTTCTCGACCGCCCGCAAATGGAGTCAATCCGATGACCTGCGTGTAGTAGTCGAACATTTTTTCGTAGTCGTCGGCGACGAAGGCGGCATGCGTGACCCGCCTGGCCCGGAACACCGAGCTGGGCACAACGTGGATTTCGGGATTCTTGGGATAGCGGGCTTCGCTGATCGGCTCGCTGGTGACCCCTGGGATGAACTTAGGCTTGACTTTCTCGAAAACCCCGTGGCGGGCGGTGCGCCAGTCTTCAACCACATCGGCATACACTTCGACAGCATTGCCGTCGGGGTCGAGCTTGTATAGCGAGTGTGCGACGTCGTGGTCTTGCGCGGAAACGAATTTGATGCCGGCATCCACAGCCTGACGATAGCCCTTTACGAGCTCCACTTCGTTTTCCAATTCGAAAGCAATGTGGTTGAGCCCGGGCTTTTGATCCTTCTCGGCATAATGGCTGGTGACATCGGTAAGGCCCAGGTCATGGTATGTGTTGCCGTTGCTGACAAAGCTGGCGCGATTGTCCGGTTGCCGATAGACCTCCTCGAAACCGACGATGTCTTGGTAAAAGTCGGCGGCGCGCTCATAGCTGCTCACGAATAGATTGACGTGACCGAGGCGACGCGGCTGAAAAAATCGTACTCCAGCGTTTTTCTCTATTTGTCCCACCTTATTCTCTCCTTAAGAAGTCGGTTCCCTATGCTTTGCTTGGCTCTTCGTCCGCATCGGGAAAACCGGAACGGACGGTTCGAGCTTAATGTAGGGGAGTGGCTGGAGTTTGGACAAGCGATTTATCGGGCGGTCATGCATGAACAAAACTCAACCGTCGTACAGCCCTTTGACCGGGCGGTTTCTGTTTGCCGATCCAGATGTGACACCCGTGTTTTTCATCATGCTTATCATGATTGCACTCTGGTTGAAACGGCGTGGGGTTCTGGGCAATGGACGCCCGTTTGTCGATGCGTGTCTGTAGGGCGATTTGCCGGTGGCCATCCGGCTGGATAGTTGTGGGCAGCGACCAAAATGGGGACTTAGAAGTGCTTGCGCCGCAGGGTTTCCCGCGGAAGTTCGCCGAAGCGCCTGCGGTAGCTGGCTGAAAAATTCCCCAGGCTGGAGATGCCGTATTTCGATACGACCTCCGAAACCGATACAGCGGCAGCATCGCTCTGCTTGAGCTCTTCGTTGATTTTGTCCAGCTTGACGTTCTTGACGTAAGCCATCGGCGTGCAATGCAGGTAAGTCTGGAAGCCGGCGTAGATGGATCTCAGGCTCACACAGGCTTCTTTGGCGATGTCTTCCGGTGTCAGCGTGTTTTGCGCGTTTTCCAGTATGTATGCCTGTGCCTTCTTCACGTGGTGGGGCTTGGGTGCAGCGGCTTCGCTGAGCAGTTCGCCGCGGTAGTTGTGTTCCAGGTTGATGAGCATGGTACTCATCAAGAGCGATTCGGCTTGGGCCTGGATGATAGGGTTCCGCAGGCTGGATGAGGACAGGTTAAGCTGCCGTGTCATGTGCGACATCAGCCGAACCAACTCCTGGCTGCCAGGTTGATCGAGGTCGACCCTGGGCGAGAACTCCAGCGGCTTGTCCAGGCGTCGCTGCAGAAGTTGTTCCAGGAACTGCTCGAGCCCGCTTCGTTCGACCGCCAGCACCACGTTGTCGCAATACCTCGACATCCTGAGTTCCAGGTCGAGCGTGGGTGAAACCACGTACGCGATGCCGGGCGAAACCTGGATGACGGAGCTGCCTACGCGCACTTCCTGCTTGTTGGCGTGGATCGGCACCTGGAAGAGAAAAAGGGTTTCAAGCTTCCCCGGGTAGACGTGGACGTCCGCGCCGTGGTGGATATACAAGAACGACAGCCTGCCGAACGGGGTGCGGCCGACTTTGACATTCAGCGACTGCCTGCGGTCGAGCAGCGTCAGCGCGTGCGGCTTGATGGCCTGGCCGATGTATTGCTTGGTTTCATCCAGATCATTCGAGATGAAGTTGTCGTGATAGCTCTTTGCACGGCGCAGGCGTGTAGTTTCGGAGTACATGCAAACGATCTCAAATTCGTGTCACGTCGTATTGCGTTCAATTGAAGCAACTGTACATATGCTAATACGCGCAGCTTGTCTATTTGTTGAGGGTTTCTACCTAGACGGGAAGCGCGGAAAGGACGCCGCTCGTCCAGAGAATGCAGGCGACATCCGCCGCGTGCAGAAATTTCATCGCGTGCCGGTCGCTGCGCGGACAGGTGCACTATGCTCGACCTCATGTTTTCCGGTGCTTCCAGGTAGCCGCCATCGAGCGCTGTGTAGCGGAAGGCGTCGGAAAAGGCTTTGGCCGTCCGTGGAGGAAACTCCAGGGGCTGGGCTGGAATCCATACCTGTTGGAGGTTTTTGATGAGGGCTGCCCTGATAAGAAAGCATGGCGATCCCAGTGTTCTGCAACTGGAAGAGATTGCCGTTCCAAAACCAGGCAAAGGCGAGCTATTGATAAAAATGCTTTCCACCTCGGTGAATCATCGCGATGTATGGATACGCAAGGGGCATCCGCACCCGGCTTATCGTGTGGATCTGCCCACCGTGCTGGGCGTGGATGTATGCGGCATGATTGAGGAGGCCGGTGAAGGGGTCGATTCCGCCTTCAGGGTGGGAGACCGCATAATCGCCAATCCCTATATCCCTTGCGGGAAATGCGATTGTTGCCAGCGTGGAGAATTTCAATATTGCCCGAACTTCACTGTTTATAACGGAAGTTACGCCGAATATGCGGTAATTTCCGCCAATAATGCTGTCAAAATCTCGAAAGAGGTCCCTGTTGCGCATGCCGCCGCATTTCCCAACAGCTACATCACCGCCTGGCAGATGCTGGTTGGAAAAGTCGGCGTGGGCCCCGCGGACACGGTTTTTGTCTGGGCAGGAACCAGTGGCCTGGGCAGCGCCGCCATCGAAATTGCGAAATTGGCGGGAGCCAGGGTCATCGCCAGCGCGGGAACCGAAGAGAAACTCGAAATGCTGAAGGCCTACCACCCTGATTTGATCGTCGATCACTACAAGCCCGACATGGTGAAGCGGGTTCTGGATTTCACCGAGGGCAAAGGGGCATCCATTGTGTTCGAGCACGTGGGAAAGGCGAGCTGGCAAAGAACGCTTGAACTTTGCGCTTTCGGTGGCACGATCGTGACGGCCGGCGCGACAAGCGGCGACGAAGTCGCCATGGACATTACTTATGCATTTGTGAAGCAGATCAGGATTTTTGGTTCGAGACTGGGCACGATGAAAGACCTTTCGGACAGTGTCAGGCACTTGAATTCGGGCTATTTCAAGCCCTTGATCGGACGAGCCTTGCCGCTCGAGGAAATCGTGCAGGCCCATGAATTGATGGAGGCAGGAAAAATAATCGGCAAGATAACCCTGGAATATCGATAAGAAAGAATGCCGGAGAGCGCGGCATGGCATTACCCAAAGGAATGAGGCGACGTTGAGCACCGATACATCTAAAACCCTGGCAATGGCGGACTCCAAACGCAGGGGCGCGCGTACCGCGCCGTCGATACAGCGCTACGCCCTGCTGATTGCACTTGTCGTCGTCATCGTCGTTTTCTCGGCCTTGCGGCCGGCGACGTTCTTCACGATAGGCAACCTGACGACCATACTCAGCACCCAGGCCGCCCTTGTGATTCTGGCCATTGGGGTCACGATCGCCCTGCTTGTCGGAGAGTTCGACTTGTCCGTGGCGTCGGTCATGGGGATGTCGGCAACCGCCGTTGCCTACTTGACGACGAATGCCGGCCTGGATCCCTTCGTGGCGTGCATGGCCGCCTTGGCGCTATCCGTGATCGTGGGCGCCGTCAATGCCTTGTTCGTGGTGCAACTGGGAATCAACTCGTTCATCGTCACCCTTGGCATGGGCACGTTGGTAACGGGACTTGCGGTCGGGGCGTTCGGCTCGATGACGATTGGCGGTCTTCCGGACGGCTTCACGGCTGTTTTCCAGACGCAGCTGCATGGCGTGCAGTTGTCGTTCATCTACATGATTGTCATCGGAGTGTGCTTCTACATTGCTTTGGGTTTCATGCCGGTGGGACGCAGCATGTTCTTCACCGGCAATGCCCGCAAGGCGGCCATGCTGGCGGGCATACGCACGAACCGGATACGAACGGTGTCGCTGATCCTTGCCTCCGTGTTGTCGGCGCTGGCGGGAATCGTTCTTAGCGGCCAGACGGCCGCGGCTTCGCCGACGATTGCCAACGCTTTTCTCCTGCCAGCCTATGCCGCAGTGTTTCTTGGCTCTACCGCCTTTACGCCTGGGCGTTTCAACGTCTGGGGAACGATATGGGCCGTTTATTTTCTTGCTGTTGGCACGACAGGGCTGCAGTTTCTCGGTCTGCAGAGCTGGGTGGTGAATGTATTTGAAGGTGCGGTGTTGATTCTTGCCGTTGCCTTCGCCGAGATATTCGCGCGAAGTTCCCGCCATTGAATGCGCCGTGCATTCACAGAGTGTGCATATGTGCGGCTTTGAATAAGGAGTGAGATCGTGATAGTGCCTGTAAAAAGAAAGCCAGTTGTGAATACGGCGGTCGCCATGTGCATGTGCGCCGGGGTGTTTGCCTGCGGCAGCGCATTCGCCGCGTCCGCGCCGGCCGCTGCATCCGATGTGGTTGCGCAAATGCGGCAGCTTATTGAAGCGCATTCGGCCAAACCCAAGTTCACCCCGCCCGGCCCGCCCCTGGACATCTCCTCGTTGAAGGGCAAGACTATCGCCATTCAAGTGGTCGATGCCCGGATCGGTGCCATCATCGGCGTTGCCGAGGCGGTTAAAGAGGCGGCCGCCAAGGCGGGCTTGAAAACGACGGTCTTCGATGCCAAGAGTTCACCCGTCAGAATGCAGCAAGGCTTTCAGGAAGCCATCAACAACGGGGCGGATGCCATCGTGAACGACGGAGATGTCGTCAAGATCATTGCCAACCAGATCAAGGCGGCCAAGGAAAAGGGCATTCCCACCGTCGAAGCCATCAACTCGCCGCCGGTCGTTGGCGTGCCCGGCCAGGGCTCGGACCCGAACACCTATGGCAATGTCGCGCCGGATTCGTACCTTACTGGGCAATTGTCGGCGGCCGCCGCAATCGTCAATACCAATGGGCATGCCCATGTCGTGATCATGAATACGTCCGAGGTCAGCGCATCGCCGACTATCGTCAAAGGAATGACGGACACCTTGGCCAAGTGCTCCACCTGCTCGATTGTGCAAATCACCGATACACCGCTGGCGGAGTGGTCGACGGCCATCACCGGACTGACCACGACAATTGTGCGCAGCCACCCGGAGGTCAACTATCTGCTGCCGATCTACAGCGATATGGGCATTTTCGCGGCCGCTGGAGTCCAGCAGGCCGGAGCGACGGGGAAAGTGCACATCGCGTCGTTCAACGGCACGCCAGCCGCGCAGGCGCTGGTAAAGAAAGGCGATATCTACGCGGCCAATACGGCGCAGGATAACGAGTGGATCGGTTGGGCGGTCGTGGACCAGGCTATGCGCGGCATGCTCAAGCAGGAGCCGGCGAATCCGGTTTCACCGGTGAGGTACGTGGCGACGAAGGATTTGCAGAATGTCGATACCTCATCGTCGACGGCCTTGTCGACAGCCCTATTTGGCGACGACTACAAACAGGGTTTCCTGAAGCTGTGGGGCTTGCAGTAATGGAAGCCGGGCCCGCGTCGCTGGGGGCTTGCCGCGCTGTTTTGAATGTGCGGCAAGTGGAAAAGCGGTTTGGGCATACTCTTGCCCTGCAAAACGTCTCTCTCGAGGTTTTGCGGGGTGAGGTGCATGCGCTGCTCGGCCACAATGGGTCGGGGAAGTCGACCCTGGTCAAGATCATCAGCGGGGTAGTCAATCCCGATCGCGGATCCGTAGCCATCGTCGGCCGTGATGGCCGGCCCGCCCAGGTTGGCGTGGTGCACCAGGACCTAGGATTGTGCTTCGATGCGACCGTGCTTGAAAATTGCTGCATGTCGAAGTACCAGCCATCCCGGGTCGGTACGATAGACTGGGCCGCAGAGCTCTGGATCGTCGAGCCGATACTTGAGTCGCTGGCCGCGGAGTTCGGGGCTGAGGCGTTGGTGCGCGATTTGTCGCCGGCGAACCAGACCATTGTGGCGATTGCAAGGGCCTTGAAAAGCGCCGCGCCACATGGGTCCCTGGATCTGCTCATTCTCGATGAAGCCACGGCAAGGCTGCGGGGTCGCGATGCCGACAAAGTACTGGCGACGGCAAGCCTGGTGGCGAAGCAGGGGGGAGGCGTGCTTATCGTGACACACCATATGCTCGAGGTTCTCCAGGCCGCCAATCGAGCTACGGTATTGATGAACGGTCGAGTCTCCGGCGTCGTGGAAATTGCCGGAATCACCGAGGAGAAGCTGCTGGAGTTGGCCAGCGGTCGCCAGGTGACGGTCTCCAACCAAAAAAGCTCGGTGCAGCCATTGGCGGATGCTTCCCGCAGCGGCACGGTTCTTAGTGTGTCCGATATGCATGGTGAGCGCTTTTCGTGCGAACGCGAGATTACGATCGGCTCCGGCGAGATTGTCGGGTTGACCGGCGCTCCTGGCGCGGGCTACGAGGAGGTTCCTTATCTGATTGCTGGCGCGGCGCGCACAGGCAGCGCCAAGGTGATGGTGTCGGGGCGGCGGGTACCGCGCGCAGGCGCCCATGCAAGCCGCCGCCATGGTATCGGCCTGGTGCCCGCCGAGCGGCTGGCGCAGGGGATATTGCTGCAAGCCAGCGTCCGCGAGAACCTTTCGCCCTTGGCTCACGCGCGGCACACGTTGGCCCGTCTGATCTCCAAGCGCCGCGAACTGGCATGGGCAAGCGAGGTATGCCGCGATTTTCAGGTCGTTGCCTCGCATCCCGACGTGCCGATCTCCACGCTAAGCGGTGGAAATCAGCAAAAAGTATTGCTTGCCCGCGTTCTGGAGGACAGCCCGAAAGTTCTGTTGCTGCATGAACCCACCGAGGGCGTGGACGAAATGACGCGGCGCGATCTCGTTGCACTGATACGCAAAGCCGCGGCTAACGGAGCCGCCGTGCTCTATGTGTCTTCGGACATCGAGGAGGTAGCCGGCTGCTCGGATCGAGTGCTGGTCGTGCGAGACGGGGCCGTTGTGGCGGAATTTCCTCGCGGGCCGGACATGGTGGACAGCCTATACGCCGCCAGCTATCTGACTCATGAACGGCAAGTTGCCGTCAGCATCAAACCCTGAATGTTTACCAAGCCATCAAGGAGGCTCGTATGTCACGAAAACTAATCAATCCCCCCAGCCTGCATCCTGCGCCCGGCTTCAGCCATATTACCGTTGCCGAGCCGGGAACCATCGCCTACTTTGCGGGCCAGGTCGCCTTGGCGCCGGATTTTTCCATTATCGGGGGTGATGACCTGGGGGAGCAGACCAAGGCGGCCATGCGCAATATCGGGGTGGCGCTCAAGGCGGTCAACGCTACATGGGACGACGTCGTCCGACGCACGATCTATACGTCGCACCCCACCGAGTACGAAGTCATGACCGCGGCCATCGAAGAAATCCAGGGCAGCAAGAACCATCCTGCCCAGACGATCATCGGAGTGACCGGACTGGCGGTTCCGGGATTGTTGATCGAAATCGAAGTGACCGTCCGGCTTCCTTCGTAAACAGCCAAGCCTGCGCCGGGCCGCAGGCGGCAAGCGCCGTGACGGCCTGGTCGGCGATTTTCAGGTCTGGAAAAGGCCTAGGAGCGCAACCGTAATGCGAGCAGCAAGAATCTACAAACATGGCGGTCCCGAGGTATTTCAGGTTGAGGACGACGTTCCCGTTCCCGTGCCAGGCCCCACCGATCTTCTTATCCGCCAGACCCGTACGTCGGCCAATCATCGCGACGTCTGGATACGGAAGGGGCTTTCCGACGACACGTTTCAGATCGAGCTGCCCGCCATTCTAGGCGTCGACTTCTCCGGCGAAGTCGTTGAGGTGGGCAAAGATGTAACGCAGTTCGCCGTGGGCGACCGCATCGTGGCCAACCCGCAATTCGCCTGCGGGCATTGCCATGCCTGCCGGGGCCAACGGCCGCAATATTGCATGAACGTGGACATCGCCAATGGCTCTTACGCGCAATACGCAAAGGTTCCCGAGGGCCAGGCGATACGCCTGGAGAAATCGGTAAGCGCGGATGCGGCGGCATGCTTTGCCAACACCTATATAACCGCGTGGGAAATGCTTATCAACAGAGCCAGGCTCACGCCGGAGGACACTGTATTTATTTGGGCCGGCACCAGCGGGGTCGGAAGCGCGGCCGTGGACATTGCGAAACTGGTCAATGCAAGAATCATCACGACCGCTGGCCAGCCGCACAAGCTCGACATACTGCGGCAAAGAACCTCGGGGCTGGTTCTGGATCACCACAAAGACGACATCGTGGCCCAGGTCATGGAAGCCACTCAAGGCGTGGGCGCCAGCGTCGTGGTGGAGCACACCGGCGCGGCCACCTGGGAGCGTTCCATGCTGCTTGCGAGCGCCGGCGCGCGAATCGTGAACGCTGGGCTGACGACCGGTCAGATCCTGAAAACCGATGCGGTCATCATGATCATCAAGCAGTTGAACATCATGGGTTATAGCCTGGGAACCATGGCGGGAGCCCGGGCGGCCGTGTCCTTTCTGAACAGCGGCGGCCTTTCGCCATTGATCGGCGAAACCGTCCCGCTATCGCGGATCGGCGATGCACACCGATTGCTCGATGAAGGCGGCGTCGCCGGGAAGATACTGGTGAACCTGGAGGAATAGCTAGACGGCACGCATTTCCGCCGTCAACAAATTCGCTCCCGGCGAGGGGTAGTCGTTTTCACGCCGCAGCATGCCAATCTGGCGCAGCGTTTCGGGCAGGGCGATGGGCAGCCGCGCGAGCATGCCCGCCGATATCTCGCGCGACAGTTGGCGCGGGGAAATGGCGGTGATCATATCGCTTTCCAGAAGCACTTCGCGGATGATGGTCAGGTCGGTGGTTTCCAGCGCGACGTCCGGCGCCGGGGCGCCCCGCGCGGCGGCCGCGCTTTCCAGCAGCGCCCGGGTGGATGTATGCCTGTGCGGCATGACCCATTGCGCTCCGGCAAGATCGTGAAAGCCAATGCGTTTTCTTAGACTCAACGGATGCCCGCTGCGGGCGACGATGGCCATTTCGTCGTCGGCCAGGGGCTCTCTGGAGAGCCCCTCCGTATATTTCGGAGGCCGCAAGGCGCCGATGATGAAGTCGATCTCGCCGCCGCGCAAAGCGGCGGCCAGCGTTTCAAAAGGCCCCTCCGTCGTGGAGACCCGCAAACCGGGGTGTTTGCGCAGCAGCCGTGTGACCGCCGTGGGTAAAAGATCGGTGCTTCCCAGGGACAAGGCGCCAACCCTTATTTCACCTTGTTCGACGCCTCGGATCGCAGCCAGTTCGTCGGCGGCGATCCTGATTTCGTTCAAAGCCAGGCGCAAGTGCCGTACGAGTGTTTCGCCGGCTGGCGTAGGGTGCATGCCGCGTACCGTTCGTTCGAACAGCCGGATTCCAACGAGCTGTTCGATATTCCTCAAGGCCAGGCTTACCGCCGGCTGTGAAATGGCCAGGACACTGGCAACAGTACCCATATGCCGTTGGCTTCTCAGTTCGACCAGGACGTTCAACTGGCGCTCGGTCATGTGCAGATCGTAGATGGGCGCATGCTTGCCGAGCCCCGTGGATGCAGTAATTTCCCGGAAGGCGGTGTCCATGTAGGCAAAAGCTCGCTCCACGCGGTTCAGCAACGCATCACCGAATTCCGTGGGCAGCATGCCATGCACCGAGCGTTCGAACAAGGGAGCCTCCAGCTCGCTTTCAAGCTGCGAAATGGCGCGTGTCACCGCCGATTGGGCCCGGCGCAGGGTTTTGCTTGCTTCCGAAACGCTGCCGCAGCGGCAAACCTGGTAGAAGGCCCGCAAATAGCGAAGAGACAGGGGAAGCCCCTCGCTGGCCGGAGGGCGGCCGGTTATCTCCAGCATAGTCGGCCTATAAGCGTTTTCGATAGTTCCACGGTCAATTTTCGTCTGTTCATCGACTGTTCGCGCACGTAAGCTGTTTTTGTCCGATTTTATTTTCAAAACATCATGGCGGTTCAAGATCGCTACCAGGGGAAGGAATAGCTGATGGCTGCTGCACAGTCTTTCAAAGTACCAGGCTATGTGGCCGAACGGGTAACCAAGAAGCGCGGTCGACTGCGTATTTTCGATCATTTCGATGCCGTTGAAAGCGCGTTGGTGGTGATCGACATGCAGAAATTCTACGTCGATGACGTGGCGCCCGCACTCGAAATCATTCCGGCCATCAACCGGCTGGCCGCGGGCTTTCGGGCCCGCGGCGGCGTGGTCGCATGGGTCAGCATGACAGTGGGGAAGGACGGCCAAAGCTTGTGGCCGCTGTATCACGACAATTTCTTTTTGCCGGAGCAGGGCGCGCGCCATCGCGACCAGCTTACGGAGGGGGCCGACGGCCACCGCCTTCATCCCGATCTGGACGCTCAGGCCGGCGACATCTATGCCAGCAAGGCACGATTCAGTGCTTTTTTGCCGGGCAAGGCCGACTTGCATGAACAGCTCGTGGCGCGTGGTATCAAGAATGTCGCCATAACCGGAGTCGCAACCAATTTTTGCTGCGAAACGTCCGCCCGGGACGCCATGATGCTCGACTACCGGGTCGCGATGGTCTGGGACGCCAACGCCGCGCGTTACCCGGAAGACCACCAAATAGGCTTCACGACGGTTTTCCAAAGCTTCGGCGACGTCGTGACGGCCGATGAAATGCTGAACGAAATGCTGAGGTGAACGCCGGCCGGCGAGGCTGGCCGTTTGAAGGGAACCGGCTTCGGCGGCCAAATAAAATCAATTGGAGACGTGAAATGAAAACAATGCTTAAAGCCGCGCTTGCGTTGGGCTGCCTTGCCTTCGCCGCGACGACCCATGCGGCGGAGCCGTTCAAGATCGGACTCATCCTCCCGATGTCGGGGCCCTTCGCTTCCACGGGAAAGCAGATCGACGCCGCCGTACGCTTGTACATCGAGCAGCACGGGGATACCGTGGCGGGCCGCAAGATCCAGGTGATTTTGAAAGACGACGGTGGTGTGCAGCCCGAATTGACCAAGCGCCAGGCGCAGGAGCTGGTCGTGAAGGAAGGGGTGGATGTCCTGGCCGGCTTCGGGTTGACGCCGCTGGCCTTTGCAGCCGCCCCGGTTGCCACGCAGGCGAAGGTGCCCATGGCCGTAATGGCCGCCAGCACGTCGTCCATCGTCAGCAAGTCGCCGTATATCGTCCGCACGTCCATGACGGAAGCCCAGGTCACCACGCCCATGGCCGAATGGGCCGCCAAAGATCCGAAGGGAAGGATGAAAACCATGGTGACTCTGGTTTCGGACTTTGGGCCGGGCATCGACTCTGAAAAGGCCTTCGTCAAGCGCTACACCGATGCGGGGGGCAAGGTTCTGGAGTCGATACGCATTCCAAAGGACAACCCCGATTTCTCGCCTTTCATGCAGCGCGTCAAGGATTTGAAGCCCGATGGACTTTTTGTTTTCCTGCCAACCAATCAGGGTGTCACGCTGATGAAACAGTTCCGCGAACGCAAGCTGCGCGATGCGGGCATCCAGCTTACGTCCACGGGAGGGCTGCTCGACGACGACCTTTTGCCCTCCATGGGCGACGAGGCGCTTGGCGTGGTGACTTCTGGCCATTACTCGGCGGCCCATGACTCGCCGGAGAACAAGGCCTATGTCGCTGGTTTTCGCAAGCTTACCAATAACTCCATGCGGCCCGACTTGATGTCCGTTGGAGGCTACGACGGCATGCATCTGATCTACACGGCTCTCCAGAAGGCGGGTCCCAACGCCACGGGGGACCAGCTCCTCGAGGCGATGAAGGGTCAGGCATGGGTGAGCCCGCGCGGGCCGGTCCGCATCGACGCCGCAACCCGCGATATCGTGCAGAACGTCTATTTGCGCCGTGCCGAGAAAATCGGCAACGAAATCTACAACATCGAGTTCGCCAAAGTGGAAAACGTCAAGGATCCGGGCACGGTTCTGGGAACTTTCACCACTATCCCCGCGAGCCGGTAGGCCGGGGTTCCAGCGCGCATGCGACCGACGCAATAGCCCGGCTGGGCGATTTGCGTAGCGTCGCAACTGCTACCTATTGGCCGATTGGCGGACAATTGCGTCGTGCCAGGCCTTATGACGAAGGAGTTCTACATGACTGACTGGAGCATCTGGAGTTTTTGCTATGCAATAGGCAAACTGCCTTATGATTTCCTGAGCGGCTCGCCAATCCACAGCAACCGTGGCAAGGTCGATGCACCGATGCTGGTTACCCTGCTGCGCTCAACCGACGGAGAGAATGTACTGGTCGATACCGGCTTCGAGGCCGCCGCCTCGATGACGGGAGCCGGCTTTGCCGACTTTGTCCGCAGCGACTTGCTGTTGCAGCGGTTTGGCCATGCGCCCGACAGCATCGACAAGATCGTGCTCACGCATATGCATTTCGACCATGCGGGCAATTTTCTTAATTTTCCGAATGCCAGAATCTACCTCCAGCGCTACGAGTACGACGCCTGGAAGCAGGTGATCGATCAGCACGACGCCTCCAAGGTGACCAAGGCCGACTGGGCCTTCTCGTCGCTGAACCTGAATGACTTCGCGGCGCTGGAGCGCGCCATCGACGCCGGCCGGGTCGAGCTCCTGGAGGGCGACGCCGAGATCGCCGACGGGGTGACTTGCCGGCTTGCGAAGGACACGCATACCTTCGGCAGCCAGTGGGTGGAGGTTTCCACCGCCCGGGGCGGGTACGTCGTCGCGGGCGATTGCTGTTATACGTTCGAGAACCTCGCCCGCATGTGGCCCCCGGGCTATACGCAGGGAAACCCGTGGAATATGCTGCGCGAGTTCAAGAACATGAAGGCTGTCGCCGGAGCGGATCTGGCAAGGCTGATCCCCGGTCACGACATCGAACTATTCAATCGCTATCCTTGCGGAGAGCGGGACGGGGTCCGCTTTGTAGAGGCGTCGCTTGCTGAAGGGCACGTGTCGTTGCTGGGGGCAGCCTAGTCACTCCGTCGATTTGGGAGGGTGATATCGAGATTGCGGTCGCAGACGCAAACCGGGCGTAGATGCAGACATAAGTAATGCAATTGCATTGCCTAAATAATGCGTTTGCATTATCATGTTATGAATTCTTTGTTCTGCCGGAAATCTTATGTCAACCACCCTCGAGGTCGAATCCACGCTCACCGATCGTTATCAGACTACGGTGCCGGAAACCGTGCGCCGCGCTTTACGACTGGGCAAACGCGACAAAATCCACTATACGATCCGCCCCGATGGCGAGGTGGTGCTCACTCGCGCCAAGGCCGTCGAAAGCGATGATCCGGTGCTTGGTCAATTCTTGGACTTCCTGGCCCGTGATATTGCCAGTCACCCCGAGCGTCTGCAAATTGTGGACGCCAATTTCGTCCAGCGTCTTCAGTCGCTGGTCGGCGATGTAGACGTGAATCTCGATGCCGCGCTATCGGCTGACGATGAATGAGTGCGGGCAAGCCGGCGCCTCTGGTCATTCATGGCTGGACGATTTTCGCGCACCCATTGTTTCTGGCACAGCTCGAAGCGTTGGCGCGACAGGTCGAGCTCTTCAAGCAAAAGGATTCTGTCGGATACACCAAGAAGAACGCCAGCAAGCGATTGGCTGCCATCCTGAAATTGGCCTTCGAGGCCATACCGCAGGATCCGGGCAGGCCTGAGTATCGCCAAGGAGGTACTCTTGGCGAGGAGCACAAGCACTGGTTCCGCGCAAAGTTTTTCCAGCAGTACCGGTTGTTCTTTCGCTATCACGCGGCAAGCCGGGTGATCGTGTTCGCCTGGGTCAACGATGAAGGCACCAAGCGGGCTTTCGAAAGTAGCGAAGACGCTTATCGTGTATTCCGCAAGATGCTGGAAAGCGGCCATCCGCCGGATGACTGGGATCGCTTATTGGCCGAAGCCCATGCCGAAGGGCGACGTTTGCTGCGGTTCATTGCTGGCGTTGCGCGATAGATTCCGGGCAGCCCCTCCTGCTGAACGTTAACCTGGATCGATCCCACCCATCCATCAGCGGTGGCCGGAACCTGGATAAGCCATCAAGGCAGATCGATACCGTATTTCCCGGGGGCAATGACGCCGTTGGGATCCAGGGCCTGCTTGATGGCGGAGCACGCGTTGACGATGGCGGGCATGCGGTGCTCGTGATGAAGCTTTTGGTATCTTGTCGGCGCCCGTCCCACCGATAGCCCGCGGCTGGCGTAGCATTCCGACAGGGCGCGGTAGCAGGCGTCGGCGCGGGCTGCTTCGTCGGGATCGCGCCGGTTGAAGACCAGGGTGTGGATGCTGCGGGCAAAGCGCGCACCGCATACGTTCGAGACCAGGTACTCCATGCCGTGTTGCTCGCAGATTGCCCGGGCCTGCCGCTGGAAGCTGTCGGCGATTTCTCCGATCATGGGCGTGCCCGGCAGAAACCAGGCGGTGCCGCCGCCCGGCCGCCATTTGAGCATGCGCAATTCTCCGTCGCAAGGCTTGCCGTAATAGTTTTCGCGAGCCACCTCAAGGGCTGGTATTCCGTCGGCTTCCTCGGAGGGAACATAGCGTATTTTCGACGACTTTGCGAAATGGGCGCGCAGGCGATTCAGTTGCGGGGCGACGGCTTCTTTGCTGGCCCCATAGAGCGCGCCGGAAATATTCCACGCTCCCAGTCCGTGTTTTTTCCGCAGATCCCGGCGGGCCTCGTCGCTGATCTGCCGGGTGCCCGATGTGGCGGCGTATTCGGGATTCACGTCTTCAGCGGCGATCAGGTACAAGTCGTTGACGACTCGTATCAAGGTCGGCACGAAGTTGTTTTGCTTCAGCGGCCGAACCAGTTCGATGATTTCGCCTAGATCGCCGTCGTCGGGCGCGTCGAAGAAAAACGGTTCGATGTGGGGTGGCCGGGGCATCAGCCACATTCCGGCGCGGGTGGCGATGCCGTAGTTGGATTGCGCGAACAGGCCGTCCAGCGCAGGCCCGAAACTGTATTTCGAAACATGCCAGTTCAGTCTTTCGTCGGCCCGCAGTCCGCCGTCGCCGGTGCGGATGATTTCGCCGTTGCCGAGCACGATTTCCATGCCGCAGGTCATGCCGAAGTGGTCGGCCGCCGGCCCCTGGCCGCCGCCTTTGTCCAGCGCATTGCCCAGCAAGCTGCCTTGGGGCGGTCCCGCGGTGGGCGATATCATCAGTTTGCTGCTGCGGTTTTGCAGTTCGTCGTACATGGCCTGAAAGCTGACGCCCGGCTCGATCACGCAATAGCCCAGGGCTTCGTCGATTTCCAGAATGCGGTTCATGCGCCGGCCCAGATCCACGACCACCTGGCCGGCGTGCATGGGCGACTTGGTGCCCAAGCCGATGTTCAGGCCCGTGCTGACGGGAAACAGCTCGATCCGATGGGTGTTGGCGGCACGCACGATTTTCTGCACGTCGTCCGTGGAGCCGGGGTAGATCACCGCCGACGGGGGATTGTCGGGGCCGGGCAGGGTGTGCTCGCCGTAGCGTTGCAAGGTATCGGCGTTTGTCGTGATGGCATCGGGGCCGAGTTCATCGGCGATGAGCCGGACAAATGCCTCGAAGCCGGTTTGCGTAGCGTTGGTTGACAGGGTCATGATGGTTCACCAGAGCAAGTCGGTGGTTTCGGATTCGGAAATGGGTTCGGCCGTCGGGTACGCCTTTTCGGAAGGCGGTGGAACCGGCTTTTCCACCGGCTGGAATGATTCCAGGCCTCGCGGCGCCGGGCCGCCCGTCGCCCAGTCGATCAGTTGCACGACGTGTGCAATGGGAGTCTCGGCATACAGGGAAATCTGTATCAGGCAACCCATGTTGCCGGCGGCAACGACATCGGGATTCGTGGCCCGGATATTGTCTGTTTTGCGTTTGCCCAGCCTTTGCGCGATTTCGGGTTGCAGAATGTTGTAGGTGCCTGCCGAGCCGCAGCATAAATGTGCCTCGGCGATGTCCATGACGGCGAAACCGGCTTTTTTCAGAATGGCCCGTGGCTGTACGGTGATTTTCTGGCCGTGCTTGAGAGAGCAGGAGTCATGGTAGGCGACGCGCGCGCCCGGATGCCTATCGCCCAGAGACAGTGGCATTTTGGCCAGCAACTGGGTAATGTCCATGCAGGCGCGCTCCACGCGGGCGGTCCGTTCCAGGCGCTGGGGATCGTTCGCAAACAAATCGCGGTAGTGGCTGATGACAGAGCCGCAGCCGGAGGTCGTCACGACAATGGCGTCGATCTGGTTGCTGGAAAGAAGGGAGTCCCATTGCTCGATCAATATTGCGGCCTGGCTCGTGGCTTTTGCCGTATCGCCCAGATGCAGGCTCAAAGCGCCGCAGCAGGCGCTGCCCAGCCCGGAGTCAACCACCTGCACGCCCAGCCGCGCCAGCAGACGGCGTGTCGCGTCGTTGATTTCTTCACCAAGTACGGACTGTGCACAGCCATCCAGAAGGGCCACTTTTTTTATGGGAGCCTTTGTGTGGGCGGCAGCTTCCCGCACGGAAGGCGTGTCGCCTCTTCCTCGTCGGGCCAGCGCGTTCAGCCCCCTGGCGCCGGAGAGTCTGGCCAAGGCGCCGACCGGCCCCGGCAGCCCGCTGGCCAGGCCATGCAGGGGTTTTGCCAACCGCATCGACCAGCGCAGTAATCGCGGACTCGTCAAGACATAGGCCAAAGCTTTGCGCAGCGCGCGCTCCGGACGGCTGCGCGCGCCGGACGACTCAATATAGTCCCGGGCCGTATCAATCAGTTTTCGATAGTCCACGCTTACCGCGCAGGTCGTGACGCAGGACAGGCAGGAAAGGCATCTATCCAGATACTTGACGGTCGCTGGCTTGGGTTGGCCTCCCGCGTCCAGCATTTCCTTGATCAAGGCTATCCGGCCCCGCGGCGAGTCGTTTTCTTCGCCGTCCAGGACATAGGTTGGACAGACCGATGTGCAGAACCCAAAATGCACGCAGGTTTCGGCAATCTGGCGCCCTTCCTGCAGTTTTTCGCTATGTATAATCGTTGCCATGGCTGCGACAGTAGGTGGTTGGTGTAGCCTGTTTCCATGTGGTGAAGGCCGGAACGGACCGGTTCAGACCTCAATGTAGCGATGTTCATGCAGAACGGCTTGGCTGAGCGCGCCACATCACTTGACTGACGGCGCCAGCCGCGCCACGACAAGGCGGTGCACATGCAGATAAATCATTTACCGCAGGCAACCGGCGAGGCATGGCGGCAATGGCAGCCTCGCGGTTCGAAGAAGCAGCGGGTGGATTACTGGAACGAGGCCATTTGCCAGGCGGTCCTGGATGTCGAGATGACGGTGCCGGGTCTCGACGAAAACGGTTCCTTCATCGGCGATATCCGCAGCCTCGATCAAGTCAATGCCAGATTCATCAATTTCAGGTCGTCGGGCCATGGCGTGGCTCGTACCGCCAGGCAGGTGGATCGCAGCGACAGCAAATACCTGATGATCAGCCTTCAACACCGGGGCCGAAGCTGCCTGACGCAACAGAAGCGCGAAATCGTGCTGGGCCCCGGGGACATCGGCGTTGTCGATAGCGGGCTGCCGTTCGAACTGCATTTCCCAGAGCTTGTCGACAGGCGCATAGTCATGATGCCCAGGCAGTTGCTGACATCCCGGCTGCGTTCTGTTGAGGGAGGCAGGGGGCCTTGGCGCATCGACTCGGACTTCACGTTGGCGCCGGTGGTTGTACAGCTCATACAGATGCTTACCGAGCATACCCGACCCATCGCCGACCGCCATGCGCAGCTCATGCTGGAAAGTATTGCCGATTACTTGGCTCAATGCCTGGGCGACGAAGACAGGTCATCCGCCCATGCGTCAAGCCGGGCCGTGTTCGATCGGCTGGTTCAGCACATTACGCAAAATATCGCTTCCCCCGAAATGAATGCCGTGACCAGTGCGGCGGCTATCGGCATTTCGGCGCGCACGGCACATCGTTTGTTCAAGCAATTCAGCGATACGAGCTTTGAGCAATATGTCATCCAGCAGAGGCTGCTGTTGGCCAGGAAAGGCCTGGAGTCGGGGCTTTGCGCCACGGTATCGAGCGCAGCCTTCGCGGCGGGGTTCAACGATCTTTCGCATTTCACCCGGCGGTTCATCGCCTGTTTCGGCATCAAGCCGTCTTCGTTGACCGGCCGGGGGTAAGGCGGGTGGGCGGCGTATTGAGGAAGGCGTGGCGTGGTCCCGATTACTACACCTCGGCCCACTCCCGCAACAGATTGTGATAGTGGTTCGTCAGGGCAAGGGCTTCTTCGGTTTCGCCGTGCCTGGCTCGCAGTCGCTGGATGGTCTGGTCCAGTTCGAACAGCATGCTGCGGTGCTGGTCGTCGCGGATCATGCTTTGGATCCAGAAGAACGAGCATACCCTTGCGCCCCGCGTGACTGGCGTTACGCAGTGCAGGCTGTTCGAGGGATAAAGAATCATGTCGCCGGCGGGGAGCTTGACTTCGTGCTCTCCGTAGGTGTCCTTGACCACGAGTTCGCCGCCTTCGTAGTCCTCGGGCTCGCACAGGAACAATGTGGCGGAAAGGTCGGTGCGCAGCCAGCCGGCGCCGTCTGGCAAGGCGCGCACGGCCCCGTCGATATGAAAACCGTAATGCTCCGAGTCTTCGTAGCGGTTGAATAGCGGCGGGACGGTGCGAGCCGGCAGGGCGGCGGCGAAGTATAGCGGGTTCCTGGCCAGCGCGCGCAGAACCTTTTGGCCCAGTTCGCGCGCGGCAGGACTGTCTTCGGGCAACTGCCGGTTGCGCTTTACCTGCGCACCCTGCGAGCCCACCGTGCTGCGGCCGTCAGTCCATTCCGAGCGCTCCAGCGCCTGCCGAATTTCGTTCAGTTCGGCAGGTGTCAGAACCTGCGGAATGTGCAGCATCATGACGACGCGTGTCCTTTATGCTTTCGGTCAATAAGAGAAGTTGGCCGTCAGTATAAAGCTGCGAGGAGCTCCGGGGAAGTAGCGATATCCGCTCTTGTTGATGGAGGCGACGTAGTCTTTGTCGAACAGGTTGTAGACGTTCAACTGCAGGTTGAGGTTCTTGTTGACCCGGTAACCGGCCATGGCGTCGAAGACCCAGTACGATTCCGTGCCATCCGGCGTGCCGGCCGCGCCGTCGGTGCCGCGCGTCAGGCCGCCCACGTAGCGTGCGCCGCCGCCCAGAGTAAAGCCATGGGGCAGCTTGTAGGTGGACCAAAGCGAGAAGGCGGTTCGGGGCGTGTAGCTCAGGTTGTTCGAACCGTCGTTGGTAATGGAGGGGCCGGCCGAGACCTTGGCGTCCTGCAGGGTGTAGCCCGCGCTGACCGACCAGTTCGGGGTGATCTGGCCCGCCATGCCGAGCTCGATACCTTGCACACGCTTCTCGGCGGTCTGCTGGTAGGTGCCGTCATCGGCCTGCTGGACGTCGTTCGAGACGTCGGTGCGGAACAGCGCCGCGGTAAGCAGGAGCTTCCTGTCCAGCACTTCCCATTTCGTGCCCACTTCGAATGTTTTGGCTTTCTGGGGTTCGAAGTCGGTGCGGTTGGCGCTGTTGCCGTCTTCGGCCAGCGTGAAGTTTGAGCCTCCCGGAGGCTGCTGCGAAACCGCGTAGTCGGCGTAGATGTTGCCGTTTGGCGTGAGGCGATACAGCACGCCAAGCTTCCAGTCGACCAGGTTGCCGCTTTTGGTGGCGCCGTCGATGGTGGTGATTGGGGTACCGGTTGGCGCGCCGTTGCACGCTACGGCGTTGCGTCCAGTGCCGCCGCAAGCCGTGGCGCTGGTGTATTCGGTGCGGTAGTGATCCAGGCGCAGGCCGCCGTTGACCTGCCAGCGGTCGTTCAGTTCGACCGTGTCGAACGCATAAATGGCGACGGTGTCGGTTTTGCCGTAGGAATTGGCGCCATTGCGCGTCGGCTTTCCATAGTTGACGTTGCTGTCAGGGTAATAAATGCTAACCGTTGAGTAGGCCGGACTATCCGGGTTGGTGAGCCCGTAGTTGGTTTGTTTTTCGCGCGTCAGTTCCAGGCCCATGCTCAGGTCGTGCTTGAGGCTGCCGGTCTGGAACTTGGTCGTGATATTGGTCTGGTTGGTCAGGATTTCGTTGACGATATCCTTCGAGTTGGGTGACCTGGTCATTGTCCAGGCAGCCGGGTCGTTCGGGTTCAGGTTGGCACTGTCGCCGTCCAGTTGGCTGGCGCCCGCCATGAAGGAGCTCAGCAGGTAGTCCTGGCTTGTGCGTGCCCAGCGGGTGGTGTTGCGGATGGTGGTGTTTTCCGAGAAGTCGTGCTCGAACCGCAGGGTCTCCATGTCGGTGGTGGAGTTGTCGTGATCCGACGCGGTGCCGTAGAAGTTGTTCGTGTCCACGCGGGCTGCGGAGCCGAAATGGGAGTATTTGGCGCTGGGCGCCGAGTAGCCGGGCAGGCCGATGGTGGGCACGCCGCCATCGGGGGTGTTTTTCTGCTCGACGTGGTAGATGTCCAGGTAGACGCGGGTTGGCGTGCCCAGGCCAAAGGCGAAGGAGGGCGCGATACCCCAGCGCTGGTTGTCCACCTTGTCGCGGCCCGCGACGTCGGTGCCCATGCCGAAGGCGTTGAGGCGGAAAGCCATGGTCTCGCCCAGTTTCTTGTTCCAGTCGATGGTGCCGCGCTTGTATTTGTCGCTGCCCAGGCCCAGGCTGGCGTCGAAGCTGTCCTTGAGTTTCGGCTGCTTGCTGACCAGGTTGATCGATCCGCTGGGCGCGCTGCGGCCGTAGTCCGACCCCGACGGGCCCTTGATGACTTCGACCTGATCGATGTTGAACATGTCGCGATGCACGCTGCTGGTGTCGCGGATGCCGTCCACGAAGATGCTGTTCGATGTGTCGAAGCCGCGCATGTAGACGGAATCGCCGGTGCTGGTGTTGCCGTTTTCGCCGGCATAGAAGGCGCCCACGCCGGGCACGTTGCGCAGGGCTTCGGTAAGCGTGGTGGCCTGTTGGTCCTCGATCAGCTTTTTATTGATGATCGTCACGGTCTGGGTGGTGTCGACCAGGGGCTGAGAGAACTTGGGCGAATCGAGCGAATCGGATTTGTAGGTGTCTTGCGTGCCGGTTACCGTGACGCTGGGCAGTGTGACCACGCTGTTCGAGCTTGCGGGCGTTGCGCTTTGCGCAAGGGCTGCGACCGGGCAGCATAGCGCCAAACCGGTAAGGACTGTTGTAACGCTGGGCGAGAATGCGGCAGAGCCGGATAGCAGCCGGGGGGCACGCTTGCGGCTTTTGATATGAGACATGAGGGCGACCCTGAGAATGAAAATAATAAAAAAGCCGCCCGCCGCATAGTGCGGCAGCCGACGCCCGCGCAGCCAAACCGTTTGAAATAAGTTGAAACTGGTTATTTGTGGCGGAAGGTTACTGCTTGTTGACGGTTTTGAATGTTAATAGTAATCAATCTCAAATGCAAGTCAAAAAACGGCAATCATGGGAATGTTCGAATGTGGATCGGGCTACCGCACCGCCACGCGGCGGCTGGGCTCCGGGATTCATGCGGATCCAGTGCGCCGTACGGGCTTGAGGGGGGCGGGAGAACCGGCTAACCGGAGGAGGCCTCGAGGCTGGATGTCTGGGCCAAGTGCTCGAGGATCTCGGCGGAGGGCATGACGTCGGCGTATTTGGCGTCCATGTCGATCAGGCTGGTGGCATGGCTGGACTGCATGCGATCGAAGCAGGCATCGTCGGCCACGGCAATACGGTAGTTGGCGCTGAACCCGTCTACCACCGTTGCGCGCACGCAACCCGAAGTGCTGCATCCGGTTACGATCAGCGAGTCCACCCCGAGCAGGGTAAGGTGAGATTGCAGGGGCGTGCCGAAAAAAGCGGAAGGTTTTTGCTTGCCGATGATCAGATCGTCGGGCTGGGGTTTGATGGCATCTACGATTTCATCCGGATGAAGCGGGGATTCAGGCCGGGTTTGGGAGTCTGGCCGTGAGCGCGCGTGTTTCCAAAGCCACGATCCCATATCCCATTTATCTTCCCGGTATGCGCCCCGGGTGTATATGACGGGCCGCTTCCGGGCGCGGAACGCGCAGGCCAGCCGACCGATGTGATCGATGGCGGTCCAGGCGTCCTCGCCGCAGGAGTTGGGCCAGCGTCGTATGGAGTCAAGTATGGGTTCGGGCCGATCTCCGCAGAAGCCATATGTCACATCGACGATCAGCAATGCCGGCGCGGCGCCGAAGCCCATGCGGGCGCCATAGCCCGAAAGCGCCATGACTTCCCTGTCTCGATCGGTAAGGTAATGGAGTTTTGATTCAAGCATGCTCATGGTGCGGGCGCTCAACTGAAGATTTCGGTGCAGCCGCGCGCTTTTTCGAGCGAGGCCAGTTTGCGCACGAAGTAATTCCACGAGTGCTCGACGTGTATCGGGGTCATGATTTGTTCCCGACGCTTCTGCCGCACAGGGGCGGGTGGGAAGGTCGCCGTGGCCCGTGCCTGGATGCCATGGAAGTGGATGCGCGCGGCCCGTTCGAGGAACACGCCCACGCACACGGCATGGGCTATCGACGTGCCGCAGAACGTGACGCCGTGGTTGGCCATGAGGACGGCGAAATGGCTGCCGAGGGTGCGTGCAAGCGCCTCGCCGTCTTCCTTGGTGGTCAGCAGCGCGGTTTCATCGCGGTGGCGGGGCAGAACGTCGAAATAGTCGGCGTCCAGCGTAAACGGCGCGAGAGGGGTGTCGAGCGACGAGAGGGTGCTGGCGTACGGGGGATGGGTGTGGGCGACGACGGCTACGTCCGGACGATTGCGAAGAATCTCGGAATGGATGGGCCACTCCGAATGCCGGCCTCCTTCGCCTTCGAGCTTGGCGCCATCGTAGTCGACAAGCACGAAGTCGTCGGCCGAAGCGATTTCGCCCAGCCCTCTCGCATTGCGCTTGAGCCAGAAGCCGCGGCCCTCGGGATCCCTCAGGGAAACGTGGCCCAGCGTCATGTCTCCGTGGCCTTCCATTTCGAGGACGCGGCAGGCCATGGCAAGCTGATTCAATTGTTCTTTCAATGTCATTTCAAATCTCTAAAGGTGATGGGCCGGAGTTCTGGGCAGCCCCCTTGGGCTCCCAGAAGACCAGGCGGTTGCGAATGGCGATGACGATCCGATCCAGCACGAAGCCCATGATCGCCACGGCTATCACACCTGCATAGGACGAGGCGTACATGAAGGAGGCCGAGGCATACGAAATGTAGTAGCCCAGCCCGACGCTTTCGCCGATCATCTCGGTGACGATTACGATGACCAGGGACAGCGGCAGCGCGACCCGGATGCCGGACATGATGGAGGGAAGCGCCGCGGGAAGCAGGACGCGGAAAAACGTGCGGAATGGGCTGGCCCCCATATTGTTTGCGCTCCAGATAAGTCTGGGGGCGACGGCCCGTATCCCGAAATAGGTATTGACGGCGATTGGAAAGGAGCATTCCAGGGCGATCAGGGCGATTTTCGATGGAGACCCGAAGCCCAGTATCAGGATGAAAACGGGGTACAGCGCGATTTTCGGTACGGGGTAGCCGAATGAGAATATCGGCTCGACCAATTGTTCGAACCAGCGGATCCGCGCCATGAACACGCCGAGCAAGATACCCGCGACGATGGCGATGCCGAAGCCGCTGAGCGCGCGCACCAGGGAGACCGAGGCGTGGTGAATGATCTCGCCGCTCCAGACGCCTTTCAGGAAGGCTGCGCCTATCGCGCCCAGCGGCGGCATCAGCCGTGGCGACACCAGTCCTGTGCGCGAGAGCACCTCCCACAGGATGGCCAGGATCACGAGCGGGTAGAGCACGGCGGCTGTCCGCCGGGCGGCGGCAAGTATTTTCTCAGCCATGATTTGCCTCCCCCGAGTATTTGTTCGCCAGGAGTTTTCGCCGAACTGCGAGCAGAATCCTGTCGCTGATGAAACCCAGCAGGCCGATGGCCAGAATCGCCGCGTACATCCAGTCGTATCGCATGGCGTCTTGCGAACGCATGATGAGGTCGCCCAGGCCATCGTGCGAGCCCACCATTTCGGCGGCGAACAGAACGATGAACGACAAGGCCAGGCCCGACCGCAATCCAGTGAAAATCTGCGGCAAGGAGGCCGGCAACACGACATGCCAGAAAATATAGGCGCGCTTTGCACCCATATTGCGGGCCGCCCAAATCAGGCGGACGGGCGTGGCCCGGGCTCCGTACAAAGTATTGATGAAGGTCGGGAAGAAAACCGCCATCGAGATGACGGCTATCTTGGATATGTCGCCGAACCCCAGCCATGTAATGATTACCGGAAGCAGCGCGATTTTGGGCACCGGATACAAGGTCGACACAAGCGGATCGAAGAACGCCTCCGCCTTGCGCCATACGGCGCTCAGCAGCCCGATGAACACGCCGGACGTGGCGCCGAGGATGAAGCCGCTATAGGATCGAATGCCCGACGCCAGGGTGTCGCGGTATAGATCGCCGCTGACGAGCAGATGCCAGATGGTGGCGGCTATGGTTGTCGGCGCCACTACGTAGCGCGGCGCGTCGTGCCGGCCGGCGGCCCATTGCATTGCAACCAGCAGCAGGACGGGAAGCGTCCAGCCGATCAGGCTGCGCAGCGTGCTGCGCGCGCGGGTCGGGCAGGCAGCGTCATTGCGCAGGGCGGTCATGCGGCCTCCTTGGCCCGCAGGACTTCCTCGCGCAGCATGTCCCAGATTTCGGCGTGCTGATCCATGAACGCCTGCGATTTTCTTATTGCGGCGGAGCGCGGGCGTGGCAGGTTGACGCGCAGGTCAGCCTTGATGCGGCCGGGCCGCGCTGTGAAAACGATGATCCGGTCGCTAAGGTAGATGGCTTCTTCGATGTCGTGGGTGACGAAGAGGACCGTTCGCCGGTTCTGTTGCCAGATATCGGTCAATTCTTCCTGCATCAGTTCGCGCGTTTGCGCATCCAGCGCGCCGAAAGGCTCGTCCATGAGCAGCATTTGTGGTTCATAGGCCAGCGTGCGCGCCAGCGCAACGCGTTGCTGCATGCCGCCGGAGAGCTCTCCCGGATAGCTGTTCTCGAACTTGGCGAGTCCCACCATGGCGATATATTTGCGGGCAAGGGCCAGCCGCTCGGACTTGTCCAGGCCTTTCACCTCCAGGCCCCAGGCGACATTGCCGAGGACGGTGCGCCAAGGAAACAGGGCGTAGTCCTGGAACAGCATGCCGCGGTCCGGGCCAGGCTTCGAAACGGGCCGCCCGGCAAGGCTGATCGTACCCCCCGTGCGGGCTTCGAAGCCTCCGACGATGTGCAGGAAGGTACTCTTCCCACAGCCGGATGGCCCCACTATGCTGACGAACTCGCCTTCGGAAATCGAAAGGTCGAAGTTCTCCAGGGCGGTGACGGCTTGGCCGTTGCGCAGGAATTGCTTGGATATCCCTTCGGCCTTCAGGTATTCCGTATTTGGCTGCATGCTTACTCCGGCAGATAGGACATGTCGATGACTTGTTTCAGATCCAGCTTCGTGTCGATATAGCCGAATTTGGTCAGGTCGCCCACTAAGCTGTGCATGGCGTCCATATTGACTTTGCCGTCCAGGGGGAGCCCGTTTTTGCGCATGTTGACGAATGTTTCCAGCGGAATGTTGACGAACCGGGCATCGATGAGTTCCTGGCCGCTTTTACGCGGTTCCTTGGCATAGAAATGAGCGGCCTTTACCAGGTCGGCAAGGAAGGCGCGCAGTACGTCCGGATGTTCCTTCACCATTTTTTCACTGGCAAGCAGCAGCATCAGGTCTTCTTCGTGGCCAGTGCCGTCGGTGGACGTGAACACGGTGTGCATGCCGCCGCGCTTTTTTTCGAACGCGGCAAATGGCTGGGGAAAGGCGCCCACGTCGAGCTGGCCGGCCCGCACCGCTTCGCCCTGGCTGGGAAATGGGATGGCTACCCATTTGACGTCGCGGGCGGGATCGAGGCCGTTCTTGGTCAGGGCAAGACGCGCCCAGATTTCGGCGGAGGAGCGTGCCCCGTTGATGCCGATGGTTTTGCCCTTGAGGTCTTTGATCGTCTTGATGGGTGAACTGTCCAGCGCCATATATTGCGTGGCGAAGCCATTGCCACCCTCGCGGGACAAGGAGGCGACAACCTTGAATTTCAAGCCATGGGCCGCGGCCATCATGACGCTGTGGGTGGACCCGGTAGCAATGTCTAGCTCGCCGGCTTCCAGGGCTTGAAAACGCTTATCGGTTCCCCGGAAGAAGGTGTAGTCGAGCTTATAGGCCTTGCCTTGGTTGGGTGTGACTTCGGGTGAGGCTTTCATGACCCATAGCGGTTCCTCGGCCGCTGAACCATACCCTACCCGCAGGGTGAGCGGGTCGGCGTGACTGGTGCTGAAACCCAGGGACAGCAGTGCGAATAAGGCGCTGCCCAGCGCCTTTTTGAGATGCGGCATCATGTCTTCTCCTTTATGGCTATAACTGATTTGCCTGCAAATAGTGTAGGTTTCCACCGGCGCGATGGGTAGTGAGTTATGCTGTTCCCTGGAACGATTTTACTTATCGGACGATTTTTATATCGGTCCTGGAAGCACTTGGCCATGAGCGAAAGAAATCAATTGCGTCACTTGCGCGCGCTTATCGCGGTTGTCGAGGCGGGCAGTATTGCCCGCGCGGCGGAGCGCCTTTTACGTACTTCTTCGGCGGTGGCTAATTCCATTCGCCAGCTTGAGTCGGAGTTCGAGGCGACCTTGTTCGACAGGGAGCCTTCGGGAATGACGCCGACCCGCTTCGGCGATGCCGCTTATCGGCGGGCAAAACGCATAGCGGGGGAGCTGCATCTCGCCTCCATCGAACTGGCGCCGTACCAGGCGTTCCCCAATGCGCCGTTATTCTCGATGCTGGTCGGCGAACGGCAGTTGGCCGTATTGGTGCGTCTGCGCGAGATGGGGCATATGCCCAGCGTCGCGGCGATAATGGGATTGTCGCAGCCAGCGGTCAGCGCGCTGCTTCGCCAGGTCGAAGATTCTTTGGGGTTGCGCTTGTTCCGGCGCACATCCAAGGGCATGGCCATAACCGAGGCGGGCGACCTCCTGCTGTTTCACGTTCAGCGGGTCTTGGCGGAGCTGCGGCACCTGGAAGTTGATATTGCCCAGCATCGCGGTGAAATGGCCGGACACCTGAGATTTGCGGCGCTTCCTGCCCTGCGTACCCGTGTTCTGCCTCAGGCCATTGCAACGTTGATCGGCAAGCATCCCAATATCCAGGTGTCCATGGTGGATGCGCCTTTCGAGATTTTGTTCGAAGGCGTGCGCTCGGGTGAGATCGATTTCATCCTGACGGGCTTGAGCGCGGAGTACGCTCATCGCGATTTTCAGGTTCGGGTAATCGGCCGGGATCGATTGGTTGCGGTGGTGCGCGCGGGACATCCCCTGTGTGCAAAGGACACGGTGGAAATCGCCGACCTGGTGCGTTATCCGTGGGTGTTGCGGGATAGGGGAGCTCCAACGCGTGAGCTGTTGAACAATCTGTTCCTGCGTCTGGGCGTCAAGCCGCCCCATGTCTCGGTTCAGGCTGGAGATCTTGGAATATTGCGGGGCCTTTTGCAGCACAGCGATGTCGTTTCCGCTGTGTCCCCGGAATACCTGGCCTATGAAATCGCTTCGGGCGAGGTGCGGATGCTGGATGTGGAGCTTCCCGGCACAGAACGGGATATGGGCTTTATTTTCCGCAGGGATGCCCAGCTTTCGTCACTGAGCGAGATATTCATGCAGCATATCGAGCGTGCCGCGGCCGACAACATGAATCGATGATTTTCCGCGTTCGCGGGGTCTGTTCAGCTTCCCGTCATCTTGAACGAAATCCTCGTGAAATGCCTTGAAATGTCGCTCTCGCAAGCGCATCATGGATGCATAAAACGATGGGGGTTGAGTGTCCTTGACAGGAGACTTTCATGGCAGAAGACATCAAACAAGCCAACCCCGCGGCTCTTGGATTGGTTGGCTTCGGGTTCACCACGGTAATGCTCAGCCTGATCAACGCGGGCGTGCTGCCCAAGGGCGGCGAGCAGGTGGTGTTGCCGCTTGCGTTCGCGTTTGGCGGCCTTATTCAAATACTGGCCGGGCTGCTGGAATTCAAGTGCGGCAATACGTTCGGCATGGTTGCGTTTCTGTCGTACGGCGCATTCTGGTGGTGGTTTACCTTCCTGGTTCTGCTGGGCGGGCACGGTGTGCTGGATCTCTCGCAGGCCGGCAGCACCATTGCGGTGGCCTTGCTCGGCTGGGGGGTGTTCACGCTTTACATGTGGGTGGCCACGTTCAAATTGAACAAAGCGCTTTGGTGGGTATTCCTTACCTTGTGGATCACCTTTTTCCTGCTGGGCTTTGGCGCGTTGCTGGGTGTGGGCGGCCTTAGCGTTGCCGGCGGGTGGGTTGGTGTCTTGTGCGGGCTCATCGCCGTATACACGAGCTTTGCGCTGGTAACCAACATAACTTTCAATCGCACGGTCCTGCCCCTGGGCGCGCCAATTTCCGATTGAATAAACAGTCGATACAAACAGGCACGGAGCGCGCTATTGCTGCCGGCCGGCTCGATAGCGTCCCGCTCCGGCAAGGAGATGACGGTTATGACCAACAAGACTCACGCCGAGGAACGCACCGAGGCCACCGAGGCCCAGATTGCGGTGCACTGGAAGGAAGAGCAGTATTTCCAGCCACCGAAGGCATTCATCGAGCAGGCGAATATGCGCGATCCGGATATTCGCAAGCGGTTCGGCGAAGATAATTTTCCCGATTGCTTCAAGGAATATGCGGACATGCTGACCTGGTCGACGCCGTACTCCACGGTGCTCGACACGAATAATCCGCCTTTCTGGAAATGGTTTACGGGGGGCAAGCTCAATGCGTGCTTCAACTGCGTCGACCGCCATCTGGCGCATTATCGCAACAAGGCGGCCTTCATCTTTGTCGGCGAACCCGAGGAAGACCCGCCGGTGGCGCTAACTTACCAGGAGCTGTACGTGCGCGTGAACGAGATGGCGGCGCTGCTGCGCGACTTCTGCGGGCTCAAGGCGGGCGACCGGGTAACCCTGCATTTGCCGATGACGCTCGACCTGCCCATCACAATGCTGGCCTGCGCGCGGCTGGGCGTCATTCATTCCCAGGTGTTTGGCGGGTTTTCGGGCCAGTCCTGCGGGTCGCGCATCCAGGATTCCGGCAGTCGGATTTTGATTTCGGCAGATGCCTACTGGCGTTCGGGCAAGCTGATCGACCATAAGGTGAATGCCGACATCGCGGTGAAGACGGCAAAAGAGATGGGGCAGGAAGTCGACAAGGTTCTGATCTGGCAACGGTATCCGGGCAAGTACAGTTCAGCCGCGCCCATGGTCGACGGACGCGACTTTTTCGTTAACGAGGTCCTCGAGCAGTACAAGGGAAAACGGGTGGAGCCGGTGTCGATGGATGCCGAAGCGCCTTTGTTCCTGATGTATTCCAGCGGCACCACCGGCAAGCCCAAGGGATGCCAGCACCGCACCGGCGGCTATCTGGCGTATGTGGCCGGCACGTCCAAGTACATCCAGGACATTCATCCCACGGACACCTATTGGTGCATGGCTGACATCGGCTGGATCACGGGACATTCGTATATTGTCTACGGTCCGTTGCTGCTGGCCGCAACCAGCGTGGTCTACGAAGGCACTCCCACCTACCCCGACGTGCGGCGCCCGTGGCGCATCGCCGAGCGGCTGGGCGTGAATATTTTCCATACCTCGCCCACGGCGGTGCGCGCGCTGCGGCGGCAGGGGCCCGAGGAGCCCAGGAAGTGCAACTATCATTTCAAGCATATGACGACAGTGGGCGAACCCATCGAGCCGAGCGCCTGGCGCTGGTACTACGACGAAGTGGGCAAGGGCGAAGCGGTGATCGTGGACACATGGTGGCAGACCGAGAACGGCGGCTTCCTGTGCAGCACGGTGCCGGCGCTCGACGCCATGAAGCCTGGCAGCGCCGGCCCTGCTTTACCGGGCATCTACCCGGTCATCTACGACGATGACGACAATGAAGTGCCCAAAGGTTCCGGGCAGGCTGGCAATATGTGCATCCGCAATCCCTGGCCGGGAATCATGCAGACAATCTGGGGCAACGACCAGCGCTTTGTCGACACCTATTACAAGCGCTATTGCAAGAACCCCGAGAGCAAGGACTGGCGCGACTGGCCCTATATGTCGGGCGATGGCGCGATGCAGGCGCAGGACGGGTATTTCCGTATTCTTGGCCGGCTGGACGACGTAATCAATGTCTCGGGCCACCGGCTTGGCACCAAGGAAATCGAGTCGGCCTGCATGACTGTGCCGGAAGTGGCGGAAGCCGCGGTGGTGCCCGTCGTGGACGAAGTGAAGGGGCGCGTGCCCGACGTGTATGTTTCCCTTAGTCCGGGCGCGAAGAACACGGATGACGTTGCCGAGCGGGTCGTCAAGGCTTGCGAGGACATGATCGGCAAGATCGCGCGGCCGCGGCAGGTTTTCATTGTGCCGGACATGCCAAAAACCCGGTCGGGCAAGATTATGCGCCGGGTGCTTGGCGCCCTTTCCAACGGGCTTGATGTGGGCGATGTGACGACTTTGGCCAACGCTGGCGTTGTGGACGAGATCCGCACGATGGTGCAGGGCAAGCAGGCTGCAGCGTCTGGTGAAGCCAAGTCCGAATAATGGCTTGAAGGCTCCGGCCAAAAGGCTGGAGCTTTCAATTCAGGAGATCGCTCGTGGGAGAACAAGTAGTCGAAGACCCGCTGCGCCGCACCGCTGAGGCAGTGCGGGCTGCGTGTTTGCAGGCCGCGCTGGACGGATACGAGCGCGCCGGTCTTAGTGGCTTATGCGAGGAGGGCCGCTGGGAGATGGCGCTGGATGCCATTCAATCGCTGGATGTAAACGCATTGCTGCGTAAACTTTCGGATCAAGCGTCAGTGCTGCCATGATGCTGCCGGCCTGCATGGCTTAGTCAGTTTTTAGCAGTTTGGCTGGTATGTAATTTCCGAAGCTCTTGGTACTTTGCGTAGCGCTGTTGGTAAGCGGCGCTGAATACGTCGTACGAGAGTACGTCGTAAGTGTGTGCATCGAAACCGGCGCGCCTCCAGTCGGCCAAGTCGCTTTTTACTTGCTCGCTGACGATGGATGATTGTCCTGCTTGTTGCGTGGGTTGGGTTGCCGCCCGGGCGTATGCGGCCGCAGTGGTTCCGGATGCTATCAGGCCGAGTGCAAGAGTAAGTGTGGTGATCGAAGATTTCATGGTTTTTCCTTGATGTGAAAGTAATAGAAAGCAAAATGAAACAGGTAAAGCGGTTATTGATGATTGGCTAATGGGTGGGTCAGGTTTCGGACGGCCTCTGGCTCCCTGGTTAGGCGTGATCCAGAGCGGGGTAGTCGACATAGCCTTGTGGACCGGCGGAGTAGAAGGTGTCTCGATCGGGCGTATTGAGCGGTGCATCATTCGAGAATCTTTGCGCCAGGTCTGGGTTGGCAAGATACAGGCTGCCGAATACGGCGGCGTCCGCTCCGGCGCCAACAATGAGGGATTGAGCGCTTTCTTTGTTCAGGCCGCCGCCGTACAGCAGTGCGCCGTTGAACAGTGGACGCAGAAGGGCGCGGTAGTCGAACTCGCTTTTGGTTTTGACCAGATGCAGGTAGGCGGGCTTAAGCGCTCCTAGCCGCTGCACCAGGTATTTGTAGGTTTCCTGCGGGGTGGCGTCGCTTACGCTGTTGAAGTTCATTTCTGGCGCGATCTTGATGCCCACGCGATCACGGCCCGCTTCGTCGATCATGGCCGTCAGTACTTCCACAATGAAGCGCGCACGGTTTTCCAGGGAACCGCCGTAGCGATCCGTGCGCCGATTGGTTTCGGAAGACAGGAATTGTTCCGGTAGATAGCCGGAAGCGGCATGCAATTCGACGCCGTCAAAGCCGGCTTCCAGCGCGTGACGCGTGGCTTGTCGGTATTCGTCGACAATGCCCGGAATTTCCTCGGTTTTCAAAGCGCGTGGCACGACAAAATCCTGTGGGCCGGTTGCTGTGAATACCTTCCCTTCGGCCGCGATCGCCGATGGCGCGACTGGTAGCGCATGGTCCGGCAACAGGCTGGGGTGCGAAATTCGGCCACAATGCATTAGCTGCAGGAATATGAGGCCGCCTTTGGCGTGAACGGCTTGCGTTATACGTTGCCATTGCTCGATCTGGTTGGTTGAATGAATGCCTGGCGTCCGCACGTATCCTTTCCCCATGGGTGAGGGGTACGTGCCTTCAGTGACGATGAGGCCCGCGTCCGCGCGTTGAGCGTAGTACTGTTCGGCAAGGGCGGACGGTACGCCCGACGTATCGTCGGCGCGTGATCGTGTCATGGGTGCCATGACAAAACGGTTGCGCAAGGCGTAGCGTCCGACGCGGGTGGTTTGGTAGAGTGGGTTCATTTCGATTTCTCCGGTAAGGTGCGTAGGAACAGAATGAACTGATCCACCGGATAGGTAAATATCTATAATTGAATTCAGTGATCCACTGATGGAGCAATTGGAATGGAAGTGTTGAGCTATATGCGCCTTTTCGTCGAGGTGGCACGGATGAAAAGTTTTCGCCGTGCGGCGGAGGCGCTGGACATGCCGAGTTCGACGCTTTCACGCCAGATCGCTCAGTTGGAAAAGGCCATCGGCCTGAGGCTGTTGCACCGGTCAACGCGCAAAGTAGAGCTGACAGAAGCCGGAGAGGTTTATTTCAAGCGCTGCCAGAGCATCGTGGAAGAAGCGCGGATTGCCCATGAGTCGCTGCTGAATGTGGCGGAGCGTCCTACTGGAACCTTGCGTGTGTCGATGCCTGTGGATTTGGCCACCGACTATCTGGCGCCTATCCTGGCCGATTTTGCCAGAGCCTATCCGCTGATTGCATTCGAGTTCGACCTGACGCCGCGGCGCGTTGACTTGCAGAGCGAGCCATTCGATCTTGCCATTCGCATCGGGCCACCACCCACGGCTCCGTCAACGCTGGTCGCGCGCCAGATCGTCCTGCTGCAGCGCTATTTGTATGCGGCGCCCGCCTATCTGAAGAAAGCTCCGCCACTGAAGCATGCCTGCGATTTAAGCCGTCATGTGTTGTGCATCGGGCAAGGACCGATGAAGCCGGGAGCTGTTTTCCGGTTTTTCGGTCGCAATAATGAGGTGGTTGAAGTGCCGGGGGACACCCGTTTCGTAATGAACAGCGTGGGGTTGAGCCGGGCGCTTGCGAAGCAAGGCGTTGGTATTGCGGCGCTGGATACCGAACTGGCTCGCGACGATGTTGCAGCAGGCCGTCTGAAACACGTGCTGCCCGGGTGGGGACTCGACCCGGTTGAAGTGCATGCGATCACAGACACTCGTTTTTTGCCCGCAAGAACGCGGTTGTTCATTGATTTCGTGAAGACCAGGCTGGGCGAATCACCGGCATCTTGACCACGAACCAAGGCGCAGGCCTGGCCTTTCTGGGTGAGGTCAGGCGAGGAAATTTTTCCCTGGAGTCGAAGACTTCTCCGATAGCGGCACAGGAGTTTCGGCGGTCAGGCTGGAGTTCTTCACGAAATCGATGAAAGCTCGTAAAGGCGCGGGAACGAGTTGCCGCCCGGAGTAGTAAAGAAAGGGACCTGAAAAGCGCAGCCACCACGGCTCGAGGATGGGTTCGAGGGCGCCGCTGTCAAGATGGGGACGCAGCCAGTCCTCGAAAAGATAGATGACGCCCGTGCCGGCGATGGCGGCTTCGATGGCAAGGTCGGTGCCTCCGCCGGCGCGGACCAGCAGCGGCCCCGTGGGGTCGACCCGCAGTAGGTTGCCGTCCCGCTCGAATTCCCACGACGTCATCACCCCGCTGGAAAAGCGGCTGCGCAGGCAGGCATGGCCGAGCAGTTCACGCGGATGCTTCGGCCGGCCGTGGCGGTCGAGGTAGGCGGGGGAGGCTGCTGTGGCGAAACGCTGGACGCGCGGCCCGATGGGCACGGCAATCATATCCTGTTCCAGCCGCTCGTCGTAGCGGATGCCGGCATCGCAGCCGGCCGCGATCACATCGACGAAGCTGTCTTCGGTAATGATTTCCAAGCGGATGTCGGGGTAGGCGGCCAGGAACGGCGGAACGATGCGGGGCAGCACGAGCCGCGCCGCGCTGACGGGAACATTCAGGCGCAGCGAGCCCGTTGGCGTGTCGCGAAAGCCGTTCACCACGTCAAGGGCTGCTTCCACCTCCGACAGGGCCGGAGCAAGCCGCTGGAGCAGGCCTTCGCCCGCCTCGGTGGGAACGACGCTGCGCGTGGTCCGATTCAGCAACCGCACGCCAAGCTGAGCCTCCAGGCGACGTACCGCTTCGCTCAGCGCGGAAGCGCTGCTGCCGCTTGCCCGCGCGCCTTCGCGAAAGCCGCCGGCACGCGCCACGGCCACGAAGGCGTTTAGATTGGCCAGGTCCACTTTCATTGCATGTTTTATTGTGCGTAAATCAGCACAGTATGTATTGATTGAATGTCCTTATCAAGTAGATGGAATCTGTCTACGATGTCTCATCGTTCATTGAAAGGAAATCGGTCATGTCCAACACTCAGTCATCCAGCACCTTCGTTCTGGGCAGCCGCCCTGTAAAGCGGCTGGGCTATGGCGCCATGCAACTGGCGGGGCCGGGCGTGTTCGGCCCGCCCAGGAATCGCGATGCGGCGCTGGCCGTGCTGCGCGAAGCCGTCGCGAGCGGCGTCGACCATATCGACACCAGCGATTTCTATGGCCCGCACATTACCAATCAACTGATCCGCGAGGCCCTGCACCCCTATCGGGACGATCTGGTCATCGTCACCAAGATCGGCGCCCGGCGCGGGGAAGACGGCTCGTGGCTGCCGGCGTTTTCGCGCGAAGAACTGATCCAGGCCGTGCACGACAACCTGCGCAACCTCAGTCTCGACGTTCTTGATGTCGTCAATCTTCGCTGCATGTTCGGCATCCATGGCCCGGCGGAAGGGTCCATCGAAGAACCGCTCACGGTCGTCGCCGAGTTGCAACGGCAAGGCCTGGTGCGCCACATCGGGCTGAGCAATGTGACCGCAGCGCAGATTGCCGAAGGGCGTCGGCTTTGCGAAATTGCCTGCGTGCAGAACCAGTACAACTTGGCGCATCGGGACGACGACACCCTCATCGACGACCTGGCCCGGGACGGCATCGCCTATGTGCCGTTTTTTCCGCTGGGCGGATTCAACCCGCTGCAGTCTTCCATTTTGTCCGGCGTCGCCGAGCGGCTGAAAGCCACGCCCATGCAGGTGGCGCTTGCCTGGCTGCTGCGCCGGTCGCCCAACATCCTCCTTATTCCGGGCACCTCGTCGGTCGAGCATCTGCGGGAAAACCTGGCTGCGGCCGAGCTTGTGCTGCCGGACGACGTGGTGCGGGAACTGGATGGTGTGGCGGGCGGGGCGAAACATCCGTGAGCCGCTCGGCTTCGGCCAGGCTCCCGGCGGCATTCCGCCCAAGCGGCGCGGCGACGCATATCCAGGCCTGCCGCGTCATTCCCAGCGCTGATGGTAGGAAAAGGTTGGCAGCTTCCAGCCGAAGTGGATGGCGAGCAGGCGCAAGGTCAGGCCGCCGATGAAGCAGATGGCGATGTTGATGTCGATGTCGGTGTCGAAGGCCCTTAGCGACAGGAACAGCGCGCATACGGCCAGCGAGACGCTGGCATAGAGTTCGCGCCGGAACACGACCGGCACCTGGTTGCACAGCACGTCGCGCAGGATGCCGCCGCTGATGCCGGTGAGCATTCCCGACATGATGACGACGATGGTCGGGTAATCGAGTTCAAGCGCGATATTGCAGCCGATTAGCGAGAACGCGACCAGGCCCATGGCGTCAAGTATGAGGAAGATGCGGTGCAGATGGTGCATGTGCCGCGCCAGCAGCGTGGTGAGCAGGCCGGCGGAAATCACCAGGTAGACATAAGGGGGATGCTGGGTCCAGCCTATCGGGAAATGGCCCAGGATCACATCGCGGATGGTGCCGCCGCCCAGGGCGGTGACGAAGGCGATGACCGCAACGCCGAAGATGTCCATATTGCGGCGCCCGGCGGCCAGGGCGCCCGACATGGCTTCGGCGGTGATGGCGACGAGATAGATGACGAGCATCAGGTCGATTCCCGATTCGTGGATGGGCAGCATAGGTTATGTGGATGCGGGCGTCGGCCGGAAGTCAGGGTATTGCATAGTGTATATGTTCAAGCCGCCGGGCTGCAGCAATTCGGCCGTCGATGGCGAGGCGCGCAAGGGAGCGGGCTTCGCGTTGTTGCTGTTATAGTGCCGTGGGCATACAGACCCAGGCTTCGGGCGTACGGCTTTGTCACCAGGGCTGCCATCGCCGTTTACCTTCCTCAACAAGCAGGCCAAGCAAGTGCATACCCCTCTCACCGCTGCGTCTCCGGAGCCCGATTTCCGTTTGATCCGGGCGTCGGACATTACTCCTGTTCCATGGAAGAACGGCGGCGGCACGACCCGCCAGATCGCCATCTTCCCCGAAGGCGCCAACCTGGATACCTTTGCCTGGCGCATCAGCGCGGCGGACGTCGGCCAAGCCGGCCCGTTTTCCCTATTCCCGGGCATCGATCGCCACATCGTCGTGACGCACGGAGAGTGCATGGTGCTTGTCGACGCCGCCGACCAAGGACGGCGCGGCTTGCGGCGTGGAGAGCCGTTCGCGTTCGCGGGCGAGGCCGTGTTGTCCGCCGAATTGCCCGCTGGCTCCATACGGGATTTCAATCTCATGGTTCGGCGGGACCAAGGGTTCGCGGGCGAACTTGCCGTAAGGCATGCCGCGCAAAGGCTGATCCTATCCGTGGGAAGCGCTGTCCTGCATTGTGTGGAAGGCGTATTCACGGTATTGCCGGGATCCGGGCCTGCAAGCGGCTATCGGCTTGCTGTAGGCGACAGCCTGTTGGTGGAATTGCCGGCCGGCTGTCGCAGCGCCGCCGTTGACATCGTGCCGGAACAGGATGGCGCAATGCTGATCGATGCCTGTATACGCAAGGTGTAGGTGCCGCTTAGTCCAGCTTGTGCAAGGCCGAGCCCTTGTGCATGGCGATGTGCTCGGTTTTATCGCTTTTGATCGCATATTGTGGATCGTCCGCGCTGGCGTGGCGCGTATAGCCCTTGTGCGGGAAATCCTTGGTATGGATTTCGATGATGCGGCCGCTGACCCGGCCGGCTTCGGAGTTCCAGCCTACGTGGTCGCCGATCTTGAATTTCGTGGTCATGTCATTACCTCGAAGTGCTCCGCCATTGCCCGACTGGCCAGGCGCCTGGACGCGGCGACCGACTCATTGTCCAGGGCGGTTCCTTCGACGGAAAAGAAGGTCACGTCCTTCAGGCCTATGGTTGCCAGCGCGGCTTTCAGATAGGGTGTCAGGAAGTCGGGTTGCCGGGCGTTTTCGCCGGAGTACCTGCCCCCCGACGATACCGCGACGAATACCGGGCGGTCCGGCAGTATGCCCACCTTTCCCTGCGGGGTGGAGCGAAAGCTGCGGCGCACCCGCACGACGTGGTCTATCCATGCCTTGAGCCCCGATGGAACCGTGTAGTTGTGCATGGGCGTGGCGATTACGAGGGTGTCGGCGTTTTCCAGGGTGCGTATCAGTTGCTCGGACTGGCTCAGCGAGCCCGGGTCGAAGGGGCCGCCCGGAGGCTCTACGCGGTAGCCCACCGCGTCGGCGTATTCCACATCGACGTGGGCCAGCGTGCCGGCATTGAGCTTTTCTATGGCAAGAGGTGCTTTGCCGCGCCGCTTTTCCAGATGCGCGATGATCTCCAGCGAAAGCCGGTAGCTTTCGGACTGCGCGCCGCGCGGGCTGCAAACGATGTGCAATAGGTTCATCAGCTGCCCTCTGCCAGGGGTTTGCCGAATCGTATCGCGCTGGTCAGCAGCCCCCATCGAAAGTAGAACCGTTGCGCCAGGGCGTTTGCAAGGCCTGTGTCCAGCACCAGCCTTTGGCATGCGGTGCTGCGGGCGATGGCTTCCATTTCGTCCAGCAGCCTGGCGCCCCACCGGCTGCTGCGGCTTTTCTCAGTGACGATCAGGTCGTCCACGTAGAGGAAGCGGCCGTGTATGAGGTTTTCCTGATGCCGGTATCCGGCCAGGGCAATGGGCTTGCCGGCCTGCCAGACGGCCAGGAGCTGATAGCTTTCCCCGCGCATCCGCGCGATGCGCTGCAGGAAGTCGGCGTCGTTCTGCAGGTTGGGCCGCAGCTCCTGCATGACGGCAAAGCAGGCGCGCAGGTCATCATCGGTTTCGGCATGGCGTAGTTCTATATCGTTCATGGACGGCTTCTTGAGGTCAGGGATGAATGGTGAATGATGGCGCCGGTGCGTGCGGGTTTTTCCCTTATGGTACCGGCGGCACTATCCATGCTAGGTTCGGAATGCCATAATTAAAAGATCCATAAATCAATATTGTGACTGGGCCATGTCTGCTTCCGACAACCATAGCCTGCTGACGGTGGATTCCTCCCAGGACCAGCCGCTGTACCGGCAAATCTATTTGCGTTTCCAGGGGGCCATCGCCGATGGCCTGCTCAAGCCGGGCGGGCGCATTCCCTCGGCCAGGGCTCTGGCCAAAGAGCTGGGCCTGGCCCGGGGAACCGTCGAAACCGCCTATGCCCTGCTGGCCGCGGAGGGCTACGTCCAGCCCCGGGGCCAGGCCGGCACCATTGTTGCTCCCGGACTCGCCGCCTCTCAGACCATGGCGGTAAAGCCCGCGCCGGCATCGGCCAGGCATGGCGAAAAATTCGGCTGGCATCCGCCCACGGTGCTGCCTTTCCAGTTGGGCTTGCCTGCGCTGGACGCTTTTCCCCGGAAAATCTGGGCCCGGCTGGGGGCCAGGCATCTGCGCGCCATGCAGGCGGTCGAGATGGCCTATCCTCCGGTGCAGGGCCTGTACGGTTTGCGCCAGGCCATTGCCGCCTATCTGCAAATGGCGCGGGGAATCACTTGCGCGCCGGAGCAGGTGTTCATTACTTCGGGGTATCGGGACACTCTGCACTTGATTGCCGAAGCGCTGCTTCGCGAGGGGGATCAGGCATGGGTGGAAGATCCAGGGTATCCGCCCACCCGCAAATTGCTTGGGCAGATGGGGATCGAGCTGGTTCCGGTTCCGGTCGACGACGACGGGCTGGTGGTGTCGCGAGGCATGCAGACCGCGCCCGACGCCAGGGCTGTGGTGGTGACCCCGGCCCATCAAAGCCCGCTTTGCCTGTCGCTTTCCCTGCCCAGGCGGCTGGCATTGCTGGAATGGGCCAGGCAAAAAAAATCATGGATCATCGAGGACGACTACGACGGTGAATACCGGTATGCAAGCCGTCCCCTGCCTGCCCTCAAAAGTCTGGATCGCCATGGCCGGGTACTGTATGCGGGCACCTTCAGCAAGGTCATGTTCCCCGGCATACGGGTGGGCTATCTGGTGGTGCCCGAGTCCCAGGTCGAACGGTTCGGACGAACCCGGGAGGTTTTTTCCGCCGGAGTTCCGGAGCTCGGCCAGGCGATTCTGGCGTCTTTCATGAACGAAGGACATTTCGCGCGGCACATCCATCGCATGAGAAAGCTTTACGCCGAGCGCCGGACCGCGGTGGCGGAGGGGCTGGGCCAGGTGCTGGATGCGGCGGGCATGCATATCCAGCCGCAGCCGGGCGGCATGCATTTGGTGCTGCGGCTTGGCGGGCGCCAATCGGACAAAGCCCTGAACGCGTTGATGCGCGAGCATGGCATGTTTGCCGAAGCCTTGTCGGGTTGGGCGACGCAAGCCGAAGTTCAGCCGGGGTTGCTATTGAGCTTTACCAATATCGAATCGCAGCATCAGGCGCAGCAACTGGGCAAGCGCATTCTGGCCTTGCTGTAGCGGCGGCGCGGGTGTGTTGCGAGATCGCGGAAAGCGGTGGTTGCTGAGGCCCGCATGGTGGAGGCGATAAAGGCCCGCGCCCATAGTATGGCCTATACCAAAAACTGCTTCTTGGCACTTTTTAAATAGGCCAAGTTCCATCAATATGTTGTTGTCGGGCCCGGCGGCAAGATAGATTGTCGTAGCGCGGCGAGGCCGTTACTGCATGGTGCGGCACCGTGCCCGGGCATTATTTTCCAGTAGGAGTCGTTGATGAGTGCACGTTTGAACTACTTTGAAGTTTCCCCCGATATCGCCAAGAAATACCTGGATTTCAGTACTTCCATGAAGAGCAAGCCGGCGGTGAAGGAATTCGGCGTCCTGGTGACGATGCGCGCCTCCCAGATCAATGGCTGCGCGTACTGCCTGGACATGCACGTCAAAGAAGGAAAAATCCACGGAGAGCGCGAGCTGCGCCTGCACCATGTCGCCATCTGGCGCGAGTCGCCCTTGTTCAATGCGCGCGAGCGCGCCGCCCTGACCTGGACGGAAGCGCTTACCCAAATACCGGCGCATGGCGTTGGCGATGACATCTACAACGAAGTGCGCGCCCAATTGTCGGAACAGGAAATCTCCGACCTGACTTTCCTGGTGGTGGGAATCAACGGCTGGAACCGCCTGAACGTCGCCTTCAGAACCGTTCCCGGCTCGTCGGATGCGGCGTTCGGGCTGGACAAGGCTGGGCTTTCGTAAAGCGGCCAAGGTGTGGGCCAGGCCTGCCGCTCCGGCCTGGGCGTGGCGGTTTTGCCGCATTTTCATGCGGACGACGGTCCGGATTTGATGAATCGGTGCTCATATAAGGAACCGGGTTCACAACCCGCAGGCGCCGCTGGACAGGCCGCCGTCCTACAGCATCCAGTCTATGGGCAGCAACGAAAGAAAGCTAACGACCAGGCGGCGCCACAGGCTGGCGTTGGGTTCGGTGTCGTGGCGGATTTCCTTGCCGTCTTTCAGTTCTATCCAGTACAGGTCGCCGGTGTCGGTGAGATGTACTTCGTAGGCAACCTCGGGGACTTTGTCGTTGAAGGCTTTGGCGATGGCCTGCGCCATCGCCGGGCTATCGATGACGAATCCCAGCTCGGTATTCAATTTTGCGGATCGAGGGTCGAAGTTGAACGAACCCACGAAAATGCGTGAACCATCGACGGAAAAGGTTTTGGCGTGCAGGCTGGTGCCCGAAATGCCGAAGCGGCCGGTTCTCTCGCGTTTCTGGTTCGCCGGGGAAAGACGCCGCATTTCGTATAGCTTTATGCCAGCTTCGAGCAGCGGTTTGCGCCATTTGGCATAGCCGGCATGAACTGCGGCGACGTCGGTGGCATCCAGGGAATTGGTCAATATTTTTATTTGGACGCCGCGCCGGGCCATGGCCGTGAAGCTGTCCACGCCGGCGGCGGTGGGCACGAAATACGACGACACCAATTCAAGGTCGGTCTTGGGCCTGCCGATGATTTGCTCGAGCTTACTGGGCAGGAGCTGGCTGGCCGGCGCTTCGCCCAGGCCTTTGCGCGGGTCGTCGCTGACCATTTTCGTTTCGGCCCATTGCAGGTCTATGGTTCCGTCCCTGAGCCGGCGGATCAGGCTGGAGCCGTTCACCGCCTGCAGATAGGGGCGGGCGCGGGGGTCTCGCTCGAGGGTGGCTGCGTCGTTGGCCAATTCTCGCAGCAGGGCGGGGTTGGCCGCCGGCAAGAGCAGATTGACGGGATACGATGACAAGCTGCTCCAATAGCGGTCGAAGCTGTCCGACACGTCCTTGACCACGGGCCCGATGGCCAGCACGTCCAGGTCGGCGAACACCATGTCGTCCGCCGCGCCGAAGTATTCGTCGCCGATGTTGCGCCCACCCACGATGGTGACCTGGTTGTCGGCGGTAAACGACTTGTTGTGCATGCGGCGGTTGAGGCGGGAGAAATCGCTTAAATAATTGATCCAGCGCGGAGCGCGTATGAAGAATGGATTGAACAGCCTGACTTCGATGTTCGGGTTTGAGTCGAGCGCCGCCAGCAAAGGATCGAGCCCCGAAGTATTCATGTCGTCGAGCAGCAGGCGCACACGCACGCCGCGGTCGGCGGCGGCATTGAGCGACTGGAACAGCAGGGTGCCGGTCAGATCCTTGTGCCAGATGTAGTATTGAATATCCAGTGTGCGCTGTGCGGCCCGCGCCAGCAGGGCGCGCGCGGCGAAGGCCTCGTGCGCGTTCGAGAGCATGTGTATGCCCGTTTTACCCGGGTGCGCGGCGGCCAGCCTGGCTTCGGCCCTGCCCAGTGTGGTGGCCCGGGATTCATCGGCCAAAAGCGCGTGAGAGCTGGGTCGATTCTGCAGCGAGGGCGCGCTGGCACAGCCTGCCATGAGTATTGCCGCGAGGCCGATGAGGGGGAGGTAAAGCACAGAGCGCTTTAGGGCCTGTCAACCCATATTAAGGAGATCGCGTTGGGTCTGGATCCGTCAGATTTTTCATGGCTTCGCGGCTCCTTAATATGGGTTGACAGGCCCTAGGGTCTCATTATTCCGCCTGCCCGTTATGCCGTCACGGTACCGCCTTCCGCCGTTTCGCGCTGTTGGAATGTTTTGCAAGTGTTTGCGGGCTATTGCTGCTTGCGTTGCCGCCACCAAGCCAGCAATTGCCGCCAGTAGCGGGGGCCCTGCTTGGCGCGGAACTGCCCCCACCATCTCAGCAAGCCGTAGGAAAGGTGTATTTTTTCCTGTCCCAAAGGCATGTCCGGCCGCACCTGCAGCCAGGACGATTTGGAGTATGCGATGAGCTGATCGGGATAGACGCTGCGATGTCCGATGATCAGGTAGGCGGCGATGCCGGCTCCCGCCAGGTAGACGGTTCCAATGGTTCCGCCGAACAGTTCTATGCCCATGAGCACGGCGGCGATGGGGGTGTTGGATGCCGAGGCCACCACGGCCACCAGGCCTACGGCCGCGCCCAGCGAGGGGCTGAGCCCCAGCAGCGGCGCGAAGGCGCTGCCGGCTATGGTTCCGATGACGAATTGCGGGGTCACGATGCCGCCGTAGAAACCCGAGCCCAGGGTAATCGCCACCAGCAGTGTCTTCCAGAAAAATCCCAGGTAGGGCATGGCCTGGCCGTCCAGCGCCCTGTCCATGAGCGGCAGGCTCAAGCCCAGGTAGTCCGTGGGAATGACGAGGATCAAGGCCGCAAGCAGCAGGCCGCCAAGCAGGGGCATCAGGGGCGGCCATAGGTCGAATTTGATGCGCAACTGGCCGAATGCCGCCCGCACCAGGCCCACCATGTCCACGAATATCCAGGCCACGATGCCGCACAATATGCCGATGGCGATGGTCTTGAGGAACAGGATCTCGGAAAACTGCGGGAGCAGGTTCAGGCTGTAGTACTGGTAGGGAATGCCCAGAAGCTTGCTGATCTCGAAAGACGTGACGCCGGCCACGATGGCCGGGAACAGGAAGTCGTGCCGGATGCGGCCGATGGCCAGCACCTCGACGCCGTATATGGCCCCGGCGATGGGGGTGCCGAATACGCTGGCGAAGCCCGCGCTGACGCCGCAGGCCACGATGCGTTTCTGCAGTTCGCTGTTCAGTTTGAATACCTGGCCTATGCCCGAGGCCAGCGAGCCGCCTATATGCGAGCAGGGCCCTTCCTTCCCGGCGGAGCCGCCGCAGGCCAGCGTGATGATGGCGGCAATGGGCTTGATGGCAAGTGTCTTGAACGGCATTTTGCCCGATTGCTTATGTACCGCGGCAATGATCGAATCTTTCAGGCCGGTGGTGTTGCGCTTGTAGCCGTAGTACAGCAAAAGGCCGTTCAGCAGGCCGCCCACAGGCAGCAGCGTCATTTGCAGCCATAGAGGCACCGAGGCCGTTGCATCCGTGAAGAAGAACAGGCCGTGCAGGAAAATGCTGGTGCCGGCTCCCACGACGACTCCGGTAATGCTGGCAAGAACCAGCCACTGTATGACGGTGGCCAGCATGACGACAGGTTCGACGAGATTGACGCGCGGCATGGCGGGGCTTGTGTTATGGATGGGCTGGCAAAGGAGTTTCTGGGGCGGGGCGGTGGAATTTTACAGCCGAAACCCCATTGCCATGGCGGGTAAGCCGGCCGGGCGTGCTCCGCGCGGCTTGCCGGCTTTTCGGTATAGTTGGCGAAACCATTCGGGCACCGAACCCAATAATGCACAGAAACAGGCCATGATCGTCGACAGTTTGAACTACGCGGGTTTTCACAACGGCTTGCGCCAGCCGGATCAGGCATTGACGATCCGGATAGGCCAGTGTCCGTCCAACATCGACTGGGAGGAGTTCGACGCATGGCTGTCCCGGAAGCTGGCCATGCCGCTGCAGGGCGGCGACGAAAACGAGCCCAACGGCGCGATACGGCTGATGTGGCGCATTCTGCAAATAGCCGCCGGGCTGCAGCGCGCCGCCCGCATTCCGGTGTTCGAGCCGGGCCGCATCCTGTCCTGCCGCCCCGATGCCGATCATCCGGGCGCCTGGCTGTGCACCGTCGCCGTGCCGCGCGTGGATTTCATTCCGGTGCAGTCCTCCCACCTGGCCTATAACTCGGCGACGACCCTCATCCTGGAGGCGGCCGCCGCTTCCAGCCTTCCCGCCAGGCCCGAGGCGCTTTACCAGCAATTGCAGGAGCGCGTGCTGCAGCCTCTGCTGTCCATATTGCCGGCGGGGAAATCGTCCATCCATATTCTACGCACCGCGGGCGAGTGCGGCGTTCCATGGCGGCATCTGGGCAATGGCATTTTCCAGCTGGGGTGGGGCC
>Ga0180219_1000146_pt1 | contig 81235 bp, 75 predicted proteins | sample eDN3rd30CBELigMG_FD_151338 | JGI IMG/M metagenome (GOLD analysis project Ga0180219, IMG submission 151338) | Enriched Miracle-Growth compost microbial communities from Emeryville, California, USA - eDNA 3rd pass 30_C BE-Lig MG (version 2)... ...
GAAGATGGCGATGCGTGCGAAGAAGTTGGGCTTCTTCTCGCCCTTCGCGCGCGGCCGGTCGGTTGCGGCGACGATCTCGCCGTTCGGCTCGTCCTGGACCATCGACTCCACCTGAATCGTCTTCGTGATGTCAGCATGCGCTGACGCGCAGGGCGGACAGGAATCGAACCTGCAACCTGCGGTTTTGGAGACCGCTGCTCTGCCAATTGAGCTACCGCCCTAGAGGCCCTCGCGGGCCTCACAGTGATCGCATTCCGGCGCCGTGTCGGTGACCTGCAGGGTGTTGCCCGAGACGCCGGGCACGGCGAAAGAATGCAGTTATCAACTGCCCCTCCAGTGTACGGCATGCCCTCGGTCGACGCGAACCGACCCGGGCCCGACACCGTCAGGGGCCGACGCGCACCAGCTTCTTGTTGACGAACTCGTCGGCCGCGAGCAGCCCGAGTTCGCGCGAGGTTCCGCTGCGCTTCACGCCGCCGAAGGGCAGCTCGGGGCTGTCGGCGAGCACGAGGTTCACGTAGACCATGCCCGCGTCGATGCCGTCGGCCACGCGCTGCGCCTGCTCCGGATCGGTGGTGAACACGTACGACCCGAGTCCGAACGAGGTGTCGTTGGCCAGGGCCACCGCCTCGTCCTCGCCGGCGACGCGGTAGACGACCGCGGCGGGCCCGAACAGCTCCTGCCGGTACACGTCCATCTCGGGCGTGACGTCGGCGAGCACGGTGGGCGCGAAGAACGTGCCCTCGCGCGTGCCGCCGGTCAGCACAGTCGCGCCCTGCGCCACCGCGGTGTCGATCTGCTCCTGCAGTCGCACGGCCGCCGCCTCGGACGAGAGCGGGCCGAGCACGGTCTCGGCGTCGGTGGGGTCGGATGCCGCCACCGCCGCCATCGCGGCGGTGAACTTCTCGGCGAACGCGTCGTAGAGCCCGTCCGCGACGATGAACCGCTTCGCGCCGTTGCAGCTCTGCCCGTTGTTGTCGAGCCGGGCGTCGACCGCGGCCTGCACGACCGTGTCGAGGTCGTCGGTCGAGAGCACGATGAACGGGTCGGAGCCGCCGAGCTCGAGCGCGACCTTCTTCAGGTTGCGCCCGGCGACCTCGGCCACCGCGGCGCCGGCACGCTCCGAGCCGGTCACCGAGACACCCTGCACGCGCGGATCGGCGATGATGCGGGCGGCCTGTTCGTTCGTCGCGTACACGTTGACGTACGCGCCGTCGGGCAGCCCTGCGGCCTCATAGATCTCCTCGAGCAGCGCCGCCGACTCGGGGCACTGCGGCGCGTGCTTGAGCAGGATCGTGTTGCCGAGCACAAGGTTGGGCGCCGCGAACCGTGCGACCTGGTAGGCCGGGAAGTTCCACGGCATGATGCCCAGCAGCACGCCCAACGGCGCGCGGCGCACCACGGCGGTGCCCTCGCCGAGGATGTCGATGGGCCGGTCGGCCGTGATCTCGTCGGCGTGGTCGGCGTAGAACTCGATGATGTCGGCGGCGAAGTCGACCTCGCCCTCGGCGGCGGCGATCGGCTTGCCCATCTCGCGCACGATGATCGCGGCGAACTCGTCGCGGCGCTCGCGGTGCAGCTCGGCGATGCGGCGCACGACCGCGGCCCGCTCGCCCACCGGCGTGCGCGCCCAGGTGCCGAAGGCGGTGTGCGCCTTCGCGATCGCCTCGTCGACCTGCTGGTCGGTGAAGGTGTCGTAGGTGGCGAGGGTCTCGCCGGTGGCGGGGTTGACGACGGCGTAGTCGGTCATGGATGCCTCCTGCTCTCAGTCCGTGGGGATCATGGTGTACTTCGTGGACAGGTACTCGTGGATGCCCTCGGCACCGCCCTCGCGGCCCAGGCCCGACTGCTTCACGCCGCCGAACGGGGCCGCCGCGTTGGAGATGACGCCCGCGTTCAGGCCCATCATCCCCGACTCGAGCCGATCGATCATCCGGTGGCCGCGGGCCAGGTCTTCGGTGAAGACGTACGACACGAGTCCGAACTCGGTGTCATTGGCCAGGCGCACAGCCTCATCCTCGTCGCGGAAGGTGGCGATCGCCAGCACCGGGCCGAAGATCTCCTCGCGGAGGATGTCGCTGCCGGCCTGCACGTCGCTGATCACGGTGGGCTGGAAGAAGGTGCCGTCGGAGGCGATGGCCTCTCCCCCGGTGCGCACGATCGCGCCGCGGGCCGCGGCATCCTTCACCAGGGCTCCTGCCTTCGCGACGGCGTCGGCGTCGATGAGGGGGCCGATGGTGACGCCCTCTTCGGTGCCGCGACCGATCTTCATGGCCTTCACGCGCTCGGTGATGCGGGTCGCGAACCGCTCGGCGACGTCCTCGTGCACGATGAACCGGTTCGCGGCCGTGCACGCCTGCCCGATGTTGCGGAACTTGGCGGCAAGGGCCCCCTCCACGGCCTTGTCGAGGTCGGCGTCCTCGAAGACGACGAACGGGGCGTTGCCGCCCAGCTCCATCGACACGCGCAGCACGTTCTGGGCCGCGTCGGCGATGAGGCGCTTGCCGACCTCGGTCGACCCCGTGAACGACAGCTTGCGCAGGCGCGGGTCGGCGATGATCGGGCCCGAGACCCGCCCCGACGTGGTCGTCGACACGATGTTGACGACGCCGGCGGGCAGACCCGCCTCCTGCAGCAGCGTCGCGAAGAACATCGTCGTCAGCGGCGTCAGCTGGGCGGGCTTGACCACGACCGTGCACCCGGCGGCCAGCGCGGGACCGATCTTGCGGGTGGCCATCGCGAACGGGAAGTTCCACGGCGTGATGAAGAACGACGGACCCACCGGGCGCTGCGAGACGACCATGCGGCCGGTCCCCTCGGGGTTCAGCCCGTAGCGGCCCTCGATGCGCACGGCCTCCTCACTGAACCAGCGCAGGAACTCGCCGCCGTAGACGACCTCGCCGGCGGCCTCGGCCAGCGGCTTGCCCATCTCGAGCGTCATCAGCAGCGCGAGGTCGTCCTTGTGCTCCTGGACGAGCTCCCACGCCCGGCGCAGGATGTCGCTGCGACAGCGGGGCGGGGTGGCCGCCCAGGCCTCCTGCGCAGCGACCGCGGCGTCGAGGGCCCGGATGCCGTCGGCGGGCGAGGCATCGGCGATCGTGCGGATGACCGCGCCGGTGCTGGGGTCGTGGACATCGAAGGTCTTGCCGCCCTCGGCGTCGACCCACTCTCCTCCGATGAAAAGCCCCGCGGGGATGCGGCCGAGCAGCTCTGCTTCCTGTTCGGCGGTCATTTGCTCTCCTTGCTCTCGGCGATGATCTCGGCGGCGACGCTGCGGCCCATGCGGATCGCGCCGTCGACGTGCTGGAAGCCCGCGCCCGCGATGTCGCTGCACGCGAAGTGGATCGGTCCCACGGCCGCGCGCACGTCCTTCTGATAGCGCGCGAGGCCGCCCAGGTCGAAGCTGGCCGCGTAGGCGCCGCGCGTCCACTCCTCGGTACCCCAGTCGCTCTCGTAGTAGACGACGGGGTTCTTGGCCTCGGGCCCGTAGTAGTGCGCGAGCGACTCGAGGATCCGCTCGCGGCGCTCGTCGGCGCTCAGCTCGAACACGTCGTCGGCGAGCCGATCGGAGACGAAGCCGACGAGGGTGCCACGCTCCTCTCCGTGGTTGGTGTTGTCATAGGCCTCGTGCACGAGCTCGTACGGGCTGAACGCCGTGGCCGACAGGCCCTGCTCGCGCCAGAACGGACGGTCGTAGACGGCGTGCACCTTGATGACCAGGCCCATCGACAGGTGCTGATGCAGCTGCTGCTGGCGGCGCGGCAGCGGCGGGTCGAACGAGATGCGGCTGTACAGCACGGGGGCATGCGCGAGGACCGCATGCCGGGCGCGCACGGTCATCCCGTCGGCGCGCGCCACGACGCCGTTCTCGTCCCACTCGAGGAAGCGCACCGGCTGCTCGAGGAAGACGTCGTCGCCCAAGCGCGCGGCCAGTCCCTGCGAGACGGACTGCATGCCGCCCACGACCCGCTTGTCGAGGATGAAGTCCGCGTCGACGAGGTCGGTGAAGCTGCCGGCGGATGCCGCCATCTGCAGCGCCTGCAGCGCCGAGAAGGCGTGCGGCGGCTTGGTGAGCATCATCGCGCCGATGAACAGTCCGATGTTGTCGATCGCCTCTTGGTCGGAGGTCTGCTCGCGCAGCCACGCCTCGAACGAGATCCTGTCGAGCGCATCGGCGTCGGGAGCCTCCCACACGCGATCGGGGTCGACCTCGGCGACCATGGCATCGAGCTTCTCGATGAGCGCGATCATGGTCTTCTCCGTCTCCGGCGCCACCGGGAAGATGTCTCCGGTGAAGCGCACGAGCCGGCCGTCACGGCCGATGTAGACCGACTCGCCCTCGCGATAGCGGCTGTAGGTGCGCAGCCCCAGGTCGTCGATCGTCTCGAGCAGCGCGGTCTGGTCGGGTGAGATCCACTGGCCGCCCAGTTCGAGCCAGGCGCCGTCGACGGTGTTCGTCCATGTGCGGCCGCCCACGCGGTCACGGGCCTCGAGCACCGCCACCGACAGGCCGGCCTCCTTCAACGCGGTCGCCGCGGTGGTGCCGGCGGGGCCGGCGCCGATGACGACGACGTCACGGGTGATCTCGGTCACGATGTCTTCCTTCATCCGATGCGCTGCTCAGTGCGCGGCCAGGGCTGCGGCGACGACATCCAGGCCCTCGTTCAGCAGCGCGTCGTCGATCGACAGCGGCGGGAGGAAGCGGATGACGTTGCCGAACGTGCCGCAGGTGAGCACGACCACCCCCTGCGCGACGCAGTCCTTCGCGATCGCGCCGGTCAAGGCCGAATCGGGAGCGCCGGTGGCCGGGTCGACGAACTCGACGGCCACCATGGCACCGCGGCCGCGCACGTCGCCCACGCGGGGGTCGGAGGCCTGGATCCCGGCCAGTCGCGGCAGCAGGATGTCGCCGATCCGGCGCGCCCGCTCGACGAGTCCATCGTTCTCGAACACGTCGATCGCGGCGAGCGCCGCGGCACAGGCGACCGGGTTGCCGCCGTAGGTGCCGCCGAGGCCGCCCGGGTGCGCGGCATCCATGATCTCGGCACGGCCGGTCACGGCGGCCAAGGGCAGGCCCCCCGCGATGCCCTTGGCCGTCGTGATGAGGTCGGGCTCGATGCCGAACAGCTCGCTGGCGAACATCGCGCCGGTGCGGGCGAAACCGGTCTGCACCTCGTCGGCGATGAACACGACGTCGTTCGCACGGCACCATTCGACCAGCGCCGGCAGGAAGCCGTCGGCGGGGACGATGAAGCCGCCCTCGCCCTGGATGGGCTCGATGAGGATCGCGGCGAGGTTCTCGGCCCCCACCTGCTTCTCGATCTGCGCGATGGCGCGGGCCGCGGCATCCTGTCCGCTCAGTCCGTCACGGAACGGGTATGACATCGGCGCACGGTAGACCTCGCCCGCGAACGGCCCGAAGCCGCTCTTGTACGGCATCGACTTCGCCGTCAGCGCCATGGTGAGGTTCGTGCGGCCGTGGTAGCCGTGGTCGAACGCGACGACCGCCTGCTTGCCGGTGTGCTTGCGGGCGATCTTCACGGCGTTCTCGACGGCCTCGGCGCCCGAGTTGAACAGTGCCGACTTCTTGGCGAAGTCACCGGGGGTGAGGCGGTTGAGGGCCTCGGCGACCGCGATGTACGACTCGTACGGCGAGATCATGAAGCAGGTGTGCGTGAACTGCGCGACCTGCTCCTGCACGGCCGCGACGACCTTCGGGTTCGCGTTGCCGACCGTGGTGACGGCGATGCCGCTGCCCAGGTCGATGAGGGAGTTGCCGTCGGCGTCGACGATGACGCCGCCGCCCGCGGCGACCGCCGCGATCGGTGCGGAATGGCTGACGCCCGCCGCGACGGCCTCGGACTTGCGCGCGAGGATCTCCTGCGAACGCGGTCCGGGGATGGAGGTGACCAGGCGCCGCTCCTGGGGAAGGGTGGGGCCGCCGACGATGGTGGTGCTCGAAGCCGCAGTGCTCATATCTGGGATGCTAGGTCTCCCGCTTCCTCACCGTCACCCGCCCTCGAGTACAGTGAACGCGTACTGCTCGCCACGAAGTACAAGGAGAGCGATGGATGCCACGACCCTGCGCGGTCTGATCGCGCACAGCGACCTGCATCTGAGGCTGGCCGTCGACGAGGGCGACCTGGCGCCCGGCGCACTCGACGAGCCGGTGCGCTGGGTGCACGGCACCGACCTGGCCGACCCGACACCGTTCCTCACCGAGCAGCTCGTGCTGCTGACCACCGGCACGCAGCTCGGCGACGACGCCGCTGAGATCGACGCCTACGTCGCACGGCTGGGCAGGGCCGGCGTGCGCGGGCTCGGATTCGGCACGGATGTCGTGCGTGCCGGCATCCCTCCCCTGCTCGTCGACGCCTGCCGCACCGCGCACATGCCGCTGTTCGAGGTGCCGTATCGCACGCCGTTCATCGCCGTGGCCCGCGTGCACACCGAGGCCATCGCCGCGCAGGCGTTCGCACGGCGCAGCTGGGCGCTCGAGGCGCAGCGCGCGATCGCACTGGCGGCGCTGCGGCCCGACGGGCTGGGCGCGACGCTCGCCGAACTGGCGCGACAGCTCGACGCGTGGGTCGGGCAGTTCGACGCGGCGGGGATGCTGATCCGCGAGCATCCGGCCGGGGCGCTCGACGCCGAGACGACGGCGGCACTGGCCCAGGACGTCGCGCGCGTGCTGCGACGCGGGGCGCGTGCGGGCTCGTCGTTCGCGGTCGACGACACGCCGTTCACCCTGCAGACGCTGGGCCGCACCGGGCATCTGCGCGGCGTGATCGCCATCGCCGCCAGCGACCTCGACCAGGAGGGGCGCGGGCTGGTCACCTCGGTCATCGCGATGGCGGGGCTCGCGCTCGAGCAGGGCGCCGGCATCGCCCGCGCGCGGGCGCTCATGCGCAGCGGCGTGCTGCAGTCGCTGCGGTCGGGTGACACCACCCTCGCGCGCCGCATCGCGCGCGACATGTGGGGCGGGCTGCCGGCCGCCCCCGTGCTGGTGGCGGCGGCGGATGCGGCGGACGACGCCGTCATCGAATGGCTCGAGCTGCGCGCGGACTTCGAGCGCGGCACGGTCTTCTTCGGCCGCGACGACGACGGCCTGGTGCTGGCTGCGACGCCGCGCGCGGCATCCCTCTTCGACGACGTCGCCCGACGGTTCGGCCTGCAGCTCGGGGTGTCGACGCCGGTGCCGTATGCCGCGTTCGCGCGCGGGGTGGACGAGGCTCGCACCGCGCTCGTGCGCGGCACGGAGCAGGTCAGCCGCTTCGACGAGCTGCACGGATCGGTGCTGTCGGCGCTCGACACCGAGACCGGGCGCGCCCTGGCCGCCGCCGCGCTCGCACCGCTGGACGGACACGCGACGCTCGTCGAGACGGCGCGGGTCTGGCTCGCGCACGACGCGCGCTACGACGTCGCCGCCGAGGCGCTGGGCGTGCACCGGCACACCGTGCGCGCGCGCATCGCGCAGGCGCAGCAGCTGTTGGGCGTCGACCTCGGCACCCTCCCCGCGCAGGCCGAGCTGTGGGCGGCGCTGCAGGCGGTCAGCCCGCCAGCGGCACCGCAGACGCCGTCTCGGTGAGCGTCGCCGACACCGTGTGCTGCTCGCCGTCGCGCAGCAGGGCGATCTTCACCTGGTCGCCCGCGGTCTTGGTGATCAGCAGCAGGGCGAGGGCATCGGTGCTGTCCATCGCCCGGCCGTCGATCGACACGATCACATCGCCGGCCTTCACCCCGGCATCAGCCGCCGCGCCGGTCGCCGACTGCACGAACAGTCCGTGCGGGATGCCCCAGGCACGCGCCACCGAGGGCGGCACCGGGACCACCTGCACATCGAGGCTCGGATAGGCGATCGTCCCGTGCTCGATGAGCTCGTCGGCCAGCCGCATCGCGAGGTCGACCGGGACGGCGAAGCCGATGCCCACCGACCCACCGCCGTTCGCGCCGGTCTCGTTGGGCACCGTGGCGATCGCGGTGTTGACACCGATCAGCCGCCCCGCGCAGTCCACCAGCGGCCCGCCCGAGTTGCCGGGATTGATCGCGGCGTTGGTCTGGATCGCCCCCGACAGCACCGTCGTGCGCGTGTCGTCGACGGGCACCGGCACGTTGCGCCCGAGGGCGCTGACGATCCCCGCCGTGACGGTGCTCGACAGCCCCAGCGGCGCACCGAGCGCCACGACGGGCTGGCCGACGGCGAGCCCCTCGCTGTCGCCCTGCCCGATGACGGGCAGCTTCTGGTCGACATCGGTCTTCACGACCGCGATGTCGTTGCGGATGTCGCGGCCGACGAGCGTCGCGGGAACGGTGTGCCCGTTCGAGAACGTGACGGTGATCGATCCGCTCGTCGCCGCCGCGGCGATGACGTGGTTGTTGGTGAGGATGTAGCCGGTGTCGCGGATGATCTCGCCGGTGCCGTTGCCGTTGCCCGCGGCGGAGGAGACGTCGATGGTCACGACGGTGGGCAGCACGTCGTCGGCGACGCGCTGCGCGTTGCACACGGCGTCGGGGGTGACCGCCGACACGATCGCGGTGACGCCCCACGCGGCGCCTCCGCCGACGACGAGCGCTATCGCGGCGGCGATCGACCAGATCTTCACGCTGACCTTGGACATACCCCTCAGTGTGCCGTACCTGCTACGCCGGCGCGTGCGCTTGGAGGAACTCGTACACGTCGGTCGTGTCGACGCCCGGGAACGCCCCGGTCGGCAGCGTCGCCAGCAGCGTGCGCGGCGTGGCCACGTTCGGCCAGGAGCTGCCGCGCCAGGTGGTCTCCAGCTCGGCGGGGGCCCGCCGGCAGCACACCTCCGTCGCGTGCGGCGAGACGCCCCGGTTGCCGGTGTCGCGCCCCAGGAACCACTTCGTGTCGTCGAAGCGCACGCCCACCGACACCGAGTGCGCGCCCTCGCTCGAGGACTGCACACGTGCCGTGCACCAATAGGTGCCGTTGCCGGTGTCGGTGTACTGGTAGTACGGGTTGAAGTAGTCGTCGACGTCGAAGACCACCCGGCTCGTCCACTTGCGGCAGCACATCTGGCCTTCGATGGAGCCGAGCCGATCGGTCGGGAAGTTCACGTCGTCGTTCTCGTACGCCTTCGTGATCGTGCCCGACTCGTGCACCTTGAGGAAGTGCACGCGGATGCCCAGGTGCACGGTCGCGAGGTTCGTGAACCGGTGCGCGGCCGTCTCATACGAGACCGAGTAGGCGTCGCGCAGGTCTTCGATGGAGATCGCCCGGTCCTTCTTCGCGTCTTCGAGGAACGGCACCGCGTGCGATTCGGGGATCAGCAGCGCCCCGGTGAGGTAGTTCGTCTCCACCCGCTGCCGCAGGAACTGGGCATAGCTGGTCGGCTCGTCGTGTCCGAGGATGCGGCTCGACAGCGCCTGCAGCACCGCCGTGCGCGGGTCGCCCTTGGCCGTCAGCCGGTTCGACAGATACAGGCGCCCGTTGCGCAGATCGGCGACACTGCGCGTGGTCTGCGGCAGGTCCGACACGTAGTGCAGGGTGAACCCGAGATGGGCGGCGATGTCGGATGCCGTGCGCTGGGTCAGTGGACCGCCCGGGTGGTCCACGGCCTCGAGGATCCGGGCCGCCTCGCGCTCGAGCTCGGGGAAGTGGTTGTCCTGCCGGCGCATGAGCCGGCGCAGCGCGACGTTGGCCCGGCGTGCCTCTTCGGGGGTGGCCGAGCGCTCATCCTTGAGCCGTTCGATCTCGCCCTGCAGCGCCAGCAGCGCCCGCAGCGCGTCGTCGGGCACGGTCCTGCCGATGCGGAACGGGGAGATCCCCAGGCTCTGGAATGTCTGCCCGCCCATCGCGCGCTCGATCGCGATCTCCATCTCCGCGCGCTCGTCGAGCGGCTCGGTCTCGAGCAGGGCGTCCAGCGTCGTGCCGAGCGCCTTGGCGATCGCCTTCAGCTGGGTGAGCTTGGGCTCGCGCTTTCCGTTCTCGATCATCGACACCTGACTGGGGGCGCGCTCGATCGCGGTGGCGAGGGCCTCCAGCGTCATCTGCCGGGAGGTGCGCAGCTGCCGGATGCGGCGGCCGATCGTGAGCGCGTCTGCGTCGTCCATCCCGCGATGATGTCACGAAAAACAGAAATACGCCAAAACTTCTCCCTCGAATTGGTCAAATCAACGCCTGGACTTCACCCAGAGTGGAACCACACCGACCGAGGCACACCGCCACCCGCTTTCGAAGGAGAACGCCATGACATTCACCTCCACCCCCGGCCCCCTCCGTGCGGGCGACCAGGTCCAGACCGCCGCCGAGCTGCAGGAGATCTGGGACACCGACCCCCGCTGGGACGGCATCGAGCGCACCTACACCGCCGAAGACGTCATCCGCCTGCGCGGCAGCGTCCGCGAGGAGTCGACCCTGGCCCGCCGCGGCGCCGAGAACCTCTGGAACCTCATCCACACCGAGGACTACGTGCGGGCCCTGGGCGCCTACACCGGCGGCCAGGCCGTGCAGCAGGTGCGTGCGGGACTGAAGGCGATCTACCTGTCCGGCTGGCAGGTGGCCGCCGACGGCAACCTCGCTGGGCAGACCTACCCCGACCAGAGCCTGTACCCGGCCAACTCGGTGCCCGCCGTCGTGCGCCGCATCAACAACGCACTGATCCGTCAGGACCAGGTCGAGCACGCCGAGGGCGCGCTCACGCAGGACTGGCTGGCGCCGATCGTCGCCGACGCCGAGGCCGGCTTCGGCGGGCCGCTGAACGCCTACGAGCTCGCACACGCCATGATCCAGGCCGGTGCCGCCGGCATCCACTGGGAAGACCAGCTGGCCAGCGAGAAGAAGTGCGGCCACCTCGGCGGCAAGGTGCTGGTGCCCACCCAGCAGCACATCCGCACGCTGAACGCCGCGCGCCTCGCAGCCGACGTGGCGGGCGTCCCGACGGTTCAGATCGCGCGCACCGACGCGCTGGCCGCCGACCTGCTCACCAGCGACGTCGACGAGCGCGACCGCGAGTTCCTCACCGGCGAGCGCACGACCGAGGGCTTCTACCGCGTGCGCAACGGCATCGAGCCGGTCATCGCCCGCGGCCTCGCCTTCGCCCCGTACGCCGACCTGCTCTGGGTCGAGACCGGCGAACCCGACATCGAGCTGGCGCGCGAGTTCGCGAACGCGATCCACGCCCAGTTCCCCGGCAAGAAGCTCGCGTACAACTGCTCGCCGAGCTTCAACTGGAAGAGCCACCTGGACGACGCGCAGATCGCGCGGTTCCAGGCCGACCTGGCCGAACTGGGCTACGCGTTCCAGTTCATCACCCTGGCCGGCTTCCACGCCCTCAACCACTCCATGTTCGACCTCGCTCGCGGGTACGCCGAGCGCGCCATGAGCGCGTACGTCGACCTGCAGGAGGCGGAGTTCGCCGCCGAAGCCGACGGCTACACCGCCACCAAGCACCAGCGCGAGGCCGGAACGGGCTACTTCGACGTCGTCTCCACCGCGCTCAACCCCGACAGCGCGACGCTGGCCCTGGCCGGCTCCACCGAGGCTGCACAGTTCCACTAGACCGACCGGCGATCCCGGTCACGGATGCCTCGACCTTCGAGTCGAATCCCTGGGTCGAGGCATCCGATTCTCTTTCCTTCTCAGACAAGGACCGATCATGACCATCACCACCACGGGCACCCCGCCCACGACCAATCCGATTCCCACCCAGCAGCCCTCGATCGAGGTCGAGGGCCCGATCCGCGAGCGGTACGACGAGATCCTCACCCCCGGGGCGCTGGACTTCCTCACCGAGCTGCACCACCGCTTCGGCGGCCGCCGGCACGACCGGCTCGCCGAGCGCATGCGCCGCCGCTTCGAGATCGGCAACGGGCACGACCCGCACTTCCGCGACGACACCGCGCACATCCGCAACGACCCCGACTGGCGCGTGGCCGGCACCGCCCCGGGACTCGTCGACCGCCGCGTGGAGATCACCGGTCCCACCGACCCGAAGATGACCATCAACGCCCTGAACTCGGGCGCCCGTGTGTGGCTCGCCGACCAGGAGGACGCCACCAGCCCCACCTGGCGCAACGTCATCGAGGGTCAGCTGTCGCTGTACGACGCGATCCGCGGGCGGCTCGAGTACACGAGCCCCGAGGGCAAGCAGTACCGGGTCACGGCCGAGCAGACGCCGACGATCGTCATGCGCCCGCGCGGCTGGCACCTCATCGAAGAGCACATCCGGTTCACCGACCGTACCGGGCGCCGCATGGCGGCATCCGGCTCCCTCGTCGACTTCGGGCTGTACTTCTTCCACAACGCGCAGGCGCTGATCGACTCGGGCACGGGTCCCTACTTCTACCTGCCGAAGATCGAGAGCGCCGAAGAGGCGAAGCTGTGGGACGACGTGTTCACCTTCAGCGAGCAGCGCCTGGGCATCGCGCACGGCACCGTCCGCGCCACCGTGCTCATCGAGACGCTCCCCGCGGCGTTCGAGATGGAGGAGATCCTGTTCGAGCTGCGCGAGCACTGCGCAGGCCTGAACGCGGGTCGTTGGGACTACATCTTCTCGATCATCAAGAACTACCGCGGCCGGGGGGCCCGCTTCGTTCTGCCCGATCGCAGCGAGGTCACGATGACCGTGCCGTTCATGCGCGCGTACACCGAGCTGCTGGTGAAGACCTGCCACAAGCGCGGCGCCTTCGCCATCGGCGGCATGAGCGCGTTCATCCCGAACCGGCGCGACCCCGAGGTGACCGCGCAGGCGCTCGAGAAGGTCGCCGCAGACAAGAACCGCGAGGCCGGCGACGGCTTCGACGGCACTTGGGTGGCCCACCCCGACCTGATCCCGGCCGCGCAGGCCGAGTTCGACGCGGTGCTGGGCGAGCGTCCGAACCAGATCGACCGGCAGCGCGACGACGTGCACATCGAGGCCGGGCAGCTGATCGACCTGCGCATCGGGCGCCCCATCACCGAGGCGGGCGTGCAGGGCAATGTGTCGGTGGGCATCCGCTACATCGAGGCCTGGCTGCGCGGCTACGGGGCCGTCGCGATCGACAATCTGATGGAGGATGCCGCGACTGCCGAGATCTCGCGCTCGCAGATCTGGCAGTGGATCCATCAGGACCGCGTCACCGCCGAGGGCACCGCGATCACGAAGGAGTACGTCGAAGAGCTCATCGACGAGGTGCTCTCGAGCGTGGCGCGCTTCGACGGCGACCGGTTCGACGACGCCGCCGACGTGTTCCGCGAGGTGTCGCTGCGCGAGGAGTTCCCCGCGTTCCTGACCCAGGGCGCCTACTCGCGGTCGCTGGTGGAGAAGGACTGACCCGCACCGCACGCGAGCGCGGCCTGTTCACCCGAGCGGGCCGCGCTCCGTCGTGTAACGCCGCGGCTTGCCCTCGCCCAGAGCGGCGAGTGTGCCGATCTGCTCGACCCGCACTTCGCCGCCCAGCAGCGCCCGCAGCGCGGCGTCGATCGCCGTGGTGTCTCCGCCGACGATCCGCGCCCGCACGGCACCCGCGGCATCCTGCGCCACCAACCAGCCGAGGGCCCCGTGGGCCTGCAGCTGCTGGGTGAGATCGACCGACGGCACCCGTCGACCGTCCGCTGCCCGGAAGACGACGTGCGCCCGCCCCTCGAGGTCGGCGAGGCCCTCGGGTACGCGCCGCGCGAAGTCGCCGGTCCGGTACCGCACGAGCGGCAGCAGCAGGTTCTCACCGGCCGTCACCGTGATCTCGCCGACCTCGCCGTCGGGCACCGCACACCCGTCGGCGTCGAGCAGCTCGACGAGCACCCGCCGCTCGAGCACACGGAACGGTCCCGCGTCGGGCCGCCAGGCGATCGGCCGCGTCTCGTGCAGCCCGTACAGGTCGATGACGGGGCACTGCAGGGCGTCTTCGATGCGGGCGCGCAGCGGCGCCGACAGCTCCATCGCCGACGAGAACGCGACCTTCGGATGCAGCACGTCGCGCAGATCGCACGCGGCCTCGAGGCTCGTCGGATGTCCGGAGAGGATCTGCGGGTCCGCCTCGGCGAGGAAGCGGCGGCGGGATGCCGCATCCGGCCACGACGCCGGGTGCAGGTTCACCCGCGCCATCACGGTGTGCGCGAAGCTCGAGACGAGCGAGACGTAGGTGAACGCCTCGCGCTGGTGGACGAGATTGGCCAGCACCATCCGGCCGCGGTCGGGCTCGATACGCACGCCCAGGCGCGAGGCCAGGTCGCGCAGCAGGTGGAAGGTGCGCGCGACGTCCTCGACGTCGTCGGGGATCTGCAGGGCGGCTCCGGTCGAGCCCGAGCTGGTGCCGTGCACCATGCGGTCGAGGTCGGCGTCCAGCGGCACGAACGCCGCGATGTCGGCGGCCAGGTCGGCCCGCGTCACGGTCGGGAAGTCGGCGAGCGTGTCCAGCGCCGGCACGTCGCGGTAGCGCAGGGTGTTCCGCGCGGCGGCGAGGTGCGCATCGAGCCAGCCCTCGAGTGGCAGCGGCATGCGCACGCGCACGGTCTGGGCGGCGGTGAGCCGGTCGCCGGTCGCGTGCGTCCATGCCGGCGCATCCGGATGAGTTCGCCAGTGCCGCAGCCGGTCGAGATCGGAAGAGGATGCCGTGGGCCACCGCTCGACGTCAGCCAGCACCGCGCTCGCCCCGGGGCGGTACTCCTCGAGCGCGAGCGCGCCGGCCAGATCGGGATCGCCCATGTCACTCCGCGCTGTACCGGGCCGCCGCCTCGCGCTGACGCGCCTCCTGGAGGCGCCGGGCGATCTCGGCGCGGTGCCGGTGCCCCTCGTAGGCGGCGGCCATCGCGCGGTCGCGGGCCAGCGAGTCGCACGCGTCGAGCAGCGCGCGGGCCGTGGCGGCGTCCTCACCCGCGGGCCGCAGGCCGTCCCAGAGCAGAAAGGTGCGGGCGGCCTCGACGCGGCGCTCGTCGTCGACGAGCCAGGTCGCGGGGTCGACGACGGATGCCACGCGCAGCGCGAGCGCGTCGACGGCGACGCCGGCGCGCGCGGTGTTCAGCGGCGGATCGAGAGGCTCGATGAGGTCGTCGGCGGCCACCAGCCAGAGCGCGATGGCGGCGCCTGTACGCACGCGCGCGTCGTCAGCGAACGCGAGGCATGCGGGGGCTGCGACGGCGGGCAGGATGTCGCCGAACAGCGCGGGCAGCGACACGCGCTCGTCGAGGAAGTCGCGCGGCACCGACGCGAGCCGCGCCGTCACGGCGTCCAACGACGGCCCCGGCACCGTGTGCGCCCACGCCTCGTCGTCGGTGCTCGCCCGCTCGGCCCAGGCCTGCAGCAGCGTCTCGGTGTCAGCCATGGAGGGTCCTCGCAAGCTGTGCGCAGGCGCGGGGCGCGTCATCCATCGTCTCCAGGTAGATCACGTCGTATCCGGCCTGCGCCGCGAGGTCGGCCACCTGGTGCCAGCGGTCCATCAGCACGAGGGTCGCGGTGGTCAGCGTCGCGCGCACGGCGGCGGCGATGCCTTCGGCATCGGGGTTGCCCGCGCCGAACAGTGAGGTGAGGCCGTCGTCGGAGAGCACCACGACGTGCCGCTGCCGCGCCCCGGGAGCGGGTCGCGCGGTCAGGTGCCGCTGCGCATAGAGGTCGATCGGGAACGTGGTGCCCCCGGAGAAGAACGTGAGGATCGCACGGATGATCTCGTCGATGCGGCGGGAGTAGTCCGGGATGCCGGCGACCTGCCCCGGTCCGGAGAAGCTCGTGACCCGCACCCGCCCGCCGCCGCGCAGCACGCTGAGCGCGAGGACCACGGCCGCGAGGACCGCGGGCGATCCCCTGTCGGGTCTCGGCATCGACCCCGACGAGTCGATGTACACGTCGACGTCGAGCCCCTGCGGCACCGGTTCGGTCTCGTCGACCAGCTGCGACCGGCGCTTGGTCGTCACACCGGGTACCACCGGCCCCGAGCGCAGCGTCGCCGCCCAGTCGATCACGGCGAGGTCGTCGCCGGTCTCCCAGGTCTCCAGCGGCCCCGGCAGTTCTTCGGCCTGCGGCGGCCGGGCGCGTGTGACGGGGCGGACCCAGGCGGCCGCCTGCATGCGGTACCACTCGGTGAGCACCGTGTCGGCATCCGTTGCCGGATACAGCCCGAGGGTCTCGGCGACCCCGAGTCTCTGCCCGCGCGACCGCCCGTCGGCGGACTCGTCGTCCGTCTCTCCCATCGAGATTCCGGGATGCTGCGGCAGGGGCTCGTCCATCCGCCGATCGGCGAGGATGCGCCCGATCTCCTGGGCCGACGCGGGCCTGGTGTCGTCGGCGCATTCCCCGGCGCTCGCGACGGCGGGCACGCGGCGCCCGCTGCGCTCGGCCCTGTCGCGCTCGGCGATGTAGGGCGCGGTCACCACGCCGAACCGCAGGGCACCGCCGACCGGGTCGGACGCGAACGTGCGCACGGCATCGGCCAGCAGCGCGGCGTCGGTCTCGGGCGCGGTGGTGATGACCGTGGCGAGCTCCGCTTCGATCTGCGCGGCTTTGCTGCGTGCCTCGCGCAGTGCGCGCTCCTTCTCGCGGAACCGTTCGAGCGTCTGCGAGAGGTCGCGTGCGTCCGCATCCTCTGACACGCGCACGGCGGGAGCGACGGCCGCTGGCGGCTGCGGTGCGCACAGTGTGCCCGGCACGAGGTGCCACAGCAGCTCGTAGGTGCGGCAGTACACCCACCACAACCGGTCTTCTCCGCCGATCGAGGGCGCATAGAGAGCTCGGCACATGCGCACGATGCCCGGCTCGGCATCCCCGCTCCCCTCGGCGCGCTGCAGCAGCGCGACGCGCGTGTTCACGAGCAGGTCGGTCCACAGGTTCGACAGCAGCGCCACCTGGCCGTCCGAGACGTGCGCGAGCCCTGCCGCCTGTAGGGTGCGCCCGAGCTGATGTCGGATCTTCAGCGAATCGAGGCGCGTGCTGGGCGCCAGCACGTGATGACCGAGCTCGTGCGCGAAGACACTGTCGAGGTCATCGGTGCCGCCGTAGGTCGCCACGGCCGCGGGGTCCACGGTGACCGATGCCGGAAAGGTGAACCACGCCGGGGCGCCACCGTGCTTCTCCCCTTCGCCGGGCCGCATGCGCGGATCGTGCATGCTCACGCCCCACAATGCGAGGGCCTTCTCCCACGCCGCGCGCTCGAGGTCGCTCAGCTCGCGGCTCATCCGGCACCGCCGGTGCGCAGGATCCAGGCGAGGTGGGTGTCATCTCGCAGCACGGGCTGCGCGGCGGCGTGCGCGGCGGCCACGGGCTGGTCGTCGATCGGCTGCAGCGCCGAGCAGAACACATCGCAGTCCAGCCGCCACCAGCGGCCCGCCACGAGGAACGCGAACGCACCCGGCTCGTCGAGCGCGATCCCCTGCTCGGGAGGGCGGATCCAGGCGCCGCCGAGCCCGCTGAAGCCGCCGACCGACAGCATCCAGCCCGCGCCCGCCTGCGGCCACCAGAGCGGGTCGACCGTCTGATGCTCGGCGAAGGACGCCACGTCATCGGCCGACAGCCCGAGGACGGCGGCGGCGACGTCCGCCGGCACAGCCGGCAGCCGCCGCAGCGCATCGTCGCGGAGCGCGGCGGCGCCGGCCCGCCACGCCGCCAGCGCGACCAGGTCGAGGGCACGGGCGGCGTCGGGAGCGGCATCCACCGTCAAGGAGGCCGCCAGCGCACCCGCGAACAGGCCACGATCGCCGCCCAGAGCCGTGACCCGATCGGCGGCGGCCGGCAGATCCAGGCCGGCGAGCGCATCGGGCAGGGGCGCGTCGGCGAACGGCGCCGGCGCATTGACGACGTGCCCGGGCAGCCGGATCATCGCCGTTGCTCGAGCCAGCGCCGGTAGGCGGTGTAGCGCTGGTGCAGATATTTCAGGGCGACGACGTCGTCGAAGTCGCGGCCGTACAGCTTGCCCGCCTTGGAGATGCGGCGCAGTGCCGACTCGACCGCGGTGATGCGCCGCGAGACCTCGACCTTCGAGAGGCCGTCGAGACCGGCCGCGAACTCGTGCAGCAGGGCGCCGACGGGGTCGATGTGGTCGCGGTGCAGCTGGTCGTACTCGCGGCACGACTGGGCGAACAGCCCGCCCAGCCAGCTCAGGCCGTCGCTGAGCAGCTCGGGCTCGGCACCGACGTCGAAGCGCGGGTGCGTCTCGTTGGGCAGCAGCTTGTCGTGCAGCACGAACGGGAGGACCGCGGCGACGTCCTGGAGCGTCACCTCGTCGACGCCGCGGAACCACGCCATGGCCTTCGCGTACAGGATGAGCGTCTGCAGCGAGCGCACCGATAGGCCGTTCAGCGTCTGCGCGCCCAGGTCGACCTCGAGATCGGCGCCGCTGTTGGCCTCGATGGCCTCGGCCACGCTGCGACCGCTGGTGGCCACGACGTCCTTCGTGCGGTACTCGAGCCGCCTGCCGCCGTGCTGCACGAACTCGAAGTGGCTGAAGAAGTGGCGCAGACGGCCGCGGACGCGCTCGGGGATCGGCATGCCGCGCACCGCGTCGCGCATGCGCCGCTGCTCGTCGGGGGTGAACACGAGCTCGGCGGGCACGTGCTCCTCGGGCTTCTCACCGGCCTCGACGCGCGCGATGAGCTCGTCGACGAAACGGCTGTTGAACCCCGCAGCCTGCACTGTGACGTCGAAGCGGTCGCGCAGTGCGCGGATCACCGGGAACGTGCCGCCGCCGGCGTCGTCGTTGGCGGTGAAGTACCAGCTCTCCACGGCCCCGTCGACGCCGGTGCGCAGCATCTGGTCGTGGCTCTCGACGTATCCCTCGGCGACCATCGTCAGCAGTGCCGACTGCGTCTTGGTGGGAATGCGGTTGTACTCGTCGACGATCTTGACGGGGCGCGTCAGCCACTCCCGCCACGCGATGCGGATGTCGGCCAGTCGCTGCGCGTTCACGAGGTCGGCGGGCAGTGGAATGCCCACCAGATCGCTGACCGACAGCTGCGGCTGCCCCTGCTGCACACCGCGGCGCACGTCATCGGGCGCGCCGCCGGCGAGCACCCCCATCAGCACGGCGACCGTCGTCTTGCCACGCCCCGGTCCGCCGATGAGCAGGCACTTGCCGCCGACCACGAAGGTCAGCAGCGGCAACAGCACATTCGACGAGAACGAGGCCTCGTTCGGCAGGCTGACCGCGGCCCCGGCGTCGCCCACCGCGATCTCCAGCGGTGCGTCGTCGGAGAACTCGACGTCGTAGTACGGCGAGATGACGGCCTGGTTGACGATCCAGTAGTAGGTCTGCCGCGCCTTCTCGTCGAGCGGCAGCGCCGCGGGTGCCGCGTCACGGAAGAGGTCCTCGGCGCTGACCTGGACGACACCCGGACCGGCGCCCGGATTGGTGGGGGATGCCGACACCCGGCGCCATCGGTCGCTCATCGTTTCACCCTAGCGGGGGCGTCGGCCCGGTCCTCCCACGGCAGCGCCTCGAGCGGCGGTGCGAACGACCAGTGCTGGGCCAGCAACGGCTGCAGCACCGGCAGCAGGGCCGCGACCCGCTCGGCGACGGTGCCGCACACCTCGATCCACGGCACGGTGCCGGCGTCGAGCGCGTCGCGGAAGCGCTGCTGCATGTCGTGGCGGATGTGCTCGCCGTCGCGCATGCCGTCCTGCACGAACGGGATCTCGTCACCGGTGAGCACATACAGGACGGGGGGATGCGCGGCCGCCCGCGCGAGGATGCGCGGCGCCGGTGCGCCGACGTAGCGCTCGTGCCAGAGCGCGGTGGCGAGCACATCGGTGTCGCAGACGACGACCGGGCGCGGGCTGCGACGCGCGGCATCCTGTTCCGCGTCGAACTGCCGGTCCACGATGAGGTCGAACTCGTCGCTGCGCCAGGGCGCCTCAAGGCCGCCCTCGCGCACGATGCTGTGCTCACGCCCGTACTCGGGCACCCAGAGCGTGTGCAGTTCGGCCGCCAGCGCCTCGGCGAGGGTCGTCGAGCCGGTCGACTCGGCGCCGAGCACCACTACGCGCGCCGCGAGCGTCTCGCGCGCCGCCGCCCCCAGCTCTCCCCAGCGGCCGTCGAGGTCGGCGCGGATCGCGGTGCCCGAGACCGGGTTCATCCGTCGCCCCGGGTCGACCTGCACCCAGGCCGCGCCGAGCCGGTCGGCGAGCTCATGTCCGTACTCGTCGCTGGAGTACACGGTGTCGACGGGTGCGTCGAGCAGATCCTCGATGAGCCGCATGTGCGCCTGCCACGCGGCATCCGACCCGAAATCGACGGGGGCGTCGTCGAGTGCCGCCACGACGCGGGTGGTCGGGTGCTCCTGACGGACCCAGTCGGCGCGCACCTCGTATGGCACCGACTCGACGCTCGAGCCGAGCACCTGGACGGTCACGCGGTCGCTGCCGCGCAGCGCCGTCTGGATGAGGTGCGAGTGCCCGCGGTGCAGCGGGTAGAACTTGCCGATCACCAACCCGTGCGTCATGCCGCGACCTCGAGTGGTGCGGCGGGCACCAGTAGCCGCCGCCACGAGCGCAGTCCCAGCAGGCACAGACCGATGAACAGCACGTACAGCGCCGCGACGATCCACAGGCCGCTGACCGCCGAGAGCACCGTGAAGGCGACGTCGACGGCGATCCACACGAACCAGTTCTCGATCCACTTGCGGTTGAGCATGTACTGGGCCACCAGGCTCGCCGCGGTCGTGCCGGCGTCGGCGAAGGCGACGTGCGAGTCGGTGAACGTCGTCAGCACCCACACCAGCACCGCGCCGATCACGACGAACGCCGCGACCAGCCACACGATCGCTCGCCGCGGCGTGTGCACGGCGTAGGCGCGGTCCTGCTCGATGCGCCGCGTCCAGCGCCACCAGCCGTGCGCGCCGAGCACGAGATACACGAGCTGCAGACCCGCCGACGCGTACAGCCCCGCCGAGAAGAACACGGCGAGGAACACGAGGTTGTTCGCGATCCCGATCGGGTAGTTCCAGACGTTGCTGCGCCCCGCGAGGAACACGCACGCCGCTCCGGTGGCGAACCCGAGGATCTGATCCCCGTTCGCGATGATCCAGTCCAGCACCGTCCCAGCCTAGGAGAGGCGCGGAGCCGACTCAGCCGATCTCGCCGCCGGCGACCGTCTCGGCGAGCGCGTGCACGCGCGGCAGGTGGTGGGCGCCGTAGAAGTCCGCGAGCGTCAGGCGTGCGGCATCCTTCTCCTGCTCGGTCTCGTGCGCGAGAACCGCGACGACGGCCAGCGCGTGCATCCAGCCGCCCGACAGAGTGCCCAGCAGCATGAGGTACGGCACGCTGACGGCGGCCGCGTCACGCGGCGAGGTCGCGAAGCCGAGCAGCGCCTGCGTGGCGCGGCGCGATGCCTCCACGGCCCGTTCGAGACGGTCGGCGGTGCGCTGCGCCACCGGGTGCTCCGCCGCGCGCAGCGTCGCGATCGTCTCGTCGATCCGCCCCAGCAGCCGCTCGACGGTCGCACCGCTGTTGCGGATGACCTTTCGCCCGATGAGGTCGTTCGACTGGATCGCTGTCGTTCCCTCGTAGATGGGCATGATGCGCGCGTCGCGGTAGTGCTGGGCGGCGCCGGTCTCTTCGATGAAGCCCATGCCGCCGTGCACCTGGATGCCGTCGCTGGCGACCTGCACGGCGTCTTCGGTGGTCCAGCCCTTGAGGATCGGCACGAAGAACTCGGCGAGGGTCGCATCCTCGCCGTCGAAGAGGTCGTCGACGTAGACGCCGAGCGCCCGCATCGCGAAGACGTCGCTGGCCATCGACAGCAGCAGCCGACGCACGTCGGGGTGCTCGGCGATGGGCGTGCCGGCCGGACGGTCGAGCACGGCGCCCTGCAGACGCTGCGCGGCGTAGCCGGAAGCCTGCTGCAGCGCGCGGTCGGCGATGCCGGTGGCCTGGAAGCCCATGCCGGTGCGCGCCGAGTTCATCATCACGAACATGCCGGCCAGGCCTCCGCCGACCTCGCCGACGAGGTAGCCGGTCGCGTCCTCATAGGCGAGCACGCAGGTCGGCGAGCCGTGGATGCCGAGCTTGTGCTCGATCGCCACGGTCGTGATCGCGTTGCGCGCGCCTGGCGCGCCGGCGTCGTCCACCAGGAACTTGGGCGCGACGAACAGCGAGAGCCCCTTGGCGCCGGCCGGCGCGTCGGGCGTGCGCGCGAGGACGAGGTGCACGATGTTCTCGGCGACGTCGTGGTCGCCCCAGGTGATGAAGATCTTCTGGCCGGAGATGCCCCAGGTGCCGTCGGCGCGGGGCGTGGCCATCGTGCGGATCGCGCCGAGGTCGGTGCCGGCGTCGGGCTCGGTGAGGTTCATCGTGCCGGTCCACTGACCCGACACGAGCTTCGTGAGGTAGGTCTCGCGGAGTTCGTCGGATGCCGCGGCGTCGAGCGCGTGGATCTGCCCGGCCGTGAGCAGCCAGCACAGCGCGAATGCGGCGTTCGAGGCGTTCCAGATCTCCCCCAGGCCCGCGCGCACCGCGCCGGGCAGGCCGTCGCCTCCGGCCGAGGTCGGGGCGCCCGCGGCGATCCAGCCCGCGTCGACGAACGACTGGTAGGCCTCGGCGAAGCCGGCGGGCAGGTGCACCTGGCCGTCGGTGAGCGTGGCGCCGACGCGGTCGCCGACCGTCTCGAGCGGGGCCAGCACGGAGGCGGCGAACTCCCCGGCGCCGGCGATGATCTCGGTGGCGTCCTCGGCCGACAGCTCGCCACCGGTGGCACGGGCGACGAGGTCGAGGCCGAACGCCTCGGAGTACAGGAAGGCGTAGTCGTCGACGGGCGGAATGTACTCGGCCATGGAATCTCCTCGGGTGAAACTGCGGTCCATCATACGCGAGACTGAGTCTCACTCCCTGAATTTGCGAAACAGGCGGGCGGATCACGGACGCGACGCGTACCCTTGGGAGGGTGACCGAACGCGCTCCGCTGTCCCGCAAACTGTCCGCGATCGCCGAGTCGGCGACCCTCAAGGTCGACGCGAAGGCCAAGGCCCTGAAGGCCGAGGGCAAGCCCGTCATCTCGTATGCCGCGGGCGAGCCCGACTTCGCCACGCCGCAGTTCATCGTGGATGCCGCCTCAGCCGCCCTGCACGACCAGAAGAACTTCCGCTACACCCCTGCCGCCGGGCTCCCCGAGCTGCGCGAGGCCGTCGCCGCCAAGACCCTGCGCGACTCGGGCCTTCAGGTCGACCCCGCCCAGGTGATCGTCACCAACGGCGGCAAGCAGGCCGTCTACCAGGCGTTCCAGGCGGTCGTGAACCCCGGCGACGAGGTGCTGCTGCCCGCGCCGTACTGGACGACCTACCCCGAGGCGATCCGCCTGGCCGATGGCACGCCCGTCGAGGTGTTCGCGGGCGCCGACCAGGACTACAAGGTCACCGTCGAGCAGCTCGAGGCCGCTCGCACCGAGAAGACGACCGCGCTCGTGTTCGTCTCCCCCTCGAACCCGACCGGCTCCGTCTACACGCGCGACGAGACCGCCGCCATCGGGCAGTGGGCGCTCGAGCACGGCATCTGGATCATCAGCGACGAGATCTACCAGAACCTCGTCTACGACGGGGTGAAGGCCGTCTCGATCGTCGAGGCGGTGCCCGAGGTCGCCGGTCAGACGATCCTCGTCAACGGCGTCGCGAAGACCTACGCGATGACCGGCTGGCGGCTGGGCTGGATGGTCGGCCCGCGCGACGCGATCAAGATCGCGGCGAACCTGCAGTCGCACCTGTGCAGCAACGTCAACAACATCGCGCAGCGCGCGGCCATCGCGGCGCTGAACGGCCCGCAGGACGAGGCCGAGGCCTTCCGCCAGGCGTTCGACCGCCGCCGCCGGCTGATCGTGGCCGAGCTGTCGAAGATCGACGGGATGACGGTGCCGACGCCCCAGGGCGCGTTCTACGTGTACCCCGATGTGCGCGGACTGCTGGGTCGCACCTGGGCGGGCAAGACCCCGACCACCTCGCTGGAGCTGGCCGACCTCATCCTCGACGAGGCCGAGGTCGCCGCTGTCCCCGGCGAGGCGTTCGGTCCCAGCGGCTACCTGCGCCTCTCGTACGCGCTGGGCGACGACCAGCTGCTCGAGGGCGTGCAGCGCCTGCAGAAGCTGTTCGGCTGAGCTACAGCTCGACGCCGACGAGCACGGGTTCGGGCTGCAGCATCAGCCCGAACTCGGCGTGCACGCGGATGCGGATGTAGCGCGCCAGCTCGGCGAGCTCGCCGGCCGTGGCGCCGCCCCTGTTCGTGAGGGCCAGCGCGTGCTTGGTCGACAGCCCCGCGCGCGAGCGCGGGAGCCGGAACCCCTTGCCGAACCCGGAGTGCTCGATCAGCCACGCCGAGCTCACCTTGACATCGGGCTCGGGTGTGGAGGGCATCGGCGAAAGCCCGGCGTAGTCCTCGAGCGGGATCACCCGGTCGCGCACGCGGTCGGGAGCGACCGGCCAGCGCGGGCATTCGGCGGGGAGGGTGCGGGCGAAGGATGCCGGGACCACCGCGTTCTGGAAGAACGACCCGGCGCTGTACGTGTCGGGGTCGGCGTCATCGAGCACCATTCCCTTGCGCGCGCGGATCGCGAGGATCTGATCGCGAACCCAGCGCAGCGTGACCGCGTCGTCGGGCGACAGCCCGAGTGCCGCACGCAGCTGGGAGCCGGCGACGGTGTGCGCGGCATCCCCCCACTCCGCCAGCTCCAGCGTGAGCGAGACGATGACCGCCCGGCGGCGCGCCTCGGACCCGTAATGCGCCTTCAGCACCGAGGTGCGGAAGCCCAGCTCGAGTTCGGACGCGGGCACCGTCGAGACCTCGCCGGTGTCTTCGTCGAGCAGATCGACCTCGACGAGGGTCTGCACGATCTCCTGCCCGTACGCGCCCACGTTCTGCACGGGGGCGGCGCCGGCGCATCCCGGAATGCCGGACATCGCCGTGATGCCGGCAAGGCCGTGGTCGACGGCGTAGGCGACGAGCTCGTCCCAGTTCTGGCCGGCCTCCACGCGCAGGCGCTGATACCCGTCACGCGCGCCCGCGACGGGCGCGATGCCCTGGGTGAGGATGCGCACGACGGCGCCGTCGAACGGCTCGTCGCCGACCAGCAGGTTCGAGCCGCCGCCGAGGACGAACCAGTCGTCGCCGTCGTCCCAGATGCGGCGCAGGGTGTCGACCAGCTCGTCGGCGGTGTGCGCCTCGTACATGCGCGCGGGGGCGGCGCCGGTGCGCAGCGTCGTCAGCCGCGACAGCGGAACGGGAGTGACCTCGGGCATGTCAGGGCACGCGCACGCGCACCTGGGCCTTGCCCAGCACGGTGGTGTCGGCGCAGGTGACGGTCAGATCGATGCGGGCGACGCCCTCGTCGAGCGCGCCCACCTTCGCGGTGACGGCCACGTCGGCGCCGTTCTCGGGGTCGACGACGACCGGGCGGGTGAATCGCACGCCGTACTCGAGGATGCGGCCCGCGTCTCCCAGCCACGGCACGATGGTCTCGACCGACAGCCCCATCGTGAGCATGCCGTGCGCGAGCACGCCGGGCAGGCCCACGCGCGCCGCGACGTCGTCGCGGTAGTGGATGGGGTTGAAGTCGCCGGACGCGCCCGCGTAGCGGACGAGCGACTCGCGGGTGAGGTGGACGGTGCGCTCGGCGACGACGTCGCCGACCGAGAGCTCGGCGGCGGTCATTCGTCTCCCCCGATCAGCAGGACGGACGTCGCCGTGACGACGTGGTCGCCCGCGGCATCCCGGATCTCGGCCTCACTGGTGACCATGGCGTTCTTGCCCACGGCCCGCACGCCGGTGATCGACAGCCGGCCGGTGAGCTCATCGCCCGCGACGATCGGGCGCGTGTAGCGGAAGCGCTGCTCGGCGTGGATCGTGCGCTCGAGCGCGATGCCCGAGTCGGGTTCGGCGAGCAGCTGCTGCAGGGTGAGGTCCTGGATCACCATCGCGAAGGTCGGCGGCGCGACGACGTCGGCGTAGCCGAGCGCGCGAGCGGCTTCGGGGTCGGTGTGCTGCGGGTCGGTGGCGAGCACGGCGCGGGCGAACTCGCGCACCTTCTCGCGACCCACGAGATAGGGAGCGGTCGGGGCGAACGCGCGGCCGACCAGATCGGGATTCACGGGCACCCGCTCAGTCTACCGAGGCCCGCCGCGCCCGCTGGGCGCGCACCGTGCGCACGGCCATCTGCGCGGCGATGAACACGATGAAGACGGCGAACAGCAGGTTGGCGGCGAACGGGTCGAGCAGGCTCGCGATCCAGGCGCCCAGCGCCGTCGTCGTGCAGGCCGCGACGCCGACGAGCGCGGCGGCGGGCAGGTCGACGTTGTTGCGGCGGATGTTGCCCACCGTGCCCGAGATCGCGGTGGGGATCATCATCAGCAGCGAGGTGCCCTTGGCGACCAGGTCGCTCGCACCGAACCCGAGGATGAGCGCCGGGACGACGATGATGCCGCCGCCCACACCGAGGAGACCGGAGAGGATGCCGGTGGCCAGACCCGTGGCGACGAGCCCGACGATCGACAGCGCCGTCAGATCGACGTGCGCCTCGCGCGAGGGGATCACGAAGAACAGGGCGACGACCACCACTCCCAGGAACGCGATGAACGCCCAGCGCAGTGCGAACAGGGGGATGCGCGCCAGCAGCCAGGTGCCCACCTGCGCACCGATGACGGCGGCCGCGGCGAGGATCAGTGCGGGGATCCACGCGACGGCGCCGTTCACGGCGTAGGAGATCACCCCGACGGTCGCGGTCGGCACGATGGCCGCCAGCGAGGTGCCGGCCGCACGACGCTGGTCGAAGTGCGCCAGCAGCGTCAGCAACGGCACGATGACGGTGCCGCCGCCGACGCCGAACAGGCCGGAGAGCAGCCCCGCGGCCAATCCGATCGCGAGGAACAGCAGGGCGGACCGGGTCGTCAGGCGGTGCGTGGTCATCGTGTCGAATCTATCGCGGCGGGCGGCTTCCGCCCGCTCAGTGCTGCGGCTGGGTGCAGGTGACCTCGGCGGCGGTGCTGCCGGTGATGCTGCTGGGCAGCTCGACCGCGTCGGGGTCGGGGGTCGCAGTCGCCCCCGGCGTCGCCTCGGCCGAGCCGGTGACCGCGACGCCGTCGGCCGGGCTGGCCTTGCCGGTCAGGCTCAACGCCTTGTTGGCCTTCAGCGCGGCGAACAGGGTGTCGGCGGCGCTGGTGACCGGGAGCACCCGGGACTCATCGGCCGGGTCGTAGCTCGTCGGGTACTGCACGAACACGATGTCCTTGTAGGGCACCGACTTCACCGCCATCGCGATCTGCACCATCCGGGTCGGGTTGGCGAGGTTCTCATCGAGCACGAGCTGCCCGTTGCTGACCTGCTGCAGCGCCGTGGTCGCCAGAGCGAACAGCTTCGTCGGGTCGGCGAGCACCCCGCCGGACTGCAGCTTGCGCACCAGCGACGACATGAACTGCTGCTGATTCGAGATCCGGCCGAGGTCCGACCCGTCGCCGATCCCGTGCCGGATGCGCAGGAACTGCAGCGCCTTGGTGCCCTTCAGAGTGTGCTCGCCCGCCTTCAGGTGCAGGCCGGTGTTCGAGTCGTTGATGTCGCCGGCCACGCACACGTCGACCCCGCCGATCGCGTCCGACATGTTGATGACCCCGGTCCACCGGATCGCGGCGGCGAACTGGATGTCGACCCCGGTCAGGTTCTCGATCGTCAGCGCCGTGCACGCCAGTCCCCCGTACTCGTACGACGAGTTCAGCATCTGCGCGCTCATCGCCGAGTACCGGCCGCCATCGGCGGACGGGCACGACGGGATCGGCACGATCATGTCACGCGGGAACGAGACCACCGTGACCCGGCGCGGGTTGTCGCCGATGTGGATGAGCATCGTGACGTCGTTGCGCTCACCGCCGTCGTCGTGCGCGCAGCGGGGGAAGATCTTCACGTCCTGCCCCTCGCACGAGTCCGTGCCCACCAGCAGCAGGTTCACCCCACCCTCGATCTCGCCGATCGACGGCGGCAGCGGCGTGCTCGACTCGAGCGTGATCGCCTTCTCGGCCACGAGGTCGGTCGCGCTCCACGCCGCGAACACGGCCGTGCCGCCCACTCCCACCACGACCACCGCGACGACCGCGACCAGGAACGTCGCGATCTGCGCGAGCGCCCCGGGCGACCGCAGCCGCCCATGCCGCGCCAACGGCACACGAGGAAGCTTCCGACTCATGCAGGGCCTCCGGTTCAGCCGCGCGTCTCGTATCGTCGCACGTGGTCGACGACCCCGGCGAAGCGGTAGGGGCCGGGCGTCTCGGCGGCCGTCTCGTAGTCCGATCCCTGCACGGCGTCGACGGCCTCGTGCAGCGCGCGGTAGCGCGCGTGCGCGATGGCCACCCGGTCGTCGAGGGTCGCGGCATCCCGCGCGGTCCGCAGCAGCTCGCGGTACCCCGGACGCACGACACCCGTGAAGAACTCCGAGACGCTGCCCGAGCCGTAGCTGAAGAAGCCGATGCGCTCGCCGGCGAGGTCGGCCCCGTCGCGCTCGAGCAGCGACAGCAGGCCGACGTAGATCGACGCCGTGTAGCTGTTGCCGGTGCGCCGGTTCATCTGAAGGCTCGCCGCGATCTGGGCCAGGCGCTGCTCCTTGTCGAGCTCGGCGCCGGCGACCTTGCACAGGCGGTCATGCGCCTTGACCGCCATCTTGGTGAACGGCTGGTGATAGCAGAACCGCGCGATGTCGGCGAAGGCCGCACCGCCGCGCTCCTGGTACTCGGTCCACGCGCCCTCGAGCGCGCCGAGGTACGCGGCCAGCGAGTACTTGCCGTCCACGAGCGCGGTCGACAGGTAGTTGGGCCGCCAGAAGTCGTGGATGTCGTCGGTGTGCAGGCCGGTGACCGGCTCGATCTCGAGCAGCGCCGGGTCGGCGGTGACGAGGAAGGCGACGGCGGCGGCGCCCTGCGTGGGCTCGCCGCTGGTGTCGAGTGCGTAGCGGGCGACGTCGCTGGCGATGACCAGCACCTTCTCGCTCGCGTCGCGCGCGACGATGCCGAGCGCGAACTGGAGGGCCGCGGTGGCCGAATAGCAGGCCTGCTTGAGCTCGACCACGCGGCAGTGCTCGCCCAAGCCGAGCAGTCCGTGCACGAAGACCCCGGCCGACTTGGACTGGTCGATGCCCGACTCGGTGGCGAAGAGCAGGGTCCGGATGCCGTCGGCACCGTGCCGTGCGATGATCTGGGCCGCGGCATCCGCCCCCATCGTCACGATGTCCTCGTCGGGGAACGGCACGCTCATCTCGCTCTGGCCGATGCCGATGTAGTACTTGCCGACGTCGATGCCCTGGGCGTCGGCCAGCTGCTGCAGGTCGAGCACCTGGTGGGCGGTGGCGAAGGCGATGTCGCTGATGCCGATCGTCATCGCGCGGACTTCCTCTCGATGTTCACGTGGGCGGCCATGAGCTCACCCGGGTTGGTCTGCGCGGCCATGAGCGAGAGCTCTCCGCACAGCACGGTCGCGGCGCACAGCACGGCCAGGCGCCGGGCGTTCTCGCCGGGCGCGCGGTCTTCGGCGCAGCCCAGTCGCGCGATGTTCTCCTCGACGAACGCCAGGTCCTTGCCGTTGCCGACGGTGCCCACGATGAGGTTCGGCAGCGTGCACGAGAAGTACAGATCGCCGTCACGGACCTCGGCGTGGGTGACGCCCTGCGAGCCCTCGACGATGTTCGCGGCATCCTGCCCCGTCGCCAGGTAGAACCCCAGCAGCATGTTCGCGTAGTGGGCGTTGGCGCTGCGCAGCCCGCCGGCGGTGATCGTGCCGATGAGGTTCTTGCGCACGTTCAGCTGTGCGATGGCCTCGGGGCTCGTGTGCAGACGACGGGTGACCACCTCGCGCGGGATGAGCAGCTCGGTCACGACGTTCTTGCCGCGCCCGAGGATGCCGTTGACCGCGGTGGCCTTCTTGTCGGAGCAGTAGTTGCCCGAGATCGACTCGTAGCGCAGGCCCGGCACGACGGTGAGGATGTGGTCCATCAGATTGTCGGCGGCGAGCGTGACCATGTTGTGCCCCGACGCGTCGCCGGTCGACAGCTCGAAGCGCAGGAACAGCAGGTTGCCGACGATCTGGTGATGCAGGTCGAGCAGCTGCGCGAACCGGCTGGCGCGCGCGATGACCTGCTGCAGCTCGTCGCGGTGCGCGTCCAGGTACTGCACGGCGGCCAGGGCGGTGGCCGCGTCGTCGGCCTCGAACAGGACCGATCGTGCCATGCGCTCGTCGACGAGGGTCGCCACGATGCCGCGCTCGGTGAGCGTCGAGATCTTCGCGCCGCGCCCGACCGAAGGCCAGAGCGGGGTCTCGTAGGTCGCCAGCGGCACCTCCTGCAGGCCCGTCATGACGTTGCCGCTCACCGAGATCGGCCCGACCCACTTCATCGGGATCGGCGCCGCGCCGACCGTGCTGTTCCTCATCCGAACTCCTCGATGTGGCGCTCGCTGCGCCGGCTGAAGACGGCCGCGTCGACACCGCGCAGCTCGCAGAACTCGCGGACGCCGCCGCGCAGCAGCACATCGGTGTGCACGAGGGCGGCGGGAGTGGATGCCCCGAGCAGCGCCTGCAGCTGCGCGATCTGCTCGAGCCACGCGCGGATGCGGGCGATGAGCGCCTCCGCTCCCCCGTTCAGCACCGCATGCAGGAACACGCCCGACACACCGACGGCCCGCGCGCCGAGAGCGAGCGCGCGGACGACGTCGAGCGGGGTGCGCACGCCGCCCGAGGCGACGAGAGCGGGGATGTCGCCGGGGGCGGCATCCGTCGCATCCAGCAGGCAGGCGACGGCCGACTGCCCCCATCCGGTCATGAACGCGTAGTCGTCCTCGGATCTGCGGGCGTTCTCGATGCGCGCGAAGTCGGTGCCGCCCGCGCCGCTCACATCGGCGACGGCGACGCCGAGATCGGCGAGGCGCTCGAGGGTGGGGCGGCTGAGGCCGAACCCGACCTCCTTGACGATCACCGGCACCTCGAGCCGGTCGACGATCGCGGCGATGTTGCCGGGCCAGGCGGAGAAGCCCCGGCTGCCCTCGGGCATGACCGTCTCCTGCACGCTGTTCAGATGCACCTGCAGGGCATCGGCCTGCAACAGGTCGACGACGCGGGCGGCGTCGTCGGGCGTCGCGTCGGCGCTGAGATTGACCATCACGAACCCGTCGGGGTTCTCGTCGCGCATGACGCGGAAGGTGCCGACCGTGTCGGGGTCGCGCAGGGCGACGCTCATCGACCCGGTGGCGATCGGAATGCCGGTCTCACGCGCGGCGACGGCCAGCTGCCGGTTGATCTCGCCGGTGCGGGTGCTGCCGCCGGTCATGCCGTTGACGTACAGCGGGACGGGCCATTCGACGCCGGCGAACGAGGTCGTCAGACGCACGCGCTCGCGGTCGATCCCGGCCAGCGCGTGGTGCACGAAGCGCACGTCGTCGAAGTCGTTGCGGGCAGGGCGGTCCTGCTGCTGCGCATCGGCGAGGTCGACGTGCTGGTCCTTTCGTTCACTGCTCATCGATGGCTCCCTGGGCATCCTGCACCTTCAGGTCGAGGTGGCGGATGTCGTTGCGCTCCCACTCTGTCAGCATCCGATGCACATCGGCTGAAGACGGGGCGAGCACGATGCCGCAGTCACCGCCGCCGGCGCCCGACGACTTCGCGGCGGCGCCGGCCGCGGTCGCGATGTCGCACAGTGCGGTCAGCGCGGGCGTCTCGATCTGCAGCCCCGCGTGGCGGGCCAGGTCGCCGAGGGCCGCGCGGGCGGCGCGGATCGCCTGCAGGGTGGCGGCGGCATCCTGCTCCTCGAGTGCGGCGATGAGCCGCTCGACGGCGGTGCGGCTGTCGGCGAGGAACTCGCGGTACCGGCTCTCGCTCGCCGGCTTGCGGTGCTGCACGCTGCCGACGAGGCGCTCGGTCGAGGCGGGCTGGCCCGTCCATCCGACGAGCAGTCGCAGCCCCTCGGGCGCGGGCAGGCGGCGCACCGAGAGTCCGGGCCACTCGCGGTCGAGCAGCACCTGGACCCCGGCGGCGTCCGCGGCCGCACGCAGGCGGGCGCGGTCGGGGGCGCTGTAGGCGATCCATCCGCCGAAGGCGCTGGCGGCGACATCTCCGCCCGAGGCCTTCGGCGAGACGCGGACCGTGGCGATGAGCGCGACCTTGAACAGCTGCAGCGGCGTCAGCTCGAGGCCGTAGAGACGGTCGAGCGCGCGCACGGTCGCGACCGTGACCGCGGCCGATGAGCCGAGGCCGAACTTGCGGCCCGACACGTCGTCGAGCTCACTGGTGATGCGGATGTCGCAGAAGAGCGGAGGGATGCCGCGCTCGGCGGCGAGCTGATCGACGGTGCCGATCGCCGAGAGCACGTAGTCGTAGGGCGCGTGGTCCTGGTCGAGCACGACGACGCCGTCGTCGCGGGTCCACAGCAGCGGAGTGCGGCCGTACTGGTCGGACGAGATGCTGCCGTGCAGCTCGGCCGGCTCGACCTCGACCGTGATGTGACGGTCGACGGCGACGAGCACCGAGGGCTCGCCCGGCTCGACGACCGCGTACTCCCCGGCGATGAACAGCTTGCCGGGCGCCTGGGCGCGGATCATGCCGCGGCCTCGACGAGGTGCGCGCCGGGGCCGGCCTGGGCGGCGATGAGGCGATCGGCGGGCATGCCGGCCGCGTCGTCGACGGTCAGGGCGTCGCGGACCGCGCCCACGTCGGCCGCACGGCACACGAACACCACGTTGGGGCCGGCGTCGGCGGTCGCGTAGGCCTCGAGGCCGGCCGCCCGCAGGCGCGCGGCCGCGTCGAACAGCCCGATGGACTGCGGTGCGAGGTAGCGGATCGGCGGGCGGCAGCCCATGATCGCCGCGTGCATGCGCAGCGCGTTCGACTCGGTGAGCTCGCCGATCGCGGTCAGGTCGCAGGCGGCGAACGCCCGCTGCATGAGGGCGAGGTCGGCCTCGGCCGCCTGCACCCATGCGTCGGCGTACGGCGAGGTGTCGCGCGTGCGGCGCATGGCCTCACGGCTCGAGACGGCCTTGGCCGCGGCATCCACCACCGCGATCACCATGCCGAGGTCGGGGCCTGCGATGTGCTCGGCGTAGGAGGTGGCGTCGTCGGTGCCGGCGTGCCAGATCGCGGTGCCGCCGATGATCGAGCGGCAGGCCGAGCCCGATCCGCGGCGGGCGAGACGGCTCAGGTCGCGCTCACCGAGGTCGAGCCCGTACGCGTCGGCGGCGGCCACCGCGAGGGCGGCGAACCCCGAGGCGCTGGAGGCAAGGCCGGCCCCGGTGGGCACCGAGTTGCGGGTCTCGACGCGGGCGCGGGCGGCGGTGCCGGCCTGCGCGCGCACGAGGTCGAGGAACGCGGTGATGCGGGCGGCGGGCGATCCGGTCGCGACGGCGCCGTCGAACACGATCTCGTCGGCGGCCAGCGCGGGATCGACCGTGACTCTCGTGGTCGTCGGGAACACGTCGAGCGTCAGCGACAGGCTGCCGGTGTCGGGCAGGATCAGCGCGTCGTCGCGCTTGCCCCAGTACTTGACGAGCGCGATGTTCGGATGCGCGACCGCGGTGCTGGTCATGCGGCGATGTCCTCGGGGTGCAGCATCCACGTGCGCTCGGCTCCGTTCTCGCGTATCGCGGACGCCACCCGCTCGGCGACGTCGTCGGTGTCGGCGAGCGCGAGCACGCAGCCGCCGCGCCCGCCGCCGGTGAGCTTGGCGCCGAGGGCACCGGCGGCCTCGGCCGACGCCACGAGCCGATCGAGCTGCGGGTTGCTGACCGTCAGCGCGCGCAGCAGCGCGTGCGTGTCGCTCATGCGCGCGCCCAGCGACGCACGGTCGTCGGCGGCGAGGTCGGCGACGGCCGCCTCGGTGTGCGCCCGGATGCGGGTCAGGATGTCGGCGACCTTCTCGGGCTCGGCCGCCTTGAGCGCCGCGACGTCGCCGACGGCCTCGCGCGTGCGCCCGCGCAGCCCGGTGTCGGCGATGACGAAGACGCCGCCCAGGGCGCTGGCCAGCGCGCGGGCCTCACCGGCCTGGAACCACACCGGCGTCTCGGAGACCACGGAGCGCGCGTCGAGGCCGCTCGGGCGGCCGTGTGCGACGCGTTCGGCGGCCTGCGTGAGGTCGAACCGTGCGGCGTCGTCGAGCACGACACCGCAGCTGCGCGCGACGGCGGTCGCGATGGCGGCGGCCACCGCGGCACTCGATCCGAGGCCGCGCTCGGCGGGGATCTCTCCGTCGATGCGCACGGCGAGGCCGGTCGCGGGCGCGCCGACGTGGCGCAGGGTCTCGGTGATCGCGGTCACGGGGGCGGCGAGCAGCTCGGGGGCGCCTGCGATCGGACCGCGGTAGAGCACCGAGTCGATCCACAGCGGGCGGGCGGTGCGCGTGGCGGTGGCGGTCAGCGTCAGACCGTGGACGGGCAGCGCGATCGCGGGGGCGCCGTGGACGACGGCGTGCTCGCCGAGCAGGATGACCTTCGCGTGTGCCGATCCGGTGGCTTCGGCAGGGGCGGCGCTGACGGTCGGAGACGGGCGCGTCCACGCGTCCCAGACGCGACCTGACAAGGCGGCCATGTGTCGTCTCCTGGATGTCGGGATATCGCGGATGCGCGTCACACGCGCCAACGACCGATTTTATCCACTCTCCGGATGTGTTCGCTGAGTCCGGGCCGTGCGAATGCCCTCCACCGTGCTCTCGGACGCGGTGAGCCGCGCGCCGACGCGCCGCGATGCGCGGAAAGCCCACCACGCCAGCGGGTGTTTGCTTCCCTTGCGGTAGACGCGGTGCGGCACGACGGCGTCCTGCGGTCGCGGGTAGCCGGCCGCCGCGCACACGCTGGGCAGGATCGCCGCGGCGGCGGCCCGGTATCCGGCGTCGGAGGGGTGCAGGTGGTCGTGCACCGAGAACATCCCCTCGGGGTCGCGGCGGAACAGCGGCCCGAGCGTGTCGGCCAGCGAGACCGTGCGCCCCCCGGCGCGCAGTGCGACGATCGCCTGGCCGGTCGCGGTGAGCCGGCTCGACCAGTGCGCGAAGAACCGCAGCGGCTGCGAGAACGGCTGCACGGTGCCCAGGTCGGGGCACGTCGCCACCACGACCTGCACGTGACGGCGACGCAGATCGCGCACCGTCTCGGACAGCGGCCACAGTGCGTCGGTGAGGCGCTTGAGGTGCATGACGTCGTTGGCGCCGACGACGATCACGACGACATCGGGTTCGGGCACCTCTTCGAGCAGCTGGGCGAGCTGCGCGATCAGCGCGGTCGACTCCGCGCCGACCACCGCGACGTTCGTCAGCTCGACCGGCCGGTCGGCCGCGTCGGCCAGGCCCATCGCGAGCAGGGTGCCCGGCGTCTCGTCGGGGTCGACGGCGCCGTAGCCGACGGCGAGCGAATCGCCCAGCATCCCGAGTCTCAACGGCGACCCCGGGCGATGCGTGCCGTAGCGTCCGCTGCGGGGCAGCACCGATCCCATCCGAGTGGGCGCGAGCTTGTCGCGCACCATGAGTCCTTCGGCGGTGGTCAGCGCCATGACGGCGAGGGCGAGACCGAGAGTGGATGCCACGGCCACCCCGGCCGCGCGCAGCACAGTGCGCCCCACTCCCCGTGTCTGCGATCGCCCGCGTGTGCCCATGAGACCGTCCCCGATCTCAGGGTAAGCCCGCGCGTCACCCCGCGGAGGTGCCGAACAGCGTACCCACAGCGAAGGTCGCGGCCAGGGCCAGCGCTCCCCCGATGACGGTGCGCGCCATCGCCCGCCAGCGCACGGCGCCGCCGATCCACGCGGCGACGCATCCGGTGACGGCGAGCGCGATCAGCACCGCGACGAACGTCCACGCGACACGCACCGCGGGCGGGGTGAGCAGGATCGTCAGCAGCGGCAGCAGCGCGCCGATCGTGAACGAGATCGCCGAGGCACCGGCCGCCGCCCACGGGCTCACGACGTCATCCTGATCGATGTTCAGCTCCATCGACAGGTGGGCCTTCAGCGCGTTCTTCTCGGTGAGCTCGGTCGCCACGGTGCGCGCGGTCTCGCGGCTGAGGCCCTCCTGCTCGTAGAGGCCCACGAGCTCTTCGAACTCCGCATCGGGATCGTCGGCGAGCTCGGCGCGCTCCTTGGCGATGAGGGCGCGCTCGGTGTCGCGCTGACTCGAGACCGAGACGTACTCGCCGAGCGCCATCGAGATCGCCCCGCCGACGAGGGCCGCCGCTCCCGCGAGGAAGACGGGGGCCACGGCATCCGTCGCGCCCGCCACGCCGACCGCGACCGCCGCCGTCGAGACGATGCCGTCGTTGGCGCCCAGCACGCCGGCGCGCAGCCAGTTCAACCGTTGCGCCAGGCCCGGCTCGTGCGGTTCGTCAGCGTGTCCGCTCATGCGCGTCTCCAGACGTCATCGCTGCTGTTCGGCTCGTCGCAGCGCCACTCGATACGATCGCCCTCCCACTCGCGGGCGCGGTCGGTGAGCCAGATCGTGAGGTCGGGGCTCCAGCCCGCCAGCACGCTCGAGCGCTCGTCGTCGACGACGATCTCGCGAGTGGCGGCACGCAGGTATCCGCGGCAGCTCAGGTGCACGGCATCCCACTGGGTCGCCACGCTCTGCCAGTCGGGCATGACCCACCGCCCGTCGCGCCCGGTCGTGCGGAACCAGTCGTGACGACGGGATGCCGTCACGTCGAGGGGATGCCGGCGGCACAGCTGCGCCCACGCCTCGGCGTCGTGGATCTCGTAGGTGCGACCCGCTCCCCGCACGGGGATGGCGGTCGCGCTCGCCCACCCGAACCCGTCTTCGACGTGACGCAGGCCGGCAGGCCGGCCGGTGTCGGTGACGCCGGTCGTGGTCAGCACGCCGTGCGGAGTCGTCCACCAGGTGCCCGACCACGCGGTATCGGGATGCTCCCGAGCCTCCCGCACTGACCAGTCCTCCTGCTCTCGCGTGTTATCGCGCCATTCGGCGAGCACCGCCGCCGGGTCGATGTTCAGCGGCACCGGGTCGCCCGGGCCACGCCACTCGATCGCCCACTGCTCGACGCGGCGATCGGCACTCCACCAGGCGGGGGCGGTTTCTGCGACGGCATGGGCGATCGGCGCGAGCGCCGCGATGACCTCGGGTCGGGCGGCGAGGATGTCTTCGCCCGAGGGCTCCTGCCAGTACCGGGCGTCATCCACTGAGCGCGCGAGAGCTTCGTCGAGCAGGTCAGGCGTGATCCCGCTCGGTTCGAGCGCGGCGAGCGCGCGGGTGAGGTCGTCGATCGTGTGAGGCGCAGGCTCTGGGGTGCCATCGTCGTCGCTGCGGAAGGTCAGGATCGTGCGAGACGTGCCCGCGCCCGGATCGAGCTGGTACCCGAGGTCGAAGACGGCCGACATCACCTCGTCGTCGAGCGCCGTCGCGACGTGGAGGAACAGCCCGCGCCCGCGCGGCCCCTCGAGCAGTTCAGCGGCAGACACCATGATCGCGACTGTAGCGCGAGGGTGCGACCTCAGCCCTCTTCCCCTTCCGCGCACTGGGTCTCGATGTGCATCCGCACGAACCCGTCCGTGTCGGTCGTATCGTGCAGCGTCATCCTCTTGATCGGGAGCAGGTCGCTGTACCGGACGGCATCCTGCCCGTCACGATCATCGTCGTAGCCCGCCTCATCCCATGCGGCGAGGATGTCGGCTGCCGCGTTCGGGTCTGCGGTGCGCAGCGTCAGGTCGGCGTACTGGGTGACGTCCCCGAAATATCTGTCGCCCTGGCAGGGCGAGGACGTGACGCGAACGTCTCCCATCGCGAGGCGGTGACCGTCGGCATCCCGCGGATCGACGACGGCGTCGAGCGATGCCCCGACCATCAGATCGATCGCGACGCGGGCGTCGCGGCGTGTCGGCGGCTCGAATCGCGGCGGTGTGCTCGTGCCGTACTTCTCGAACGACGCCATCGCCGCGTTCACCCTCGGCACGAACGAGGCCCAGGACGCTCCCGCGTTGAACAGGACCAGCAGGCTGAATGTTCCGATCACGATGCCGAGCGACATCCATCCCCCACGATCACGACGCGCGGTCACGACGGCGAGCACAATGGCTGCGACCAGGACGAGGCCCGCGATGAGAGACACCCGGCCGACGGCGATGCCTGCACTCGCCAGCCGGCGCCGCCAGGCTTCCGGGCTGTCGGAGACGTACGTGGTGTCCGTGCTGCCCCAGACGACGAGCATCGTCCAGAGGATCCACACGAGGAGCACGAAGACGACGAGGATGTACCCGAGCGCCGCCGCGATGCGGCCGACGAGCTTCACCCCTCGGGCTCCCACCGCAGGATGTCGCCGGGCTGACATTCGAGCACACGACAGATCGCGTCGAGCGTCGTGAAGCGCACGGCCTTAGCACGACCGTTCTTGAGTACCGACACGTTGGCCGGCGTGATGCCGATGGCGAGGGCGAGCTCGTTCACGCCCATCTTCTTGCGGGCGAGCTGCACGTCGAGGTCAATGATGATGGGCATCACACGACCTCCGACATGTCCTGCTCGAGCTGCGCCGCCTGTCGCAGCAGCTCCTTGAGCACGACGACGACGAGAGCGATGCCGAGCCCGACGATGATCGCCAGGATGCCGCAGATGAGCACGAACGGAGACCCTGCCTGCGCGCGATCGATGAGGATCATCCCCGCGATCACCAGCACGACAGCGGCGAGCACCGCGATGATGATCGCGTTGACCCAGCCGAACGCGCGGGGCTGGAAGATCTCGTCGCGGTCGACCAGCGACAGCAGCCGCCACACGCACACGAGCACGATCTGAACGCACACGAGCAGCAGAACGGTCAGCACGATGCCGGGCACTCGGAGCCCCGCGAACTCGGGAGCGGTGGATGCCGCATCCTCCGCCATCGCCGGGACGATCCAGACCTGCCCGACCAACAGCACGGCGAACAGCAGAACGATGAGCACCTTCGTGAGCAGGACGGCGGCGTCGCGCATGTTCGAATCACCTATCGTTTCTCAGTTGGAACCTATCGAGAAACGATAGTAGACTCGATGTCTTTCAGCTGGCAGGCGATTCCGTCAGAAGGGCGCGGAGTGCTTCCCTGTGCGCGTCATCCATCTCAGCCCCGACAAGCACCCAGAAGAGCAACGCCGAGAGCGCGACGTCGGCGTGCGCCTCACCCCGCCCGCCAGACCCGGCCAGTTGCGAGACGGCGAGACGAGCGGGCCCGAGAGTTCCGTCGTAGAACCGGCGCCCGGCATCCTGATCCACCGCGACCGCCCCCAGGAGGGCGCGAATCGCCGTTGCCGTCTCCGGGTCGGAGAGCGCCGCAATCGATCGGTCAATCCAGCCGTCGACATCCGCCCTCCGGTCTTTCGAGAGCACGACGGTTGCTGGGACGGGCGGCTCGTAGCCGTCGAGCACGGCGTCGGCGATGATCGCCGACTTCGACGGCCACCACCGATACAGCGTCTGTTTGCTCACGCGCGCGCGCGCGGCGATGGCGTCCATCGAGATGGCGCCCACATCGGAGTCACTGAGGAGCTCGCGCACGCCCTGCAGGATGCGCTGCCGCGACTCCTCACTGCGAGGACGGCCGGGTCGGCTGGTCATGTCCCCCACTGTACGGCGAGCGCTAGACTTACGGAACGATTCGTTCCATATTTGGACGTCATTGATACAAAGGAGGACGCCATGCGTCTGGAAGGCAAAGTCGCCATCATCACCGGAGCGGCCGGCGGGATGGGAAAGGCGGCGGCCCTGCTGTTCGCGGCAGAGGGCGCGAAGGTCGCGGTGGTCGATCTGAGGGAGGAGACCGCACAGCGCACGGTCGATGAGATCGTCGCCGCGGGCGGCGAGGCGATCGCGATCGGCGCCGACGTCTCAAACGCCGACGATGTCGCGCGCATCGCGGACCGCACGAAGGACGAGCTGGGCCTGCCCACCGTGCTCTACAACAACGCGGGCGTCGACCTCGAGAACAAGTTCCCGATGCTGAAGGTCACCGAGGACGTTTTCGACAAGGTCATCGCGGTCAACCTCAAGGGCCCTTGGCTGTTGATGAAGGCCGTCGCGCCCCTCATGAGCGAGGCGGGTGGAGGATCGATCATCAACACCGGATCGATCGGCGCCCTGCGCTCGGCCAGCACCGCTGTCTACTGCGCCTCCAAGGGCGGCCTGCTCGCCATGTCACGCGTCGCGGCGACCGAGCTGGGTCAGTACGGCATCCGCGTCAACGGACTGAACCCCGGCGCAACCATGACTCCGATGGCATACCAGCAGGCCGAGGAGCTTCGTTCGCGCGGTGTCGAACTGCCGCCGGAGTCGGAGTCGTCGAAGCAGTTCTCGGTTCTCGGCCGGTTCGGCCAGCCCGAAGACATCGCCCACATGGCGCTCTTCCTCGCCAGCGACGAGTCGTCGTACATCACCGGCGCCGACTTCAACGTCGACGGCGGCATGAACATCATGACGGCCGTCGCCACGCACGACTGACCCATCCGGCCCACGCTCAGAAGGGTGGCTTGTCGGGCAACTCGGGCGTGGGCCTGGTGCGATGGCCGGTGGGGAACTCGAGTTCGATGCTCGCGTCGGTCCGACGTCGGTGCTTCACCTTGGTGACGTCTTTGGTCGCGTGATCGGGGTCGCACTCCGGTTGGAGGTTGCCGATGTTCGTGGGGCCCCGGTCGGGGCCGTGGTACTGGCAGTAGTGGTCGATGTCCGCGTCGATCGCGAGCCGGTCGCATCCGTCTCGCACGCAGGTGCCGTGCCAGAGTGCCAGCCATGCCCGCTGCGCGGGGGTGGCTGTGCGGGAGCGGCGGTCCATGTCCAGGATCACCCCGGTGACCGGATCGGTGATCACCCGGGTGAACGCGCCCTCATCGAGGAGGATCTGCCGCGCGGTCGCATCGTCGATGGGGCCCTCGCCGGGGATCTGCGCCTTACGGTTCAGGTTCAGACCCTTGCGACCCGGAACGTGACCGCGCACCGACGCCCGCGCGCCGGGGGCGAGCCGGTCCAGCGGGATCGTGACGAACACCTTCGTGACGACCGCCTGGCCGGTGCCCTTGCCCTCCAACCAGTCCGCGCACAGATCCGCGCGCAGCTGATGCCGGGTACGGTCTTCACGCTTGTCCTTGGCGAGGTGTTTGGCACTCGAGGTCGCCCGGCGGAACACCGCACGCGCCCGACGGGTGGGCATGAGGATGGACAGCCACGACATGTCGTCTTCCACATCGGTGACCACCACCTTGCGATCGGCCAGCGCCTCGGCATGCTTCTGCGCCGCGTTCGCGCCGAGCAGCAGGTGCGCGATCTCCTTCGCCTTGCGCCGGAACACCCCGATGCTCACCGTCACCGCAAACTCGGTCAGCGCCTCGTCGTAGCGCGCGAGCAGGTCGGGATGACCGGCGATCCCCGACAGGTGCGCGGACGCCGCCTCCACATGCCGCGGGGTCGCGAATCCCTCATGCACCAGATGCCAGAGCCCGGGAAGCTGTCGCCGCCCGGTGCGAGCCGCGCCCGCCAGCCGGTGCACCTCGGTCTCGGACAGGCACATCCGCGACGCCGCCTCGATCGCCGCGCACCGCTGCGCCCACTCTTCGGGAGACCCCGCTGCGCCGGCCTTCATCGGCCGCTCCACATACAGGTCAGGGTTGGACGCGGCGAACTCGAGGATGTCGGCCAGCTGCTCCGCACGCCGCGCCGCCGCCCGATTCGCCTCATACTGGTCAGCCTCCGCCGACGCGAACATCGTGCGCAGCACAAAGAGGTCATCGACACGCTCGACCGGCTCCCCCGGGAACACCGCCTCTTCGTCCATACATCAAGATTAGCATATATCTACGATTCTTACGAGAGACTTCTCTCATCTTGAATAGGGAATGAATACGAGCCTGCCGAGGTTGCGGCATCCACTCGATCACTCCGCACGTCACGCCGCGAAATCTGCTCTGACATGGAGATTACTGCGAGCCCCCGACACCTCTACGCTATGTTCATGACACCGACTGCGATCCTGGCGTTCGCGGGCCTGTGCGTCGTGCTCGCACTGACGCCCGGACCCGACACCTTCCTCGTGCTGCGCTTCAGCCTCGCCCGCCAGGGTGCGGGGCTCGCGGCATCCGCCGGGTCCGCACTCGGCTCGATGGTCTGGGCCCTCGCCGTCGCGCTCGGGCTGGCCGCACTGCTGCAGCAATCGGCCGAGGCGTACCGCATCCTCAAGATCGTCGGCGGCCTGTACCTCATCTATCTCGGCGTCACCGCGCTGATCGCGAGCCGCCGCCACGGGTCGTCGTTCGAGACCGGGGCACGGCGCACGAGCCTGCCGTCCGGCTTCGTGGCGGGGATGCTGTCGACCATGCTCAACCCGAAGGTCGGGCTCTTCTTCCTGGCGATCGCGCCGCAGTTCATCCCCCGCGGGGCCGGCGCGCTCGGCAACACGATGCTGCTGGGAGCGGTGGATGCCGTCGTGGGCGGCGTCTACCTCGCGGTCGTCGCCCTGGTCGCGGCCCGCGCGGTCGCGTGGCTGAAGCGGCCGCGCGTCGCGAAGACGTTCGAGCGGGTGTCGGCGAGCATCCTCGCCGCGCTCGGCATCGGCACCATCGCCCTCAGCGCGACGGAGTAAGCCGCACGGCACACGAAAAGCGCCCCCTCGAGAGGAGGCGCTTTTCTTCTGTAGCAGGAGCGGGGCTTGAACCCGCGACCTCACGATTATGAGTCGTGCGCTCTCACCAACTGAGCTACCCTGCCGCGAGGCACCGCGACCGAGATCGTGATGCATGCGAGCCCCGAGTCAGGATTGAACTGACGACCCCTTCCTTACCATGGAAGTGCTCTGCCACTGAGCTATCGGGGCGTTTCCCACACTGTGGGCAACCAGAAAAGAATATCAGAGCCGCGCGCGAATACCGAACCGAGCGGCGCCTTGATGACGCGATACCGTCAGCACTTGTTGTGCGCCCGCAGCCACGGCAGCGGGTCGATCGGCGTCACGCCGTTCTGACGGATCTCGACGTGCGTGTGCGCGCCGAACGAGTAGCCGGTGTTTCCGGTGCGGCCGATGTACTGGCCGACCTTTACCTTCTCACCGGCGTGCACCTGGAGCGACCCGTACTGCATGTGGCCGTAGAGGCTGGCGACGTGCTGTCCGTCGATGACATGGTCGATGATGACCGCGACGCCGTAGCCCTGGTAGCCCTCCTGAGCCACGCGGACGGTGCCGTCGGCGATCGCCTGCACGTGTGCTCCGTTGCCGGGCGTGAAGTCGACGCCCTCGTGGAACTCGCCCGGACGCTGACCGAACCCGTACGAGATCGACACGCCCACCGCGAACGGCCACTGCACGGCGCACAGCGGGTTATTGGTGAACACCGCGCTGGACGCGTTCGAGATGCCGGTCGTCCCCGCCATCTCGACGAGCGTCGCCGTGCCGTAGCTGTTGCTCCGGTCGAGCTGGTCCGCAACCGGCTGGCTGTCGCCGGGAGCGACGTACGCCTGGATCTCGTCGTCGCCGGAAGCCATGACGTCCCCGGCCTGCTGGTTGGCGGCGACGCCGGTGAGCTGCTGGTCGACGGCCGCGACCGCCTCCGCGGGAGTCGTGGTGCCGACGGCGAGCAGGCCCACCGCGACGATCGCGCCGAGCGTCGCCGAGGTCGTCGCCATCCGCTTGAGAGAGACACGCGTCGTGGCCCGCTTGCGCGGAGCCTTGTGCTTCTTCTTCGCTGCGGGCGCCGGCTGCGCGGGCTCGTCCTCGACGACGCGCTCGGCGGTGAGTTCCTGCTCGTCGCGCTGCACAGGCGTCTCACCCGTGAAGGAGAACAGCCGGGCGGCGGCCTCGAACTCGTCGACGGTGGAGTGAGAAGTGGATGCCGCGGGCTCCGGCTCGGGAGCGGGAGCGGATGCCGCGGGCTCGGGGACCGGCTGAGGCTCGGGCGTGGGCTCAGGCTGGGGCGTGGGCGCCGTCGCCGGCTTCGGCGTCGAGAGAGAGAAGGATGCCGTCGACGGCAGAGAGATCGACGCCGTCGACACGGGCTCGAGCGGAGCCGATGTCTTGTCGACCGGAGCAGCCGGGATGATGGGAGTCTGTCCGGTGGCCAGACGGCGCGCGCGTCGGGTGAGCGGCGTCGACGTCGATGCGGGCGCCTCCACCACAGGCATGGGCTCGGGTTCGGGCTCAACGGAAGCAGCCGGCGCAGTGGCGGGAGCAGGTGCAGCGACCGGAGCCGCAGCATCCTTCGCCTGTCCCCAGATGATCGCGGGACGCTCCACCGGTCCGGTCGACCGACGGCGCAGTTCAGCTCTGCTGATCTGCGCATCCGCCGACGTCTGCTCAGGCGTCGTGGCGGTACGGGCGGAGCGTCGCGTGCGCGCGGGCTCAGCCATAGGGGCGTCAGAAGACAAGGGGGAGGCGATCTCTCGGGTCAGGTCGCTGGGGGCAACAGACGGGCGTCGAACTGTAATCATCTCCGCCGTTCGGGGGACGCGAAGATAACGAATGGGTAAACACTACCCCGACGAAACTGAAAATGCCATGCACGCGCCCTGATATATCGTCAGCGGCCGTCGATGGCTTCGTCGAGCCTGCCGAACAGCTCGGCGCCGGCGGCGATCGTGAGCGCCGTGCCCGGTCGGCCGCCCGGGAGACCTCCCACGCGCCCTCCTGCCTCTTCGACAATGAGGGCGCCGGCGGCGTGATCCCAGGGGTTCAGGCCCCGTTCGAAATAGCCGTCGAGCCGGCCCGCCGCGACATAGCTGAGGTCGAGCGCCGCCGAGCCGATGCGCCGGATGTCGCGCGCGAGCGGCATGACGCGCTCGACACGGGCGAGGTCGCCGGCGTGCGTGGCGGGGTCGTAGCCGAAACCCGTCGCCAGCAGCGCGCCGGCATCGGGGGCGTGCGCCGCCACGGCGAGCCTGCGCGGCTCGGCGTCGCCGGCGCGCAGCCAGGCTCCCCCTCCGAGCGAGGCATGGAACAGCTCGCCGAGCGCCGGCGCGTACACGGCACCCGCGAGTGCGCGCCAGCGCGTCGGATCGGGTTCGCCCTCGACCGCCGCGACGCTGACGGCGTACGAGGGGATGCCGTAGGCGTAGTTCACGGTTCCGTCGATCGGATCGACGACCCAGGTGACGCGCGAGGTGCCCGGTTCGGCTCCGGACTCCTCGCCGAAGAACCCGTCGTCGGGCCGCTCGTGCGCGAGACGCCCGCGGATGAGCGCCTCGACCTCGCGATCCGCCTCCGTGACGATGTCGGCGAGCGCCGACTTCGTGGCGGCGATGTGCACGCCCTCCTCGCGGCGACGCCGCGCCAGTGCGCCCGCCTCGCGGGCGATGTCGATGGCGAGCTTCTCGAGGTCGGCGGGGGTCGGCGAGGCGGTCATGCCTCCACGGTACGTCTGATCGCGCCGGCGATCATCGCTGGCCGGGCAACGGAGGCGGCGGCGGGTAGTCGCCGTATCCCGGTGCGGCGGGGGGCTGCGCGGCCGGGGGCTGCGCGGCGGGCGCGGGCCAGTCCGGCTCGGCCGGCGTCGCATACGGGTCGACGTACGGCCGGGCCTGCGGCTCGGGTGCGACGGCGGGCGCCGGCTCGGGTGCAGGCCACGCCTGCGCGGGCACCGGCGCCGGCGCGGGTGCGGCGGGCGCAGCATCCACCGCCGGATAGACCTGCGTCGGGTAGCCGGTGTAATACGCGTTCCAGTCGGGCTGCCCGTCGGGCAGAACGGGCAGCGGGGTGACACCGTCGGCGTAGGTGGGCCAGCCCTGCGGAACCCCGGCAGGGCGCGCAGCGGCCCGATGCGGCGCGAACAGAGCATTGACGAGCGGCACGAGCGCGGTGCCCACCGCGGCCAGGATCGCGATCGCCACGGTCAGGCGCCAGTAGATGTCGTAGAAATGCACCCACTCGCTCAGCATGAGCGGGAAGACGAGGGCGAGTGCCAGCAGGGCGACCAGCACGATCGTCACCCACGCGACGATGCTCGTGAACGTGGTGCGGTGGCGATCCCACGCCTTCACATACAGGCGCACGTGCAGCACGCCCAGCTGCAGGATCAGCACGATGAGCAGGAAGGAGAGGAACCGGCCCGCTCCCCCGCCGAACTCGTAGCCGCCGAACTCACGGAACGGCAGCCAGATCATGACCGCGCCGATCAGCAGCGTCACGACCCACACGACCATGCTCGTCAGCGCGAACCAGACCGGCCGGCGCGGAGCGAGATGGGTGTCGAGCAGCGCGACGCCCGAGAACGCCACCATGAGCAGGATCGTCAGGAAGGCGCGCCACACGATTCCGTTGGCCGACCCGAGCAGCACCATGATCACGCATACGACGGCGGCCGCGATGAGCGCGCCGATCGCCACCCAGATCGCGACGCGCAGCAGCTTCGCGTTCGCCGTCTCCGCTTCAGGAGGTGTCACCTGCGGCATGGTCATGAGAGTCCTCTCGTCGACGGGGCACATCCGTGGTCCCATCCTGACACGGGCGGCCGACAAGATGAGAGGGGATGCCGCGGATCGGTGGAGAACCGGCACGACTAAGCTCGTTCAATTCGATCATCAAAGGAGTGGGGAACGTCCATGCGCGTCTTCGTCACCGGTGGGACCGGGTTCATCGGTGCCGCCGTCGTGCGCGATCTGCTCGCCGCCGGCCACACCGTCACCGCCCTCGCGCGGTCCGCGTCGTCGGCCGACAGGCTGCACGCGGCCGGTGCCGAGCCGGTCGCGGGCGATCTTGCCGACACGGAGACGATCCGGGATGCCGCGGCCCGCGCCGATGCGGTCATACACACCGCCTTCGACAACGGGAAGGCGCTGCTGTTTCCGCTGCGCAGCCGTGTCGAACGGCGCGCGCTGCGTGCCGTCGGCGCGGTCTTCGCCGGCACCGACCGGCCGCTGATCGCCGCGGGCGGCTTCGCGCCGGTGATCGCGACGGGGCCGCTCTTCGTCGAGACGGACGCGGCGTCGCCGAAGGCGGGCCCCGCCGGGCGCAACGTCGAGCGCACGATCATGCGGCTCGCGGGCGACGGCGTGAACGCGTCGATCGTGCGCCTGCCGGTCGTGCACGGCGACGGCGACCACTTCACCATGCCGCGGTTCATCGCGCTGGCGCGCAAGAACGGCCGCTCGGCCTACCTCGGCGACGGCGCCAACCGGCTGCCCGCCGTGCACAACGTCGACGCGGCACGAGTCTTCCGGCTCGCCGCGGAGCGGGCCGTCGCCGGCTCCCGCTATCACGCGGTCGCCGAAGAGGGCGTGCCCGCACGCGACATCGCCGAGGTCATCGGACATCGCCTCGGCGTGCCCACGGTCAGCCTCTCGGCGCGCGAGGCGCGTCGGCATTTCGGCCTCTACACCGGCTACGCGACCGGCGACGGACCGGCCTCCAGCACCATCACGCGTGACGTGCTGGGGTGGATGCCGCAGGGCCCGGGCCTACTCGAAGACCTCGACCGTGCGGAGTACTTCGCGGGGTGACCGGGAGTGGGTGACACTCACCCTTCGGGGTGAAAACCCGGTCTTCCGACCCCGGCGAGTCCGCGAGGTGTCATGCTGATCGCCAGAGATGAACAGGTGTCCGCCTGGTGCGGATGCCGTCCGGCGGGCCCGTCCTGCTGTCCGCCTTGTGGGCCCGCCGGAGTCTCGTGACGAGAGGCAGGCCCTCATGGATGAGCACCGGCAGTCCCCGTTCGGTCTGGAGACGGCGACGATCCGCGAGCTGCTGGTCGAACTCGAGAGAGTCGAGCAGGATCGCGAGCGCGAGGACTGCCTGCGATTGAGGTCGCGCGAACGCATGCTCACGGCGGAGCTGCGACGGCGTCGCGAGCGGCTCGCGCAGTGACGGGCACCGAACAGATCCGGGTCGCCGTCGTCAACGACTACCAAGTCGTCGTCGAGGGTGTGGCCGCGATGCTCCGCTCCTACAGCGATCTCGTGCGCGTGGTCGAGCTGGACGTCAACGCGCGCCCGGTGGAGCGCGTCGACATCGCCCTCTACGACACCTTCGCCGCCCTGCCCGGCAACCAGGCCGACATCCGTCGCCTGGTTCGCGACGGCCACGTGAGACTCGTGGCCGTGTACACCTGGAACCTCGACCACGAACTGATCGAGGCTTCGCTCGACAACGGTGCGAGTGCGTATCTCTCCAAGGAGCTGCCCGCAGCGAAGCTCGTTGAGGCGCTGATCGCGGTTCATGCCGGACGGCAGCCGGAGGCCACGCACTCGCACCGTCTCACCTCACCGATCGGGAACGACTGGCCGGGCCGCGAGGAGGGACTGACGCTGCGCGAGAGCGAGGTCCTCGCGCTCATCACCCAGGGCCTGTCCAACGACGAGGTCGCCGAGCGCATGTATCTGTCCGTCAACTCGGTCAAGACGCACATCCGCACCTGTTATCGGCGCATCGGCGTCACCAACCGCGCGAATGCGGTGCTCTGGGGCATCGACCACGGCTTCCGCCCCGCAACGGTGCGCACGCTGACGAGCGACGGCGGACAGACCGTTTGAGGCCCGGGTCCGGCCCGAAAGAGTTCAAGGGCCCCGCTGATGCGGAGCCCTTGGACATGTGGTGGCAGGTGAGGGATTCGAACCCCCGAAGTCGAAGACGGCTGATTTACAGTCAGATCCCTTTGGCCGCTTGGGTAACCTGCCAAGTGCGCACCCGCCCGGCTTTTCCAGTCGACCAGAGGCGCGAGAAACAATATTACCCGGTCCGGAGGGATGCTGCGAACCGGGCGGATCGTCACGTGCCGAGGCGGTCCAGATCCATGGCGACGGCGTCGGGATGCCGCAGCAGCGCCCCCTGAAAACGCACGGTGGCCGCAGCCACACGCATGGCCTGCACGAGCGCTTCCTCCCATGCGACGGCGTCGGCCGGGGCATCCCGGATCATCGACGCGACGAGCGAGGAAAGCACGGCATCCCCCGCCCCCATCGTGTCGACGACCGGTCCCGGCAGCGACACCACCGGCGCCGTCACCTCGACGCCCGCCGCCTCGAGCGAGGCGCCCTCGGCGCCGGCCGTGGCCACCACGGCATCGGCGCCGGCCTCGACGAGCTGACGCCGCACGACGTCAAGATCGCTCGCGTACAGCAGCCGCGCGTCGTCGTCGCCCACCTTCACGAGCGCGCAGCGCGGCACGAGCGACGCGAAGCCGCGCACGAACTCCGCCCGGTCGTGGAGCATGCCCGATCGCGGGTTGGGGTCGATGGCCAGCGGCCGCTCCCCCACCGCCTCGGCGAGCGCCGCGGTCTGCTCGGCGTCGTCGAACGGGAAGCAGCTGACGACCGTGAACGGCGCCGCGACGATCGCCTCCCGCTCGGCGGCACCGAACGACACCCGGCGGTGCTGTGCGGCGTCGTTGAACTCGTACACGGGCTCGCCGGCGGTGCGCGTCGACACGGCCCGCGACGATCCGCGCGGGCCGGGCGTGGCCAGCAGCCCCACGCCGTAGTCGTGCAGGTACGCGCGGATGTGCTCGCCGGCCTCGTCATCGCCCACCATCGCGATCAGCGTCGCGGGCACGCCCAGCCGCACGAGCCCGACGGCGACGTTCAGCGCGGCGCCGCCGACGAGCTCGGTGACCGAGCGTCCGTCGCGCAGCTCGTCGATGAGGGCGTCGCCGATCACGACGACGGGTGCGGCATCCTGATCCATCCCGTCAGTCTAGAAAGGCTTAGGCCGTCGCCGGCGGCGCGACCACGCCGGGCAGCAGCCAGGCGGCGAACACCGGCCCTTCGGCGGTCAGCACCGCCGAGCCGTCTTCGGCCACCCCGAGCGTCGCCTCGCCGAACACCTTCTCGGCGCCGATGCCGCCGATCACCAGCGGTGCCGGAAGCGCCACGTCGACCCGCCCGCGCGAGGCGAGCACGAGCACGGCGTCGTCGGCGCCCTCGCGCACGAACACGATCGTGTCGTCGTCGACGTGCAGCCAGCGCAGCCCGCCGGTCTGCAGCGCGGTGTACCGGCGTCGCAGGCCGATGAGGTCGCGGTACAGCCCGATTCGCTCGGCGATCTCGGGCTCGTCGACGCGGTCCCACGGGATCGGTGTGCGACTCTGCTCGCCGTCGACGCCGACCAGTCCGAACTCATCGCCCGCGAACACGACGGGCAGCCCCGGCAGCGTCATCGACAGCCCGACGGCCAGCGGCACCGTGCCCTCGGCTGCGTACGTCGCGAACCGCGCCGTGTCGTGCGTGTCGAGCGGCTGCATGCATCCCAGCCGCACCCGCCACGGGATCTGCGACGTGAACCGCTGCAGCTGATCGACGAACTGCCGCGCCGTGTAGCCGGGCAGCCCGGTCGGGATGCCGAAGAACCACGCGTCCTCGTTCGGTCCCGCCAGCCACGCCCACACGCCGCGCGTGAACGCCGGGTAGGTCATGGCCCCGTGCCAGGCGTCGCCCTGCAGGTCGCTGGCGGCGTCGTTCGTCGACTCGCCGAGCAGCAGCGTGTCGGGGTTCACCTCGACCATGGTGCGGCGCAGGATGCCGCGCACCTCGCTGTTGAGGTCTTCGGCGCCCAGCCGCCCGGTCATGTTGGCCACATCGATGCGCCAGCCGTCGGTGCGATACGGGGCATCCAGCCACTTCGCCACGATCGAGTCGCCGCCCTCGATGAACCGGCGGCGCAGCTCGGGCGAGTTCCAGTTGAACTTGGGCAGGCTCGGCACGCCCAGCCACGACTCGTACTCGGTCTGCTCGGCGTTGTGGAAGTAGTAGAAGGCGCTCTCGGGGGCACCCGGATGACCATGCGCGGCGACGAACCACTCGTGCGCATCGCCGGAGTGGTTGCTCGTGAGGTCGCCCATGATGCGCATGCCGCGCGCGTGCACCGCCTCGATCAGACGCAGATACGCCTCGTCGCCGCCCAGCAGCGAGTCGACCGCGTCGAACCGCGACGCGTCGTAGCGATGGTTCGACCGGCCCGGGAAGATCGGCGTGTGATAGACGAGCGTCGCGCCCAGGCCCTGGATGTGATCGAGATGTTCGACGATGCCGTCGAGATCGCCGCCGTACACCTGGTGCCCGCGACCCGGCTGCTCGGGGTCGACCGGGTCGCCCCACTCGGCCGGGATCGCCCAGTCGGGCAGCTCACGGTCATCGGCCGCCGCCGAGCGCGCGAACCGGTCCGGGAACACCTGGTACAGCACGGTGTCGGCCAACCACTCCGGCGGTGTGTTGCCGGCGACGAGCGCGAAGTCGACCCCGTCGAGCGCCTCGAGCGCGGTGTGCCCGCCCTGGCTCAGCGATGACGACGTGCCGTCGTCGTGCACGAGCGCCCAGCGGTAGCCGTGCCGCGGGTTGGCGACCGTGATGCGTGCCGACCACCACTCCCATCCGTGGGCTTCGCCGTCGCGGCACGCCTCGACCCACACCGGCTCATGGTCGGGGTTCGACCTCACGAACGCCCGGGCGACGGCCCGGGTGCCCCGGGGCACGCGCAGGCGCACGATGACCTCGTCGCCGAGCGCGGCATCCTGAGTCGAGACGTGCAGGGGCGAGCCGTCGTGGTGCGGCGTGAGCATGGGACTCCTCGAGGACGACGCTTATTTGACGCTGCCGGCGGTGAGACCCCCGACGATGTACTTCTGCAGCGAGAGGAACAGCGCCATCGGCAGGATCGCCGCCAGCACCGCGCCCGCGGCGAACACGCTCCAGTTTCGCGCGGTCTCCTGCGAGACGAACTGGTACAGGCCCACGGCCAGCGTCTGCTTCTCGGGATCGACGAGGATCACCGACGCGATGACGAAATCGCTCGTGGTGCCGATGAAGCTCAGGAGCCCGATCACCGCGAGGATCGGCGCGACCAGGCGCAGGATGATCGTGAAGAAGATGCGCGCGTGACCGGCGCCGTCGATCTTCGCGGCCTCGTCGATGGAGGCGGGCACGGTGTTGAAGAACCCGTACATGAGGAAGGTGTTCACGCCGAGCGCGCCGCCCAGGTACACCATGATCAGGCCGATCTGCGAGTTCAGCCCCAGCACCGGGAAGATGTCGCCGATCGCCGACATGAGCAGGAAGATCGCGACGAACGCGAGGAGCTGCGGGAACATCTGCACCAGCAACAGGGTCAGCAGGCCGAAGCGACGCCCGGTGAAGCGCATGCGCGAGAACGCATATGCCGCCAGCGCACAGAGGATCACGGTACCGACCGCGGTGCACAGCCCGATGACGATCGTGTTGAGGAACCAGGCGCCGTAGGGGCGCGTCGGGTCCTGGAACAGCGCGATGTAGCTGCCGATGTCGATGGTGCTGAACAGGCCGTTCGCCGTCAGCAGCGTCCCACCGGGGTTCAGCGACGCCGACAGCACGTACACGAGCGGGAACGCCGCGAACACGAGCATGACGATGCCGATGATGTGGCGCCAGCCGGTCTCGCGGAACCAGCGCGGGAAGGGACGCCGGGGCTCGGGGGCGGGCTTGCCGGAGCGGGATGCCGCGGGTGCGGCCGCGGTCAGCGTCGAGGTGTCGGTGGCCATGTCAGTTCAGCTCCTCGAGCGTCTTGGTCTGGCGGAAGCTCAGGTACGAGATGAGGGCGACCAGCACGAAGATGATGATCGAGAACGCACTCGCCAGGCCGTAGTCGCGATCGGCGCCCACGAAGGCGACCTTGTAGACCATCGAGATCAGGATGTCGGTCTGTCCGACGTTGATGCTCGCATCGGCCATGCGCGGGCCGCCGCCGGTGAGCATGTAGATCAGGTTGAAGTTGTTGAAGTTGAACGCGAACGACGAGATCAGCAGCGGCGCGACCGACACCAGCAGCAGCGGGAACTTGATGTGCCGGAAGATCTGCCACACGCTCGCGCCGTCGACACGGCCGGCTTCCTGGATGTCTTCGGGGATCGACTGGATGGCGCCGGTGCAGACGAGGAACATGTACGGGTAGCCGAGCCACAGGTTCGTCAGCACGATCGCGAACTTGGCCAGCCACGGATCCTGCAGCCACGGTATCGACGCCCCGCCGAAGAGCACCTGGTTGATGAACCCGAAGTCCTGGTTGTACATGCCCGCCCAGACCAGCGCCGACAGGAAGCCGGGGAAGGCGTAGGGCAGGATCATGATCACCCGGTAGAACTTCTTGCTCTTCATCCGCGGGTCGTTGAACACGATGGCCAGGAACAGCCCGAGAACGAAGGTGGTCGCCACGGACAGGATGGCGAACACGAACGTCCAGATGAGCACGGAGAAGAACGGCCCCCGGATCGACGAGTCGGTGAACGCGCGCACGAAGTTGTCGAAGCCGACCCACACCTGCCACCCGGGCAGCAGCTGCGTGCCGTCGTCGGCGGTGAAGGCGCCGCGCCCGTCATCGTGATAGACGACGCCGGTCTTGGTGTCGGTCATCGTGTCGGCGTCGGGATCCCAGTGCAGGGTCGACGTGAACAGGTACGCGTTCGAGCCGTCGGTGGTCTTCAGGAATCCGTCGTTCGGATCATCGGTCAGCGGCACGGAGAGGGCGCCGATGGCGTCCTGGTTCTGCACGATCGCGCCGAAGTCGAGCGTCGTGAAGCCGGGCGCACCGTCGGCGGTGGCGCCGTCGACGGCCTCGAGCGGCTTGTCGTCGCCACCCACCTCGAACGCGCCGGTGTCGGGGTCGGTGGTCAGCAGATAGAAGGACCCGTCGCGCTCGAGCACGCGGATCGGGTAGGTCGGCGAGTCGTCGACGCGGGTCTGCGACTGCAGCAGGAGCGCGGAGACCGCGTCGTCCTTCGTGGAGTTGTGCCCGGACCCGTAGTTGGTGAAGGCGATGTAGCCGGAGTAGACGACCACGAAGATCTGGAACACGACCAGGAAGATGAGGCCCGGCGTGAGGTACTTGGCCGGTAGCAGGCCGGGCTTGAGGTAGACGACGTTGACGAGCAGCGTGACCGCTCCGATGATCACCGGCACCAGCCAGTTGCCCTGCGAGAGCAGCGCGAGCATCGCGTAGATCACCAGCGCGTCGATCACGCCGAGCAGCACGATCTTGACGAGCCAGACCTTCCACCCGGCGGACGCGGCCTCGGCGATCGCCGCTGCGCGCTTGCGGCGGCGGCGGGTCGCGGCATCCACCTCCACCTTCTCGGGCTCATGCTCGAGGATCGGAGCTGTCATCGTCGACTCCTGTCTGCAGGCTCCCGCCTGCGAGGTACGAGGTGGGGCGGCACCTCTCGCGATGCCGCCCCACCCAGGGGTACTACTTGAGCTTGGCCTCGATGTTGGAGGTCATCTTCTGCCAGCTCGACACGGGGTCGGAACCCTTGATGATGGCGGCCTCGGTCTTGCCCCAGTCGTCCCACACCGAACCCATCTGCGGGATCGACGGCATCGGCACGGCGTTCTCGCCGACCTTGCCGAAGCCGGCGATGATCGGGTCGGACTGCGCGGCCTGGTAGGCCGTGCTCAGTGCCGGCGGACGGCCGCCGGCCTTGTACAGCGCGGTCTGCACGTCTTCGGTGGCGATGTAGTTCACGAGGAAGTCGGTCGCCGCCAGCGCGTTCTTCGACTTGGCGCTCAGGAAGAACGTCTGCACACCGGCGAACGGCGCCGCCGTCTCACCACCGGCCGACGGGATCGGGTCGACGGCCACGTCGATGCCCTTGGCCTGGGCGTCGGCGACGTTCCACGGACCGGTGAGGAAGTAGGGCGCCTCACCCGCGAGGAAGGCCTCCTTGGCGAGGTCCTGCGACAGGTTCAGGTTGATCACCTTGGTGCCCTTGTTGCCCTGCGAACCCAGCCACTTCGCGAACGCCTCACCCGAGGAGTCGCCGATGGTCAGCTTGCTGGCGTCGTACGAGCCGTCGGCGTTCTGCGCGAACACCGAGTTGCCGAACGAGGTCTGGAACGGGTACAGGTGGTACGGGTCGGAGCCCTGGGCGTCCTGACCGACCAGGAACGGGTACTTGGTGCCGGCCTTCTCACCCTCGGCGATCATCTCGTCGAAGGTCGCGGGCGTCGAGTCGGCGAGCTTGGTGTTGCGCAGGATCGCGATGTTCTCGATCGCGTAGGGCAGACCGTAGGTCTTGCCGTCGTACGTGACCGCCTGCACGGCGACCTTCTCGAACTGCGATGCCTTGTCACCCAGCTCGATCGGGGCGATGACGCCGTCCTGCACGAAGCCGCCGGTCCAGTCGTGACCACCGATCGTGAGGTCGGGGCCCTTGCCGGTCGGGACCTGTGCGGTGAAGTCCTGCTGGATCTTTCCGTAGTCCTTGACGACCAGGTCGACCTTGATGCCCTTGTCCTTCTGGAACTCGGCCGCGACGTCCTTCAGCGCGCGCGCCCGGTCGGCGTCGACCCAGACGGTCAGGGTTCCGGATGTGGTCTTCTTCGGCTCGCTGGCTGCCTGGCCGGAGCAGCCGGCAAGACCCAGCATGCTTCCGGCGATCAGCGCCGCGATGGCGACGGCGCCCTTCTTGTTCACCCTCATCGGTGTGTGCCTCTCTGGAATCTGTGCGCGCGACTCTGCGTGAGCCCTCGCGCTCGGAACGCCTGCGATGCAAGCGCTTACATTGTTACCCACAAGTCTCGATCGCACAATCTCGGGATTGCGTCGATATCGTCTCGTGACATTTCCGCGTCGTCTGAACGCTTCATGGAAGCGGTTGCATGGAGGGCGAAGAGGATGCCGCGGCGCGGCGCGATGACGGCCGGATAGACTCGCGGCATGGCTGACTCATCCTTCGACATCGTCTCCAAGGTCGATCATCAAGAGGCCGACAACGCCCTCAACCAGGCCCGCAAAGAGGTCGAACAGCGCTACGACTTCAAGGGCACCGGCGCCACGATCGAGTGGAGCGGCGAGCAGATCCTGATCAAGGCGTCGACCGAGGAGCGCGCGAAGGCCGTGCTCGACGTCTTCGAGTCGAAACTCATCAAGCGCGGCATCTCGCTGAAGAGCCTCGACATCGGCGAGCCCGTCCAGGGCGGCAAAGAGGTGCGCATCACCTCGAGCCTGAAGGACGGCATCGCGCAGGAGAGCGCGAAGAAGATCACCAAGCTCATCCGCGACGAGGGGCCGCGCTCGGTGAAGGCCCAGATCCAGGGCGACGAGCTGCGCGTGCAGTCGAAGAGCCGCGACGACCTGCAGGAGGTGCAGCGCCTGCTCAAGGCCGCCGACCTCGACGTCGATCTGCAGTTCGTCAACTACCGCTGACACACATCTGTCGCTGAGCCCCAACCTCAGGATTCCCTGAAGACAGCGTGCCGTGTCCCCCATTCGGTGGACACGATCACGGTGACCCGATACCTTGAGATCACTTGAAGCACTGGGGGCGAGCATCCACTGGACGCCGCGCCGCCGAGACGGACTGGGGAGTCATCGGATCGGCTAGGCGTCGTCGATCAGCATGCTTGTGTGGCAGAGAGTACGTGGGTACCGCGAGTCGTCGCCGATTGGGGAACCGAGCCTCGCGGCACCCACGCTGGTTGTGTGAGAGCGGCGAGCCCGTCTGGGGAACAGGCGCGACGTCGAGCTGGGGACTCGACGTGCCGCGACAACCTGCTTCAACGGTAGATCACGTCGCGCCGCCGTGTCGAGCGCGCCGCGCATGTTCGAAGATCTCGCTCAGCGGTCGTGAAGCTCGGACACAAGCCAGCGGCTCAGCGCCGCGTATGCATCGGCGCGCGGCGCGACCGCCGACAGGAAGACGTCGTGGATCGCCCCGTCGATGCGCGCGATGGTCACCAGGCGCCCGAGACGCGTCGCTGCCTTCGCGATGTCGTCGACGACCAGCACGGAGTCTGTACGGGTCATCTGCTCGGACCAGGTGAGCGGTGGCGTCGACCGCGCCGACAGCAGCACCAGCACGGGGCACTCGAGGCCCAGGCCCGCACGCACGCGCCGGTGCCCGTCCAGGATGGCGGCCAGCCATCCGGCATGCACGCGGAAGCCGCGCGCCGGGCGCCAGTCCTCCCGATACCCGGCCACCGGGAGGGCGCCGACCTCGTGCTGCGCACGCGTGTAGAACCCGAAGTCGACGACGGGGTTCAAGCCGCGCGGGTCGATGCGGGCCCGCGCGTTGACCAGCGGCGCGACCGCGCCCCGCCCGATCGCGCCGAGCTGCAGTTCGAGCCACGGGCTGTTCAGCACGAGCGCCGCCGCCCGCCCGGGATGCCGCGCCGCCCACAGCGAGAGCACGAGCCCTCCCGTGGAGTGGCCCAGCAGCACCAGACGGCGCGAGGTCGCGGCATCCTGCCCCTGTCCCATCGCCTGCAGCGCGGCCTCGATGTCGGCGTCGTAGTCGTCGAGCCGCCCGATGTCACCGGGAGTCTGCCCCGGTCGCAGGCTGCGCCCGTACTTGCGCAGGTCGAGCGCGTGGAAGCGCGCCCCGCGCGCGGTGAAGAACTGGGCCGCCTGCGGCTGGAAGAAGTAGTCCGACCAGCCGTGCACCGACAGCACGTCGACGCCGGCCAGCGGCAGCCTGCGCAGGGTGCGGCGCGGGATGCTGCGCACCAGCGTCGCCACGATGGGGCCCTGGTCATCGGTGCCCAGGGGCAGCGTCAGCTGCTCGAACGGCGGGCCGAGGAGGTCGGGCTGCCAGTCGTCCATGCCCCCAGCGTAGGGCGCGGTCAGCGCGTGCGGACCGTCCACACCGCGGCGGCCAGCGCCAGCACGGCGAACGCCAGCGCGATGACGGCCATCGGTAGGGCGGTGTGCTCGCCCCACAGCCCGACGAGCGGCGAGACCACCGCTCCGACCAGGAACTGCGATGCGCCCAGCAGCGCGGCCCCGGATCCGCGGGCCTCGTCGGCACGCGCGAGGGCGAGCGCCGACGCGTTCGACATCGTGAACCCGGTGCCGCCGGTGAGCACGAACGCGCACACGATGAACGACGCGATCTGCAGGGTCGCCGTGCTCGCCAGCACGGTGAGGGCGAGGGCGGATGCCGCGATCATCACGACACCGATGACCAGCATCCGTCCCGGCCCCACCCTGGGCGCGATGCGCGCGTTGAGCGAGTTCGACAGCACGAGCGCGACCGCCCCCGCGGCGAAGGCCAGCGCGTAGGTGAACGGGCTCATCCGCAGCACGACCTGCCCGACGAACGGCGACGCCGCGATGTAGGCCATCATCGCGCCGAACCCGGTCGCGAACGCGAGCATGCCGCCCACGAACGCCCGGTCGGTCAGCAGCGCGCGGAACCGCCCCGCCAGGGCGGCGAATCCTCCGGTGTGGCGCTGCGCGGGCGGCAGCGACTCGGGCACCACGAGTGCGGCGAGCACGAGCATGACGACCGCGATGGCGGCCAGCACGCCCAGCACCGCCTGCCAGTTCGCGAGCTCGGCGATCGCGCCGCCGATGGGCGGAGCGAGCAGCGGTCCGAGTCCCCCCACCATCGCCATGAGGCTCAGCGCCCGCACGGCCGTCTCGCCCTCGCTCAGGTCGACCGCGACCGCCCGCGAGACGACGATGCCCGCGGCCCCCGAGAACCCCTGCACGAGGCGCAGCACGATGAACACCGGCAGCGACGGCGAGAACACCAGCGCGATGCTCGACGCGGCGAACACGGCCAGTGCGGTCACGAGCACCGGGCGCCGCCCGCGACGATCGGAGACCGGACCCAGCACGAGCTGGCCGGCGCCGATGCCGAGCAGGAACGCCGTGAGCGTCAGCTGCACGCTCGCCGCGGTGCCGCCCAGGTCGCGCGCGATGTCGGTGAACGACGCGAGGTACATGTCGGTCGCGAACGGACCGACCGCGGCGAGGAACCCGAGCGTGGCCAGAAGCCAGGGTGTGAGGCGGCGCGGCGTCATTCGCCGCGGGAGATGCGCAGCATCTCGTCGCGAGGCACCACCTTGATGCGCGCGCGCTCGTGCGGTTCTCCCAGCGCGATCTCGTGCGCGTCGAGACGGTGCCAGCCCTCGAGGTCGGTCCAGGCGACGCCGCGAGATGCGAGCAGCTCCGGGATGGCGCTCTCCTCGGGGTGCGCGGGGTGCCACCAGAACGCCTGGTCGTTGATGAGGTTGCGCACGGTCTCCATGGCGTCGGACTTGGTGTGGCCGATCAGGCCCACCGGTCCCCGCTTGACCCATCCGGTCGCGTAGACGCCGGGCACGTACTCGTTCGAGTCCTTGTGCAGCACGCGTCCCTCACGGTTCGGGATGACCCCGTGCCGCTTGTCGAACGGAACGCCCGGCAGCGCGCTGCCGAAGTAGCCGATCGCGCGGTACACCTGCTGCACCGCGACCTCGCGCAGCTCGCCGGTGCCGACCACGCCGCCCTGCCCATCGGGCCGCGTGCGCTCGTAGACGAACGCGGTGACGCGGCCCGCGGCATCCGCCTTCATCTCGACCGGGCGGGCGAAGAAGTGCAGGTGCAGGCGCCGGGAGGCGGGCTCATGCCCCTCTTCGGCGGCGCGCTTGCGCCACGACTGCAGGATCCGGTCGATGACCAGCACCTGCTTGTTCGTCGCGATGGCCTGCTTCTGCGCCTCGTCGTAGTCGAAGTCCTCGTCGTTCAGCACCATGTCGACATCGCGCAGCTCGCCCAGCTCGCGCAGCTCGAGCGGCGTGAACTTCACCTGTGTGGGGCCGCGGCGTCCGAACACGTGCACGTCGGTGATCTGCGACGCCGCCAGCCCGTCGTGCACGTTCTGCGGGATCTCGGTGGGCAGCAGGTCTTCGACGTGCTTGGCGAGCATGCGGGCGACGTCGAGCGCCACGTTGCCGTTGCCGATGACGGCGACCGAGGTGGCGTCCAGCGGCCACTCGCGCGGCACGTCGGGGTGCCCGTCGTACCAGCTGACGAAGTCGGCCGCGCCGTACGAGCCGCCGGCGTCGATGCCGGGGATGTCGAGCGGGGCGTCGCGGTGCGAGCCGGTCGCGAAGATCACGGCGTTGTAGTGTGCGCGCAGGTCGTCGAGGGTCAGGTCGGTGCCGAACTCGACGTTGCCGAAGATGCGGATGTCACCGCGGTCGAGCGTGTCGCGCAGCGCCGTGATGATGCCCTTGATGCGCGGGTGGTCGGGAGCCACGCCATAGCGGACGAGCCCGTACGGGGCAGGCAGGCGGTCGAACAGGTCGATCGACACGTCGAACTTGCGCTCGGCCTTCAGCAGGTTGTCGGCGGCGTAGATGCCGGCGGGGCCCGCGCCGATGATGGCGAGACGGAGCGTGGTCATGAGGTCCTTTCCGAGAGCGGATGCCGCGGCGCAGCCCAGACGCGCGGCGGCGATGCCGCGGCGGTCAGCTGCTGCGATCGGCGACGGCGTCGGCGAAACGCACGAGTCCGTCGCGCACCGGGCCGTCGGGAATCGGGTCGAGCGAGGCGACCGCATCGCGCGACCAGTCGTGCGCCAAGCGCCGGGTCTGCGCGGTCGCCTCGTGGTCGCGCAGTGCGGCCAGTGCGCCGTCGAGGATCGACGGGTCGGCGCCCGCGGCGATCTCGGCGACCCCATCGTCGATCTGCTTTCGCAGGGCGGTGGATCCGGCATCCTCCCGCTCCCCCAGCAGCAGGTACGGCATCGTCGGCACGCCCGCGCGCAGGTCGGTGCCCGGCACCTTGCCCGTCTCGCCCGGGTCGGCGCTGAGGTCGATGACGTCGTCGAGCAGCTGGAAGGCGACGCCCGCCTTCTCGCCGAAGTCGTACATGGGCTGGCGGTACGCGACGGGCGCGTTGCCGAAGATGATGCCCGACTGGGCGGCCGCGGCGATCAGCGAGCCGGTCTTGTCCTTGAGCACCTGCAGGTAGAAGCCCACCGGGTCGTCGCCCGGCTGCGCGCCGATGGTCTCGTGCATCTGCCCGAGCACGAGGCGCTCGAAGGTGTCGGCCTGCAGGCGGATCGCGCCCTCGCCGAGCCGCGCCATGATCTGGCTGGCCCGGGCGAACAGCAGGTCGCCGGTGAGGATCGCGATGTTGTTGCCCCACACGGCCTGCGCGGCGGGCACGCCGCGGCGCACGTCCGCATCGTCCATGACGTCGTCGTGGTAGAGCGAGCCGAGGTGGGTGAGCTCGAGCGCGGTCGCCGCCTGCACGACCTCGGGGCTGACCCCGTCGCCGAGCTGGCAGGTCAGCAGCACGAGCATCGGCCGCACGCGCTTGCCGCCGGCCTCGTAGAGGTAGCGGCTGGTCGCGTCGACGAGCGGATCGCTCATGCGCAGCTCGCGAGCGAGATCCTCCTCGACGCGCGTCAGACCGTCTTCGACGGTGCGCAGCAGCCTGCGGGATTTCGCACCGGCGAAGACCCGTTCCGTGAGGCCGAGGCGGCTCGCCACACGCGAGCCCGGCACGAAGGGACGCCCAGTCACGCGTTCCAGCCTACCTGCCCCGCGCGGCACTCCCCCGACGTCATCGGGGGTTCACGGCGCGATGCAGCGCCACGATGCCGAACGTGAGGTTGCGCCAGGCGACCTCGCTCCAGCCGGCCTGCCGCATCCAGCTCGCCAGCGTCGGCTGATCGGGCCAGTCGCGGATCGACTCGTTGAGGTAGTCGTACGCTTCGGCGTTCGTGCTCACGGCCTTGGCCGCCACCGGCAGAACGCGGTTGTTGTAGAAGCCGTACAGGCCCGCGAACGCCTTCGAGGTCGGGTGCGAGAACTCGCAGATGATGATCCGTCCGCCGGGCTTGGTGACCCGGCGCATCTCGGCGAGCGCCTTGCGGGGCTCGACGACGTTGCGCAGGCCGAACGAGATCGTGACGGTGTCGAACGCGTCGTCGTCGAACGGCAGAGCGGTCGCGTCGGCCTGCTCGAAGGTGAGATTCGGGATGCCGCCGTGCCGGCGCCTGCCCTCGGCGATCATGCCGGGCGAGAAGTCGGCCGCGACCACCTCGGCGCCGCTGCGCGCGAGACTCACCGAGCTGGCGCCCGTTCCGGCGGCGAGGTCGAGGATGCGCTGGCCGGGCCGCGGCGCGACCGCGCGGGTCGTGGCCACCCGCCACAGCTTGTCGTTGCCGAGGCTGAGCACGGTGTTCGTGCGGTCATAGCCGCCGGCGACCTGGTCGAACATGCCGCTGACGCGTGCGGGGTCCTTGCCGAGATCGGCGCGATTGGGCTCGGTGCTCACCCGTCGAGTCTAGGCCGCGTCGCCTGGGTGCCACCCGGCCAGACGGTCGAGCCAGCGCTGCGCGGTCGCGTCGTCGAAGGGCGCCGTCTCGGCCGCGACCTGGGCCTTCAGCTCGGCGGCCTTGGCGATCAGCATCGCCTGGACGTCGGCCGGGTAGCCGTAGAGGGCGCGGTGCTCGTCCCACTCGTCCTCGTCGTCGATCCAGATGCCGCGCTCGTCGTCGCAGCGGACCACGTCGAGGTCCATGTCGATCGCGGTGGGCTCACTGCCGGTCCATTCCACGTCCCACGCGATGTCGATGTAGATGCGCACCTGGCGCGGATGCATGCCGCCGTAGAAGGTGCCGGCCCACGTCGGGTCTGACGTGATGAGCGTCACGTTCGGCGACTCGGCGGTGAACTGCCGGCCGGGCCGGTGGCTGCGCCATCCCGTCGGCTGGCCGACCCAGTCGCCCCACTCGTCCGACCCGAGGTAGACGCCGTCGTGCTCCCAGTGCGGCGAGCCGTCCCACTTGCGCCAGCGGAACACGATGCGGGTGCCCGGCTCGGGGCGCTGCGCGATGGTCACCCGTCCGACGCTACTCGGGAAGAGCGCCCCGCGACGCGGAATAGGCTGGACGCCGTGACCGGATCCGCCCCTGCCCGCTTGCGCGTGCACACGCGCGAGATCGACCCCGTCGACGACCTTCTCGAATACACCGACCCGAAGACCCCGCTGGTCTGGCTGCGCCGCGGCGAGGGCATGGTGGGGCGCGGCGTCGTGCTGCGCCTGGACGTCGACGCGTCGTCGCCCGAACCGCGCACCGCCGCTCTGGCCCGCGCCTGGACCGATCTGTGCGCCGACGCCGAGATCGACGACGAGGTGCAGCTGCCCGGCACCGGCCTCATCGGCTTCGGCGCCCTCACCTTCGACGAGCGCTCGGCGGCGTCGAGCTCGATCATCGTCCCGGCGCTGGTGATCGGCCGGCGCGACGGGCGCACCTGGGCCACCGGCATCCACCTCCACGACGATCAGGAAGAGGATGCCGCGACCGCGCCGATCCCCTACGGACCGTACTGGTCCGCCACCCTGGGCCCCGGCGCCCTCGATCCCGACGGGTATGAGGCGGCCGTCCGCGCGGGGCTCGACGCCATCGCCGACGGCGAGGTCGGCAAGGTCGTGCTCGCCCGCGACATCGTCGGGACGATCCCCGAGGGGTCCGACCTGCGCCGCCTGCCGCACGAGCTGGCCGCCGGCTACCCCGACACGTGGACGTTCGCCGTCGACGGCCTGGTCGGCGCGAGCCCCGAGACGCTCGTCACCGCCCGCCGCGGCCGCGTCACGGCGCGCGTGCTGGCCGGCACGTTCGCACGCGGCGCGGATGCCGAAGAGGATGCCGCGGCCCGCGCCACCCTCGCCGCCAGCGCCAAGAACCTCGACGAGCACTCGTACGCCGTGCACAGCGTCGTCGAGGCGTTGACCCCGCACACGACGACGTTGGCGGCCGACGACGCGCCGTTCACCCTCGAGCTGCCGAACGTGTGGCACCTGGCCACCGACATCGCCGGCACCCTGTCGGACGGCTCGACCTCGCTCGACCTCGTCTCGGCACTGCATCCCACGGCGGCGGTCGCCGGCACCCCGACCGCGGCGGCGATCGAGGCGATCCGCCGCATCGAGCCGTTCGACCGGCGCCGTTATGCCGGGCCGGTGGGATGGGTCGACGACGCGGGCGACGGCGAGTGGGCGATCGCCCTGCGCTGCGCGCAGTTCGAGCCGGAGGCCGTGGGCGGCGTCATCCCGGTCGCAGCCCACGCCGGCGCCGGGATCGTCGCGGGCAGCGAGCCCGAGGCCGAGCTGCTCGAGACCCGGGTCAAGTTCCGCCCGATCGTCGACGCCCTGGCCTGAGCGCCGGGCGCGGGCCGGCCGGTGCGGCGCGTCCCGTAGAATGGATGCTGAAAGTCCAGGCCGATTGAGGAGCCATGAGCCACAGCGGCACGTCGCCTCGCCTCGGACGCGACGCCGCCTTGGCGGCACGGGCCGTGCGCCCGGGCGTTCTGAGCACCATCACCCGTTATTACTCCCTGACCAAGCCGGGAGTGCTCTACGGCAACGTCCTCACGACGTTCGCCGGGTACTTCCTCGCCGCCGCGGCCTTCGGGTTCGACTGGCGCGTGTTCGTCGGGGTCGTCGTCGGCAGCACGCTGGTCATCGCCTCGGCGTGCGTGCTCAACAACGTGCTCGACCGCGACATCGACACCCTCATGCAGCGCACGAGCACCCGTGCGACGGTCACCGGAGCGGTCGGCAAGACCCCCGCCACGGTCTTCTCGATCGTGCTGGGCGTGCTGGGCGTGGCGCTGCTGATCGCGACGACGAACTGGCTCGTCGTGGCCACGGGCGTCGGCGGCTTCATCGTCTACGTGTGGTTCTACGGCGCCCTCTCCAAGCGCATGTCTGTGCACGGCACCCTCGTGGGCTCGATCTCGGGCGCGGCCCCCATCCTCGGCGGGTACCTCGCGGCATCCGGCCGCTTCGACATGGCCGGCCTCGCGGTGTTCCTCATGGTGTTCTTCTGGCAGGAGCCCGAGTTCTACTCCATCGCCATCTACCGCCGCGAAGAGTACGCGCGCGCGGGCGTACCGGTGATCAGCGTGGTGCGCGGCAACCGCCGCACGACGTGGGAGATCCTCGTCTACACGGTGCTGTACGTGGCGTCGTCGATGCTGCTACCGCTGTTCGGCCACGTCGGCTGGACGTACACGATCGTCATGGGCCTGCTCGGTCTCGCCTGGATCGCGCTGGCGATCGCGGGTCTGCGCGCGAGCGACGTCGTCGCATGGTCGCATCGGATGTTCCGGGCGTCGATGGTGATCATCCTCGCCCTGTGCGTGATGGTCTCGGTCGGGCCGCTTCTCCCCTGACGCGCTGATGCGCGGGCGCGGCGACGGCAGACGGGGCGCGTGGACGCGCGAGCCCGGCACCGTCGTGCTGGCCGGTGACCCGCCCACGACGGCGCCGTTCGCGATCGTCTCCGAATCGGATGTCGCGCCCGTCCCGCTCGAGTGGATGCCGCATGCGCACGACCGGCACGAGCTGGTGTGGGTGCGGGGCGGCACCATGACCACCCGCGTCGACGATCTCCTCTTCACGGTGCCACCGGGCCACGGCCTGTGGCTGCCCGCCGGCGTCGTGCACGCGGGGCGCCTGACCGCCGACGCCGTGCTGCACGATGCCCTGTTCGCCCCCGACCGCACCCCGGTCGCCTTCGACGGTCCGACGATCATCGAGATGACGCCGGTGCTCGCGGCGCTGCTCGCGCATCTCGAGGGCGACGACCTCGACGACCGGGCCCGCGCGCGTGCCGAGGCCGTCGTCTTCGACGTGCTGCGCCCCGCCGCGCAGCAGTTCACGCTGCGGCTGCCCGGCGACCCGCGGATCGACCCCATCGCCCGGGCGCTGGTGGCGGACCCCGGCGACCCGCGCTCCCTCGACGACTGGGCTCGGGTCGTCGACCTGAGCGAGCGCACGGTCACCCGCGTCTTCCGCCGCACCACCGGCCTGTCGTTCGCGCAGTGGCGGCAGGCGCTGCGCGTGCACCACGCGCTGCGCCTGCTGTCGACCGGATGCGATGTCGGCGAGACCTCCGACCGGCTCGGCTACGCGCAGCCCAGCACGTTCATCGCGGCATTCCGCCGCGTCATGGGCACCACACCGGGCGTCTTCGCCGGCAACGTGTCCGATTCCCCGTACTGACTGTCGGCCAAACCGGATTGCCGACGTTTCGGCGGCCGAGTACCGTACCTAAGGCAAGGCAACCCTTACCTATGGCTCTGGTGTACTGAGCGCACGGGCCGCCGCATCCCCTCCTCTCCCCCTCGGAACAGCCATGACCTCCACGCCCTCCGCCGCCCTGCGCGGCGAGAGCCTCACCCTGCGGTACGGCCGGGAGACCGTCGTCGAGAGCGTGTCGATCGCCCTGGAGCCCGGCCGCATCACGGCCCTCGTGGGTCCCAACGGCAGCGGCAAATCGACGCTGCTGCGCTCGCTGGCCCGGCTGCACCGGATCAGCGCCGGCGAGATCCTGCTGGGTGACGAGGGCGGGATGCCGCGCCCGGCCTCGCTGCTGAACGGCCGGCAGTTCGCGCGCGAGGTGACGTTGTTCGCGCAGTCGCGGCCAGCCCCGCAGGGCCTGTCGGTCGGCGACGTCGTCGCGTTCGGTCGGCACCCGCACCGCCGCGGATTCGCCGGGCTGAGCGCCGAGGACCGCCGGCACATCGCGGATGCCATGGAGGTCACGGGTATCCGCACGATGGCCGAGCGCCCGGCCGGCGAGCTCTCCGGCGGCGAGATGCAGCGCGTGTGGCTGGCCGCCTGCCTCGCCCAGAACACCCGCGTCGTCCTGCTCGACGAGCCGACGAACCACCTCGACCTGCGCTACCAGATGGAGACGCTCGATCTGGTCCGCGACCTCGCGGATGTGCACGGCGCCGCCGTCGGCATCGTGCTGCACGACCTCGACCACGCCGCGCGCATCGCCGACACCGTCGTGCTGCTGCACGCGGGCGGCATCCACGCCACGGGGACCCCGCTCGCCGTTCTCACGGCCGCGAACATCAGCACCGTCTACGACATCCCCGTCGAGGTCACCGCAGACCCCGCGACGGGACGGATCCGCATCGATCCGCAGGGCCGGCACTCCGCCCGCTCTTCGGCTTCCCCCACCAGAGAGGAATCCTCATGATCCGTCCCCTCCGTCTCGCGTCGGTCGCGGCGGCACTGCTCGTCGTCGCCGGCGGCCTCGCCGCGTGCGGCACGACGCAGGTCGCCGACACGACGCCGAGCGCCGCCGCCGACGCGACCTCGGCGAGCTGCGCCGATGACACCACGACCACCGCCACCGGGCCGGTGACCCTCACCGACGGCGTCGGCCGCACGGTGACGCTCGACGCGCCCGCGAAGCGGGTCGCCGTGCTCGAGTGGCAGCAGATCGAAGACGCCCTGACCCTGTGCGTCACCCCGGTCGCCGTCTCCGATGCGGCCGGCTACGCCGTCTACGACACGGCGGAGACGCTGCCCGAGGGCGTGACCGACATCGGCACCCGCGGCGAGCCCGATCTCGACGCCCTGTACGCGGCCAAGCCCGACCTCATCATCGTCGAGGCGTTCAGCGCCGACGACGACACGCTGAAGCAGCTCGAGAAGCGCGACGTGCCGGTGCTGGCCACGCTCGGCGCCGACGGCGCCGATCCGATCGGCAACATGAAGGACGTCTTCTCGATGATCGCCACGGCCACCGGCCGCACCGATCGCGCCGCGCAGGTGCTCGACGAGTTCGACGCGCACCTGGCGAAGGCGAAGGCACAGCTCGCCGACGCGAAGCCCGCCACGACCGACTTCCTGTTCTTCGACGGATGGATCGAGGGCGGCAACGTCGTCATCCGCCCGTACAGCACGGGGTCGCTGTTCACCGCACTCGGTGAAGAGCTGGGCCTGACCGCCGCGTGGACCGACGAGATCAACTCCGCGTACGGCGACGGCGGCGTCGACCCCGCCTACGGTCTCGCCCAGACCGACATCGAGGGTCTCACCGCCGTCGGCTCGGCGAACCTCTTCTACTCCGACGACGACACCCCCGACAGCTATGTGACCGAGCTGAAGAAGAACTCCATCTTCACCGCGCTGCCCGCCGTCAAGGAGGGCCGCGCGCACGCGTTCCCGTCGGGCGTCTGGGGCGCGGGCGGACCGCGCTCGTGCGAGCAGGCCATCGACGCGTACGTCGACGCGCTCAGCGCAGCGAACCAGGGCTGAGTGGACCAGACAACCGCTTGCACGGCACCGCCCCGCCTCGGCCTCGGCCGCGGTGCGGGCGGTGCCGGCGTCCTCCTCGCGCTGGCCGCCGCGGTCGTCGTCGTCGGCATGTGGCACGTCACGCAGGGCACCTCGGGGATCGGCCTGTGGGATCTCGTCCGCTTCGCCGGCGGTGCCCGCGAGAGCGTGGGCGGCGTGCCCGTCTCCGACATCCTGACCGGCTCGCGTCTGCCCCGGCTGCTGGCCGGCATCGGCGTGGGCGTCGCACTGGGCGTGGCCGGCGCGCTCCTGCAGTCGATCACCCGCAACGTCCTGGCCTCGCCCGACACCCTCGCGGTCACGGCCGGGTCGTACTTCGCGCTCGTCGTCGTCGCGGCGTTCGGCATCGCCGTCCCGCTGTGGGCGTCGGGCGCGGTCGCGTTCACCGGCGGACTGCTCGCGGCCGCCCTCGTCCTCGGCGTCGCCGGCACCGCCTCGGGCACCTCGACCACCCGGCTCATCCTGGCCGGCACCGCGATCGCGATGGCGCTCGACGCCGTGAGCTCGATGCTGCTCATCCTCTTCCAGACGAACACGACCGGGCTCTACGCGTGGGGCAGCGGGTCGCTCGCGCAGCTGAACATCGACGCGTCGATGCGGGCGATCCCGTTCATCATCGTGGTGACGGCGGTCGGGATGCTGCTCAGCCGCCGCCTCGATGTGCTCGGCCTCGGCGACGACACCGCGGCATCCCTCGGCGTCCCGCTGCGGTCGACGCGCACCATCGCCGTGCTGTGCGCCGTGCTGCTGTCGGGCATCGCGGTGACCCTCGCCGGCCCCATCGCGTTCGTCGGCCTGGGCGCCCCGGTGCTCGCCCGCCTGCTCTCCGCCCGCGTACGCGCCCTGCGCGCGCACGTGTTCCTGCTGCCGACGTCCGGCCTGCTCGGCGCCCTGCTCGTGCTCCTGGCCGATGCGGGGCTGCGCGCCGTGCTCGGCGCCGAGGGCGCGGCATCCATCCCCACCGGTGTTCCCACCGCGATCCTCGGTGCCGTGCTGATCGTCGTGCTCGCCCTGCGGCTGCGCGACGCCGGCGGTGTGCGGCAGCCGCCGCACGTGCGCATCGGCGCGCACTCGCGCCGCCGGTCGATCGTCATCGCGATCGTCGCCGCCGTGCTCCTGGCGGCCGCGGCGGTCACGGGACTGCTCGCCGGCACCCTGTGGCTGCGCACGGGCGACATCGTCGTGTGGCTGCAGGGCACCGCGCCCGACCTCGTCGCCTACGCCCTCGACGAGCGCGCACCGCGGGTCGCCGCCGCCGTGCTCGCCGGGGCCGCCCTGGCCCTTGCCGGCTGCGTCGTGCAGTCGACCGTGCGCAATCCGCTCGCCGAGCCCGGCATCCTCGGGATCACGGCCGGCGCGGGCCTGGGCGCCGTCATCGTCGTGACGCTGCTGGGCGGCGGACGCCCGCTGCTGGTGACGTTCGCGGTCGCCGCGGGGCTCGCCACCTTCGCGCTCATCGCCGCACTCGCGTGGCGCGGCGGGCTGCTGCCCGACCGGTTCGTGCTCATCGGCATCGGGTGCGGCTACGGACTGAGCGCCCTGACGACGTTCCTGCTGCTGCGCGCCGACCCCTGGGACACGCCGCGCATCTTCACCTGGCTGTCGGGCACGACCTACGGCCGCACGTTCGAAGACGTCGCTCCGGTCGCCGTGGGTCTGCTGCTCGCGACGCCCCTGCTGATCGGCCTGCGCCGCCACCTCGACCTCGTCACCGTCGACGACGACACCCCGCGTCTGCTGGGCATGAAGCTCGAGCGCACGCGGCTGTCGCTGCTCGCGGTGGCCGCGGTCCTGGCCGCTCTCAGCGTCGTCGCCGTCGGCGTCGTCGGATTCGTCGGACTCGTCGCGCCGCACCTCGCGCGAGCCCTGGTCGGCGGCCGCCACAGCCGCGTCATCCCCGTCGCGATGCTGCTGGGCGGGCTGCTCGTGGTCATCGCCGACACCCTCGGGCGCACGCTGATAGCACCGGCGCAGATCCCCGCCGGCCTCGCGATCGCCCTGATCGGCGCGCCCTACTTCGTGTGGCTGCTGCGCCGCTCACGCGCGTGAGCGGGCCTCGGCCAGGAAGTCGGTGACCACGGTCGCGATCAGCGCCGGGCGCTCGGCGAGCAGGTCGTGCGTCGCCCCGGGCACGATGCACAGCTGTGCACGCGGGATGGATGCCGCGATCAGCAGGCTGTGATCGACCCGGATGGTGTCGCGATCGGCCGAGACCACCAGCGTCGGTGCGGTGATCGCTTCGAGGTCGGCCGGGGCGATCTCCGGCCCCTTCGCCCACAGCCGCTGCAGCTTCGCCAGCACGATGTCGGCGTGTGCAGGGCCGTCGGGCGAGAGCCGGGCATACCACTGCCTCTCGCGATCCGGATCGTCGGCGCGCGGCTCGGGCGGAGGCAGGATCGGGATGCCGTCGGGCACCGTGTCGGCGAAGGCGGTGGCGTCCAGGTTCGCGCCGATGGCCGTCACCGAGAGCACCCGGTCGGGGTGTGCGAGGGCGAGCAGCAGGGCGATCACACCGCCGTCGCTGTAGCCGACGAGGTGCGCGGCATCCACCTCCTGCTCATCGAGGAACGCGCGCGCGTCGTCGACATCACGGCGGTAGTCGTACTCCCCCGGCACGTCGGGCGTGCGCCCGTGCCCGGGCCGTTCGTAGGCGTGCACCCGGTGGGTCTGCGCCAGCGCCTCGAACAGCGTGCGCACCGCCTCGATCGAGCCGAAGCCGCCGTGCAGCAGCAGGACGGGCTCGCCGGCACCGGCGACCTCCGCGTACACCTGACGGTCGCCGATCCGCACCGCCGCCATCAGCTGGCGAGCAGCCGCTCGCGCTCGGCCGCCACGTCGTAGTCGGGTGCGGGCCAGCGCGGATCGATGTCGAGCAGTGCGCCCAGCAGCAGCGACTGCACGGCCAGGCGCGCATACCACTTGCGGTTCGCCGGCACGACGTACCAGGGCGCGTTCGGCGTCGAGGTGCGGTCGAAGACGGTCTGGTAGGCGTCCATGTACGCCGGCCACAGCATCCGCTCGTCGACGTCTCCGGGCCGGTACTTCCACTGCTTGTCGGGGCGGTCGAGCCGCTCTTCGAGCCGGTCGCGCTGCTCGCTCGGCGAGATGTGCAGCATGACCTTGACGATGCGGACGCCGGCGTCGGTCAGCTCCTTCTCGAAGTCGATGATCGCACCGTAGCGGCGCTCGATCTCGTCGGCGGGAGCCAGCTCGCGCACCTTGCCGATGAGCACGTCCTCGTAGTGCGAGCGGTCGAAGACGCCGATCTTGCCGGGCTCGGGAACGTGCGCGCGGATGCGCCAGAGGAAGTCGTGGGCGAGCTCCTCGTCGGTCGGCTTCTTGAAGGCCGCGAGCTGCACGCCCTGTGGGTCGACCGAGCCGACGACGTGCCGGATGATGCCGCCCTTGCCCGCGGTGTCCATGGCCTGCAGCACGAGGAGGACTGCGGCATCCGACGAATCCGACGCCGCGAACAGCCGCTCCTGCAGCTCGCTGAGCTCGTCAGCGCCCGAGACGAGGTCGTCGGTCGAGTCGCGCTTGCGGCGCCCGTACCCGGGGGTGTCGTTCGCGTCGACGCGGTCGAGCCGGAATCCCTTGCCGACCCGCAGCAACTCCCCGACGTCGCCGGTCCAGTGCTTCTGGCTTTTCGGTGTCACATGCCCATCATGTCGGGGCGGCGGTCACCGGTCCAGAGGAACTTCGACGATCACCGGACGCGCGGTCACCGCGCTCAGTGCCTGGTCGAGCGCCGAGCGGGTCGTGACCCGTTGGAACTCCCAGCCGTACGCTGCGGCGAGCGCGCCCAGATCGACCTGCTGCGGCGTGTACATCACCCGCCGCATCGCGTCGTCGCCGGCGCTGGACGCGACCTCGAGGCCGTCGAAGATCGTGCCGCCGCCGTCGTTGCCGACGATCACCTGCAGCCGCGGGGCGGGCTCGTCGTCGGGCAGCAGAAGGGCACCCACATCGTGCAGCAGCGTGAGGTCGCCGAGCAGCACGCGCGTGGTGCCCGGGTCGGTGCTCGCCAGCGCCACACCGGTGGCGGTCGCGATCGTCCCGTCGATGCCCGCCAGGCCCCGGTTCGCGTGCACGGGCACCTTCTTGCCCGGAACGATGCCGTCGGCCACCCGCACCAGTCGCGACGAGCCGAACACGAGCCGGTCGTGCGGCCACGTCGCCCGCCAGACGGCGTCGACGAGCAGCTCGCGGGTGAGCGGGGTGCGCAGCGCCGCAACCTCGGCGTCGATGGCGGCGAGGTGCTCGGCGGGCACGGCCGACGCCATGCCGGCGAGGTCGGGCGCGGGCGGATCGACGTCGACCCGCGCCGCGTGCGAGGCGCGCATCCAGTCTCCGAGCCAGTCGCGGTCGGTCTCGCCGGGTTCGACGGCGAAGGATGCCGCGGCCTCGGTGGCGCCGTTGAGGTTGAGTCGCTCCCCCGGGCCATCGACCGCGATCACGGCCAGGTCGGTGCGCTGCAGCAGCGCCGTCACCTCGCGCGAGAGCGTGGGGTGCCCGAAGACGGCGACGCGCTCGACACGTCCGCCCAGCGCGGGGTCGCGCAGCAGCGCGCGATAGCCGTGCACGAGGTTGCGCCCGAAGCGTGAGCCGCTGACGACCTCGGCGATCAGCGGCCAGCCGCCGTCGTGCGCGAGCTGCTCGGCGGCAGCTCCCGCATCGGCGCCCGCCACGACGAGCGTGCGGGGGCCGCGCGCGAGGGTGGTCGCCGCGCCCTCTGCCGCCGCACCCGCTGTCGCCGAAACAAGGGATTCCTGCTGAGACCCAGGGCGACGGCCCCGGTCTCGGCGGGAATCCTCGGTCTCGGCGATCGTCGCGGCCTCGGGCAAGTCGACCGGGCCGGACAACGGCTCGCGGTACGGCAGGTTCAGGTGCACCGGACCACGCGGCGCCCCGAGCGCCGCGCCGCGGCCGAGCGCGGCATCCATCGCCACATCGGCCGCCGCGCGCACGGCGTCGAGCTCGCCTGCGGCGCCGGCCGGGGTGTCGAGCTCCATGCTCGCGCGCGCATGCGCGGCGAACATGCCGGTCTGGCGCGTGGTCTGGTTCGCGCCGATGCCGCGCAGCTCACCCGGCCGGTCGGCGGTCAGCAGCAGCAGCGGCACGCCGGCATGGTCGGCCTCCATGACCGCGGGCAGCAGATTCGCGGTCGCGGTGCCCGAGGTGCAGACCACGGCCGCCGGCACGCCGGACTCCCGTCCGATGCCCAGCGCGGTGAAGCCCGCGACGCGCTCGTCGATGCGCACGTGCAGGCTGATCTCGCCGCGGCGTTCGAGTGAGGCCGCGACCAGCGCGAGCGCCTGCGAACGCGAGCCGGGGCTGAGCACGATGTGGCGCAGACCGCCGTCGACCAGGCGCGTGAGCAGGGCGACGGCGGCGTCGGACGCGGGCGACGCGGGCGGCTCAGTGCGCACGGTGCGAGCCGTGCGAGGGGTCGTCGTCATCGTCGAGGCGGGCGAGCTCCTGCTCGAGCTGGCGGATGCGCTCGTCCTGCTCGGCCTGCGCGCGCCGGTCGGCCGCCGACGGGCTGGCAGCCGCGGGCCGAGAGGGCGTCGAGCCACCGAGTCCGCGCAGGAAGTCGGCGTCGTCGTCGGGCGCGATCACGCGCGACTGGCGCGCGGAGACCCGGCCGACGGCGAACCACAGCACTCCGCCGACGACCGGGAACACGATGACCAGCACGACCCACACCGGCTTGCTCACGCCGCGATGGCGCGCCGGGGGCTGCACGGCGGCATCCACGATGCTGAACACCCAGAAGATCACCGCCGCCAGGGCGAGGATCAGGAGGACGCGGACGACCATGCCCTCATCCTAAGCCGCGCAGCAGGGAACGAGCCGGGCTTGCGCCCAGAGTCCGCACGTAGACTGGTGGGCGTGAAGATCCGGTCTGCCGTCCTCTATTCGGTGCTGCGCCTGCTGGCGTTCCTGGTGCCGCTGGGGATCATGATGCTCTTCCCGATCTTCCGCGAGATGTACTGGATCGCGCTCCTCTTCGCGGCGCTGATCGGCATCTCGCTGTCGGTCATCTTCCTGCGCCGCCCGCTCGACGACGTGTCGCAGGGCCTCGCCGAGCGTCGCGCTCGGCGAGCCGAGAAGCCGCAGACCGCAGCCCAGCACGACACCGAGATCGAGGATGCCGCGAACGACGCGGCCCGCGAGTCGAGCACCGAGCAGCCCGACGCCTGACGCGGGTCAGCCGAAGAACGCCCACATCAGCAGGGCGCCGTAGGCGACCGACGTGAGCGAGGTCACGCTCAGCGCGGTCACGAGCTCGCGCGGCTCGCGGTACATCCAGACGATGAGCAGCGCGGGGATCGCCCCCAGCAGCGCCATCATCACCAGCCACGCGATCGTGTAGAACAGCGCGAGGAACGCCGCCACCGCGAAGGCCAGCACGATGCAGACGGTGAAGAAGATCTGTGTGCCGCGCTTGCCGATCAGCACCGACAGGGTCTTCTTGCCGGCCGCCTTATCCTGCTCGATGTCGCGCAGGTTGTTGGCCAGCAGCACCGCGACCGCGAGGAACCCTGCTCCCACTCCCCCGAACCAGGCCTCCTGCGGAGCCGCCTGCACCTGGATCCACGTCGTGCCGACCGTGGCGACCAGGCCGAAGAAAACGAACACGAACACTTCGCCGAGGGCGTTGTAGCCGTACGGGCGCTTGCCACCGGTGTAGAACCACGCGGCGACGATGCAGACGGCACCGACCGCCAGCATCCACCACTGCTGCGTGCGGATGACGAGGGCCAACCCCACCAGTGCCGCCAGGCCGAAGAACACGAACGCCACGATGAGCACGGTGCGCGACGACACGCGGCCCGACGCCGTGAGCCGCGCGGGGCCGACGCGATGGTCGTCGGTGCCGCGCACGCCGTCGGAGTAGTCGTTCGAGAAGTTCACGCCGATCTGCAGCAGCACCGCGACCAGCAGGCAGCCGAGCGCGAGCACCCAGTGGAACCGGATGTCGACCACGTGCGCCGCGCCCGTGCCGATGAGCACCGGGGTGATCGCCAGCGGCAGCGTGCGCAGTCGGGCGGCGCCGATCCAGTCGCCGAGGGTCGGGCGCGGGATGCTGCGCACCGGCGGCTTCGCCGGGTTTCCGCCGGGGCGGCGCTTGCGGTTCTGCGTCGTGCGGGAAGAAGGTGCCACGAGTGTCGATTCTAGGCGGCTGAGGTTATGACTCGCCTATGCGTCAGCGCTGGCCGCGGCGGGTGATCCAGCTGTTCAGCAGCATGACGAGCAGGCCGATCACGAAGATGATCGTGCCGAAGCACAGCACCTGCGGCGGCAGGCCTACCTTGGCCGCGCCGTACACGAACAGCGGGAACGTCACGGCGGGGCCCGCGACGAAGCTCGTGATGACGTAGTCGTCGATCGACATGGCGAGAGCCAGGGCACCCGCGGCGATCATGCCGGGCACCAGCAGCGGCAGCGTCACCTTCGTGAACGCGACCAGCGGCGTCGCTCCCAGGTCGGCCGCGGCCTGCTCGAGCACCATGCCCGACCCCGACAGCCGCGCCCGCACCACGACGACCACATAGGCGAGGCAGAACGTGACGTGCACGAGCAGCACGGTCCAGAAGCCGAGCGTGATGTTGCTGGAGAGGAAGAACGACAGGGATGCCGCGCCCACGACGATCGAGGGAGCCGCGATGTCGGCGAACACGGTCGTCGACAGGGCGCTCTTGCCCCAGAACTTGTAGCGCTCCAGCGCCATGGCCAGCGGCACGCCCAGGGCGATCGAGATGATCGCCGACAGCAGCGCGATCACGACCGACAGCAGGAACGCCTCGGGCAGGCCCTGCACCTGCGTGAGGTTCTGATACCAGTAGGTCGTGAAGCCGTGCCAGCGGAACGTGATGCGGCTGGTCGGGGTGTCGTTGAAGCTGTAGACGATCATCGTGATGATCGGCAGCAGCGTGATCACCAGGAACACCCAGAAGAAGATCGGCAGCCAGGGCCCCTTGCGCTTCTTCGGCGGGGCGGTGGGCGCCGCGACGGCGGCGGGGGCGGAGGTCGCGGTGCTCATACCAGGTCCTCGATGTTGTCGGTGCCCGCGATCCGGGCGTACGCGAACAGGATGACGCCGAGCACGATCATCAGCACCGTCGACAGCGCGGCCGCGACGTTGTACTGCTGGTTGGTCAGGTACGCGTCCTGAATGGCCTGACCGATCGTGTACGTGTGGGTGCCGCCCAGCAGCGACGGGCTGACCGGGTCGCCCGCGCTGTCGATGAACACGAGCAGGATGCCCGCGAAGATCCCCGAGCGGGTCAGCGGCAGCACGGTGTGGAAGAACGTCGCCGGCTTCTTGCCGTACAGGTCGGCCGACGCCTCGATGAGGCGCGGGTCGATCCGTTCGAGCGCCAGATAGATCGGCAGCACCATGAACGCGAGGTCGTTGTACGCGAGCCCGCCGATGACGGCGGCGTTGGTGCCGAGGATGTGGAAGTCCTTGCCGACGAGGTGGATGCCGCGCAGCACCGTCAGGACCGGGCCCTGGTCGCTGAGCAGGAACGCCCACATGTCGGTGCGGATGATGAACGACACGAGGAAGCTCAGCATCACCAGCAGCAGGAGGGCGTTCTTCCACTCCGGGCGGGCGCGGAACGCGATGAAGTACGCCATCGGGTAGCCGACGAGGATCGTGACGATGGTGGCCATCACGCCGTAGAAGATCCCTCGTCCGAGGAACAGCCAGTAGGGCGTGCTCGCTCCCGGACCGAACAGCTGCCCGTACACGCCCCAGTTCCAGGTGAAGGTGTAGCCCTCCTGCGGGTTGCCGGTCATCAGCGACACCGCCAGCCCCGAGATGAGCGGGATGACGAAGAGCACGAGCAGCCATGCGGCGCCGGCGAGCGCGAGCAGATACGGTGCGGGATTGCGACGCACACGGGCGCGCAGGTTCGTCGGCGGCGTCGACGTGGGCGCGGGGGCGGTGGGAGCGAGAGCGGTCATGATTGGATCACCGGGTTGAAGATGGAGTTCCAGAGTTCGTACTCGTCGTAGTTCTTGAACACGTACAGCTCGTTGCTGCGCGCCTCCATGTCGGCCGTCGGGAAGACCAGCGGGCTGTCCGAGACGTCGGGATCCTCGAGCTCGTCGGCGATGTACTGCTTCGCGTCGGGGACCGGGCAGATGTAGTTCACCCAGTCCTCGACGATCCCGGCGATCTCGGGCGTGTAGTAGAAGTTCATCCACTCGAGGGCATCGACGGGATGCTGCGCCTGCATCGGGATCATCATGTTGTCGTGCCAGATGGCCTGCCCCTCTTCGGGGACCACGAACTCGATGTCGGTGGCGCCGTTGGCCTGTGCCTGGAAGATGTCGCCCGACCAGGCCTGCGAGACCCAGGTGTCGCCGTTCTGCAGCTTGTCGATGTAGCTCTGGTCGTAGTAGCCCGAGACGTTCGACCGCGCCTTGATCAGCCATTCGGCGGCGCGCCGCCAGTCGTCGGGGGTCGAGTCGACGGGTTTGACGCCGGTGGCCAGCAGCCCCGCCCCGCCCAGTTCGGTGTTGTCGTTCATCATCCCGACGTGACCGGCGAAGGCGGGGTCGAGCAGGTCCTGGAAGCTGGTCACCTTCTTCGGTGCGAGCTTCTTGTTGTACGCGAGGCCGGTGAAGCCCGACTGCCACACCACCGAGTGCGCGTTGTTCGGGTCATACGGCGGGTTCTTGACGTTGTCGGCCGCGTACTTCGCGAAGTTCGGCAGGCGAGAATGGTCGAGCTCCATGACGAAGCCGTTGTTGATGAGCTCGGTGACCTCCCAGCCGTTGGTCATGACGATGATGTCGTAGCCGATCGACTGCTGCGCCCGCAGCTGCGGGGCGATGGTCGCATAGAAGGGCGCGTTGTTCTGGATGACCGCCTGATAGTTGACCTTGATGCCGGTCGCCTTCGTGAACATCTCCAGCGAGGGGATCTTGCCCTTGTCCTGGTCGATGTACAGCGGCCAGTTCGCGAAGTCGAGGTGCCCGGTCTTCTTCTGCGACGCCCAGAACGCCTTCCAGTCGATGTTCCGTGCGGCCTGGCCGGCATCCGACCCCTTGATGCCGCAGCCGGCCAGGGTCGCCGCCATCGCCATGGCACCCAGGCCCGTCACCGCTCCCCGCAGGAGCGTGCGCCGCGACAGGCGCGCCTGCGTCAGTCCGCGCATCACCGCCGGATCGGTGGGTGTCATCGGGCCACCGTCCCCACGGTGTGCGTGACGGGGGCGGCCGCGCCGGCGCTCTCGGCGGCCGACGGCAGAAGGAAGGCGTGGCTCGGGTCCCACGACACCGTGACGCCCTCACCCGGACGCGCGCGCTGCGACGGGTCGAGGTTCTGGGCGAAGGCCTTCAGCACGCCGCCCCAGCCGGTCTCGACCTCGTACTCGGTGCTCGCGCCGAGGTAGGTCGCCGTCTTCACGACGCCGCGCACGCGGTTGACGGCGCCGTCCCCGTCGCCGCGCGTGACGACGAGCTTCTCGGGGCGCAGGCCGATCCGCGCGTCGCGGGCGACGATCTGTCCGCGATCGTCGTCGCTGGTGTGCACGGCCGTGCCGTCGGGGAGGCGCAGGTCTCCGGCATCCCCGATCTCCGCCGGCAGGATGTTGCAGGTGCCGAGGAACTCGGCGACGAACTGGGTCTGCGGCTTGTCGTACACCCGCTGCGGTGCGCCGATGTCTTCGATACGCCCGCCGTTCATGACCGCGAGGCGGTCGGCCATCGACATGGCCTCGTTCTGGTCGTGCGTGACGTAGAGGAAGGTGATGCCCACCTCCTGCTGGATGCGCTTGAGCTCGATCTGCATCGACTTGCGGATCTTGGCGTCGAGGGCACCCATCGGCTCGTCGAGCAGCAGCACCTTGGGCTCGTTGACGAGGGCGCGCGCCAGCGCCACGCGCTGCTGCTGACCGCCCGAGAGCTGGTGCGGGCGCCGCTTGGCGAAGCCGTCGAGGCCGACCAGGTCGAGCATGCGCTCAGCCCGCTTGCGTGCCTCGCCCACCGCGACGCCCTTGCGGCGCAGGCCGAACGCGACGTTGTCGGCGACGGTCATGTGCGGGAAGAGCGCGTACGACTGGAAGACCGTGTTCACGTCACGCCGGTGCGGCGGCAGCATCGTGACGTCGGCGCCGTCCAGCAGGATGCGCCCCTGCGTGGGCAGCTCGAAGCCGCCCACCATGCGCAGCGTCGTGGTCTTGCCGCAGCCCGAGGGCCCCAGCAGTGCGAAGAACTCGCCGGGGGCGAGTTCGAGATCGATGTCCTGCACGGCGCGCATCTGATCGAATGCCTTCGTCACGTGCTGGAGCGCGACGGCTGCCGCCGCGGGAGCCTGTTCGGGCAACGGTGTCTCCTCCCGGGTTGTCATCCCAGGGGTGCGCTGCTGACGCGTCGCCACTCTGCGATGTGCCGACCATTCTGCCCTGCGCGGGCCCGCACGCAAACCGACGATCTGATCCGCAAGCCGCGACGGACCGGTCAATCTGTCCGGGCGGCCCTCCGCGGGGTCACCGCGCGGCGGATCGCCTCGCGGTCGGGCTTGCCGCTGGGCAGCAGCGCGAGCTCGTCGACGAGCACCAACCGCGCCGGCCGCGCGGGCGATCCGAGCGTGGCGCCGACCGCCCGTCGCGCCTCGTCGAGCTTCATCGACTCGCTGCGCCGGAACGCCTCGCCGCGGGCGACGACGATGACGGATGCCTCGCCCCATTGCGCGTCGGGAACGCCGACGACCACCGCACCCGACAGTCCCGGGACGTCTCTGACGACCCGTTCGACGCGGTCCAGGGAGATGTTCACCCCGCCCGAGACGATCACGTTGTCGATGCGGCCGTGGATGCGCAGGATTCCGCCGTCGATGATGCCGGCATCGCCCGTCCGGTACCAGCGCGTCTCGGTCGCGTCGGTCACGAACACTCTGTCCGTCAGCTCGGGGTCGCCGAGATAGCCGTCCGCCAGGGTCGCACCCGAGATGCGCAGCTCGCCGTCGACGATCGCGAGCTCGACACCATCCAGCGGCGCGCCGTCGTACACGCACCCGCCGCAGGTCTCGGTCGATCCGTAGGTGCGCACGATGCGCGCGCCGGCGTCCCGCGCGCGTTCGAGCATCGCGGCCGGCAGCGCCTGCCCGCCGACGAGGATCGCATCGTACGCGCGCAGCGCGGTGGCGACGGCCGCGTCCGTCTCGGCAGCGTCGAGCAGACGGCTCAGCTGCACCGGCACCAGCGACGTGTAGCGCGCGACGGGCGGCAGCGCGAGGGTGGCCTCGGCGAAGCCGACCGGGGTGAACCTCCCCTCGAGCACGACGGGGTCGTGACCGGCGCGCAGCGAGCGGATGCACACCTGCAGACCCGCGACATAGCCCGCCGGCAGCGTGAGAAGCCACGCGCCCTCGCCGATCCGGGCGGCGGTCGCATCGGTGCTGGCCAGCAGCGCGTCGCGGCTGAGCACCACCGACTTCGGGATGCCGGTCGACCCCGACGTCGTGATGACCGCGACGGTGCCGTCGGGCACCTCGGCGGCCGCGGCATCCACCATTCCCAGTCCGAGTGCGGGGCCGTCGCCGTCGAGTGCCGCGCGCAGGCGCGGCAGCACCTCGTCGGCGTCGCCTTCGACGGGTTCGAGTCTCATCTCAGAAGTGCCAGGGGTAGGGCGACCAGTCGGGGTCGCGCTTCTGCAGGAACGCGTCGCGCCCCTCGACGGCCTCGTCGGTGCCGTAGGCCAGGCGCGTGGCCTCGCCCGCGAACACCTGCTGGCCGACCAGGCCGTCGTCGACGGCGTTGAACGCGAACTTCAGCATGCGGATCGCCGTCGGCGACTTGGTGAGGATCGTGCGGGCCATCGCGATCGCCTCGCGCTCGAGGTCGGCGTGCGGCACGACCCGGTTGACGGCGCCCATCTCGTACGCGCGGTCGGCCGAGTACTCCTCGGCGAGGAAGAACACCTCGCGCGCGAACTTCTGCCCGATCTGCCGGGCGAAGTACGCCGAGCCGTAGCCGGCGTCGAACGAGCCGACGTCGGCGTCGGTCTGCTTGAACCGGCCGTGCTCGCGGCTGGCGATCGTCAGGTCGCAGACGACGTGCAGCGAGTGTCCGCCGCCCGCGGCCCAGCCGGGAACGACGGCGATGACGACCTTGGGCATGAACCGGATCAGCCGCTGCACCTCGAGGATGTGCAGGCGCCCCGCGCGGGCGGTGTCGTGCACCGCCGTCTCGTCGTCGGAGTACTTGTAGCCGTCGCGCCCGCGGATGCGCTGATCGCCGCCCGAGCAGAAGGCCCAGCCGCCGTCCTTCGGGCTCGGCCCGTTGCCGGTGAGCAGCACGACGCCGATGCGCGGGTCCTGTCGCGCGTCGTCGAGCGCGCGGTACAGCTCGTCGACGGTGTGCGGGCGGAAGGCGTTGCGCACCTCGGGCCGGTCGAATGCGATGCGGGCGATGCGCCCGTCCTTCGACAGGTGCGCGGTGATGTCGGTGTAGGCGTCGGCGCCGGGGGCCGGCATCCACTCCTCCGGGTCGAACAGTTCGGAAACGGTCACCGGACCAGATTACGCGGGCGTGAGAGACTGGATGCCGGAGCTCGGCCCCCGAACCGGCTCCGGGAAGGCACGCGCATGAAGAT